>MTEW01000964.1_pt12 | contig 41047 bp, 41 predicted proteins | sample 1042681 | NCBI WGS metagenome assembly MTEW01 (sample SAMN06185811, study PRJNA358809) | soil metagenome | isolation source: soil biostimulated with citrate as carbon source | place: India | collected 2015-05-23
GTCTATCCGGCCGGCGAGCGCCGTCTGCGCCCGCTGCATGCCGCGCAGCGCCTGGTCGGCCGCCCGCCATTGCTGCTGATCTACGGCGAGGAAGATCGCCACACCCCGCTCGCGGACGGCCAGCAACTGCACGCAGCGCTGACCGCCGCCACCCATTGCGAGTTCTGGCAGGTACCGGGCGCCGATCATACCCTGGCCTATGTCGCCCAGCCGGAGGCCTATGCGCGGCGGGTGCTGGAGTTTCTCGATGGCCAACTGGGCGCGGCGGCAGGTTCCGCCTGCACGGCGGCGTAGTCTGGGGCGAATATCCAGGTCGCCTGCGGTGCGCATGGCCTAGGCGGCCCCGCGACACCCTACGAGAGCGTGATGCCGCGACCTAGGCGCCATGCCGTAGGGTGCGCCGCGCGCACCAGCTATCCGGCTCCCGCCGCTCACCTACATGGCCAGGCCACCCTCCAGCTTGCGCCACAGCAGGCGCACCGCCGCCTTGCGTACCAGGGCGCAGCGGTACAGGCGGATTTCCAGCGGGATCTGCCAGTGTTCGCCGCCGCAGATCGCCAGCTCGCCACGGCCCAGCTCCGCCGTCACCGACAGCCGTGGCACCCAGGCCACGCCCATGCCCTGCAGGGCCATGCTCTTGAGGCTGTCGGCCATGGCGGTCTCGTACACCGTGGTCGAGCGCAGGGCGCGCTGGCGCAGCAGCAGATTGACGGAGCGACCGAGAAAGGCGCCGGCGCTGTAGGCCAGCAGAGGCACGCTCTGTCCGCCGTCGAGGTCGAACAGCGGCGCGCCGGCCTCGCCAACCGCGCACACCGGCAGCATGGAGGTGGTGCCCAGGTGCAGCGAGGGAAAGATCTCCGGGTCCATCTGCAACGCGGCGTCCGGGTCGTAGTAGGCGAGGATCAGGTCGCAGGCGCCTTCACGCAGCGAGTGCACCGCCTCGCCGACGTTGGTCGCCACTAGGCGGGTGGTCAGTGGCAGGCCTTCGCGGCGCAGGCGGGCGATCCATTCGGGGAAGAAGCCCAGGGTCAGCGAGTGGGCGGCGGCGATCGACAGCACCTCGCCCTGCTGGCCCTCCAGATTGTGCAGATGACGCACCACTTCGCCGAGCTGCTCGACCAGGCTGCGCGCGGTGACCAGAAACAGGCGCCCGGCTTCGGTGAGTTCGACGGGCGTGCAGGAGCGGTCGACCAGGGTCAGGCCGAGCATCGCCTCCAGGCTGCGGATGCGTCGGCTGAAGGCCGGCTGGGTGACGAAGCGCTTGTCCGCGGCCTGGGAGAAGCTGCGGGTGGCGGCCAGGGCGATGAAGTCCTCCAGCCATTTGGTTTCCAGGTTCATCGCGTCTCCGTAGTCCGGATGCAAGCCGGGGTTGGCCCGTCACGTTGGCGCGGATTGCATCCGGCTGAACGCGGCGCCAAGGGTGGGTTACGCCGCATCGCCATCAGTCTGGCATCTGCCGTCGGTGGTACGTGGCTAACCCACCCTACGTTTGCTGCTGCTTCGCGGTCACATCGACATTATGCCGATTGTGCATAGGGCAGCAAGCAACGGCATTGGAGGCGAAACGGCACGAGCCCATATTCTATGGGCATCGCGGCACTCGCCGTATTTCCCAAGAGTCATCTCTATCATGTCCTCTGCTGCATCTGTTCGCGTCGAAAAAGACCTGCTCGGCACCCTCGAAGTCCCCGCCGATGCCTACTACGGCATCCAGACCCTGCGCGCCGTGCAGAACTTCCGCCTGTCCGGGGTGCCGCTGTCGCACTACCCGAAACTGGTGATCGGCCTGGCCATGGTCAAGCAGGCCTCGGCCGACGCCAACCGCGAGCTGGGCCACCTGTCCGCGGCCAAGCACACGGCGATCAGCACCGCCTGCGCACGCATCATCCAGGGCGAGTTCCACGAGCAGTTCGTGGTCGACATGATCCAGGGCGGCGCCGGCACCTCGACCAACATGAATGCCAACGAGGTGATCGCCAACATCGCCCTCGAGGCCATGGGGCATGAGAAGGGCCAGTACCAGCACCTGCACCCGAACAACGACGTGAACATGGCGCAGTCGACCAACGATGCCTACCCGACCGCCATCCGTCTCGGCCTGCTGCTCGGCCACGACAGCCTGCTCAGCGCGCTGGACAAGCTGATCCAGTCCTTCGCCGCCAAGGGCCTGGAGTTCGGCCACGTGCTGAAGATGGGCCGCACCCAGCTGCAGGACGCCGTGCCGATGACCCTCGGTCAGGAATTCCGCGCCTTCGCCACCACCTTGGGCGAAGACCTGCAGCACCTGAAACTGCTGGCGCCGACCCTGCTCACTGAAGTCAACCTGGGCGGTACCGCCATCGGCACCGGTATCAACGCCGACCCGAAATACCAGGCCCTGGCGGTCAAGCGCCTGGCCATCATCAGCGGCCACCCGCTGACCCCGGCTGCCGACCTGATCGAAGCCACCAGCGACATGGGCGCCTTCGTGCTGTTCTCCGGCATGCTCAAGCGCACCGCGGTCAAGCTGTCGAAGATCTGCAACGACCTGCGCCTGCTCTCCAGCGGCCCGCGTACCGGCATCAACGAGATCAACCTGCCGGCGCGTCAGCCGGGCAGCTCGATCATGCCGGGCAAGGTCAACCCGGTGATCCCCGAGGCGGTCAACCAGGTGGCCTTCGAAGTGATCGGCAACGACCTGGCGCTGACCATGGCGGCCGAGGGCGGCCAGCTGCAGCTGAACGTGATGGAGCCCCTGATCGCCTACAAGATCTTCGACTCGATCCGCCTGCTCACCCGCGCCATGGACATGCTGCGCGAGCTGTGCATCGACGGCATCACCGCCAACGAGACGCGCTGCCGCGAACTGATGGAGAACTCCATCGGTCTGATCACCGCGCTCAATCCCTACATCGGCTACGAGAACGCCACCCGCATCGCCAAGGTCGCCCTGGAAAGCGGGCGCGGCGTACTGGAGCTGGTACGCGAGGAGCAGCTGCTGGACGAGGCCACCCTGGCCGACATCCTGCGCCCCGAGAACATGATCGCCCCGCGTCTGGTTCCGCTGCAGGGCTGATTCATCGAATGACGCACGCCGCCCCTTGGGCGGCGTGTTCATTTCCGCCCTCGAGCCTGTTCATGGGGCGGCACCGCTGAAGGCCGCGCAGACGGCCCCACAAAAACGACAATCCGGGTGTACAACATATGAGTCAGAGCAATACCGCTTCCCTTTCCCTGCTTGCGCGCGTGCCGCTGTGGCAGCAGATCCTCGTCGGCCTGGTGCTCGGCGTGGTGGTCGGCATGCTGTCCAAGAGCCTCGCCCTGGCGCTGGCGCCGGTCGGCGCGCTGTTCCTCAACGCGATCAAGATGCTGATCGTGCCGCTGGTGTTCGTCTCCCTGGTGGCGGGCATCACCGCCATGAGCGACAGCGCCAAGCTCGGCCGCATCAGCGTCAAGACCATTGCCATCTACCTGATCACCACCGCTTTCGCGGTGAGCATCGGTCTGGCCTTCGGCACCCTGTTCAGCCCCGGAGAGGGCATGAACATGGTCGCCAGCGGCAGCGAGGAGGCCAAGCAGGCGCCCTCGCTGGTGCAGATCCTGGTGGGCCTGGTGCCGACCAACCCGGTGACCGCCTTCGCCGAAGGTAACATCCTGCAGATCATCGTCTTCGCCATCGCCCTGGGCGTGAGCATGAACCTGATCGGCGAGAAGGCCGCGCCGGTGGTCAAGCTGTTCGACAGCCTGGCCGAGGTGTTCTACAAGCTCACCGACCTGGTGATGCGCTTCGCCCCCATCGGCGTGTTCGCGCTGATTGCCGGCGTGGTCGCTTCCCACGGCATCGAGGTATTGCTGCCGCTGGCCGGGGTGATCGGGGTGATCTACCTGGCCAGCATCGCCCACATGCTGCTGATCTACGGCGGCCTGATCGGCGGCCTGGCGCGCCTCAGCCCGCTGCGTTTCTTCCGCGGCATCGCCCCGGCGCTGGCGGTGGCCTTCAGTACCTCGAGCAGCTCCGGCACCCTGCCGGTGTCCATCGAGTGCGCGCGCAAGAACCTCGGCGTGTCGCAGGGCGTGGCAGGCTTCGTGTTGCCGGTGGGCGCCACCATCAACATGGATGGCACCGCCATCTACCAGGGCGTGCTGGCGCTGTTCATCGCTCAGGCCTTCGGCATCGACCTCAATGCCGGCCAGTACCTGATGATCATCCTCACCGCCACCCTGGCTTCGGTCGGCACCGCCGGCGTACCCGGCGCCGGCCTGATCATGCTCGGCCTGGTGCTGACCTCGGTCGGCCTGCCGCTGGAAGGCGTGGCGCTGATCGCCGGTATCGACCGCATCCTCGACATGGCGCGCACCACGGTGAACGTCGCCGGCGACCTGATGACCACCACCCTGGTGGGCAGCAGCGAGAAGGAGCTGGATCGCGAGATCTACAACAGCGACAACGCTGCCTGAGCAACTGCTTTCATAGGAGGCCTTCACCAGCCTCAACCTTCAGGGATGGCCTCGGCCATCCCTTTTTTTTGTGGCCGCCGTAGGGTGCGCCGCGCGCACCGTCGGTTGGCCTGCGTTACAGCCCCCACGCCTGGCGTAGCGTCTGCACCGCCTCGACGATCTGCGCCTCGTGCACTGCCGCAAAACCCAGCACCAGCCCAGCGCGGGCGTCCTCAGCCGTTTCGCTGTCGGGTAGCCAGTAACCGCTCAAGGGATTCATCTCGATACCGGCTGCGCGGGCAGCGCCGATCAGCTCACGCTCACGGGCCAGGCTCTCGACCTTGATACTCAGGTGCAGACCGGCCTCAACCGCCGGCAACGGTGAGCATCCGGGAATCGCCTGCGGCCAGGCCTCGATCAGCGCGTCGCGGCGGCTGCGCGCAGCCTGACGCATGCGCCGCACATGGCGCTGGAAGTGCCCGGCGGCGATAAATTCGGCCATCACCGCCTGGGTGCCCACCTCCGAGTGGCGTATCTCCAGCGCCTGGCGCCTCGCGAAACTCTCGGCCAGCGCGGGCGGCAGCACCAGATACCCCAGGCGCAGTGCCGGGAAGGCGAGCTTGCCGAAGGTGCCGATGTAGATCACCCGTTGCTGGTCATCCAGCGCTGCCAAAGGCGCGAGTGGGGTGCCGCTGTAGCGGTACTCGCCGTCGTAGTCGTCCTCGATGATCCAGCCGTTGACGCGCTTGGCCCACTCCAGCAAGGCCAGACGCCTGGGCAGCGACAGGGTGACGCCGGTGGGGTACTGGTGCGCGGGCGTGACATAGGCCAACCGACACTCGTTCACACGCTGCAGGGCGTCGACGTCCAGGCCATCGCCGTCTACCGCCACGCCGCACAGCTGCGCGCCGGCCACCGCGAAGGCATGGCCCGCCGCGCGGTAGCCGGGGTTTTCGATGGCCACGCGCTCGCCCGGTTGAATCAGCAACTGCGCGCAGAGGCTGATGGCCTGCTGCGAGCCGCAGGTGATCAGTACCTGCGGCGCCTCGCAGGTCAGGCCGCGGCTGTTGCGCAGGTAGGCGGCGATCAATTCGCGCAGCTGCAGGTCACCGGCAGGGTCGCCATAGCCCAGCCGTGCCAGCGAGGGTTTGCGCCAGAAGCGCACCTGCAGACGTGACCAGGTCTCGAAGGGGAACAGGTCGAAAGCCGGCACGCCGATGCGAAAGGCGCGCGGTGCGCCCGCGGCGGGCATCGCCAGGTGATGGTTGTGCAACAGCTGCATTGCCGGGCTGGCCGCTGCCGGGGCGACGGCTGCCACCGGGGCAGGCCGGTGGCGCGTAAGCTCGGCGACGTAGGTGCCATCGCCGACCCGCCCGTTCACGTAGCCCTCGGCATACAGCTGGTCCAGCGCGCGGGTCACGGTGTTGCGCGAGATGCCGAGCAGCGTGGCCAGCTCACGGCTGGCCGGCAGGCGCGTGCCACTGGCCAGGCGGCCATCGAGGATGCGCTCGCGCAAGGCCTGGTAGAGCTGGCGCGCCAGCCCCAGGCCGGGCTGCAGATGAATGCCGGAAAGGTCGAATGGCAAGGCGGGCGAGCATTTCATGATGGGTAAATTGGCTCTATCGAAGTCGTCGGCAATGGATCTTACGTCAGGCCAATATCCTGCCTAGCATGTCTCCATCACGCCAGGAGATGCCGCCATGTACTGCCCCGCCGCCTTTCGCCAGGACGATCTGCCCAGCCTGCACGCGCAGATCCACGCCAGCGGCCTGGCCATCGTAACCAGCAGCGGTGCGCAGGGCCTGCAGGCCAGCCATCTGCCGTTGCTGCTCGAGCCTGGCGAAGGCGAGTTCGGCACCCTGTACGGCCACTTCGCCCGCGCCAATGGGCACTGGCGCGACCTGGCCGCTGGCGCCGAGGCGCTGGTGGTGTTCAGCGGTGCGGACGCCTACGTGCGTCCCGGCTGGTATCCGGCCAAGGCCGAGCACGGCAAGGTGGTGCCGACCTGGAATTACATCGCCGTGCATGCCTGGGGCCAGGCCGAGGTGTTCGACGAGCCCGAGCGCCTGCTCGAGCTGGTCAGCCGTCTCAGCGAGCGCCACGAACAAGGGCGCCCGCAGCCCTGGGCGGTCAGCGATGCGCCGCGCGACTACATCGACAGCATGCTGCGCGCCATCGTCGGCTTCGCCCTGCCGATTCGTCGGCTCGAAGGCAAATGGAAGCTCAGCCAGAACCGTTCGAGCAACGACCAGGCCGGCGTGCGTACCGGCCTGGCAACGTCCAACAACCCGCGCGACCACGAACTGGCGGCGCGAATGAATCACACCGACTGATCACCAAAGGAAGGCCCTCATGCTCGACATCCACCCCGTCACTCCTGCCGAACACGCCGTCTGGCTGCCGCTTTGGCAGGCATACCAGCGCTTCTACCAGACCGAGATCCCGGCAGAGACCAGCGCCCTCACCTGGCAGCGCTTTCTCGACCCGGCCGAGCCGATGCACGCCGCCCTGGCCTGGCAGGACGGCGAGGCGGTCGGCCTGGTGCACTTCATCTATCACCGCAGCTGCTGGACCAGTGGTGACTACTGCTACCTGCAGGATCTGTTCGTCGCCGAGCACACTCGCGGTGGCGGCATCGGTCGCGCGCTGATCGAGCAGGTTTACGCCGAGGCACGCGCCGCCGGTGCCAGCCGCGTGCATTGGCTGACCCAGGAAAGCAACTACCAGGGTCGTATGCTCTACGACCGTATCGGTGACCGCTCCGGTTTCATCCAGTACAGGAAGCTCTTCTGATGACGCGTGATCTCGCTCATTGGCAACCCCGTCCAACCCCGGACCAGCGCGTGCTGCAGGGCCGTTTCGTGCGTCTCGAGGCACTCGGTGTCACGCGGCATGGCGATGATCTGTGGCGCGCGCTGCAGGGGCCGGACCCGGCGCTTTGGGATTATCTGCCCTACGGCCCGTTCACCGAGCGAGGCGTCTTCGATACCTGGCTGGCCGGCAATGCGCAGAGCCGTGACCCGCTGTTCTATGCGGTGGTCGACCTGGCCAGCGGCCGCGCCCTGGGGCTGTTCAGCTACCTGCGTATCACCGCGCAGGACGGCAGCATCGAAATCGGCCACGTCGCCTTCGGCGCGCCGATGCAGCGCACCCCGGGCGCGACCGAGGCGGTCTATCTGCTGGCGCGCCACGCCTTCGACGATCTCGGCTATCGCCGCCTGGAATGGAAGTGCGACGCGGCCAATGCCCGCTCGCTGCGCGCCGCCGAGCGCTTCGGCTTCACCCGGGAAGGGCTGTTCCGTCAGCACATGGTGCGCAAGGGCCGCAACCGTGACACGGCCTGGTTCTCCATCATCGACGGGGAATGGCCGGCATGCCGCGAGGCCTTCGCGCGCTGGCTGGCGGCGGACAACTTCGATGAGGCGGGGCGGCAGAAGCAGCGCCTGGAGGCGCTGCGGGGGTAACGCCCTATTCCATCTCGAACAATCCGTCACGCAGCTGCGCGCCGCCCAGGCGCTGGCGGATGTCGTCGTCGATGCGCGCGTCGTCCGGCGCGTAGAGCATCAGCTGGCGGTAGGCGTTGACCCGGTTGATCTCGTTGCCCAGGTACTGCCAGACCACGCGGGTGCAGGCCGGCGTGCGCCGGTCGCCGCTGGAGACGCCGGTCTTGATGCCGTTGAGTCGGGTGATGCGGCTCTTGAAGCTGGGGATGAGGATGGTCTGGCTGATCTCGTTGCCGGTCAGCGACTCGTAGTCCACCAGAAACAGGCGGTCCTGCAGGAAGAAGGCCGCGCCCAGATAGCGGCAGCGCACCCAGTCCTCGGCGCCGCCGCGGGTGTGTTCCTGGCGCTCCTGGCGTTCCTGACGCTCGAACAGGTAGTTGCCGCGCTCCTCGCGCAGGTGCACCAGCGACAGCAGGACGTGGCCCGGAACCGACATGCAGTTGGAGTACTCGAAGTAGTAGCCGCAGTAGCGCCCCATGGGGCTGGCCTGCTGGCGCAGCGGGTCGAACAGCTCCAGCAGCGGATCGCTGCCGCCGTGCACCTGCGTATCGCCGCTGCGGGCGCCGATCAGGCGGGCGAACTGCTCGGCCGGCATGCTCAGTTCGAAGGGTTCGACGCCGAAGAAGTCGCAGATGCGTTTGAGGTTGTGCGCGGTGGGTCGGCTCTGCCCGGCCAGGTAGCGATTGAACTGCGCGCGGTTGATCGAGAGCTTGCGGCAGACCTCGGCGATGGAGCGGTAATGGCTGCACAGCAGTTTGAGGTTGCTGCCGAGGGAATTGGACATATGGACGTTCTGAATGATGCGGGTGTCGCGATTATAGCATCAACTCGCGTCAGATCGCCGCGACCTGCGAAATTGTCCGGTCCGGCCACATCGCCAACCATTCGCCAGCCGCCCGGCGGGGCCGCATTCCCATTCAGAAAAACAAGAGAGAAAGCCTCCCATGCTCGATCTTCTCAATGACCTCATCTGGAGCAAGCTGCTGATCGTGATGCTGATCGGTCTCGGTCTGTACTTCAGCATCGCCTCGCGCTTCGTGCAGTTCCGCTATTTCGGCAACATGTTCCGCATCTTCCGCGAAGCCTTCCAGCGTCAGCCCGGTCAGCTCAGCTCGTTCCAGGCCCTGATGCTGTCGGTGGCCGGCCGCGTCGGTGCCGGCAACATCGCCGGTGTATCGGTGGCCATCATGCTCGGTGGCCCGGGCGCGATCTTCTGGATGTGGGTGGTGGCGCTGGTCGGCATGGCCACCAGCTACTTCGAGTGCTCCCTGGCGCAGCTGTACAAGCGCCGCGAAGCCGACGGCGGCTACCGCGGCGGCCCGGCGTTCTACATTCAGCACGGCCTCGGTCAGCGCTGGCTGGGCATCCTCGTGTCGATCCTGCTGCTGGTGACCTTCGGCTTCGGCTTCAACGCCGTGCAGTCCTTCACCGTGGCCAGCTCGCTGCACGACACCTTCGGCGTCCCGACCCTGGTCAGCGGCATCGCTCTGACCGTGGTGATCGGCCTGATCATCTTCGGCGGCATCAAGCGCATCGCCCAGTTCGCCGACGTGCTGGTACCGGTCATGGCCTTCTCCTACATCGGCATGGCCGTGCTGGTGATCGGCATGAACATCAGCGAAGTGCCGGCCACCTTCGCCCTGATCGTCAAGAGCGCCTTCGGCCTCGAGCCGGCCTTCGCCGGCGGCATCGGTGCGGCCATCATCATGGGGGTCAAGCGCGGCCTGTTCTCCAACGAGGCCGGCCTGGGCAGCGCGCCCAACGTGGCCGCCGTCGCGGAGGTCAAGCACCCGGTCGCGCAGGGCATCGTGCAGTCGCTCAGCGTGTTCATCGACACCCTGATCCTGTGCAGCTGCACCGCGCTGATCATCCTGCTGTCCGGCGTCTATCAGCCGGGCATGGAGCAGGCCGGTGTGGTCCTGACCCAGAGCGCCGTGGCCGCCGTGGTCGGTGAGTGGGGCCGGGTGTTCATCAGCCTGGCGCTGCTGCTGTTCGTCTTCACCACCCTGATCTACAACTACTACCTCGGCGAGAACGCCCTGGGCTTCTTCAGCCAGAAGCGCGGCCCGGTGATGATCTACCGCGTGCTGGTGGTCGGTCTGGTGCTGTGGGGTTCGGTGCAGGATCTGGGCACCGTGTTCGCCTTCGCCGACGTGACCATGGGCCTGCTGGCCATCGCCAACCTCATCGCCCTGGCGCTGCTGTTCAAGGTGGGCCTGCGCCTGATGCGCGACTACGATAGCCAGATCAAGGCTGGTGTGGACTCGCCGGTGTTCGACGCCAAGCAGTTCGCCGATCTGGACCTCGACCCCAACGTCTGGGGCGCCCAAGCGAGCAAGCCGGTGGCGGATCAGGCCGAGATCGGCGACCGCGTGCACCAGCGTTGAGTTGACCTGATACGGAAGGAGGGGGCCCAGGCCCCCTTTTTCTTGGCTATGTTCCTGTTGAAGCCTGCTCCGCCCTTGGCGTAGCTACGCCCCGCGCAGGCGGGCCGTCAGGCAAGGCGCGACATAGCCTTTTTCTTGCCCGTGATTTGCGAGGAGAGCCCATGGCGACCCCAGAAAACCTGCTGGTGCTGTACACCGGCGGGACCATTGGCATGCAGATGAGCGCGGACGGCCTGGCTCCGGCTTCCGGCTTCGAGGCGCGCATGCGTGCCCAGCAGGCCAGCGAGAATACCGGCGAGCTGCCGAACTGGCAGTTCCGCGAGCTGCTGCCGCTGATCGACAGCGCCAACATGAACCCCGGCCACTGGCTGGCCCTGCGCGACCAGATCGTCGCCGCGGTCGAGCAGGAGGGGCACGACGCCGTACTGGTGCTGCACGGCACCGATACCCTGGCCTACAGCGCCGCGGCGCTGAGCTTCCTGCTGCTCGGCCTGGGCGTGCCGGTGCTGCTCACCGGCGCCATGCAGCCGGCCGGCGTGGCGGGCGGCGATGCCTGGCCCAATCTGTTCGGCGCGTTGCGCGCATTGCATCGCGGCGTGCAGCCGGGCGTGCACCTGTACTTCAACGGCCAGCTGCTGCATGGCGCGCGCTGCTCCAAGCTGCGCAGCGATGCCTTCGACGCCTTCCAGGTGCTGCCGCGCCTGCGCCAGGCCGAGCGCGCCGCCATCGATGCGCGCATCGACTATCGCCAGCCGCGCCAGGCGGCGAACCTGGCGGTGCTGCCGCTGCATCCGGCGCTGCAGGCGTCGCACCTGCGCGCCCTGCTGGAAAGCGGCATACAGGGCCTGCTGCTGGAATGCTACGGCAGCGGTACCGGCCCGGCCGGCGATGCCGAGCTGATGGCCGTCCTGCACGAGGCGCACGCGCGCGGCGTGGTACTGGCGGCGATCAGCCAGTGCCCGCAGGGTCACGTGCAGTTCGGCGTGTACGCCGCCGGCAGCCGACTGGCCGAGGCCGGCCTGGTGTCCTGCGGCGGCATGACCCGCGAGGCGGCGCTGGGCAAGCTGTTCGCCCTGCTCGGCGCCGGGTTGACGCAGGCCGAGGTCGAACACTGGCTGGCACGCGATCTCTGTGGTGAGATGAGCGACTGAACCCTCACGTCCAGCCAGGAGGCAAGCCATGAGTCTCGAGATCCGTCCCGTCAGTGCCGCCGATCACGAGGCCTGGCTGCCGCTGTGGCAGGGCTACCAGCGCTTCTACATGACCGACATCCCGGCCGAGGCCAGCGCCGTGACCTGGCAGCGCTTTCTCGACCCGGCCGAGCCCATGGGCGCTGCCCTGGCCTGGCAGGATGGCGAGGCGGTCGGCCTGGTGCACTGGGTCATCCATCGCTCGACCTGGACGGTCGGCGACTACTGCTACCTGCAGGACCTGTTCGTCGCCAAGGGCCAGCGCAGCAGTGGCGTCGGCCGCCAGTTGATCCAGCACGTCTATGACCAGGCGCGCGAGGCCGGCTGCTCGCGGGTGCACTGGCTGACTCATGAGAGCAACAGCCAGGCCATGCTGCTCTACGAGCGCATCGGCGAGCGCTCGGGCTTCGTGCAGTACCGCAAGCTGCTCTAGCTGCCTGTCACGGCCGCCTGGCGATGAAGTCGATCTCCACCAGGGCATGCCGCGCCAGGCCCGTGGTGCCGATGCAGGTGCGCGCCGGGCGTTTGTCTTCGGGGAAGTAGCTGGCGTACACCGCATTGAAGCGCGCGTAGTCGCCATAGAAGTCGGTGAGGAAGGCGCGCGCCGAGACCACGTTCTCCAGCCCCAGGCCGAGCCCCTCGAGCACCACCAGCAGGTTGTCGAAGGTCTTGTGCGTTTGCGCCTCGATGCCCTCGGGCAGGGGCGCTGCTTCATTGCCCGGATCGATGGGCAGCTGGCCGGTGATGAACACCCAGCCATCGGCTTCGCAGGCGTGAGAAAACGGTGCGACCGGTGCGGGCGCAGCGGCGAACATATGGTATTCGGGCATCGACATGGGCACTCCTGGTCTTCGGCACGGTGGCCGCACGACGGTGCGGCCTGCTGCGACCTTAGCCTATCGAATCAGAACACCGACCAGCCGATGCGTTCGCTGAGCAGTTCCAGTGCCTTGATCCCGGCCAGGGAGTTACCGGCTGCATTGAGTTCCGGCGACCACACGCACACGCTGAACTGCCCCGGCACCACCGCGACGATGCCGCCACCGACGCCGCTCTTGCCGGGCAGGCCGACGCGGTAGGCGAAGTTGCCCGCTTCGTCGTACAGCCCGCTGGTGGCCATGATGGCGTTGATTTGCTTGCTCTGTCGCGGCGAGAGAATCTGCTCGCCGCTGTGCTGGCAGAAACCCTGGTTGGCCAGAAAGCCGAAGGCACGCGCCAGGTCCACGCAGCTCATGCGCAGCGCGCAGCAGCTGAAGTAGCTGCGCAGCACCGCCTCCACCTCGTTGTGGAAATTGCCGAACGACTGCATCAGGTAGGCCGCCGCGGCGTTGCGCGCACGGTGCTGGTATTCCGATTCGGCGACGTGGTTGTCCACCGTCACCTCGGGGTTGCCCGACAGGCGCCGGACGAAGTCGCGCATCGACAGCGCCGGTGCGGCATAGCGCGACTGGTTGATGTCGCAGATGACCAGGGCGCCGGCATTGATGAACGGGTTGCGCGGTTTGCCGCGTTCGAACTCCAGCTGCACCAGCGAATTGAACGGCTGCCCGGACGGCTCGTGGCCGAGGCGCTGCCAGATGGCCTCGCCACTGTGGCCGATGGCCTGCACCAGGCTGAACACCTTGGAAATGCTCTGGATCGAAAACGGCGTGCGCGCATCGCCGGCCACGTGCAACTGGCCATCGTTGCCGTACACGGCGATGCCCAGCTGATCGGGCACCACGCCGGCTAGCGCGGGAATGTAGTCGGCCACCTTGCCCTGGCCGATCAGCGGGCGGACCTCGTCGAGGATTTCAGTCAACAGCGCTTGCATGTTCGGGCTCGCGACGGCGCCGGGCAGCTTCCCGGCAGGTCAGTGCTAGACGCGCTTCGCCCGGCCCGGATCACAGGCAGACGCTTGCCCTGAGCGGCGCGGCCGCCTAGTCTCGGCCCTCCCCCGTTGCTGGCGTAGCCCGATGTCCACCGTTCTCAACGTCCTGTTGCCGATCTTCGGTCTGATTCTGGTCGGCTATATCTGTCGCCGCAGCAATCGCCTGGGACCGACCGCTGCCTCGGAGATGAACCGCTTCGTGGTCTGGCTCGGCCTGCCCGCTCTGCTCTTCAGCCTGACGGCCAAGGCCGACTGGGCGCACATCTGGCAGCCCGGTTTCCTGCTGGCGTTCACCGGCGGCACCCTGGCGGTGTTTCTGCTCACCCTGGCCTATCGCTGGAAAACCACCGGCAGCCTGGTCGACGCCAGCATCGACGGACTCAGCGCCGGCTACGCCAACACCGGTTACATCGGCATTCCGCTGTGCGTGCTGGTGCTCGGCGAAGACGGCATGGCGCCGGCCCTGATCGCCTCGCTGATCGTCGTCTGCCTGCTGTTCGCCCTGGCGGTGGTGTGCATTGAGGTGGGGCTGCAGAGCCAGAAGGGCCTGGGCGGAGCGATTGCCCAGGTCAGCCTGGCGCTGCTGAAGAACCCGCTGGTGGTGGCGCCGGTGCTCGGCGCGCTCTGGTCGTTCGGCGGCCTGTCACTCGCGCCGGCGCTGGACGAGTTCCTGCGCCTGCTCGGCGCGGCGACCGTGCCCTGCGCGCTGGTGTCGCTGGGCCTGTTCCTGGCGCAGCGGCAGAGCGGTCCGGCCAAGGGCGCCTGGCCGCTGGTGGCGCTCAAGCTGGCGCTGCAGCCACTGGTGACCTGGTTCATCGCCTTCGTGCTGCTCGACCTGCCGCCGTTCTGGGCTCACGCTGCCTTGCTGCTCAGTGCGCTGCCCACCGGCACCGGCCCCTTCATGCTGGCCGAGTATTACCAGCGCCAGGCCGCGCTGGTGTCGCGGGCCATTCTGTTCTCGACCCTCGGCTCGCTGCTGACCCTGTCGCTGATCCTGCTGCTGATCACGCCTTGAGCTGCAGCTCCAAGCCCAACTGTTGCGACAGGCAGGGCCAGCGCCGCCAGGCCGAAACGGTATCCGGTGCGGCCAGGCGTTCGCGGTAGGCCTGCACGGAAGGCTGATCGAAGCTGGCATCGTCGAGCATGCCGGCCAGCGCGTGATGCACCGCTTCGTCGAGCTGGTTGGCGAAGGGTTCGCCAATCAGCTGGTGGGCGATCAGATTGGCCCGGGTGGTATCCAGCGGAATCAGTGGCTGGCCCAGGTGGGTGATGTAGCGGTCGTTGACCTCCTCCACCAGGCGGTGCGCCAGGTAGGCCTCGTCGAGCAGCCCTTCGAGCCCCTCATGGCCATCGATCAGCGGCGGCGGCTGGAGGAAGAAATGCTCGGCAATCTTCAGCACGGGCTTGACCGCATCCTCGATACCGGCCTCCCGCGCGACTTCCACCGCGGCGTCGAGCACCTCGGGCACCTGTTCTATATAGGCGCTGACGAACGCGCTCAGGGCGCCCGACGCGTCCTCCTCGGGCAGGCGAATGGACGGGTGCAGGCGTTCGAGCTGGGCCTGCAGAAACCGGGCGAGGGCCTGGCTGCTGACTTCGTGTTGTTGTGCCTGGGCGATGGACTGGCGGACGGCGGCGGTGTTCATGACTGCTCCCACAATTCAGGACATGGACGTGAACCTTAGCCGGCTCCTGCGGTCGGCTAAGACGCGATTGTCATAACTTTTTCATACTTATGCGAGCTCGCTATATGGCCCTGTCGTGATTGCGCTCCAGCCCGCGTCAGCCGCGGCGTTTAGGACAAGGCTTGCGAGCCTTCGGCCATTTTCGCGTGCACGTTGCGAGGTGAAACTCGCCGTCTATACTCGAGTTCGAAAGGCAGTACCTGATGGAACCGGACGGGCCAAGGCACGGAGAGGTTTCGACAGCAGTCGCCAGCAGTTGAGCGTGATCGCGTGGGCAGTAAGCCGGGCGCGATCATGCCGTACGGCAGTCGATCCCTTAGCCGCAGGCTCAGCCGGCGGGATAACAAGAACAATCAAGGGGAACCCGCAATGATGCGACATCCACGAGTCTGGATGGGCCTCCTGCTGTGGCTGGCATTAGGCTCGGCGCATGCCCAGTGGACGGTGAACATGGCACCCGGTGTTACCGAGGTCAGCCGCTCCGTCTTCGATCTGCACATGACCATCTTCTGGATCTGCGTCGTGATCGGCGTGATCGTGTTCGGCGCCATGTTCTGGTCGATGATCATGCACCGCCGCTCCACCGGGCAGGAGCCCGCGCACTTCCACGAAAGCACCGCGGTGGAAATTCTCTGGACCGTCGTGCCATTGGCCATTCTGGTGCTGATGGCGATCCCGGCGACCAAGACGCTGATCGAGATCTACGACACCTCCGAGTCCGAGCTGGATATCCAGGTCACCGGCTACCAGTGGAAATGGCACTACAAGTACCTGGGCCAGGACGTGGAGTTCTTCAGCAACATGTCCACGCCGCGTAGCCAGATCAATAACCGCGAAGCCAAGGGCGAGCACTACCTGCTGGAGGTGGACGAGCCGCTGGTGGTGCCGGTCGGCACCAAGGTGCGCTTTCTGATCACCGCTGCCGACGTGATCCACTCCTGGTGGGTGCCGGCGCTGGCAGTGAAGAAGGACGCCATCCCCGGCTTCATCAACGAATCCTGGACGCGCATCGAGGAGCCCGGCATCTACCGTGGCCAGTGCACCGAGCTGTGCGGCAAGGACCACGGCTTCATGCCGGTGGTGGTCGAAGCCAAGTCCAAGGAGGACTTCGCCGTCTGGCTGGCCGAACGCAAGGAGGCCGCCGCCGCCGAGCGTGAGCTGACCAGCAAGGAATGGACCATGGAAGAGCTGATGGCGCGTGGCGAGAAGGCCTACCTCACCGCCTGCGCCGCCTGCCACCAGCCCGGTGGCGAGGGGCTGCCGCCGATGTTCCCGGCACTCAAGGGTTCGGCCATCGCCATGGGCTCGGCCGAGGGCCATATCGACATCGTCTACAACGGCAAGCCGGGCACCTCCATGGCCGCCTTCGGCAAGCAGCTGTCGCCGGTCGACCTGGCCGCCATCATCACCTACGAGCGCAACGCCTGGGGCAACAAGGTCGGTGACATGGTCACGCCCAAGGACATTCTCGACTTCTCGAAGGCTCAGGAGTAAGGACATGAGTGCAGTGATCGACCACGGTCATACTGACCACCACCATGGCCCGGCCAAGGGCCTGATGCGCTGGGTGCTGACCACCAACCACAAGGACATCGGCACGATGTACCTGTGGTTCAGCTTCTGCATGTTCCTGCTGGGCGGCTCGATGGCCATGGTCATCCGTGCCGAGCTGTTCCAGCCGGGTCTGCAGATCGTGCAGCCGGAATTCTTCAACCAGATGACCACCATGCACGGCCTTATCATGGTCTTCGGCGCGGTGATGCCGGCCTTCGTCGGCCTGGCCAACTGGATGATCCCGCTGATGATCGGCGCGCCGGACATGGCCCTGCCGCGGATGAACAACTTCAGCTTCTGGCTGTTGCCGGCGGCCTTCGGTCTGCTGGTCTCGACGCTGTTCATGGAAGGTGGTGGGCCGAACTTCGGCTGGACCTTCTACGCCCCGCTGTCGACCACCTACGGGCCGGAGAGCACCACCTTCTTCATCTTCGCCGTGCACCTGATGGGCATCAGCTCGATCATGGGGGCGATCAACGTGGTCGCCACCATCCTCAACCTGCGCGCCCCCGGCATGACCCTGATGAAGATGCCGCTGTTCGTCTGGACCTGGCTGATCACCGCCTTCCTGCTGATCGCGGTGATGCCGGTCCTGGCCGGCTGTGTGACCATGATGCTGATGGACATCCACTTCGGCACCAGCTTCTTCAACGCCGCCGGCGGTGGTGACCCGGTCCTGTTCCAGCACGTGTTCTGGTTCTTCGGCCACCCCGAGGTGTACATCATGATCCTGCCCGCCTTCGGCGCGGTCAGCTCGATCATCCCGGCCTTCGCGCGCAAGCCGCTGTTCGGCTACACCTCGATGGTCTACGCCACCGCGGCGATCGCCTTCCTGTCGTTCATCGTCTGGGCGCACCACATGTTCACCGTCGGCATCCCGCTGACCGGCGAGCTGTTCTTCATGTACGCCACCATGCTGATCGCCGTGCCCACCGGGGTGAAGGTGTTCAACTGGGCCAGCACCATGTGGCAGGGCTCGATGACCTTCGAGGCGCCGATGCTGTTCTCGGTGGCCTTCGTCATCCTGTTCACCATCGGCGGTTTCTCCGGGCTGATGCTGGCCATCGCCCCGGCGGACTTCCAGTACCACGACACCTATTTCGTGGTGGCGCACTTCCACTACGTGCTGGTGCCTGGGGCGATCTTCGGCATCTTCGCCTCGGCCTACTACTGGCTGCCGAAGTGGACCGGCCACATGTACGACGAAACCCTGGCCAAGCTGCATTTCTGGATGAGCTTCATCGGCATGAACCTGGCGTTCTTCCCCATGCACTTCGTCGGCCTGGCCGGCATGCCGCGGCGCATTCCCGACTACAACATGATGTTCGCCAACTTCAACATGGTGTCGAGCATCGGTGCCTTCCTGTTCGGAGCGACCCAGCTGCTGTTCCTGTTCATCGTCATCAAGTGCATCCGTGGCGGCAAACCGGCCCCGGCCAAGCCCTGGGACGGTGCCGACGGGCTGGAGTGGACGGTGCCTTCGCCGGCGCCCTACCACACCTTCAGCACCCCACCGGAAGTGAAGTAGGAGGTCTGTCGTGAGCGAGGTCATCGCCACTCGTCGTCTGGTCACCCGCCTGCTGGTCGTGGTGGTGGTGATGTTCTGCTTCGGCATCTTCGTCCTGCCGCCGTTCTACGACGCCATGTGCCGGGTGTTCGGCATCAACGGCAAGACGGCCGGGGCCTACCAGGGCGAGCAGTTGGTGGATGAGCAGCGCCAGGTGCGCGTGCAGTTTCTCGCCACCAACGCCGCCGGCATGGTCTGGGAGTTCGGCCCGCAGGCTGACGAACTCCTGGTCCATCCCGGCGAGTCGCGCGACATGCTATTCGTCGCCTATAACCCCAGCGACCAACCCATGACCGCGCAGGCCATTCCCAGCGTATCGCCCTCCAAGGCGGCGGCCTTCTTCCACAAGACCGAGTGCTTCTGCTTCACCCAGCAGGTGCTGCAACCGGGCGAGCGCATCGAGATGCCGGTGCGTTTCATCGTCGACAGAGACCTGCCCAAGGACGTGAAGCACCTGACCCTGGGCTACACCCTGTTCGATATCACCGTGCGCAAACCGCCAGTGGCACAGGCTCCATAAGGAGAACAACAATGTCGAGTCACGAAAGTCACGAGAACTATTACGTACCGGCGCAGAGCAAGTGGCCTATCGTCGCCACCATCGGCCTACTGGTCAGCTTCTACGGTGTCGGCACCTGGTTCAACGATCTGTCGGCTGGCCGCGAAGGCTCCAACGGGCCGCTGATCTTCTTCGTCGGTGGGCTGATTCTGGCCTGGATGCTGTTCGGCTGGTTCGGCAACGTGATCAAGGAAAGCCGTGCCGGCCTGTACAGTGCACAGATGGACCGCTCGTTCCGCTGGGGCATGAGCTGGTTCATCTTTTCCGAGGTGATGTTCTTCGCCGCCTTCTTCGGTGCGCTGTTCTACATCCGCATGTGGTCCGGGCCCTGGCTCGGCGGCGAGGGCTCCAAGGGCATCGCCAACATGCTCTGGGAGGGCTTCGAATACAGCTGGCCGCTGCTGCAGAACCCCGATTCCAAGCTGTTCCCGCCGCCCAGCGCGGTGATCGACCCCTGGCATCTGCCGCTGGTCAACACCATCCTGCTGGTGTCTTCCAGCTTCACCATCACCTTCGCTCACCATGCGCTGAAGAAGAACCATCGTGGCCCGCTCAAGGCCTGGCTGGCGGCAACCATCGTGCTCGCCCTGGCGTTCCTGTTCTTCCAGGTCGAGGAGTACATCGAGGCCTACACAGAGCTGGGGCTGACCCTGGGCTCAGGCATCTACGGCGCGACCTTCTTCATGCTCACCGGCTTCCACGGGGCGCACGTGACGCTAGGGACCATCATTCTGATCGTGATGCTGGTGCGCATCATGCGCGGGCATTTTAGTGCCGATCAGCACTTCGGTTTCGAGGCGGCCGCCTGGTACTGGCACTTCGTCGATGTGGTCTGGCTGGGGCTGTTCGTCTTCGTCTACGTGCTGTAGCGAGGGCCTTACCAGGTGATATGAGAGACCAGTTGCCCTGAGTAGAAGCCCCAGGCGACCAGGGCAACGGTGATGGCGGTCAGGCCGACACGGACAGTCAGCGCGCCGACCACGCGATAACCATGGCCTTCGTCCTTGACCAGGAAGAACAGGCCGCTGAACAGGCTGGCGATGGTGGCCAGCAGCATGAGGACGATCGCGGCCTTGAGCATGCGAGACTCCGGGGGATTGAAGTGATGCAGTGCAGTATAGCCAGCAACCCCGATCGTAACGGCAGGGTGCGATGAACGCCTTCCGTCCCGGTTGGCTGCCCAGCCTGCTGGTTGCCCTACTGCTGCCCGGCCTGCTGTGGCTGGGCGTCTGGCAACTGCAGCGCGGCGAGGAGAAGCGCGCGCTGCTGGCCAGCTTCGAGGCGCGGCGCCAGGCCGAGCCGATCAGTCTCGAGCAGCTCGAGCCCATGCCGGACCCCGCCTACCGCCGCGTTCAGCTGCGTGGACACTTCGATGGCGAGCACAGCCTGCTGCTCGACAGCCGCATCCGCGACGGCCATGCCGGCGTCGAGTTGCTGCAACCCTTCTATGACCAGCCCAGCGGCCTCTGGGTATTGCTCAACCGCGGCTGGCTGCCCTGGCCCGACCGGCGCACCACGCCGCGCTTCGACACTCCCGATGGCGTGCTGCAGCTCACGGCCTGGGTCTACGTGGCGCCCGCCGGCGGTCTGAACCTGCGTTCCGGTGCGGCGACCGAAGGCTGGCCGCGGCTGATCACCCAGGTCGAGGCCGAAAATCTGTGGCGGCAACTGGGCCGCGGTGGCCTGCCGTTCGAAGCACGGCTGGAGGACGGTCCGGCCAGCTATCGGGTCGACTGGCCGGTGGTGGCCATGAGCCCGAGCAAACACCTGGGCTATGCGGTGCAGTGGTTCGCCCTGGCGGCCGCGCTGCTTGGCCTGTTCATCTATCTCGGAATCCACAATGCACGGGAGAGTCGTCATGAACCCAGCCATCGCCATGCCTGAGGCAACTCCGCGCAAGACGCGCGGCCGCCTGCAGTTGCTGCTCCTGCTGGCCGTCGCCATCGGCCCGATGCTGCTGGCCAGCGCCATGTACCAATGGCGTTTCTGGGTGCCGGAGGCGCGCAGCTACCACGGTGTGCTGATCGGCGACGGGCGAACCCTGAGCGATCTCGGCGTGCAGGGCGAGGTGCAGCCGCTCTGGCAGATTCTGGTCACGGCGCCGGGTGCATGCGAGGCCGACTGCCGCGAGCTGGTCTATCTGGCGCGGCAGATCCAGATCGGCCTCAACCGCGAAACGGCGCGGGCGAGCCACGGGCTGGTGCTGGCCGAGCCATTGCCGGCCGAATACGACGCCACCCTCAAGCGCGAATACCCGCGTCTGGGGCGTTACCAACTGGACCCGCAGGCTTACGAGCGCGCCGTGGAGGCGCTCCCCGGCGCGCAGCTATGGCTGATCGACCCGCATGGCAACCTGGTGCTGCGTTATCCCGCCGGCAGCAGGGGCAAGGCGATCCTCGACGACCTGCGTTACCTGCTGAAGATTTCCAAGATCGGTTGAATGGCTGTGCAGGCGATCGCCTGCTAAGGATTCCACATGCATAAACCCGGATACCGCCTCGCCCTGTTCGCGACCCTGCTGGCCGCCGTGGTGGTGCTGCTCGGCGCCTACACCCGGCTGACCCATGCCGGCCTGGGTTGCCCCGACTGGCCCGGCTGCTATGGCTTTCTCGGCGTGCCGATGAGCGAGCACAAGCAGGCCATCGCCGAGGCGCGTTTCCCGGAGGCGCCGGTGGAAGTCGCCAAGGGCTGGTACGAGATGATCCATCGCTACTTCGCCGGAGCCCTTGGGCTGGTGATCCTGGGCATGGCGGTGCAGGCCGTGCGCCGCCGTGGCGATGCGACGCAGCCGCTCAAGCTGCCGCTGGCGATCCTGGCACTGGTGATCGTGCAGGCCGCCTTCGGCATGTGGACGGTGACCCTCAAGCTCTGGCCGCAGATCGTTACCGCCCATCTGCTGGGCGGCTTCGCCACCCTCAGCCTGCTGGCGCTGCTCACCCTGCGCCTGTCCGGACGCTTCGCGCCGCTGCAGCTGCCCATGCGCCTGCGCGCGCTGGCCGCCGCCTGCCTGCTGCTGGTGATCGGGCAGATCGCCCTCGGCGGCTGGGTCAGCTCCAACTACGCTGCGGTGGCCTGCGTCGACCTGCCCACCTGCCACGGCGAATGGTGGCCGGCGATGGATTTCGGCAAGGGCTTTCACCTGACCCAGCATATCGGCCCCAACTACCTGGGCGGGCAGCTCGACAGCGACGCGCGCACCGCGATCCACATGAGCCACCGTATCGGCGCCTTGCTGGTGACCCTGGCTCTGTTGCTGCTGGCCTGGCGTCTGCACGCGGCCAAGCTGTCGCGCCTGGCCGGTCTGCTGCTGCTGGCGCTGGCCGTGCAGGTGGGCCTGGGCATCAGCAACGTGATCTTCCATCTGCCGCTGCTGGTGGCCGTCGCGCACAACGCCGGCGGCGCGGCGCTGTTGCTGACGCTGGTGCTGGTCAATTACCGCCTGCGCGCCCCGGCGCCGGTGAAAGTACAGCGAACCTTGGGCAGCGCTCGGCGTCTGCAAGAACAGGGCGCATAACGCATAAGGAGAAACGCCATGGCTACAGTGCTACGAGCCCACTCCGAACACGCCACCTGGCGCGACTATCTGGAGTTGACCAAACCGCGGGTGGTGCTGCTGATGCTGATCACCTCGCTGGTGGGCATGTTCCTCGCCACCCGTGCCGGGGTGCCCTGGACCGTGCTGCTGTTCGGCAACCTGGGCATCGGCCTGTGCGCTGGCGCGGCGGCGGCGGTCAACCATGTGGTGGACCGGCGCATCGACTCGATCATGGCGCGTACGCACAAGCGTCCGGTCACTGCAGGGCGGGTTTCGCCGACGGCGGCGATAGCCTTCGCGCTGCTGCTGGCCACTGCCGGCATGAGCCTGTTGCTGCTGTTCACCAACCAGTTGGCGGCCTGGCTCACCCTCGCTTCGCTACTGAGCTATGCGGTGATCTACACCGGCTTTCTCAAGCGTGCCACGCCGCAGAATATCGTCATCGGCGGTCTGGCCGGCGCTGCGCCGCCCTTGCTCGGTTGGGTGGCGGTGACCGGGCACCTGAGCGCCGAGCCGCTGCTGCTGGTGCTGATCATCTTCGCCTGGACGCCGCCGCACTTCTGGGCGCTGGCGATCCATCGCAAGGCCGAATACGCCAAGGCCGACATCCCCATGCTGCCGGTCACCCATGGCGAGCACTACACCAAGGTGCACATCCTGCTCTACACCCTGGTGATGTTCGCCGTGACCCTGCTGCCCTACGCCATTCACATGAGCGGGCCGCTCTACCTGGTCTGCGCCCTGCTGCTGGGCGCGCGCTTCCTGCACTGGGCCTGGGTGCTGTACCGTGACAGCAAACCGCACGCGGCGATCAACACCTTCAAGTACAGTATCTGGTACCTGTTCCTGCTGTTTATCGCTTTGCTGGCGGACCACTACCTGCTGCTGAATATCTAGCAGGCCGTTAAAAAACGTTGGCGAGGCAGTCAGCGCAAGGAAAAAACAGGCGAGGACGCGGAGTTTACGAGTTGTAAATGAGCAGTCCGAGCCTGTTTTTAACGCCGCGATGGCAACGCAGGTAGTTTTTCAACGGCTTGCTGAGGGGTTTCATGACGCGTACTCATACCACCGTTTTCGTTCTCGTTGCCATCGTGGCTCTGGTGCTGGGCCTGACCGTCAACAAGGTGCTCAACAGCAGGAGCCAGGGTGACCCGGCGGCGCTGCTCGATGCCGGCATCGTGCTGTTGCCGCAGAACCGCAGCCTGCCGGCGCTGACCCTGATCGATCAGGACGGCAAGGAGGTCGCGGTGGATCAGCTCAAGGGTGACTGGAAGCTGCTGTTCTTCGGCTACACCTTCTGCCCGGACATCTGCCCTGCCACCCTCGCCCAGCTGCGCCAGTTGCAGACGCAACTGCCCGAGGAAACCCGCGCGCGGCTGAAGGTGGTGATGGTCAGCGTCGATCCCCATCGGGACACGCCGGAGCAACTGAGCAAGTACCTGAACTACTTCGACGCCGGCTTCAAGGGCCTGACCGGCGAGGAAGCGACGCTGCAGAAATTCGCCAATTCGGTGAGCATCCCCTACATCCCGGCCGACACCAGCAAGGAAAACTACACCGTCGATCACAGCGGCAATCTGGTGATCATCGGCCCGGATGGCACCCAGCGCGGCTTCATCCGCGCGCCGATCAACAACGCCAAGCTGGCCGCGCAACTGCCGGGGCTGGTTTCAGGCTCGTAGCGCGCACCGGCCAGTGCTCGAAGGCGTTGGTATTGGTGCGCACGGCGCACCCTACAGCGCGAACGGTAGCGGCAGATTGACCTGCTGGCGCTGTGCCAGGCGCCGCTGGAATTCGGCTGGATCGTGGATCAGCACTTCCTGCCCGGCGAACGACTCGGCCGCGATCAGGCGTGACAGCCAGAAGCGCACGCAGGCCACGCGCAGCATGGTCGGCCACAGCTCGGCCTCGGCGGCGGTGAAGGGACGCAGCGCCGCGTAGGCGCCGAGCAGCGCGCGGGCGCGGGCGCCGTCCAGGCTGCCATCCTCGTGCGAGCACCAGTCGTTCAGGGTAATCGCCAGGTCGTAGAGCATCGGCCCCGAGCAGGCATTGTAGAAGTCGATCACGCCAGCCAGGTGGTTGCCGTCGAACAGCACGTTGTCACGGAACAGGTCGGCATGCAGATTCGCCCGCGGCAGGGCGAGGATGCGCGGCTTCAATTCGGCAATCTCGGCCAGCGCATCGCGCAGCAGCGGCAACGCCTGCTCGTCGAGCTTGAGGGCCAGGCTCGGGCCTTCGGCCAGCATCCACTCTAGGCCGCGATCGCTGCGTCTTTCGATGGGGGCATCGCGGGTGGCCAGATGGATGCGTGCCAGCAGACTGCCGACCTCCTGGCAGTGGTGCGCGTTGGCCTCGCGCACATGCTTGCCGGCCAGCCGGGGCTGCAGCAGCGCCGGCTTCTCCGCCAGGCTGCGCAGCGCCTCTCCATCCTGCGTGCGCAGGGCGTAGGGCACCGGCAGGCCGGCATCGTGCAGCACATCGAGTAATTCGATGAAGAACGGCAGGTCGGCCACCGGGCCGCGTTCGACCAGGGTCAGAACGTACTCGCCCTGCTCCAGGCTGACGAAGAAGTTGCTGTTTTCGCTGCCTGCAGCGATGCCCTGGAAGTCACGCAACCGGCCAAGCCCGTAGGGCGCCAGGAAGACTTCGAGCTCGTGACGCTCCAGGGGGGTGAATACCGACATATCAGAACTGCCTTGTTACCAACTGAAGATTTCCCAGGACGGGATCAGCATGTCCGGGTCGTCCGAGCGTATGAAGTTGCCGTCGCTGCCGTCGGCGCGCACCAGGAAGTAGGGCTTGCCGTTCTTCGGGATCACCTTGATCGCGTACAGGAAGCCGTTGACGCGGTATTCCTCGATGGTGCGGTCGCCATCCTGGCGGATGGTCACGTCCGGGTCGCCGGACACCGGGTCATCGGCGTGCGCGGCAAGCGGAAGGCAGGCCAGCAGGCCGACCAGCAACAGGCGTTTGGCTGTACCCATGGTAACCTTGCTCCTTCATTTTCAATGATGCGGCCATTCTAACGCTGCACCCGCCGAAAAGGTTGATCCCGCGCATGAGCCAAGCTCCCCTCGTTCTGGTCGACGGTTCCTCGTATCTGTACCGCGCCTTCCACGCCCTGCCGCCGCTGACCACCTCCAAGGGCATGCCTACCGGTGCGGTGAAGGGCGTGCTGAACATGCTCAAGAGCCTGCGCAAGCAGTACCCCGACAGCCCCTTCGCCGTGGTCTTCGATGCCAAGGGCGGTACCTTCCGCGACGAGCTGTTCGCCGAGTACAAGGCCAACCGCCCGTCCATGCCGGACGAGTTGCGCGTGCAGGTCGAGCCGCTGCACGCCAGCGTGCGCGCCCTGGGCCTGCCGCTGCTGTGCGTGGAGGGGGTCGAGGCCGACGACGTGATCGGCACCCTGGCCCGCCAGGCCGCGGCGCAGCAGCGCGACGTGGTGATCTCCACCGGCGACAAGGACATGGCGCAGCTGGTCTGCCCGCACGTTACGCTGGTCAACACCATGACCGGAAGCGTCTATGACGAAGGTGGCGTGAAAGAGAAATTCGGTGTCGGTCCCGAGCTGATCATCGATTACCTGGCGCTGATGGGCGACAAGGTCGACAACATCCCCGGCGTGCCCGGTGTAGGCGAAAAGACCGCGCTGGGCCTGCTGGTCGGCGTCGGCGGTGGCCTCGACGTGCTCTACGCCAACCTCGACAAGGTGCCCGAGCTGCCGATCCGCGGCGCCAAGAGCCTGCCGGCCAAGCTCGAGGAACACCGCGAGATGGCCTATCTCTCCTACCAGCTGGCCACCATCAAGACCGATGTGCCGCTGAACATCGAGATCGATTCGCTGCACCCGGGCGAGCCGGACCAGGCGACCCTGGTGCAGCTCTACGGCGAGCTCGAATTCAAGGCCTGGCTCGACGAGCTGTTGCGCCAGAACAAGGCCCTGGCTGCCAAGGCCGCCGTGCCGGCCGGCGACCTGTTCGCCGAGCCCGCGGGGCCTGCTGCCGAGGAAACGGCCGAGACGCCACCGATGGGCGCGGGCGACTACGAGCTGGTGCTGGAGCAGGCACAGTTCGACGCCTGGCTGAAGAAGCTGGAGCAGGCCGAGCTGATCGCCTTCGACAGCGAAACCACCAGTATCGACGCGCAGCAGGCGCAGCTGGTCGGGCTGTCCTTCGCGGTCAAGGCCGGCGAGGCTGCCTACGTGCCGCTGGCGCACAGCTATATGGGTGTGCCGCAGCAGCTCGATCGCGATGCGGTGCTCAAGGCGCTCAAGCCGATCCTCGAAGACCCGGCCAAGGCCAAGGTCGGCCAGCACGCCAAGTACGACATCAACGTCCTGGCCAATGCCAGTACCCCGATCGCCGTGCAGGGCGTGGCCTTCGATACCATGCTCGAATCCTACGTGCTGGATTCGACCGCCACGCGCCACGACATGGACAGCCTGGCTCTGAAATACCTGGGCCACAGCACCATCCGCTTCGAGGACATCGCCGGCCGGGGCGCCAAGCAGCTGACCTTCGACCAGATCGCCCTGGAGCAGGCCGGCCCTTACGCCGCCGAGGACGCCGACGTGACCCTGCGCCTGCACCAGGAACTGTGGGGCAGGCTTGAGGCCGTGCCGTCACTGGCCAAGGTGCTGCGCGAGATCGAAATTCCGCTGGTGCCGGTGCTCGCCCGCATCGAGCGCAACGGCGCGCTGGTCGATGCCAAACTGCTCGGCGAGCAGAGCGTCGAGCTGGGCGAAAAGCTGGTGGAGCTGGAGCGCAAGGCCTTCGAGATCGCCGGCGAGGAATTCAACCTCGCCTCGCCCAAGCAGCTCGGCGTGATCCTCTATGAAAAACTTGGCTACCCGGTGATCAGCAAGACCGCCAAGGGCCAGCCCTCCACTGCCGAGGCAGTACTCGCCGAGCTGGCCGAGCAGGACTTCGAGCTGCCCAAGGTGCTGATGCAGTACCGCTCCTTGAGCAAGCTCAAGAGCACCTACACCGACAAGCTGCCGGAGCAGATCAACCCGCGCACCGGGCGTATCCACACCAGCTACCACCAGGCGGTGGCGGCGACCGGCCGCCTGTCGTCGAGCGATCCGAACCTGCAGAACATCCCGATTCGCACCGCCGAGGGCAGGCGCATCCGCCAGGCCTTCGTCGCGCCCAAGGGCTACAGGATGATGGCGGCGGACTACTCGCAGATCGAGCTGCGTATCATGGCCCACCTGGCCAAGGACGAAGGCCTGCTCGACGCCTTCCGCCATGATCTGGACGTGCACAAGGCCACTGCCGCCGAAGTGTTCGGCGTGGCGCTGGAGGAGGTGACCAGTGACCAGCGGCGCAAGGCCAAGGCCATCAACTTCGGCCTGATCTACGGCATGAGCGCCTTCGGCCTGGCCAAGCAGATCGACGTCGAGCGCAAGGAGGCGCAGGCCTATATCGACCGCTACTTCGCGCGCTATCCCGGCGTGCTGAGCTACATGGAGCGCACCCGCGCGCAGGCTGCCGAGCAGGGCTATGTGGAGACCGTGTTCGGTCGTCGCCTGTACCTGCCGGAGATCCACGCGCAGAACCAGGCCATGCGCAAGGGCGCCGAGCGCGCGGCGATCAACGCGCCGATGCAGGGCACCGCGGCGGACATCATCAAGCGCGCGATGATCGCCGTGGATGACTGGCTGCAAGGCAGCGGCATCGACGCCCGCATCATTCTCCAGGTGCACGACGAACTGGTTCTTGAAGTGCGCGAGGATCTGCTCGAAGAGGTTGGCGCCCAGCTCAAGGCGCTGATGGGTGGGGCCGCGCAGCTGGATGTGCCCCTGCTGGTGGAAGTCGGCGTAGGCGCCAACTGGGACGAAGCGCATTGACCCGCGCGCCGCGGCGCAAGGCCGCGGCAGCTCTGGCTTATGGTCTTGAGGGCTGAATTGACGCTTTCTTATGGCAAATGGTTTTTAAGAAGGCGATGAACTTTCCGCGACGCCGCCCGGTCAGAGCTCATGAATGGCCGCAAAGCCCTTCAATGCTCCTTTGTTGTGTTAAGTGTTGGCAGACATCTGAACCCCGCCCTAGCGGTTCAGACCTTAAACCCCGAACTTCTCCCTCCCCATACGAAGCTCGGGGTTTTTTTTGCCCAAAAAAAAGCTGCCGCTAGCGGCATTCTGATGACCCTCTCCCTCCGGGAGAGGGTGCCCGAAGGGCGGGAGAGGGCTTCTCTGATGCGCTTTCAAGTTAGAACTGGCGGCTACAGTTCCGTAGGGTGCGCCGTGCGCACCGGATACCCCCTAGGGTCTCGGTGCGCACAGCCCCCCTACTTCAGGCCTCCTCGGCGCTTTCTTCATCCTCTTGCGGCAACAGGTCCAGCCAGCCGGCCAGTACCATCTGTGCCTCTTCCACGCCCATGCGCTTGGGCGCCGAGAACAGCTGGATGCTGATGCCCTCGCCCCACTGCTTGCGGATTTCCTGACGCACCTTGAGCAATGCGTTCTTCGCCGCGCCGAAGGCCAGCTTGTCGGCCTTGGTCAGCAGAATGTGCAGCGGCATGCCGCTGGCCACCGACCAGTCCAGCATCATCCGGTCGAACTCGGTCAGCGGGTGGCGGATATCCATCATCAGCACCAGGCCGCAGAGGCTCTCGCGACTGCCCAGGTAGGCTTCCAGGTGCTTCTGCCAGTGCTGCTTGAGCGGGATCGGCACCTTGGCGTAGCCGTAGCCGGGCAGGTCCACCAGGCGGCGCTCGTCATCCAGGCGGAAGAAATTGAGCAGCTGGGTACGACCGGGGGTTTTCGAGGTGCGCGCCAGGCTGGCATGGGTCAGGGTGTTCAGCGCGCTCGACTTGCCGGCGTTGGAGCGGCCGGCGAAAGCCACTTCCAGGCCGCTGTCCTCGGGGCACTGATCGACCTTGGCGGCACTGATGAGGAAGCTGGCCTGCTGGCACAGTCCGATGATGGGATTCTTCGGGAGCATGGGGGTATCCGGTGGGTGCCTCGATTCCCGTTCAGCGGTACGAGGACTTGCGACATTTCCGCGCACCTGCGGCACGCCGGGGGGCGCGGCAAGCGGCGTCGTTTCCGTTTCAGCGTTGCCAGTATATAATGCCGCAGATTTTGTGTGCGCTTTGTCCCACCCGCAGGAACCCGATTAAGGGGAACGATCAAAGGCTCTGCTCGATAGAAGGCAGGACGTTTCCCTCCCTGATGAGGTCGATCTGATGAAGAAAATGCTGCTCGCGGCTGCCGTTTTGATGTTGTCTTTCAATGGCCATGCCGCTCAGGATCCACAAGCCGTGTACGACCGCTCCTGTGGCGTCTGCCACAATGGCCAGATTCCCACCGCGCCGCTCAAGGGCGACAAGGCCGCCTGGGAACCACGTCTGGCCAAGGGTATGGATGCACTGGTGGAGAGCGTCACCAATGGTTTGAATGCCATGCCGCCGCGCGGTCTGTGCATGGACTGCACCGCAGAGGACTACCAGGCGGTCATCAAGCTGATGACCGAATGAGTGGGCCCGCCCGATAACCTTCTCTCTTAGCCGTAATTGGATTAGCTGATGAACAAAGTACTCGTGAGTCTGCTGTTGACCCTGGGCCTCACCGGCGTGGCACAGGCTGCTGGCGATGCCGAAGCCGGTCAGGGCAAAGTCGCTGTCTGTGGTGCCTGCCATGGTGCCGATGGCAACAGCCCCGCGCCAAACTTCCCCAAGCTGGCCGGTCAGGGCGAGCGCTACTTGCTCAAGCAGCTGCACGACATCAAGTCCGGTGCGCGTCCGGTGGTCGAGATGACCGGCATGCTGGATAACCTCAGCGATCAGGACATGGCCGATATCGCCGCCTACTTCGCCAGCCAGCAGATGAGCGTCGGCGCTGCCGATCCGAAGCTGGTCGAACGCGGTGAAGCGCTGTTCCGCGGCGGCAAGCTGGAAGAGGGCATGCCGGCCTGCACCGGTTGCCATTCGCCTGATGGTGCCGGTCTGGCCGCCGCTGGTTTCCCGAAACTGGGTGGCCAGCACGCCGCTTACGTGGCCAAGCAGCTGACCGATTTCCGCGAGGGCGACCGCACCAACGACGGCGACGCGATGATCATGCGTGCCATCGCTGCCAAGCTGAGCAACAAGGATATCGAGGCGGTTTCCAGCTTCATCCAGGGTCTGCACTGAGCAGTTGCTCCAAGCGACCACTGTTGCAGTTGGTAAGACAAAGGGTGGCCGCGGCCACCCTTTTTCATTTGCGCCGCGGCTACAATGGCCGGAACCTGCCTCGTGTCATCCGGTCTTACTAGCGATTCGCCACGAGGCGATGCCTACTACCAAGGAGTACCCCATGCGTAACCTGATTCTCGGCGCCGCTCTGGCCATCAGCAGCCTGTTCGGGATCACCGCTCATGCCGAGCCGGTGGCTGGCCAGCAGTACGTCGAGCTGAAGAGCCCGGTGCCGGTGTCCAAGCCTGGCAAGGTCGAGGTGGTGGAGCTGTTCTGGTACGGCTGCCCGCATTGCTACCAGTTCGAAGCGACCCTCAACCCCTGGGTCGAGAAGCTGCCGGACGACGTCAACTTCGTGCGCATCCCCGCCCTGTTCGGCGGTATCTGGAACGTCCACGGCCAGGCGTTCATCACCCTGGAAATGATGAAGGTCGAGCACAAGGTGCATGACGCCGTGTTCACCGCCATCCACCAGGAGAAGAAGAAGTTGGGCTCCGCCGAGGAATTCGCCGACTTCGTCGCCACCCAGGGTGTCGATCGCGACGCCTTCCTCAAGACCTTCAACTCCTTCGCCGTCAAAGGCCAGATGGAAAAGGCCAAGAAGCTGGCCATGGCCTACCAGATCACCGGTGTGCCGGTGATGATCGTCGGCGGCAAGTACCGCTTCGACCTGGGCTCGGCCGGTGGCCCGCAGCAGACCCTCGAGGTCGCCGACCACCTGATCGCCAAGGAGCGCGCCGCGCTTTAAGCGGCCGCGGGCGCCGAGCATGTTGCGCCGCTGGCGAAAGACTCGTGCGGTTGGCCTGTGCGACCCACGGGTCAACCCGCACTGCCAGCCCAACGCCGAATGGCCCAGCGACGGCCTGTTGCGTCTGCTCAGTTTCAACGTGCAGGTCGGCATCAACACCCAGCGTTACCATCACTACCTGACCCGCAGCTGGCAGCATCTGCTGCCGCATGCCGGACGTGCCGGCAATCTGCAGCGCATCGGCGACCTGCTCGCCGACTTCGATCTGGTCGCCCTGCAGGAGGTCGATGGCGGCAGCCTGCGTTCGGGCTACGTCAATCAGGTGGAATATCTGGCCCAGCAGGGCGCCTTTCCCTACTGGTATCAGCAGCTCAATCGCAACCTCGGGCGCTTCGCCCAGCACAGCAACGGCGTGCTCAGCCGTCTGCGTCCGACCCTGCTGGAGGATCACCCGCTGCCGGGGCCGCCAGGGCGCGGGGCGATTTTCCTGCAGCTGGGCGAGGGCGAACACGCCCTGTGCGTGGTGATGATGCACCTCGCCCTGGGCGCGCGTACCCGTACCCGGCAGCTGGCCTACATCCGCGAGCGGGTCGGCGAGTTCCGCCACCTGGTGTTGATGGGTGACATGAACACCCATGCCGTCGACCTGCTGGAGAACTCGCCGCTGCGCGATCTCGGCCTGATCGCCCCGCAGGCCGAAGCGACCTTCCCCAGCTGGCGGCCACAGCGCTGCCTGGACCATATCCTGCTCAGTTCCGAACTCGAACTGGGGCGCGTCGACGTGCTCAGCCAGCCGATTTCCGATCACCTGCCGGTGGCCGTGGAAATCCGTCTGCCGGGCGCTCAGAATGCTGCGCCAATGCCTATGCTGAAGACGCCATCCCCTGAGTAAGTCGTATGAGCGATGACGCGCAACGCTGGAAAGACAAATACCTGAGCAGCCTGGAGCAGCAGGAAAAGCTCGAGCGGCGCTGGGAGCTGCGCCTGGATCTGCTACGCCGTGGCCTGGTGCGCAGCAGCCTGGCCGCCGAGGGGGCGGACAAGGCGGTCGACCAGTGCATGCAGGAGATGCGCGACATCCTGCGCCGCGACGACATGGATGCCGCGCTGGGCGGTTTGATTCCGCGCCTGGAAAAGGCCGTGCTGGATTCGGAGCAGCGTCGCCAGCAGCGCGCCGAAGAGGCGACGGCGGCGCTGGCCGGCCTGGTCGAGCAGCTGCAGCGCCTGCAGCCGCCGCGCGAGGTGCGCAAGGCGCTGAAGAGCCTCGGCAAGCAGTTGCAGGCCGCCGTGGGTCAGCAGCATCAGCTGCCGGCGCTGCTCAGCCAGCTGCGCAACCTGCAGGGGCAGGCGCTGACCGTGCTGCAGGCGCCGGCCCAGGAACAGCCGGGGTTGTTGCAGCGCCTGTTCGGCAGTCGTGGCGATGCCGCCGAACAGGCGCAACCGGCCGAACAGGCGGCTGCCGCTGCTGGCGAGACGCAGCAGATCGCCGCCGAACTCCTCGACTCGCCGGCCGCGCCGGTGCCCGCGCCTGCCGCCGCACTCAGCACTGCCGCGCCTGCACGATCGTCATTGGCGCCGCGGGCGGCGCTGGACAGCTTGCCGTTGCCGCCCGGCCTGGTGCCGCAGCCCGAGGATGAGGATAGCCCCTTCTCGCTGCCGACCAGCGAGCCGGGCTACAGCGCCGTGGCGCCGCATATCGCCAGCAGCCTGCGCAGCCTGCTCGATGAGCTCGAACTGCCGGCCCGGCATCGGCCGCAGGGCGAAGCCCTGCGTCTGCGCCTGGAAGGTGGCCTGAACTGGTACGAACTGGTGCCGGTGCTGGATGACCTGGCGGTGCTGGTGCTGGCCGTGACCGACAGCGGTCAGCGCGAATTCGCCGGCTACCTCAAGCAGCTCAACGAGCGGCTGGAAGCCTTCCTCGGCACCCTCAGCGAGGCGCACGAAGGCTACAGCGCGTCGGTGGAAAGCGCGCGCAGCTTCAACCAGGAGCTGCGCGACCAGGTCACCGATCTGCAGAACCGCGTGCAGGAGGCTGCCGATCTGGAGGCACTCAAGCAGGCGCTGGAGCAGCGCCTGGACGGTCTGCTGCAGAGCGTCAGCGTGCATCAGCGCCAGCGCGACAGTCGCGAGGAGGAAGTGGCCGAGCGCCTGCAGGGACTGGTGCAGCGTGTCGCCGACATGGAGCGCGAGGCGCAGCAGTTTCGCGAACACATCGAGGAGCAGCGGCAGAAGTCCCTGCTCGATCCGCTCACCGGGTTGCCCAACCGGGCGGCCTGGAGCGAGCGCCTGGAGCTGGAAGTGGCTCGCCGCGCGCGCTACGGCGGGGAGCTGCTGCTGGCGGTGCTCGACGTCGACCATTTCAAGCGCATCAACGACGGCTACGGGCACCTGGCCGGCGACCGGGTGCTGAAGATCATCGCCGGCGAACTGCACAAGCGCCTGCGCAAGACCGACTTCATCGCCCGTTTCGGTGGCGAGGAATTCGTGCTGCTGATTCCGGCCACTCCGCTGGAGGGTGGCATGCAGTTGCTGGAAACCCTGCGCGCCGCCATCGAGGCCTGTCCGTTCCACTTCAAGGGCGAGCCGGTGACCATCACCCTCTCCACCGGCCTTGCCGAATTCCGCGACGGCGAGAGCGCCGAGGCGGTATTCGAGCGTGCCGATCAGGCGCTGTACCGGGCCAAGGGCAACGGACGCAATCGCGTCGAACTGGGCTGAGGCCCGCCGCTGCCGCCTCAGTGGTCGGCCAAGGCTGCCTGCCGTCTGGTCTGCGTCTTGCCGTGGGCCTCTTCCTCGTCCTGCAGCGGCACCTCGTTGCCCTGTGCGTCATACAGCTTGCCGCCGATGAAATGGTCGCCCTCATGCAGGGCGGCGATGTCGCGATAGCGCAGGCTGCGCTCGGTACCGGCGACGAACACCGACTGCTGGTCGGAATTGCCCGCGGTGAAATGGTTGAACAGCCGGTTGAGCAGGATCGCCATGATCGCCGCCGAGCTGATGCCGGAGTGGAAGATGGTCTCGAACCAGGCCGGAAAGTGATGGTAAAAGCTCGGCATGGCGATGGGGATCATGCCGAAACCGACCGAGGTGGCGACTATCACCAGGTTCATGTTGTTGCGGTAGTCGACCTTGGCCAGGGTACGGATACCGCTGGCAGCGACCGTGCCGAACAGCACGATACCCGCGCCGCCCAGCACCGAGGTCGGCACCGCGGCGATGACCCGGCCCATGATCGGCAGCAGGCCGAGGGTGACCAGAATCAGGCCGCCGGTTGCCACCACGTAGCGGCTTTTCACCCCGGTCACGGCCACCAGGCCGACGTTCTGGGCGAAGGCGCTCTGGGTGAAGGAGCCGAACAGCGGCGCCACCATGCTGGCGATCATGTCGGCGCGCAGGCCGTTGCCGAGGCGTTTCGAGTCCACCTTGGTATCGATGATGTCGCCCACCGCGAGGATGTCGGCCGAGGTTTCCACCAGGATCACCATTACCACGATCAGCATCGAGACGATCGCCGCCACCTCGAATACCGGCATGCCGAAGTGCAGCGGCGCCGGGAAGGCCAGCACCGGGCCTTCGCCGACCCGGGAGAAGTCGGCCATGCCGAAGGCCAGCGCCACCAGGGTGCCGATGACCATCGCCAGCAGGATCGACAGACGCGAGATGGTGGCGCTGCCGACCTTGCTCAGCAGCAGCACCGTGGCCAGGGTGAAGGCCGCCAGGCCGATGTTGCCCATGCTGCCGAAGTCAGCCGCTGCGCTGTTGCCGCCCATGGCCCAGCGCGCGGCCACCGGCATCAGCGTCAGGCCGATGGTGGTGATGACGATGCCGGTCACCAGCGGGGGGAAGAACTTGGTGATCTTGGAGAACACCGGCGTGATCAGCAGACCGATCAGCGCCGCGCCTATCACCGCGCCGAACACCACCGGCAGGCCGCCTTCGCCACCATTGGCGCCGACTATCGCGACTATGGTGGCGACGCTGGCGAAGGAAACGCCCTGCACCAGCGGCAACTGGCAGCCGAAGAAGGGCAGACCCAGGGTCTGCAGCAGGGTGGCCGCGCCGCCGACGAAAAGCGAGGCGGCGATCAGCAGGCCGATGTCCGCAGGCGACAGGCCGGCCGCCTGACCGACGATCAAGGGCACCGCGACGATGCCGCCATACATGGTCAGTACGTGCTGTAGGCCGTAGAGAAGATTGGAGCCGATACCGAGGTTCTCGTCCTCGGGGCGCTGAGGGGTGGAGGTCATGGGCAAGCTACTCGCTGTTGTTCTTGTGTGCGTACTGTAGACACTTAATGACTATATTGGCTACAGCTTTGTATACATTTCTTTCTGCGAGCGCTTCGGGAACGCTTTGCCTGGAGGTGGTCACAAAAATGCCCCGGTACCGAGTCCGCGTTGCAACCTGACCTGGCGGCCGGCTCGCTGGGATGCCCCCTCAGGCCCTAGACTATGCGTCCCAGTCATCGGAGACGCCCATGGACATCTTCAGCATCGCCGTGCTGATCTTTTTGGTCACCGACCCTTTCGGCAACATCGCCATCTATATCGCCGCGCTGAAGAACGTCGCGCCGCGCCGACGCCTGTGGATCGCCGCGCGCGAGCTGCTGTTCGCCCTCGGCCTGCTGCTGCTGTTCCTCACCTTTGGTGACAAATTCCTCTCCAGCCTCGGGCTGTCGCGCGAGGCAACCGCCATTGCCGGCGGTATCATCCTGTTCGTCATCGCCATGCGCCTGATCTTTCCCAGCCCGCAGGGCCTGCTCGGCGACGTGCCGGATGGCGAGCCGATGCTGGTGCCGCTGGCCACGCCGGCGGTGGCCGGGCCCTCGGCCCTGGCAGTGCTGATGACCCTGCGCAACACCCACACCGGGCCGCTCTGGGAGCTTTACCTGGCGGTCATCCTGGCGTGGGCGGCGACGGCATTCATCCTGTTGCAGGCGTCGTTCCTGCAGCGTTTTCTCGGTAATCGCGGGTTGATGGCGGTGGAACGACTGATGGGCATGCTGCTGATCATGCTCAGCGTCGACATGCTGCTGGACAACCTGCAGAGCGTATTCGGTCACGCATGAAGTCTCTCAGCCTTGCCCTGCTTCTTGTCCTGCTCGCCGGTTGCACCGGCGGGCTGCGCATCGACGACAGCCACACCGCAACGGGGCAGAACAGCCGCGTGCAGTACGTGGTGCTGCACTACACCTCGGCCGATCTGCAGCGTTCCCTGAATCTGCTGACGCAGACCGAGGTGAGCAGCCATTACCTGATCGGCGACGCGCCGCCGACCGTCTACCGCCTGGTGGACGAGAATCGCCGCGCCTGGCACGTCGGCGTCAGCGAGTGGCAGGGGCGGACCTGGCTCAACGCTTCGACCATCGGCATCGAGCTGGTCAACCAGGGGTACTACGAGACCCCGGCCGGTCGTTACTGGCAGCCGTTCGCCCCGCAACAGATCGACACCCTGATCGTGCTGCTCAAGGACATCGTGCAGCGCCACCAGCTGCCGCTGGGCTCGATCATCGCCCACAGCGACGTGGCGCCGCAGCGCAAGGTCGATCCGGGGCCGCTGTTCCCCTGGAAGCGGCTGGCTGACGAAGGCCTGGTGCCCTGGCCGGACGAGGCGCGGGTGGCGCGGCAGCAGGCGCTGTTCGCCATCAGCCTGCCCGGCATCGAGTGGTTCCAGGAGCAGCTGGCGCAGCAGGGCTATACCGTGCCCCGGCATGGCGAGCTGGACGAAGCCACGCGCAATGTCATTGCCGCCTTCCAGATGAAGTACCGCCCGGCCAACTACGATGGCCAGCCGGACGCCGAAACCGCAGCGCGGCTGCTGGTGCTCAACCAGCAGGCGGCGGGTTAGCGCTCAGGCAGGCGTCGTGCCGATCAGGCGCGAATCGGCCAGCGCCGCGCTGCGGTGCACGGTGGCGGCCTGGTATTCGGGGTCGGCCAGCATGCTCAGAAAGGCGGCGGTCGAGGGATAGCGCACCAGCACGAGCTGGTCCCAGTGCTCCCCGGCCGGCGCGATCAGGGCCATGTGGGCATTGGCCAGCAGCTGCACCTCGCCACCCACGCCGCGTACCTTGCTCAGTGCCGTGCGGCTGTAGCGGGCGTAGGCGTCACGGCCACTGCAGGGCGCATGAGCGCTGTCGGCGGGATACGCGGCCTGGTCGTTGAAGCGCAACAGGTTGAGCATCAGGATCGGCGTGTCGCTTGGCATGCGCGTGGCGAATTCGGCCAGATCCGCTCGGCTGGGATCGATGCTGGGCATGGCAGGTCCTTGCTTGTGGTGTTGCGCCGAGCCTGGCCTTGCCGCCGGGCGGCGGCAAGGGTTATCGATACCCCTGATGCCGCACGATCCGTGCGGCTGAGCGCGGCAGTCGGTCAGCGCAACCCTGGGTGGAAGTCCCGCGCGTCCCGTGCCCAGCTGTCGAGCACCGGCTTGAGGTCATCCAGCGTGAGCTGGGTGCTGCTGTTTTCCAGCGTCAGGCCATGGCCCTTGCGCACCACCCGGACCATCGGCTCGCTGTTGCGGGCGTCCAGCGCCTCCAGTTCGATGAAGATCTCGCTGTTGCGGTCGCGCGTGCCCGCGGCGGTTGTCGCAGCCGCCACGACTAGGGCGACGGGGATCACCTCGTAGGCCTTGAGCCCCTCGGTGGTCACCGTCACGCCGGTGATGGCGCTGCGCAATACCAGGCTGTCCATGGTCGGTTCGCTGAGCACCTTCATGCGCGCCTGCACTTCGCGTATCAACGCCTGATGCAGGTAATTGCGCACCTCCTCCAGGGTTTGTGCGCTGATCTGCTCGTTGGGCACGGGCTGGGGATGGAAGGTGGGTTTCTCGATGTACACCGCGCTGTAGCTTTCGGCCTTGAACTGCGGCGAGATCCAGCGCAGTACGGGCGCGCCGGTGGCCGAGGTGGCCGGCTGGAGCTGCGAATAATCGGCGAGGTAACCCGAAAACTGCGTGGGGCTGGTGGTCTGGCTGGCGCAACCGCTCAGCAGCAAGCCAGCAAACAGAAGGCAAAGCGGGTTGGCACGGCGCATCGCAGACTCTCCTGTCCAGGGATCTGCGTCCAGCCTAGATGCCGCTCCGCTTGTTCGCCAGTTCCTCCAGGCGGCTGGCCAGCACCGTGAGATCGTAGGGTTTGACGATGCTGTCGGTGGCGGCGGCCGTATCGCGGGCGCGCACCTCGTCGAGCAGCTCGCGCTCGTTGTAGCCACTGGCGAACAGTACCGGCAGGGTGGGGCGCAGCTTGCGCGCAGCCTCGACCAGCGCACGCCCGTCCATGTCGGGCAGGCCGATGTCGCTCATCAGCAGGTCGCAGGGCTGATCGCTCTGCAAAAGTGCCAGTGCGCTGCTGCCGTCGCGCAGGGCCTGCACGCGATAGCCGAATTCTTCGAGCACCTGCGCAGTGAGCTGGCGAACGACGTCGTCGTCCTCGACCAGTACGATGGTCTTGACGATGGCGGAGCCGGTTTCGGTCATGGGACTCTCTGTTTCGGCGCGCAGAATACGCAAATGTTTGGCAAACTTCGGGGTCTGCGGGCGGTCAGTGTGCCACAGGCCTTCAGGATAGATAAGCAGAAGCGAGACATCGAATGGACGTCCCAGTGTCGAACGAGTCCGCAATGGACGAAAAGAGCTTTCGCCGCATTCTCAACCGTAACGTCGGCCTGCCGCTTGGTCTGGGCCTGGTCAGCGCCCTGTTCTTCGCGGTGCTGATCGGCTACCTGCTCAACGTGATCCGCTGGGTCGAGCACACCGATCAGGTGCTCAATCGGGCCAGCGAGGTGTACAAGCTGACGCTCGACCTGGAGACCGGCATGCGCGGCTTCCTGCTCAGCGGCCGCGAGGACTATCTGGCGCCCTACGAGCTGGCCCGCGGCAAGTACCGCCCGTTGGTCGAGCAGATGATCACCATGGTCAAGGACAATCCGCCCCAGGCGCAGCGCCTTGAGCGTCTGCTGGCCATGCAGGCGCAGTGGGATGCCTTCGCCCAGGAGGTGATCGCCAGCCGTCGCAACGGCCGCGATATCCTCGAAGAGGTGGGCAGCGGCCGCGGCAAGAACCTCACCGATGGCATGCGCGGAGAGCTGGATGCCTTCATCAGCAGCGAGCGCGAGCTGCGCCGGCACCGCAATGCCCAGGTCAGCAGCGCCACCACCTGGGGCGCCGGCATCTATCTGGTGGTCAGCATCCTGTTCAGCGCCCTGCTGGCTCTGTTCGGCCGGCGCGAGCTGCTGAACCTTTCGCACACCTATTCCGCGGCGCTGGGCAAGCAGGCCGAGTACGCCGAGGAGCAGCATCAGCGGGCCTGGCTGCGCGGCGGGCAGACGCAACTGTCGGAGCGCCTGCTGGGCCAGCCGCAGGTCAACGAGCTGGCCGAGCGCTCGCTGGCATTCCTCGCCGAATACCTCGGCTGCGTGGTCGCCGCGCTGTACCAGCGCGATGCCCGCAGCGGCGACCTGCGGCGTATCGCAGGCTATGGTTTCAGCGAGGGCGAGGCTCTCAGGGACGAGTTCTACCGCGGCGAGGGCCTGGTCGGGCAGGCCGCCCAGCGGCGCCGCCTGGTGTGTCTGGACAACCTGCCTGCAGACTACATCAAGGTCACCTCGGGCCTGGGCGATGGCCAGCCCGTGAGTGTCGCCCTGGTGCCGCTGCAGTCGGAGGATCGCGTCAACGGCGTGCTCGAGCTGGCATTCATGCGCGTGCTCGAGCCTCGCGAGCGCGAGTTTCTCGAATCCATTTCCGCCAGCGTCGGCACCGCGCTGGAAGCATCGCTCTATCGCCAGCGCCTGCAGGAGGTGCTGGCCGACACCCAGCAGCTCAACGAGGAGCTGCAGACCCAGCAGGAAGAACTGCGCGCCGCCAACGAGGAGCTGGAGCAGCAGGCCCGCGTGCTCAAGGAGTCCCAGGCCCACCTGGAGACCCAGCAGGCCGAGCTGGAGCAGACCAACGAGAAGCTCTCCGAGCAGGCGCAGACGCTGGCCGACCAGCGCGACGAGCTGGACCAGCGCAACACCGCCCTCGGTCGCATCCAGGCGCAACTGGAAGAGCGCGCCGAGGAACTGCAGCGCGCCAGCCGCTACAAGTCCGAGTTCCTCGCCAACATGAGTCACGAGCTGCGCACACCGCTGAACAGCTCGCTGATCCTGGCCAAGCTGCTGGCGGAAAACGCCCGGGGCAACCTCGACGAGGAGCAGGTCAAGTTCGCCGAGTCCATCTACTCGGCCGGTAACGACCTGCTCAACCTGATCAACGACATTCTCGACATCGCCAAGGTCGAGGCGGGCAAGCTCGAGGTGCGCCCCGAGCGCACGCCGCTGGCCGGCATGCTCGAGAGCCTGAGCGACGTGTTCGAGCCGCTGGCACGCGAGCGCGGCCTGAGCTTCGAAATCGAGCGCCAGGCCGAGCTGCCGCAGACGCTGTTCACCGATCGCCAGCGTGCCGAGCAGATCCTGCGCAATCTGCTGTCCAACGCCTTCAAGTTCACCGACCGCGGTGGCGTGACCCTGCGCGTGTCGCGCCACGACGAGCAGACCCTGGCGTTTGCCGTGAGCGACAGCGGTATCGGCATCGCCCCGGATCAGCAGGAGGTGATCTTCGAGGCCTTCCGCCAGGCCGACGGCACCACCAACCGCCGATACGGCGGTACCGGCCTGGGGCTGTCCATCTCGCGCGATCTGGCCGGCCTGCTCGGCGGCTCCATCGGCGTCAGCAGCGTGCCCGGCGAAGGCAGCACCTTCACCCTGCTGCTGCCAGAGCGGCTGCTGGACCACGGCGCGCCGGCCCGGCCGCTGCCCGCTGCCCCGGTTTCGCCGCCGGCAGTGGTCGCTTCCGTCCCGGCGGCGGCGCCGCTGCCTG
>MTEW01003369.1_pt4 | contig 40100 bp, 37 predicted proteins | sample 1042681 | NCBI WGS metagenome assembly MTEW01 (sample SAMN06185811, study PRJNA358809) | soil metagenome | isolation source: soil biostimulated with citrate as carbon source | place: India | collected 2015-05-23
CGTGGCCGTGGTCTGGGCCTTCTTCGTCACCATGTTCATCTACCGCGACTACAAGTGGAGTGAACTGCCGAAGATGCTGCACCGCACGGTGAGCACCCTGTCGATCGTGATGATCCTCATCGCCTTCGCCGCCAGCTTCGGCTACATCATGACCCTGATGCAGATTCCGTCGAAGATCACCACGGCCTTCCTGACCCTGTCGGATAACCGCTACGTGATCCTCATGTGCGTCAACTTCATGCTGCTGGTGCTGGGCACGCTGATGGACATGGCGCCGCTGATCCTGATCCTCACGCCCATTCTGCTACCGGTGGTCACCTCCTTCGGCGTCGACCCGGTACACTTCGGCATGATCATGCTGGTCAACCTGGGTATCGGCCTGATCACGCCGCCGGTGGGCGCGGTGCTGTTCGTCGGTGCCGCCATCGGCAAGGTCAGCATCGAGACCACGGTCAAGGCGCTGTTGCCGTTCTACGCTGCGCTGTTCGCGGTGCTGATGGCGGTCACCTATATCCCGGCCATCTCGCTATGGCTGCCGAGCGTGGTGTTGTAACGGCTTTTCATCACACCGATGCACCTCGAGCCGCCGCCTGGCGGCTCTCGCTTTATAAGGACGTAACACCCCGCCATGCCTGCCACCGCGTTCCCCCGGCATATCGCCGCGCTGATTCTCGCCACCCTGGCCTGCTCCTTCGCCGGCAACCATATCGCCGCACGCATCGCCTTCGATCATGAGGCCGGTCTGCTGCTGGCGATACTCTGCCGGTCCGGGGTGACTTTCCTGGTGCTCACCGTGCTGGTGCTGTGGCAACGCGACTCGCTGCGCCTGAGCCGCCAGACCTGGGGCTGGCAACTGATGCTGGGCCTGCTGATCGCGGTGCAGAGCTTCTGCATCTACTCGGCGGTGGCGCGCATTCCGGTAGGCCTGGCGCTGCTGGTGGTGAACCTCTCGCCGATCCTGCTGGCGCTGCTCACCTGGCTGCTCGGCGGTCCGGCACCGACCCGCCGCGCGGCGCTGATCATGGGCGTGATCCTGTTCGGCCTGGTGCTGGTGCTGGACGTACCGGCGCGCCTGTCCGGCCAGGGCGTCAGCGACGAACGCTGGGTCGAAGGCGTGCTGTTCAGCCTGACCGCGGCGGCGGTATTCGCCGCGGCCCTGTGGATCACCGAGCATCGCCTGTCGGCCATGCCCGGACGGGTGCGCAGCATGCTGACCATGGCGGTGGTGTTCAGCGCCTCGGCCCTGGCCGGCGCCAGCGGCGCCCTGCCCGGCGGCCTCGGCCTGCCCAACGCCCTGGCCGGCTGGATCGCCCTGGCGGTGCTGGTGCTGCTCTACGGCACCGCCTTCTCGCTGCTGTTCATCCTCATGCCGCGCCTGGACATCGCGCGCAACGCGCCGGTGATGAACATGGAGCCGGTGGCCGGCATGCTGTTCGGCTGGCTAATCCTCGACCAGTTGCTCGGCGCCCTGCAGGTGGTCGGCGGGGTGATCGTGGTCGGCGGCATCATCGCCCTGGCCTACCGCCGCTAGGTGCGCGGGGCGCCCAGGTTGTGCGCAGCGAGAACTACGCACTCAGGCTGGTGCGCACAGCGCACCCTACGGACGGCCGCAGCCGTGGCTCAGCCGTGCAGCGCCTCGGCCTCGGCCGCCTCATGCGCCTGACGCAGACGCTCGCGGCTGTTGGTCAGGTGCAGACGCATGGCCGCACGCGCCGCCTCGGCATCCTGGCGGGCGATGGCCTCGAAGATCTGCTCGTGCTCGCGCTCCAGCCGCGCCATGTAGTGGGTTTGATCGTCACGCGCAAGGCTCGCGGAATTGACCCGGGTACGCGGAATGATGCTGGTACCCAGATGGCTGAGGATATCGGTGAAGTAACGGTTGCCGGTGGCCTCGGCGATGCACAGATGGAACTGGAAGTCCGAGGAGACCGCGTCGCTGGCGTGCGCCGCGCTCTCGTTGATGGCATCCAGCGCCTCGCGGATGGCTTTGAGCTGTGCCTCGCTGCGCCGCTGCGCCGCCATGCCCGCGGACTCCACTTCCAGGCTGATGCGCAGTTCGAGAATCGCCAGGATATCGCGCAGGGTGACGATGGTCGCCGGGTCGATGCGAAAACCGCTGGCACTGGGGGTGTCGAGCACGAAGGTACCGATGCCGTGGCGGGTTTCCACCAGGCCGGCGGCCTGCAGCCGCGACAGCGCCTCGCGCACCACGGTGCGGCTGACGCCCTGCTCTTCCATGATCGCCGACTCGGTCGGCAGCTTTTCACCGCGCTTGATCACCCCATCGCGAATGCGCTGCGACAGCTCGGCCACCAGCTCCTGAGCCAGGCTGCGGTGCTTGCGACGAGCGCGAGGTTGGGTGTTTTGCATTTCCATGGTGGGCGAGCTCTCACATGAAGACTTTCCCGCAATCATAGCCCAGCAGTTGTACGATGACACTATGAATTCCCGACAAATACAGCCCTTGGAGCGGCAGATGCAAACCCAGCTTCTGACCCTGCGTGATTCGCTCACCGAGCTGACCCTGACCCCTGCCCTGGGCGCCAGCCTGGTCAACTGGACTCGCCGCGCCGATGGCCGCCCGCTGTTGCGCCCTAGCGACGCGCATGCGCTGGCCAGCGGCAATCCGCGGCGCCTGGCCTGCTACCCGCTGGTGCCCTGGTCCAACCGTATCGGCGGTGGCGGCTTCGCAACCCCGGACGGCTGGCAACCGCTCGCGGCCAACACCGATCATGAAGCCCTGCCGATACATGGCAGCGCCTGGCAACAGCCCTGGCAGATAGTGAGTGCGACATCCGACAGCGCCATCCTGCAGCTCGACAGCCTGACGCCCTTTGCCTATCGGGCGCGACTGGAAATCACCCTCGACAATGGCCGCCTGAGTCTGCAATTGCAGGCGACCCACAAAGGGCCGCGAGCCAATTGGTATGGACTCGGCCTGCATCCCTACTTTCCTCGCAGCAGCAATACTCAATTACAGGCAAGCGCCGAGGGCGTATGGCTATGTGGCGATGACAAACTTTCCAGTCAATGGATAGCGCTGCCCGATAGTTGGAACTTCAGCGAGCCCGGCAGATTGCCCGGACAACTGGTCGACAATGCCTTTACTGCCTGGCCGGGCTGCGCACGCATCATCGAACAGGACGCCGGCTATCAAATTAGCTGCCGGGCCAAAGGTACCGATCTGTTTCTGTTGTATTGCCCACCCGAGCAGAACTTCTTCTGTTTCGAGCCCGTCACTCATCCGGTCAATGCTCACCACCTGCCCCAGCGCCCCGGCCTGCACCTGCTGGGCCCCGGGCAAAGCTGCAGCTTGCAGTTCGAACTGCAGTACCAGGCCCTGGCGAGCTGATTGCTGGACATTCGAGAAGCTTTCGCGATAATACGCGCAAGTTGCCCCCGGCAACTGTTTTCAAAGTCAAGTTACCGAAACATAAGTAACTGAAGATAAAGGGGAAATAAATAAATTACGGAACTTCACCAAGTTTCGTCCCCTCGAAAGAAAAGCAATATCCCGGATCGATTTGGCGACCGCAGCAGTGAAACGGAGCGTTTCACGCGTCGCCGCGATCATCAGACCATATAGGTAAACCCAGTGACGAAAGACGAACTGCGCGCCGAACTCGAGCGCCAGGCGCAGCGTTACAAGGATGTATACGGCGGCGAGGTGATCACCTACGCCGCACAGCCGGACCCTGACCGCAAACCCTGGCGCAAGAAACCCAGCCTGCTCGATCAGGCCTTCGAGAAAGAACTCGAGAAAATCGAAAAAGAGCGTCAGGACAAGCGGGACGCGGCCAACGACTAGCGCCGCGAATCATCGACCTCGAGTCAAACGGCCTTGCAGGGTGGGCGGCCACATCCCCACCCGGCATGGCACCCTCGCCTGCTAACGCCTCTTGCCGCCCATCAACGACCCCATCAACCCGCGCACCAGTTGCCGGCCGAGCTGGTTGGCGGCCTGACGCAACGCCGATTTCATCGCACCGCCAAGCAGGTCACCGGCCATCTGGCCCAGGCCCTGCTCCTGCGCCGCGGCCTTCTGCCGCCCACCTGCCTGAGCCGGCGCCTCGGCACTGGCCTGCGCGGCACGTGCAGTAAGCAGCTCATAGGCCGACTCGCGGTCGATGGGCTTGTCGTAGCGCCCGGCCAGGCTCGACTGACGGACCAACGCAGCGCGCTCACTCTCGGTCAACGGGCCGATGCGCGACTGCGGCGGCGCAATGGCCACGCGCTGCACCATGGCCGGCGTGCCCTTTTCCTCCAGGGTGCCGACCAGCGCCTCGCCGATGCCCAGTTCGGTCAGCACGCTCAGGCTGTCGAACGCCGGGTTGGGACGAAAACCGTCGGCCACCGCGCGCAGCGCCTTCTGCTCCCTGGCGGTGAAGGCACGCAGGCCATGCTGGATGCGCAGGCCGAGCTGGGCCAGCACGTCGTCCGGCAGGTCGCTCGGCGACTGGGTGACGAAATACACCCCGACGCCCTTGGAACGGATCAGCCGCACCACCTGTTCCAGACGCTCCTGCAGCGCCTTGGGCGTGCCCTGGAACAGCAGGTGCGCCTCGTCGAAGAACAGCGCCAGCACCGGCCTGTCGGCGTCGCCACGCTCGGGCAGTTGTTCGAACAGTTCGGCCAGCAGCCATAGCAGGAAGGTCGCGTAGACCTTGGGCGCCTCGTGCACCAGGCGGCTGGCGTCGAGCAGATGAATCCGCCCGCGGCCGTCGCGATCCGGATACAGCAGGTCTTCCAGTTGCAGCGCCGGCTCGCCGAACAGCGCCTCGGCGCCCTGCTGTTCCAGCCCGGCCAGGCGGCGCAGCAGTGCCTGGGCCGAGGCGCTGGTGAACAGCGCACTGTCCTCGCCGAGCACCTGCGGGTTGTCCTTCAGGTAGCCGAGCAGCGCCTTGAGGTCCTTCAGATCGAGCAGTAGCAAGCCCTCTCGATCCGCCACCTTGAACGCGGCGTAGAGCGCAGCCTGCTGGCTGTCGGTCAGCTCCAGCAGCGCGCCGAGCAACAGCGGCCCCATCTCGCTCAAGGTGGTACGCAGCGGGTGGCCGCTTTGCCCATGCACGTCCCACAGGGTCAACGGGTAGGCCTGCGGCACATGGCCCAGCCAGGGCATGCTGGCGATACGTTCGGCCACCTTGCCCTGCGGCACACCGGCCGCTCCCAAACCACACAGGTCGCCCTTCACGTCGGCGGCGAACACCGCCACGCCGGCATCACTGAAGGTTTCGATCAGGCGTTGCAGGGTCACCGTCTTGCCGGTGCCGGTGGCCCCCGCGATCAGGCCGTGACGATTGGCCAGCCGCAACGGCTGGCCGACGGGCTGGCCATCGCTGCCAGCACCAAGCAGGAACTGTGAATTTTCGGCCATCTTGCCATCCCCTGGGTTAAAGCTTTACTGCTGATATGCCGACTTAAAGGTCAGACCAAAGGCGTATTGCCTTCCATACCCATCCCACGAGTCTCGCCCCCTGGCGGGCTCGTGGGCACCAAGACTGGTTCCTGAGCCCACCGGACGCAAGACAACATGACTAAAAACCTGCAGTTCAGCCACAAGATTCTGCTCGCAGCATCGCTGGTGGTGATAGTCGCCTTCTCCCTGTTCACCCTCTACAACGATTACCTGCAACGCAACGCCATCCGCGAGGACCTGGAGAGCTACCTGCAGGAGATGGGCAACGTGACCGCCAGCAATATCCAGAACTGGCTGTCGGGGCGCATCCTGCTGGTGGAAAGCGCGGCGCAGACCATAGTCAATGACAGCAGCCCGGATCGCGTGGTCAAGCTGCTGGAGCAGAAAGCGCTGACCTCCTCCTTCGCCTTCACCTATCTGGGCACCGAAAGTGGCGGCTTCACCATGCGCCCGGACGAGGAAATGCCCGCCGATTACGACCCGCGCGTCCGTCCCTGGTACAAGGACGCCATGGCGGCGGGCGGCACCACGCTCACCGAGCCGTACGTGGATGCGGCCACCGGCGAACTGATCATCACCATCGCCACGCCGGCCAGACCGGCCGGCGTGGTGGGCGGCGACCTCAGCCTGCAGACGCTGGTGAACATCATCAACGCGCTGGATTTCGACGGCATCGGCTACGCCTTCCTGGTCAGCGCCGACGGCAAGGTTCTGGTGCACCCGGACAAGAACCTGGTGATGAAGAACCTCAAGGACATCTATCCGCAGAACACCCCGCGCATCAGCAGCGAATTCAGCGAAGCGCAGCTCGACGGCGACACCCGCATCCTCACCTTCACCCCGGTCAAGGGTCTGCCCTCGGTCAACTGGCATATCGGCCTGTCGATCGACAAGGACAAGGCCTACGCCATGCTCACCGAGTTCCGCGCCTCGGCCATCATCGCCACGGTGATCGCCGTGGTGCTGATCATCGCCCTGCTCGGCCTGCTGATCCGCGTGCTGATGCAGCCGCTGACCACCATGGGCAAGGCTATGGAGGATATCGCCAAGGGCGAGGGCGACCTGACCAAGCGCCTGGCGATTCAGTCCAACGACGAATTCGGCGCCCTGGCGCGCTCGTTCAACCAGTTCGTCGAACGTATCCACAGCTCGATCCGCGAGGTGTCGTCGGCCACGGTCCAGGTCAACGAAGTGGCCAAGCTGGTGCTGGGCGCCTCCAACTCCTCGATGGCCAACTCCGACGAACAGGCCAGCCGCACCAACAGCGTCGCCGCGGCGATCAACCAGCTCGGCGCCGCCGCCCAGGAGATCGCGCGCAACGCCGCCGACGCCTCGAACCAGGCCTCCGATGCCCGCCACCAGGCCGAAGACGGCGGCAAGGTGGTGCAGCAGGCGATTCACTCCATGAGCGAGCTGTCGCACAAGATCAGCGACGCCTGCGCCAAGATCGAGATGCTCAACAGCAAGACCGTGGACATCGGCCAGATCCTCGAAGTGATCAAGAGCATCTCCCAGCAGACCAACCTGCTCGCGCTCAACGCCGCCATCGAGGCGGCCCGTGCCGGCGAGGCCGGGCGTGGTTTCGCCGTGGTGGCCGACGAAGTGCGCAACCTGGCGCACCGTACCCAGGAGTCGGCGCAGGAAATCGAGAAGATGATCGAGGAACTGCAGATCGGCTCGCGCGAGTCGGTCACCACCATGACCGAGAGCCAGCGTTACAGCGAGGAAAGCGTGGAAATCGCCAACCAGGCCGGCGAGCGTCTGGGCACGGTGACTGCCCGTATCGGCGAGATCGACGGGATGAACCAGTCGGTGGCCACCGCCACCGAGGAGCAGACCTCGGTGATCGAGTCGCTGAACATGGACATCATCGAGATCAACACCCTCAACCAGGAGGGCGTGGAAAACCTGCAGGCCACCCTGCGCGCCTGCGGCGATCTGGAACAGCAGGCCGCGCGCCTCAAGCAACTGGTCGACAGCTTCCGAATCTGAGCCTCCATACAACGAGAAGGGCGCCGCGGCGCCCTTCTTCGTTATCGCTCATGCTCAGGTTTGTCTTCGGCCTGTTCCTGCAACTGCCGCCACAGTTCGGCCGCATCGGCGAAATCGGTCCCGTCCTGTTCGCTCAGCGCATCGGGGTCGTATCGCCGCACGCAGCCCTCGCCCAGGGTCGGCGGCGGCTTGGAAGTGGCCTTGTCCAGTGGATCGGTCATGCCGTGCGCACCTCCATCAGCCTACCTCCAGGGTGCCCTGCTCGTGCTGGGCGAATTCCTTGACGGCGCGCAGCACGTCACAGCGACTGATCTGCCCCACCAGACGACCGTGCTCGATCACCGGCAAACGCCGCCGCCGTCCCCGCAGAAAACGCTCGGACAACTCGATGATGTCGGCCTCCGGCGTCACCGTCTCCACCTCGGTGGTCATGTAGGTGCTGACCGTTCCGCCGGTCGCCTCGTAATAGGCCCCGGAGAGAATGCCTCGCAGACAATCGCCCTCCGACAGCAGACCAATCAGATGGCCCTGGGAATCGACCACCGGCGCACCGGAAATGCGGTGCTCCAGCAGTCGGTTGATGGCGGTGAACAGATCGGTATCCGACCTGAAGGTCACCAGATGGCGAGTCATGTAGTCCCGCACCTTGATGGATTTGAGCATGGGCATTCTCCTCTGACGTGCATCGGATCGGCCCGGGCGGCAAGCTCAGTCGAAGACGACCGTCTTGTTGTCGTGGACCAAAACCCGATCTTCCAAGTGATAGCGTAGCCCACGCGCCAGCACCATCTTCTCCACGTCCTTGCCGAGGCGCACCATTTCCTCGATATCGTCGCGGTGGGTGATGCGCACCACGTCCTGCTCGATGATCGGGCCGGCGTCCAGCTCCTCGGTGACGTAATGCGAGGTGGCACCGATCAGCTTGACCCCGCGCAGCGAGGCCTGGTGATAAGGCTTGGCCCCCACGAACGACGGCAGGAAGCTGTGATGGATGTTGATCACCCGCTGCGCGTATTCGCTGCACAGCGCCGGCGGCAGAATCTGCATGTACCGCGCCAGGACGAGTACGTCGGCGCCATGTTCCTTGACCAGGCGTTCCACCTCGGCGAAGGCCGGTGCCTTGTCCTGCGGATTGACCGGCACGTGGAAGTAAGGAATGCCGTGCCACTCGACCATGCTGCGCAGGTCATCGTGGTTGGAAATCACGCAGGGGATGTCGCAATCGAGTTCGTTGCTGTGCCAGCGGTGCAGCAGGTCGGCCAGGCAGTGCGATTCGCGACTGGCCATCAGCACCACGCGCTTCTTCTGCGCCGAGTCGGTAACGCGCCACTCCATGGAGAACTCGCGAGCGATCGGCGCGAACGCCTGCTTGAAACCTTCCAGGTCGAATGGCAGCGAATCGGCACGAATTTCATGGCGCATGAAGAACCAACCGCTTTGCGTATCGGAATGATGACTCGCTTCGGTAATCCAGCCGTTGTAGGTCGCCAGGAAATTACTGACTTTGGCAACGATGCCGACCCGGTCCGGGCAGGCGATGACCAATCTGAAGGTGCGCATATAAAACTCCAATGACGGCGCAAAAGTCCGCCATTCTAACGACAAGCCTGAGAAACCGCAGTAGTGCAGGCATCTGGAAAGAGCCTGCAGGGCGCAGAAAAAGCCAGGGAGCACAGCGATAGGGAACTTTGCGCAGGATGATATTTGGCAAACTTAACTTGAAATTGCCGACACAAAGCGTTGCACTAGCGCGCCAGCATTTTTTGCTTGAGTGTTTACTTGTTATTTGCGCGTGACTATTATTGCCCCCACTGCTCCTATGAATTTATTCACGCCAAGGTACTGCCCATGTCGCTGATCAACGAATACCGCGCTACAGAAGAAGCCATCAAGGAACTGCAAGAGCGCCTGAAGAACCTGTCGCAAGACGACAAGCTGAAAAAAGAACTGGAGTTCGAAGGCAAGCTGCGCACCCTGATGGGCGAATATCAGAAGTCGCTGCGCGACATCATTGCCCTGCTCGATCCTGAAGCCAAAACCGGCAAGGGCGCTCGCGCCGCCAAGCCTGCTGCGACCAAGCGCGCACGCAAGGTCAAGCAATACAAGAACCCGCACAGCGGCGAAGTGATCGAAACCAAAGGCGGCAACCACAAGACGCTGAAAGAGTGGAAAGCCAAGTGGGGCGCCGACGTGGTCGAAGGTTGGGCCACCCTGCTGGGCTAATTCCTGCGCAACACCCAAAAACGCCAGCCATGCTGGCGTTTTTTATTGGCTCGCTCTTTTCGAATGCTCAATGCCGCGCAGTTTCAGGCAATTCATCGGCGCACGGCGGCCATCGCAAAATTACCTGATCACGCGGACAGCCATACACATCCGGCCGCTGGTAAATAGCGTGGGTTCTGTAGAAAAAGTTCCCAGCCATGGAAACTTTTTCGCCAGCGATTGTTCTTCTGCGCGTTGCCGGAGAGCTGCCCGGGCCTGACCGCCGCGTCATCCGCAGCGATCTTTCCATCAGTGTGAAGCTTTTCTGACTTTATTCGCCGGGCCACTCCAGACCATAGCGCTGCTGTAGTGTCCGGGCATGCGCCTGCCACTGCTGAAGAAGTTGCAGTTGGCTTGGCGTACAACTACCGGCGAGTTCATCGAGCGCCGCCCGAAACTGCGCCAGGGTACTGGGCGCGCCGTATTGCGCGTCATTCAGACGCAGACGGCAAAACTCCATCCAGCGCTGCTGCTCGGTCGGCGACAGACTGTCGGGAAAGTTGCGTGCGCGGTAGCGAAACAGCAATTCCGGCAGGCGCGCATCGTCGAACGGCCAGTTCTGCGAGGCCAGAGCCTGCGGCTGGGCATTACGCACCTGCTCGCACAGGCGCCGGTCGCGGTCGCCGATGAATCCGTCATAGAGCTGCTGTTCGGGGTCGGCGCTGGCAGCGAAGGCCTCCTCGCGATAGATGGCCGGCAACTTGTCCTGCCACAGCGCCTGCGCCGCCTTGAGCTTCTCGGCGTTGCGCTCGCAGATCGACCAGTCCAGTTGCAGACGCTGCCTGTCGGCATCACGCAGCACGGACAGCGGCGCAACCACCGGGCAACGGTTGATATGCAGCAACTTCAGCGGCACCGGCGCCTCGTGTTCGGCCAGATCCTCGCGGCGGGTGTACAGGCGGGCGCGCAAGGTGTCGGCGTCCAGCTCCAGCAGGGGTGCGGGGTCGGCCTGCAGATCGCAGACGATCAGGGCATTGCGATTGCGCGGATGCCAGGCCAGCGGCAGCACCGGCGCCAGATAATGACGGGCCGCAGAGAAGCGCCCGGATACATGCAGCAACGGCTGCAGCAGACGGATCTGGTCCATCACCCGCTGCTTGCTGCGCAACTGGTAAAGAAAGTCATATAGCCGCGGCTGGCGTTCGCGAAACAGGCGCGCCAGACCGATGGTGGCGCGCACATCGGACAATGCATCGTGCGCCTGACCGTGATCGATGCCGTTGGCCTGGCTCAGCCGCTCCAGCTTGAGGCTGACACGCCCCTCCTCCTGCGGCCACTCGATGCCCTCGGGACGCAGCGCATAGGCGGTGCGCACCAGGTCGATCAGATCCCAGCGGCTGTTGCCGCCCTGCCATTCACGGGCATAGGGGTCGAAGAAGTTGCGGTAGAGGCTGTAGCGCGTCACCTCGTCATCGAAGCGCAGGCTGTTGTAGCCGGCGCCGCAGGTGCCCGGTGCGGACAGCTCGGCGTGCACCCGGGTGACGAACTCGCCTTCGTCCAGCCCCAACTGCTGCAACCGCTGCGGATCGATGCCGGTCACCAGGCAGGCAGCCGGGTGCGGCAGGATATCGTCGCTGGGCCGACAGTAGATGTTCAGCGGCTCGCCGATCTCGTTGAGCGCCTCGTCGGTGCGGATGCCGGCCACCTGCAACGGACGGTCGCAGCGCGGATTGATGCCGGTGGTCTCGTAGTCGTACCAGAAAATGCTGGAAGTCACGCGGTTCCCCTGTGCACGGTGGCCAGGCAGTCTATCATTCAAGTCCGAGCGCTTCGCTGCGGGCAAAGCTTGAACCAGTGCACATCGGCTGCATGCCCCGCGACGCGCCGCTTGTAGGCCAAATGCCAGTAGCACTAGCATGGCCACCCCTCCACTCTATGTACAAGGACGCCGCCATGAGTGACGCAATCACCCCCAATCCCTACGCAGCCCCCGCCAGCAACCTGCAGCAGACCACTGGCGACCAGGTTCCGAGCATCGAAGAAGCGCTGGCACGCGGTTACGACTTCAGCATCGGCGAGCTGATCAGCGAGTCCTGGAACAGGGTAAAAGGCACCAAGGGCATCATCATCGGCGGTTTTCTGGTGTTCTACGTCGTGCTGATGCTGGCCACCCTGATTCTTGGCGGCGTCATCGGCATCTTCGGCGCCCTCAGCGAAAACCTATTCCTGACGTTCGTCGGCGAGATTGTGATTTCGCTGCTGGCTTCGGCGCTGGCCTATCCCTTCATGGCCGGCATCAACATGGTGGGCATCCGCCGCGCCGCCGACCAACCGATCAGCTTCAACGAGATCTTCAGCCACTTCGGCCGCACCGTGCCGCTGGTCATCACCGCGGTGGTGATGATGCTGCTGATCTACCTGGGCATGTTCCTGCTGCTGATTCCCGGCATCTACCTGGGCGTGGCCTACCTGCTGGCGATCCCCCTGGTGGTCGAGCGCGGCCTGAGCCCCTGGCAGGCGCTGGAAGCCTCGCGTAAGGCCATCACCCAGCACTGGTTCAAGGTCTTCGGCCTGTTCCTGCTGCTCGGCCTGATCGTCATGGTCAGCGCCATTCCCCTGGGTATCGGCCTGGTCTGGACCATTCCGCTGATGGTCATCGCCATGGGTGTGCTCTATCGCACCATCTTCGGCGTACTGCCCGCCGCTCAATAAGCCGACGTTCCGGGCCAGTTTGCTGGCCCGGTTGCGTTCGTGTCCCGCTGCTCGCTAGCATCGGGCTTTCTCTGATGCAGTCCGCCGATGCCCTCACGCTCAAGCGCCAAGCTTTCGCTTAGCCAGCCCCCCTTGGATACGCGCTATCAGGTCGAAACGCCGGAAGGCATCGATCTGCATCTGCGGCCGGCCGGTCTGGTGCCGCGTGCCCTGGCGTTCGCCATCGACCTGGCCATCCGCGGCCTGCTTCTGCTGGTGATGTTCATCGTGCTTGGCCTGCTCGGACAGTTCGGCATGGGCCTGGGCACCATCCTGCTGTTTCTGGTCACCTGGTGGTACATGGTGCTGTTCGAGGTACTCAACCAGGGGCGCTCGCCCGGCAAACAGATGCTCGGCCTGCGCGTGGTACATGATGACGGCACGCCAATCGGCTGGGCCGCTTCACTGACCCGCAACCTGCTGCGCTTCGTCGACATCCTGCCGTTCGGTTACACCCTGGGCATTCTCAGCTGCCTGAACCATCCCGCCTTCAAGCGCCTCGGCGATATCGCCGCCGGCACCCTGGTGGTCTATCGCGACGCTCCCCTGACGCGCCCGCAACTGCCGGAGGCCGAACCGCTGCCGACGCCCTTTGCGCTGACCCTCGGCGAACAACGCGCCCTGCTCGGTTTCGCCGAACGCGGCGCGCAATTGTCCGCGGCGCGCCGCGCCGAACTGGCCGCCCTGCTGGCCGAGCCGCTGCAGGTGCCCGCCGAACAGGCGGAAGTGCGCCTGAACGGCATCGCCCGTGGCCTGCTGGGAACGGCGCCATGAAACAGAGCCTGTTCGAAAGCCGTCATCAGGCCGACTGGAACGCCTTCTCCGCACAACTCGAAGCACTCGAGCGGGGCAAGGACAAGGACCAGCAGCAGGCCTACACCCGCTTCGCCGCCAATTACCGGCAACTCTGCCAGCACCTGGCGCTGGCACAGGCACGTGGCTACAGCAGCCACCTGATCGATCAACTGCAGCAACTGGCGATGCGCGGCCATCAGCAGTTCTACCGCCACCGCAGCCACCTCGGTGCCCAGCTGATTCGCTTTCTGCTCGGCGGCTTTCCGCGTCTGGTACGCGCCGAATGGCGCAGCGTCTGCGTGGCCAGCCTGCTGTTCTTCGGCAGCCTGGCAGCGATGGGCCTGCTGACCTACCTGTATCCCGAACTGATCTACAGCCTGATTGACCCCGACCAGGTCAGCGAAATGGAGCGCATGTACGACCCTGACGCGCGCCGCCTCGGTCGGTTCAGCGAGCGCGGCTCCGGCGAAGACTGGGTGATGTTCGGCTTCTACATCATGAACAACATCGGCATCGCCTTTCAGACCTTCGCCAGCGGCCTGCTGCTGGGTCTCGGCAGCCTGTTCTTCCTGCTGTTCAACGGCCTGATGATCGGCTCGGTAGCCGGCCATCTGACCCGCATCGGCTATGGCGAGCCCTTCTGGTCCTTCGTCATCGGCCACGGCGCCTTCGAACTCACCGCCATCGCCCTGGCCGGCGCCGCCGGCTTCAAGCTCGGCTGGGCCTTGCTCGCACCGGGTCGCCTGCCGCGCGGTGAGGCCCTGCGCCTGGCGGCCGGCAAGGCGATCCAGCTGGTGGCCGGAGTGATCCTGTTCCTGCTGCTGGCCGCCTTCATCGAGGCCTTCTGGTCGTCCACCACCTTCGCCAGCCCGACCGTCAAATATGCGGTCGGCAGCGGGCTGTGGGCACTGGTGCTGAGCTATCTGCTGCTGGCCGGACGGAGGCAGCATGCGCCTGACTGAAGCCAGCGTGGCCATCCGCCCGCGCACCGCCTGGGAAGCCATCGACCTCGGCGTACTGCTCGCCCGGCGTCATGCCGGCCTGCTGATGGCCAGCTGGGCGCTGGTCACAGTGCCGCTGTTCGCCCTGCTCTGCGCCCTGCTCTGGCAGTACCCGGGCTGGGCCATCTTCCTGTTCTGGTGGCTCAAGCCGGCTTACGAACGCCTGCCGCTGTATATCCTGTCGCAGGCGCTGTTCGGCAACACCCCCTCGCTGAAGCAGGCCTTGCGCGCCCTGCCGCGCCTGCTCAAACCGCAACTGCTGGCCAGCCTGACCTGGCGCCGTCTGAGCCCGACACGCAGCTTCGATCTGCCGGTGCTGCAACTCGAAGGGCTGGCGGGCCAGGCGCGCAGCCAGCGCCTGATCGTCCTGGGCCAGCGCGATAGCGGCGCCGCCACCTGGCTGACCCTGGTCGGTGTGCACCTGGAAATCGCCCTGTGGCTGGGGCTGGTCGCGCTGTTCTACCTGATGCTGCCGCAGCAGGTGGAACTGGACTGGAGCTGGGAAACCCTGATCGCCGCCAGCAGCGGCCAGTGGCTATGGCTGGAGCACCTGTCCAACCTGCTCTACGTGCTGCTGCTGATCGTCTGGGAGCCGGTCTACGTGGCCTGCGGCTTCACCCTCTACCTCAATCGCCGCACCGCGCTGGAAGCCTGGGACATCGAGCTGACCTTCCGCCGCCTGCGCCAGCGCCTGACCGGCAGCGCCTACGCCGTCCTGCTCGGCGCCGCCCTGCTGCTGACGCAAGCGCCAAGCGCTGCCTGGGCCGAGTCGCAGCCTGCGGCCAGCGAGCAGGCGGACCCACAGGGCCCGGATGCGCCGCGCCTGCTCAAGCAACCGCTGACCAGCCAGGCCGCACGCGCCAGCATCGAGACGCTGCTCGACGAGCCGCCGTTCCAGCACCGCGAAACCGTCACCCGCTGGCGTCTGGGCGAAGAGAAGCCTGCCGAGGAACCCAAACCGGAAGATGTCGAAGCCTTCCTCGAGATGATCAAGAACCTGCTCAAGCTCGGCGAATGGTGGAAAAGCCTGGATATCGTCGCGCAGGTCTTCGAGGTCCTGCTGTGGGCCGCACTCGCCGCCCTGCTGGCTTTCGTCCTGTGGCGCTATCGGGAATGGTTGCAGACCTTCGGCGAGTACCTGGGTCTGCCGAGCCGGCGCAAGCTGGCCGCGCCGGAGCAGCTGTTCGGCCTCGAACTGGCGCCGGAAAGCCTGCCCGAGGATGTCGCCAGCGAAGCCGAACGCCTGTGGGCCGAACAACCGCGGGCTGCGCTCGGCCTGCTCTACCGCGCCCTGCTCAGCCGCCTGCTGCATGAGCATCGCCTGCCGCTGAAGCAGTCGCACACCGAAGGCGAAGTGCTGCATCTGGTCGAAGCCCTGCAGCAGCAGGAGCTGGAAGCTTACAGCCGTCAGCTCACCGGCCACTGGCAGGCCCTGGCTTACGGCCACCGTCTGCCCGCCGAGGCGCTGCGCCAGGGCCTGTGCCAGGGCTGGCGCGAACTGTTCGGCCAGGAGCGCGCAGCATGAGTCGGCGCGCCGGATTCATCCTCAGCCTGGTCCTGCTGCTGATGCTGGGCCTGCTCGCCAGCTACCTGCTGGGCAAGCTGGAGCCCTACGAAGATGTGGTCGAGCACGGCCCCGCCCCCGAGGTCGCCAGCAGCCCCTATCTGGCCGCTGAACATTTTTTGCGCAAGCAGGGCCTCAAGGCCCAGCGCGCCGAGGGCCTCGAGGTGCTGGACGGCCTGCCCAGCCAGGGCCAGACCCTGATGCTGCTGGCCGATCGCAGCAACATGACGCCGCGCCAGGTGGAGCGCGTCCTGCAATGGACGGCCAATGGCGGCCATCTGCTGTTCATCGCCGAGCGCCTGTGGGACGAGGAAGAGGGCAAGAGCGGCGACCTGCTGCTCGATCTGCTCGGCATCCAGCAGTACATGAGCGACGAGCTGGATGAGGAGGATGGCGGCGAAACGGAGGAAGGACATGAAGAAGGCGAGGCCTATCCCCAGCTGACCAAGCTCTACCTGGAAAACGAGGACGCGCCCGCCTATATCGCCTTCGATACCGACTTCCACCTGTTCGACTCGCAGAACCGCGCTCATGCCTGGGCCAACAGCGATGCCGCCACCCACCTGCTGCAGCTGTACCATGGCGACGGCCTGATCACCGTGCTCAGCGACCCGTGGATCTGGCAGAACCGCAACATCAATGAATACGACCACGCCTGGCTGCTCTGGTATCTCGGCCAGGACAGTGCCGTCACCCTGCTCTACCACGCCGAACGCGACGCCCTGGCCAGCCTCCTGCTGCGCCATTTCCCCCTGGCGCTGGTACTGCTGGCCCTGTTGCTCGTCGCCCTGCTCTGGCACGTCGGCATGCGCCACGGCCCGTTGCAGGCACCGGCCAGCCGCGCGCGCCGGCAACTGGAAGAACACCTGCGCGGCAGCGCCGACTTCCTGCTGCGCCGCAGCGGTCAGCACAGCCTGCTCAAAGGCTTGCAACAGGACATCGCCCGCCGTGCGCGGCGCCGCTATCCCGGCTTCGAGAAGCTCGCGGTGGCCGAACAGTGGCAGGTGCTCGGCCGCCTCACCCGTCTTCCCGCCAAGGACATCAGCCAGGCCATGCGCCCACTGCCGCCGCAGCGCCTATCCGCCAGCGACTTCACCCGCCAGGTCGCCCACCTGCAAACCCTCAGGAACGCCCTATGATGAGCGAACAGACGCCCGATAGCGAAAACACCCCGGTCAGCGACGCCCCGGCGGCGGTGCCCCCAAGCAACCCGCAGGCGCAACAACGTCAGCGCGCCAGCGCCCTGGCCCAGGCCCTGCGGGCCGAGCTGCGCAAGGCGGTGGTCGGTCAGAGCGCGGTCATCGATGACGTGCTGACCGCCCTGATCGCCGGCGGCCATGTGCTGGTCGAGGGCGTGCCGGGCCTCGGCAAGACCCTGCTGGTACGTGCCCTGGCCCGCTGCTTCGGCGGCGAGTTCGCACGCATCCAGTTCACCCCGGACCTGATGCCCAGCGACGTCACCGGCCACGCCGTGTACGACATGCAGAGCGAGCAGTTCAAGCTGCGCAAGGGGCCGGTGTTCACCAACCTGCTGCTGGCCGACGAAATCAACCGTGCCCCGGCCAAGACCCAGGCCGCCCTGCTGGAAGTGATGCAGGAGCGCCAGGTGACCCTCGAAGGCCGCGCTCTGGCCGTGCCGCTGCCCTTCATGGTGCTGGCCACCATGAACCCCATCGAACAGGAAGGCACCTACCCGCTGCCGGAAGCCGAGCTTGACCGCTTCATGCTCAAGCTGCGCATGGACTACCCGGCGCAGGACGAAGAGCTGAGCATGGTGCGCCAGGTGACCCGCTCGGCCAAGGCCGACATGCTCGAAGTCAGCCCGCTGCGCACCCTGCTGCAGGCCAAGGACGTGCTCGCCCTGCAGAAGATCGCCAGCGACCTGGCGCTGGACGACCAGGTGCTCGACTACGCCGTGCGCCTGGCCCGTGCCACCCGCAGCTGGCCGGGCCTGGCCATGGGTGCGGGGCCGCGCGCCTCCATCGCCCTTGTACGCGGCGCCCGCGCTCGCGCCCTGCTGCGCGGCGGCGACTTCGTTCTGCCCGACGACATCAAGGGCTGTGCCCTGGCCGTGCTGCGCCACCGCGTACGCCTGGCACCGGAGCTGGACATCGAAGGTCTGTCGGTGGATCAGGTACTGCAACAGCTGCTCGATCAGGTGCCGGCTCCGCGTCTATGAAGCCCTCGCGCCTGCTCCTCGGGCTGCTGAGCGGCCTGTTCGCCGCCGCCGTACTGCTCGGCGCCCTGCCCCTGCTCGGCGTGCGCCTGGCCGACAGCCTGATGCCGATGGCCTGGGGGCTGTTGCTGGCCGTGCTGCTGGTGGCAACGGTGGATGCCCTGTGGTTGCGCCGCCTGCCCTCGCCACGCCTCGAGCGTACGTTGCCGGGCAACCTGCCGCTGGGCCGCTGGAGCGAGGTGCAGCTGACTGCGCATCACGAATACGCCCAGGCCCTGGATATCGAGGTCTTCGACCATGTGCCGGAAGGCATGGAGTTCGAGTTCCTGCCGCAGCGTATCGCCCTGCGCCCCGGCCAGCAGACGCGCATCGCCTATCGCCTCAAGCCACTGGTGCGCGGGCATTTTCTCTTCGAGCGCTGCGAACTGCTGCTGCCCAGCCCGCTGCGCCTGTGGCAGGCCAAGCGCCTGCTGGAGCTGGCCGACGAGAGCCGCGTCTACCCCGATTTCGCCCGTCTCTACGGAGCCCAGCTCAAGGCAGTGGACGACTGGCTCAGCCAGCTGGGCGTGCGCCAGCGCCCACGGCGCGGCCTGGGCCTGGAATTTCATCAGCTGCGCGAATTCCGTGATGGCGACACCCTGCGCCAGATCGACTGGAAGGCCACGGCGCGCAAGCGCACCCCCATTGCCCGCGAATATCAGGACGAACGCGATCAGCAGATCGTCTTCCTGCTCGACTGCGGTCGGCGCATGCGCAGCCAGGACGACGAGCTGTCGCACTTCGACCACGCCCTCAACGCCTGCCTGCTGCTCAGTTACGTCGCGCTGCGCCAGGGCGACGCGGTGGGCCTGGCCACCTTCGCCGGCAACCAGTCGCGCTATCTGGCGCCGGTCAAGGGCCCCGCTCAGCTCAACGTGCTGCTCAATGCCGTCTACGACCTCGAGACAAGCCAGCAACCGGCCGACTTCAGCGCCGCGGCCGACCTGCTGCTGGCCCGTCAGCGCCGCCGTTCGCTGGTGGTGCTGGTGACCAATCTGCGCGACGAAGACGATCAGGATATGCTCACCGCGGTGCGGCGCCTGTCGCGCCAGCACCGGGTGCTGATCGCCAGCCTGCGCGAGGAAGCGCTGGACCGCCTGCGCCATACACCGGTGGAGCAGTTCGACCAGGCCCTGGCCTATTGCGGCACGCTGGACTACCTCAATGCCCGCGCCGAACTGCACGAACGCCTTGCCGCGCAGAGCGTTCCGGTACTCGACGCACGCCCCGGCGAGCTGGGGCCGGAGCTGGTCAGCAGCTACCTCGCCTGGAAGAAAGCCGGAGCACTCTGAGGCAACTGGCGCCGCGGCCGGTTGTCGAAGCAACGGAAGCAAAGGCCCTGGCATCGGCTTTCCCACACAGATGTTGCGTGGTTATGGCCGAGGCCGGGTGCTATGATCCGGAACTCGCGGCGCAAAGAGTACAAACTCCACGCCGCCCACAGGCCGCCCGTGATCGGCCTCGCGCATACCGCACACGACCTGAGTAGGAGATAGACCATGGCTTTCGAACTGCCGCCGCTGCCTTACGAAAAGAACGCCCTCGAGCCGCACATTTCCGCCGAGACCCTGGAATACCACCACGACAAGCACCACAACACCTACGTGGTGAACCTGAACAACCTGGTGCCGGGCACCGAGTTCGAAGGCAAGAGCCTGGAAGAAATCGTCAAGACCTCCTCGGGCGGCATCTTCAACAACGCCGCTCAGGTGTGGAACCACACCTTCTACTGGAACTGCCTGTCGCCCAACGGCGGTGGCCAGCCCACCGGCGCCCTGGCTGATGCCATCAACGCAGCCTTCGGCTCCTTCGACAAGTTCAAGGAAGAGTTCAGCAAGGTCTCCATTGGCACCTTCGGCTCCGGCTGGGGCTGGCTGGTGAAGAAGGCCGACGGCTCCCTGGCCCTGGCCAGCACCATCGGTGCCGGCTGCCCGCTGACCTCCGGCGACACCCCGCTGCTGACCTGCGACGTCTGGGAACACGCCTACTACATCGACTACCGCAACCTGCGTCCGAAGTACGTCGAGGCGTTCTGGAACCTGGTCAACTGGGACTTCGTCGCCCAGAACTACGCTGCCTGATTCCAGGCTGCGTAACCCGAGAACCCGGCCCCTGCGGCCGGGTTTTTCGTTTTCGGCCCTTGCCGATCGAGGCACGTGCGCCGCGGCGCCGAACGGTATTCAAGTCCGGCAAGAGCGCACCGATACAGAGCATGGCTTTCGCCAAAATAGATCGATCCGCAACATGAGCGCGTCAATGGCAATGAAAAAGGTGCCAGCAACCATGATGGCCCTTTGACGGCTAGAGCGAGATTGCCAATACTCTCGTCTGACTGCCGCTGTAAGCACCGATACAAGGAACTGCCTTTGAAGCTGGAATTGAAAAACAGCTTGTCGCTCAAGTTACTCCGCGTGGTGCTGCTGTCGGCGCTAGTGGTCGGGGTAGTACTGAGCTGCGCACAGATCGTCTTCGATGCCTACAAGACGCGGCAGGCGGTAGCCAACGATGCCCAGCGCATCCTCGGCATGTTCCGCGACCCCTCGACCCAGGCGGTATACAGCCTGGATCGCGAAATGGGCATGCAGGTCATCGAGGGGTTGTTCCAGCACGAGTCGGTGCGCTATGCGGCCATCGGCCATCCCAACGAGCCGATGCTGGCGGAAAAATCGCGCGAACTGGTACAGATCGCGACCCGCTGGCTGACCGATCCGATTCTCGGCCAGGAGCAGCAGTTTTCCACCAAACTGGTTGGCCGTGGTCCCTACAGCGAGTATTACGGCGACCTCAACATCACCCTGGACACCGCGCCCTACGGCGAGAGTTTCGTCACCAACTCGGTGATCATCTTCGTCTCCGGCGTGCTGCGCGCCATGGCCATGGCCCTGGTGCTGTACCTGGTCTACCACTGGCTGCTGACCAAGCCGCTGTCGAAAATCATCGAGCACCTGACCAGCATCAACCCGGACCGCCCCAGCGAACACAAGCTGCCCATGCTCAAGGGCAACGAGAAGAACGAGCTGGGCCTGTGGATCAACACCGCCAACCAGCTTCTCGCCTCCATCGAGCGTAACACCCACCTGCGCCGCGAAGCGGAGAACAGCCTGCTGCGCATGGCCCAGTACGACTTCCTCACCGGCCTGCCCAACCGCCAGCAGCTGCAGCAGCAACTCGACCAGATTCTCGAAGACGCCGGCCGCCTGCAGCGCCGCGTCGCCGTGCTCTGCGTTGGCCTGGACGACTTCAAGGGCATCAACGAACAGTTCAGCTACCAGAGCGGCGATCAGTTGCTGCTGGCGCTGTCCGACCGCCTGCGCAGCCACAGCGGCCGCCTCGGCGCCCTGGCCCGCCTGGGCGGCGACCAGTTCGCTCTGGTCCAGGCCGATATCGAGCAGCCTTACGAAGCGGCCGAACTGGCGCAGAGCGTGCTGGACGATCTGGAGCTGCCGTTCCTGCTCGATCATCAGGAAGTGCGCCTGCGCGCGACCATCGGCATCACCCTGTTCCCCGAGGATGGCGACAGCACCGAAAAGCTGCTGCAGAAAGCCGAACAGACCATGACCCTGGCCAAGAGCCGCTCGCGCAACCGTTACCAGTTCTATATCGCCAGCGTCGACAGCGAGATGCGTCGTCGCCGCGAACTGGAGAAGGACCTGCGCGACGCCCTGGCCCTGAATCAGCTGCATCTGGTCTATCAGCCGCAGGTGGACTACCGCGATCACCGCGTGGTCGGCGTCGAGGCCCTGCTGCGCTGGCAGCACCCGCAGCACGGTTTCGTCGCGCCCGACCTGTTCATCCCGCTGGCGGAACAGAACGGCACCATCATCCCCATCGGCGAGTGGATTCTCGATCAGACCTGCCGCCAGCTGCGCGAATGGCACGATCAGGGATTCACCGACCTGCGCATGGCCATCAACCTGTCCACCGTGCAGCTGCACCACGCCGAGCTGCCGCGGGTGGTCAACAACCTGATGCAGGTCTACCGTCTGCCGCCCAGAAGCCTGGAGCTGGAGGTCACCGAAACCGGCCTGATGGAAGACATCAGCACCGCCGCCCAGCACCTGCTGAGCCTACGCCGCTCCGGGGCCCTGATCGCCATTGATGACTTCGGTACCGGCTACTCGTCGCTGAGCTATCTCAAGAGCCTGCCGCTGGACAAGATCAAGATCGACAAGAGCTTCGTGCAGGACCTGCTGGAAGACGAGGACGATGCCACCATCGTGCGCGCCATCATTCAGCTGGGCAAGAGCCTGGGCATGCAGGTCATCGCCGAAGGCGTGGAGACCGTCGAGCAGGAAGCCTACATCATCGCCCAGGGCTGTCATGAGGGTCAGGGCTACCTGTACAGCAAGCCGCTACCGGCGCGCGAGCTGACCTTGTTCCTCAAGCAGGCCCGCCGCCTCAGCGCCGCGGCCAACCCCGCCACGCTCTGAACGCAAGCCCGCCTGGCAGGCTCAGCGCCGTAGGGTGCGCCGTGCGCACCCACCTCGCAGCCTGGATTGGGTGCAGCGATACCCCGGAAGACAAACCGTTACCGCTGCGCGACAGCCTGCAGGGTGGAAAACCGCGAAGCGTTTTCCCCCACGCCCCACTTTCAGAAATGCCGAATCCCGAATAGCCAGGCAGTGGCCAGCGCGCCGACCAGGCACAACAGCGCAGCGCCTGCCGCCTGCCAGTAGAACCCCCGCGCCAGCTCGTCCTCCCCGGCATTGGAAAGAATGAACGGGCGCGACTCCCCCGGTTTGCTCATCTTGTGCTGCGCGGGCTCCGCACTGCTGCGTCGGTGCCGGTGCTCGGCCTCGAGCTGGGCAGCCAGGCGTACACGATTCCATTCCCGATCATCCAGCTCACCGTTGCCGTCACCGTCGAAACGCCGCAGCAACCCGGCATAGTCGCTTTTCCACTCCCGAATCACCTGACCCTGGGCACTGGGCAGGTCCAGCCCCTGATGACCGCCACCGGAAGTGCGAAAGTCGCCGATGGCATAGAGCGGCTGGCCGACATGGAAGCGCTCCTCGGTGTAGCGATAACGCGTGCTGCTGGTCAGAAAGCTCAGCAGCCCGGTCTTCTCCATACCCAGCGGGTGACGCAGAGTGCCCTGCCAGACTTCGCGTATCGCCGGTCGAACCTCCGCGCCGCACGGGTCGATCAGGCAATCCCCGGTGCCATCGGAGAGGCGCAGCAAGGCATCGCTGCTGCCGCTTTCGATCACCCGCCAGGAGCGCTTCTTGCCGCTGGAGCGGTATTCCTCGATGCGAAAGCGCCACCACACGCAGGGCGTGTTGGTCAGCGGGCCGCGCAAGGAACTGCCAGGGAGTTCTTCGATCATGCCGTAGAGCTCGACGTAGCCCTGCGCTGCCGAGCGGATCTTCGAGGTCGGCGTATCCAGCAGGTGGCGCGCCTGCGACCAGCGTCGCAGACACCACCAACCGCCTCCCAGAAATGCGCCGAGGGCGAACGCCAGCGTCAAGAAGAAGCCGATGGGGTCGCTTTGCATCATTTCAGTTGAACAGCGACTTCAGGTCGACATCCGACTTCTCCGCATCGCTGAACACCAGCAGCTCGGCGGCCTGGAAGTTGAACATGCGCGCGAGGATCACATCAGGGAACTGCTCGATGCGCACGTTGTTGAGATTGACCGCCTCGTTGTACAGCTCGCGTCGATCGGCGATGCCGTTCTCCAGGCCGCTGATGCGCTGCTGCAGGTGCTGGAAACTGTCGTTGGCCTTGAGCTCGGGATAGTTCTCGGCCAGCGCGAACAGCTGCCCCAGACCGGCACGCAGACCGCTTTCGGCCTTGCCGAGAGCACCCACGTCATGCTGCTCACGGGCATTGGCCACGGCGCTGCGGGCGGCGATCACCCTCTCCAGCGTGGTGCGCTCATGCTGCATGTACTGCTTGCAGGTCTCCACCAGCTTGGGCAGCTCATCGTGGCGCTGCTTGAGCAGCACGTCGATGTTCGACCAGGCCTTGCTCACGCCGTGCTTGAGGCGCACCAGGCCGTTGTACAGCGACACCGCATAGGCGCCCAGCAGGACGAGGACGACGATGAGAATCACAGCGGTCAGGCTCATGCAGTTTTCTCCATACAGAACTGCGAATCGGGTGCTGGCATTCTAGCGGCAACGAAGCGGCCGGGCAGCGATATCCCGCACAGCGGCGAATAATGGCCTTTACACATAATGCGAAACATTTGCATTATGTCGCGGTTTACCAGGTACACACGCGTACCACTCATATTCAGTACATGCAAAGGACCCCGCCATGATTCGTATGCCCCTGGCTTCGGCCAGCCTGCTGGCTATTGCCATTTCTCTCGCCGGTTGCGGCGACGACAAAGCTCCCGCCACTCAAGCCGCAGCTCCGGCGGCCAGCAGCGAGAGCACTGCCCCGGCCAGCGCGGCGCAGGTCGACGAGGCAGCGGCCAAGGCGGTGGTCAAGCATTACGCCGACCTGGCGCTGGCCGTGTTCAGCGACGCTGCCAGCACCGGCAAGGCCCTGCAGAGCGCGGTCGACGCCCTGCTCGCCGACCCCAGCGAGGCCACTCTGAAGGCCGCCCGCGAAGCCTGGCTGGCTGCTCGCGTGCCTTACATGCAGACCGAAGTGTTCCGTTTCGGCAACCCGGTGGTGGACGAGTGGGAAGGCCAGCTCAACGCCTGGCCGCTGGACGAAGGCCTGATCGACTACGTCGCCGACGACTATCAGCACGCCCTGGGCAACCCCGGCGCCCAGGCCAATATCATCGCCAATACCGAGATCCAGGTCGGCGAAGACAAGATCGACGTTGCCGAGATCACCGGCGAGCTGCTGGCCAGCCTCAACGAGCTGGGCGGCTCCGAAGCCAACGTCGCCACCGGTTACCACGCCATCGAGTTCCTGCTCTGGGGCCAGGACCTCAACGGCACCAACCCGGGCGCCGGCGAACGTCCCTACACCGATTACCTGGTTGGCGAAGGCGCCACCGGCGGTCATAACGAGCGCCGTCGCACCTACCTGAAAGTCGCTACCGACCTCTTGGTCAGCGACCTCAACGACATGGTCGAGCAGTGGAAGGATGGCGTCGAAGGCAACTATCGCAGCGAGCTGGTCGCCGATTCGGGCGAGAACGGTCTGCGCAAGATGCTGTTCGGCATGGGCAGCCTGTCCCTCGGCGAGCTGGCCGGCGAGCGCATGAAGGTCGCCCTGGAAGCCAACTCCACGGAAGACGAGCACGACTGCTTCAGCGACAACACCCACAACTCGCACTTCTATAACGGCAAGGGCATTCGCAACGTCTACCTGGGCGAGTACAAGAAGGTCGACGGCAGCACCCTGAGCGGCCCGAGCCTGTCGGAACTGGTGGCCAAGGTCGATGCCCAGGCCGATGCCAGCCTCAAGGCCGATCTGCAAGCGACCGAGGCCAAGCTGCAGGCTCTGGTCGACAGCGCCGAGAAGAACAACGTGCACTTCGACCAGCTGATCGCCGAGGACAACGCCGAAGGCCAGCAACTGGTACGCGACGCCATCGCCGCCCTGGTCAAGCAGACTGGCGCCATTGAGCAGGCCGCGGCCAAGCTGGGCATCAGCGACCTGAACCCGGACACTGCCGATCACGAGTTCTGATCGACGTAGCGGGCTGAAGAAGCCGGCGCCCCGATAAGGAGCGCCGGCTTTTTTGTGCCTCGCGCCTCGGTCCGCTCAGCCTCGCGCCACCGCGCTGCGGTATTCGCCGGGGCTGACGCCATAGGTCTGCTTGAACTGCCGCGACAGATGGCTCTGGTCGGCGAACCCCAGCTGCATGGCGACGCTGAGCGCCGAACAGCCACTTCTGAGCAGCGTCCGCGCCTGCTCCAGACGGCGCTGCCTGAGCCAGGCATGCGGTGGCAGACCGGTGGCCCGGCGGAACACCCGGGCGAAGTGAAAGGGTGAGAGATTGACCGCCGCCGCCAGCTCTTCCAGCGATGGCGGCTCGCTCAGCTGGCTGGCAAGCAGCTCCTTGGCCAACGCCACCGCCCGCGGTTCCTGGCCGACGCCACGCGGCGCCGGCAGGCGCGCGTAACGCTGCAGCAGCTCGAGCATCGCCTCGCGCCACAGGGTCTGACGTTGCAGCGCCTCGCTGTGCGGATCCTCCAGCAGACGGTGCAGCGCACTCAGCCGCGACGCCAGGAGCGGATCATGGTGCACGCTGTCGTGGAACATCGGCGGTGCAGCCGGTGGCGACTCGAGTTCGGCCAGCAGCGCCTCGAATGTACCGGGCTGCGGGTAGAACACCCGGTACTGCCAGCCTTGCTCGACCCCTTTGGAACCGGTATGCACCTCGTCCGGATTGAGCAAGGCGATGCTGCCGGCGCCCGCCAGGTGATCGACACCGCGATAGCGATAGCGCTCAGCACCGGCTTCGAGCACGGCGATCACATGACCGTCGTGCACGTGCGGGGCGAAACGGTGTTCGACAAAGCGTGCGGACAACAGCTCCAAGCCGTGCAGATCGTCGCTGGCGCTGAACCGCGCGCGTTCGCTTCCCGTCAGTGGCTGCATGGTTCAGCCGCCGAAGCGCGCTTCCAGGGCGGCGCGCACCTGCGGCCATTCCTGATCGGTGATGCTGTACAGCACCGTGTCGTCGAGACGGCCGTCGGCCAGGCGGCGATGGTTACGCAGCAGGCCCTCGCGGGCGGCGCCCAGCTTCTCGATGGCGCGTTGCGAGCGCAGGTTGCTGGCGGCGGTTTTCAGCTGCACACGGACCATGCCCCAGTTGTCGAAGGCATGCTTGAGCATCAGGTACTTAATGCTGGCGTTCAACCCACTGCCATGCTGGGCGCGATCGAGCCAGGTCCAGCCGATCTCGCAGGCCGGCAGGCTGTTCATGAAATCGCCAAAGCGAGTGGTGCCGACCAGTTGCTCGCCGAGACGGATGGCGAATGGCAGCGCGCGTTGCTCGCGCAGTTCGGCCAGTGCGCTGCGATACCAGTCCAGACGCTGGGTACCGCTCATGTACAGCAGCTCGTCACGATTGGCCTCGGCCAGCGCGACCAGGGCCGGGATATCGGCATCGGCCAGTGGCTCCAGGCGCAAGGCTCCTCGCTGCAGCGTGACCAATTGCGGTTTGAACATGCTTCCTCCTGGCGCGGTTGCAAGCCGACCACGCTATCAGCCCATCGCCTGCGGCACAATCGGACCGTTTCGCAAAGCGCGGTCGACACCCTGCGACCTTGGTCGCAGCCGACAGGCCGCGGCTTTGTGCAACACTGATGATTATCCGCCTCGCCCAGCAGTGCAGGCTTCTTCGTTCCACTCTGCGTTCCGGAGTTCGCATGTCGCTGTCCCCCGGGCTGATCGCCGCGGTCGCCCTGATCTACATGGCCCTTCTCTTCGCCATCGCGTTCTATGGCGATCGCCGCGGCACGCCCATGCCGCCGAAGGTTCGCGCCTGGGTCTACTCGCTGTCCCTGGCGGTCTACTGCACCAGCTGGACCTTCTTCGGCGCGGTGGGCCAGGCCGCCGAGCAACTGTGGTCGTTCCTGCCGATCTACCTCGGCCCGACCATTCTGCTGCTGACCATGCCCTGGGTGCTACAGAAGATGGTGATGATCAGCAAGCAGGAGAACATCACCTCCATCGCCGACTTCATCGCCGCGCGCTATGGCAAGTCCCAGTCCCTGGCCGTGGTGGTGGCGCTGATCTGTCTGGTCGGCGTACTGCCTTACATCGCCCTGCAGCTCAAGGGCATCGTGCTCGGCGTCAACCTGCTGATCGGCATCGATCCGCAGACCATCGGCACCAGCGCCCAGGACACGGCGCTGATCGTGTCGCTGGCCCTGGCGCTGTTCACCATCCTGTTCGGTACGCGCAACCTGGACGTCACCGAGCACCATCGCGGCATGGTGCTGGCCATCGCATTCGAGTCGCTGGTCAAGCTGCTGGCTTTCCTCGCCGTCGGCGCCTTCGTCACCTTCGGCCTGTACAACGGCGTGGGCGATCTGCTCGCCCAGGCCCGGGTCACCGCCGAACTGGACGACTTCTGGGCCAAGCCGGTCAACTGGCCGGCGATGCTGGTACAGACCGGCATGGCGATGATCGCCATCGTCTGCCTGCCACGGCAGTTCCACGTCACCGTGGTGGAGAACATCGAACCCAAGGACCTGCGTCTGGCGCGCTGGGTATTCCCCGCCTACCTGATGCTGGCCGCACTGTTCGTCGTGCCCATCGCCCTGGCCGGACAGATGCTGCTGCCGGCGGGCATCACCCCGGACTCCTTCGTCATCAGCCTGCCCCTGGCCGAAGCCCATCCGAGCCTGGCAGTGCTGGCCTTCATCGGCGGTGCCTCGGCCGCCACCGGCATGGTGATCGTCGCGTCCGTGGCCCTGTCGACCATGATCTCCAACGACATGCTGCTGCCCTGGCTGCTGCGCCGGCAGAGCACCGAGCGACCGTTCGAGGCCTTCCGCCACTGGATGCTCACCGCCCGCCGGGTCAGCATCGTGCTGATCCTGTTGCTGGCCTACGTCTGCTATCGCCTGCTCGGCGAGGGCACCAGCCTGGCCACCATCGGCCAGGTGTCGTTCGCCGCCATCGGCCAGTTGGCGCCGGCCATGTTCGGCGCCCTGGTGTGGAAACAGGCCAACCGCCGCGGCGTGTTCGCCGGGCTGATCTTCGGCGCCATACTGTGGTTCTACACCCTGGTCCTGCCGCTGGCGGCACGCGGCATGGGCTGGTCGCTGGAAAGTTTCCCCGGCCTGACCACCCTGCTCTACGCGCCCCTCGGCCTGCAGGTGGATCCGCTGACCCGAGGCGTGGTGCTGTCGCTGGCCGGCAACCTGCTGCTGTTTGCCTGGGTCTCGTGGTTCTCGCGCACCCGGGTGTCCGAGCACTGGCAGGCCGGGCGCTTCATCGGTCACGACCTGGGTACCAAGCCCAGCAACCGTAGCCTGCTGGCGGTGCAGGTGGAGGACCTGCTGGCGCTCGCCAGCCGCTTCGTCGGCGAGGAACGCGCTCGGCAGAGCTTCGCCCGCTTCGCCCTGCGTCAGGGCAAGGGCAAGGACTTCGACCCCAACCAGCCGGCCAACAGCGAATGGATCGCCCATACCGAGCGCCTGCTGGCCGGTGTGCTCGGCGCCTCCTCGACCCGTGCGGTGGTCAAGGCCGCCATCGAAGGCCGCGAGATGCAGGTCGAAGACGTGGTGCGCATCGTCGATGAGGCCTCGGAAGTCCTGCAGTTCAACCGCGCCCTGCTGCAGGGGGCGATCGAGAACATCACCCAGGGCATCAGCGTGGTCGACCAGAACCTGCGCCTGGTGGCCTGGAACCACCGCTACCTGGAGCTGTTCGACTACCCCGACGGGCTGATCTACGTCGGCCGTCCCATCGCCGAGATCATCCGCTTTAACGCCGAGCGCGGCATGCTCGGCAGCGGCGACGTCGAAGAGAATGTCGCCAAGCGCCTGTACTGGATGCGTCAGGGCACCGCGCACAGCTACGAACGGGTGTTCCCCAACGGCCGGGTGATCGAGCTGATCGGCAACCCCATGCCCGGCGGCGGCTTCGTCATGAGCTTCACCGACATCACCGAGTTCCGCGAGGCCGAGCGCGCCCTCAAGGAAGCCAACGAGAGCCTGGAACGGCGCGTCGCCGAGCGGACCCAGGAACTGTCGAAACTCAACCAGGCGCTGACCGAGGCCAAGGCCCACGCCGAAGCGGCAAACCAGTCGAAGACGCGCTTTCTCGCCGCGGTCAGCCATGACCTGATGCAGCCGCTCAATGCCGCACGCCTGTTCTCCGCGGCCCTGGCCCACCAGGACGACGCCCTGCCGGTGGAGGCCCAGGAACTGGTGCGTCACCTAGACAGCTCGCTGCGCTCGGCCGAGGATCTGATCACCGACCTGCTGGACATCTCGCGCCTGGAAAACGGCCGCATCGCCCCGGACCGACATCCCTTCGCCCTGGCCAGCCTGTTCGACACCCTCGCCGCCGAGTTTGGCGTGCTGGCCGCCGAGCAGGGCATCGATCTGCGCGTGCGGGGCAGCAGGCAGTGGGTCGACAGCGACATCAAGCTGCTGCGGCGCATCCTGCAGAACTTTCTCACCAACGCCTTCCGCTACGCCAAGGGGCGCGTCGTGCTGGGCGTGCGCCGCGAGGGCGAGCACCTGCGCCTGGAAGTCTGGGACCGCGGTGCGGGCATTCCCGAGGACAAGCGCAAGGTGATCTTCGAAGAGTTCAAGCGTCTGGACAGCCACCAGACCCGAGCGGAAAAGGGGCTCGGCCTGGGCCTGGCGATTGCCGACGGGCTGTGCCGCGTTCTCTCGCACCGTCTGGAGGTTCGCTCCTGGCCGGGCAAGGGCAGCGTGTTCAGCGTCAGCGTGCCGCTGGCGAGAAAACCCGCACCCAAGCCGCAGGGGCCCGCCACGCAGGCCGCAGACGGCCAGCCGCTGCACGGCACCCAGGTGATCTGCATCGACAACGAGGACAGCATTCTCACCGGCATGCACAGCCTGCTGTCGCGCTGGGGCTGCCAGGTGTGGACGGCACGCAACCGCCTGGAATGCGAGCATCTGCTCAGCGAGGACGTGCGTCCGCAACTGGCCCTGATCGACTATCACCTGGACGAAGGCGAGACCGGCACCGAACTGATGGCCTGGCTGCGCACGCGCCTGGGCGAACCGGTACCTGGCGTGGTGATCAGCGCCGACGGCCGCCCGGAACTGGTGGCCGAAGTACATGCGGCGGGGCTCGACTACCTGCCCAAACCGGTCAAGCCGGCGGCCCTGCGTGCCCTGCTCAGCCGCCATCTGGCATTGCGCGGTTAATCGAGCGGCTGCTTGCGCGCGGGTTCGCCGCTGGTGGCGGCCTAACCCTGGCTGCGCTGCAGAAACCCCTGCAGCAGTTGGTGCACCCGTTCGCTCAGCTCGCGGTTGGCCGCCACCGGCAGGCCGCGCGCCAGCTCGGCCTCGACCACCTGCTCGACCAGTGGCCGCAGACGCAGCAATTGCGTGCTGAGGTCTTCCAACTGGTCGGCACGGGGCAGCGCACTCTGCAGCAATGGATTGACCAGATGCCCGACGATCATCTGCACGATGCCGGTGGATACCTGCTCGACATGTCGGCGAATCGACTCCAGCTCATCCAGCAGCGCCGGCAGCGGAATACCGGCGCGGTACAGCTCGACACCCGCGGCGAACAGACGCGGGCTGGGCACGCTGAGGTGGTCGCCGGCGAACTGCAGCAGGCCCATGGCCTGGGCGCGATCGATCAGCTCGTCGTCCAGATCGTCCGCGAAGATCGCCTGCAGCTCGGCGAACTCCAGCCGTCCGGGCTGTTCGGGCTCTCCGGGGCCGCGGATGGCCTGTTCCAGGCCCAGCACATGCGCCAGATCGCGCCCCTGCGACCAGGCCTCGAACAGCTCGCGAATATTGGCGATGCTGTAGCCGCGCTCGAGCAACTGGCCGATCAGGCGCAGGCGCGCCAGATGCTCGCCACTGTAGATGCCGACTCGCCCGCGCCGCTCGGGCGGCGGCAGCAGACCGCGGTCCTGGTATGCGCGCACGTTGCGCACCGTGGTCTGTGCGGCCTGGGCCAGCTCGTCGACCGTGTATTCGGCGACAGCCGCCGCGGCCACGGAGGCGGCGCTGCCGAGCAGGCGCTGAAGAAACAGAGAAGTCGGAGTCATGGCGCGATCATAGCGTCGCGCTTCGCCGGCCAACAACCGCGCGCATCCCCCCAACCAAGGGCTGGACTTGCCCTTCGCGCCAGGCCCGATAACAGCCACGAAATCCGCGCGACCCCGGCAGTAGAGCGGCTGCTGCCTACAGGTGACAGGAAAGTGCCGATGCCCACGCGACGCCGGACCGGCTAGGCAAGGGCAGGCGCAGGGCGAACAATGACATCAGACGATGTCATCCTGATCAGCGGAGCCCGCCATGCCCGCAACAGTCCTGCCACCCGCCCCGTTCGGTGCCGACCTGTGAACGCCCCGCTGCACCGCCACGAGCTGCCAGCGCAGCGCTGCCACGTGCAGGGGGACGGCGTACTGCTGCAGGCCTATGTCTGGGGCAAGGCCGACGGCCCGACCCTGTTGCTGGTCCATGGTTACCCGGACAGCCACGAGATCTGGCTGCCGCTGGTGAGCGCGCTGGCTGCCGACTACCGTATCCTCGCCTACGACGTGCGCGGCCATGGCGCCTCGCAGGCACCGCGACGGCTGCGCGACTATCGCCTGGAGCGGCTGGCGAACGATCTGGAAGCGGTGATCCGAGCACTCAGCCCGCAGCAGCCGGTGCACCTGGTGGCCCACGACTGGGGGTCGATCCAGAGCTGGGAAGCGGTGACCGAGCCGCGCATCCAGCCGTTGCTGGCTTCCTATACCAGCATTTCCGGCCCCTGCCTGGACCACGTCGGCCACTGGATGCGCCAGCGCATCAGCCTGCGCAGTCCAGGCGCTCTGCGGCAGGTGCTCGGCCAGCTGCTCAGTTCCTGGTACATCGCCCTGTTCCACATCCCGCTGCTGCCGGAGCTGTGCTGGCGCCTGGGTCTGGACCGCGCCTGGCCCTGGCTGCTGCGCCGCGTGGAGGGCGTGCACGGTCTGCCGCCCAGCAGCACGCAACGCAGCGACGGCATGCGCGGGGTGCAGCTGTATCGCGCCAACTTCATCCGCAGCCTGCTCAGGCCGCGGGCGCGCAGCACCTGCGTGCCAGTGCAACTGATCGTGCCACTGGCCGACCGCTTCGTGCGTGCGCAACTGTTCGACGACCTGCCGCACTGGGCGCCTTCACTGACGCGCCGTGACGTTCGCGGTGGACACTGGCACTTGCTGGCGGAGCCGAAAGCCCTGGCCGGCTGGATACGCGAGCATGTCGCTCGGATGGAGGAAGATCAGGGCGTATCGAAATAGCCCGCTGGCCAACTACCGCGAAGAAACACGCCCTAATGACAGACGCGCAGCTTCGACGCCGACTACTCGCCCAGTTCGTCCAGGGCCGGCAGGTCGGCGGCGCGCTCGAGCAGCTCGGTCGGCAGGCTCTTGCTGGCACGGGCGCCAAGCAGCTTGAGATTCTCCGCGCGGCCGATCAGGTTGCCGCGCCCCTCCACCAGCTTGTTGCGCGCGCTGGCGTACGCCTTGTCCAACTGCTGCAAGCGGCTGCCCATTTCGTCGAGATCGGCGATGAAGGCGACGAACTTGTCATACAGCTGGCCGGCCCGTTCGGCGATTTCGCGCGCGTTCTGGCCCTGACGCTCCTGGCGCCAGAGGCTGTCGATCACCCGCAGGGTCGCCAGCAAGGTGGTCGGGCTGACGATCACCACCTGCTGCTCGAAGGCTTCCTGGAACAGGTCGGGCTCGGCCTGCAGCGCCGCGGCGAAGGCCGCTTCGATGGGCACGAAGAGCAGGACGAAATCCAGGCTGTGCAAGCCTTCCAGGCGCTGGTAGTCCTTGCCGGAGAGGCCCTTGAGGTGACTGCGCAGCGATAGCAGATGCTGCTTCAAGGCCTGCTGGCGGATCGGCTCGTCCACAGCGGCGACATACTGTTGATAGGCGCTGAGGCTGACCTTGGCATCGACTATCACCTGCCTCTCGCCTGGCAGGCGGATCAGCACATCCGGCTGGAAGCGCTCGCCGCCCTCCCCCTTGAGGTTGACCTGGGTGTGATACTCGCGGCCCTTTTCCAGGCCGGCATGCTCCAGCACCCTTTCGAGCACCAGCTCGCCCCAGTTGCCCTGGGTCTTCTGGCCCTTGAGCGCACGGGTCAGGTTGGTCGCTTCATCGCCCAGGCGCTGGTTGAGCTGCTGCAGACGCTCCAGCTCCTTGCCCAGGGAGAAACGCTCGCGCGCCTCCTGCTGGTAACTCTCGTCGACGCGCTTCTCGAAGGCCTGGATGCGTTCCTTGAGCGGGTCGAGCAACTGGCCGAGGCGCTGCTGGCTGGTTTCGGCGAAACGCTGCTCGCGCTCGTCGAAGATCTTCGTCGCCAGCTCGGCGAACTGCGCGCGCAACTCGTCGCGCGCGCCCTGCAGATCATCGAGGCGCTGCTGCTGATTATCGCGATGCTCCTGCAGCTCGGCGGCCAGCGCTGCGCATTCGGCGGTCAGCCGGCGCAGTTCGGCCTCGTTGCGTTCGCGCTGCTGATGCCAGGATTGCGCCGCCTCACGGGCGATCTGTCGCTCCTGCTGCAGCAGCTCGTTCTCGCGCCGCAGGCCGGCCAGTTCGCTCTGCTGCTCCACCTTGATCTCGCTGACCTCGGCCAGCTCGGCACGGCAGGCGTCGAGCTGAGCGAGCAAGCCTGTCTGGCTCAGTTGGGCGTGTTCCAGGCGCTCCTGCAGCAGCGCCTGCTCGCTCTGCGCCTGGGCGACGCGTCGTTGCAGCGACCAGAGACCAGCCAGCAGCGGAATCAGGGCCGCGGCGGCACCAATGGCGAGGGATAGGGGGTCGACGGGCATAGACACTCCATGTTGAACCGCTGGCAGTATACCCAGCCAGCCCGTCCGTGGGGTCAGCGCGCCAGACGCTCCAGCTCCAGCTGTGCACCGCGGTCACCGGCCCTGGCTGCCTGGCGCAGCAGTTCGAAACCCATGCGGCGGTCGCGCGGATTGCCGCAGTCGCGGCACAGCAGTTGGCCCAGGCGGCTCTGCGCCTGCACGCAGCCCTTGCGCGCGGGCTGCTTGAGCAAGTTGCCGGCGATGCGCTTGACACTGGGGGTCTGCCCCAGGCGCGGGCTGTCGAGCAGCCAGAGGGCGACACGCATGGGCAAACGCAAGGCATTGGAGTCAGGGGCCGAGGTGGTAGCGGGTGTAACGCGTGGCATAAAAAAGAAGGGGTGACTGCCGGGGCGCGCCACTCTACTCCTTTTTTTGCCGAGGTAAAGACTTGCCAAAACCCACGACTGGCGTTCCAGAGCAAGCGCTCGGCACAATCCACAGAAGCTGTGGATAACTCCGTGCACAACTTGGGCGAAAGGGACGTGAGCCCCGATGCTTCGGGGCTCTCAGTCAAACTGTCGATTTTTTCACCAACGAAAAAAATGCATATTTTTCATTGACTTAAAAATCAGCCACGAAAAATCAAGCGTTTAGCGTTGTTTCTGACAGTGATGTGACAGCCTGCATCAGCATTGTGCACAACTCCCTGCGACAGATCCGCGCGGCGCTCTGTTTCGGGGCATCGACGCGGTCATGCGGGCTGCGGCAACTGCCCTTGAACCAGGAACTGCTCCCAGCGAAACAGCCGCGGCTGATCGGGGGTCTGGGCATGCTTGAAGGCCACGTATTCGCCGGTGGTTTCGCACAGCCAGGCGGTCAGGTTGCGTGGCCGCTTTTCCGCAAACGCACCGGGAACGTACAGCGCAACATTGCTGCCACCGGCCGGGCAGCGCGCCGAGCGGTACTCGAAGGCCTCGATGCCGGCCGCTCGCATCGCCGCCCCCAGACGTTGCGGCACGCTGTAATCGCTGGGATGGGCCAGCAACGGGCGATGCAGGTCGAATGGCGGCTGCTGCAGCTGAATGCCGCGCTCGACCCGATAGCGCGCCTCGAAGGTGGAATGTTCGGAAAGGATGCGCCCGCTGGGCGGCGGACTGACCATGCCGTTCCACAGCACGAAGCGATAGTAGGCCGCCTCGGCCATCGCCGTTTCCAACCGCAAGGCCGCGTAGAACAGGCTGGGTTCGTGCACCGTGCCAAAGCGCGAGCCCCAGCGCAGCGGCGGATAGCGAAACGGCGTCTTCAGCAGATAGTGCAGCGGCTCGCTGCCCTGCGGCAGCGGCGGCTTGCTGGCTTCGAGCAACTCTTCCAGCAGAGCCTGCTCGGCCAGGGTATCGACCAGTTGCAGGGTGGCGACTTGCGCCTGGCTCTCCACCATGCGCAGCAGCTTGCCGCGCAACGGTCGAACCTGTCGTTCGCCTTCGCATAGTTGCCAGATGTCCATGGCGATACCTCCCAAGGGTAGAGCCTGCTCAAGGCATCGCGACGCTGGAGCCGTACAAGGCGCTGGGTTAGTGACAGCCTCCGGCTGATCACAGCAGGCAAGCAATGCTCAGAGCCGCGAAGAACTGTATTTTTATACAGTATCTTGACCTACGGCAATCACCCCTTCGGACGAACTGCGCTGGTCGTACGCAGCCTACCGAGCCCGTTCTCGATGCCGCAGGACTTGTTGGCTTTCAGACCTTGCCGCGAATGGCGTCGAGATACTCGACGACGCGCACCAAGCCCTGCACCTGAGTCATCTGCTGCAGCGGCACGCCAGCCAGATGGCGGTTCTCGGTACGCAGAAAATGGCGCATGTCCTGCTGATTGCCGCCGAACAGGGCGAACAGGGCTCGGTAGACCCGGATCAGCAGCAACGCCAGTTCACCGGTCTTGCTCTGCGGACGCAAACCGCCCTGCTCGCCCCAGCGCCCGATGGCACTGCGATGGACGCCGACGATGTCCGCCAGTTCCTGTTGGGTCAACCCCAGTTGCTCGCGGGTATTGAGCAGTGCCTTGGCCAGTACCGCATCGGCGTCGGGTTGACAGTGAGTCACCGCACTCATCACTTCCTCCTCCGCTTGTTCACAACAAAATAAACCTCAAAAGCTGTAAACACACAATAGCACGGAAAGTCGCTTGGCACTCACTCGGGCATGGGGTACCGTCCGATGGACCGCATCGAGCAAGGAAAACTCATGAGCCGCCAGCGTTTCTGGCTGAGCATCTGCGTCGCGACACTGGCGCTGCTGTCGCTACTGGTCTGCTATGCCGGCTACCGCATGCAGCAACTGCTCGAGGAGCAGCACATCGAACTGGACTGGCAGCACCTGAGCCTGTCCTGGCGCGGCCTGCAGCTGCAGGGCGTGAGCCTGGTGCAGCGCCGTAGCGGTGAGCTGCAGATGCAGGCCGGGCAGATGCGCCTCTACTGGCTGGCCAGCGAAGCGCCTCGCTACCGCCTGATTGCACAGGATGTGCGGCTGTCCTGGCAGCCCGCGCAGGCAGAAGCCGAGAGCCCGAGCGCAAACGATCCGGCCGGTGTCCTGCAGAGCCTGACCCAGGCCCTGCCATGGCTACCGCGACGAATCGAGGTGCACGACGCCCAGGCGCAGCTGCCCTGTCACAGCGGCCGCTGCACACTGCAGGGCAACCTCGAATTGCAGCTGCTGGACGATGAGCTGCAGCTGCGCGCCCTGCTCCTGCGCGACACGCACCAGGCGCAGTTGCAAGCGCAGTTGCAGGGGCTCGGCAGTGCGCCGGACAGCCCGCGCCAGGCGCAGCTGAACCTGCTCCTCGACGACCAACCGCAGATCACCCTGCACAGCGACCTGCAGCCTCAGGCCGCTGCCCTGCAATGGAGCGGCAACCTGGAGATCGCTGCGTTACCGGATACGGCCTGGCTCGTCGACTGGTTGAGCGAATGGACGCAGCTCGACACCGCCGCCCTGCCTGACACACCCCGGCAGGCAGGCGTGAACGCCCAGTGGCAGCTGCAGGTGCCGCAGGAGACCCAGGCATTCAGCGCGCTGCTCGCCGCGCCCGGATGGCTGCGAGTCGATGCGCAGCTGCCGCAGCCCTGGCCGCTTCCCGGCGTCGGCCGGGTCAGCGGCGAGCTGGCGCTCGACCTGCGCAACGCCATGGGCCAGTGGCAGGCCCGCCGCCTGGACGGCCAGCTGCAGCTGGACGCTCAGGATGCACCCTGGCTGGCGTCGCTGCCGAGCGGCCTGCGACCGCAGCGATTGCAGGTGCACTTCGCCCCACTGGACGACGCTACCAACGAGGAGCTGGCCCTGCGACTGAAAGTCAGCGGGCAAGGTCCGCTGGAACTGCAGGCCGATGCCGAGCTTGGCCTGCGCCAATCCCCCGCCTGGGCGGTGGAAGTTCGGCAGCTGCAGCTGCAAGCCCGCAGCAAACACCTGGACCTGACCGGCAGCCGTCTCGATGACCTGCGCCTGAATCTCGCCCTCAAGGGCAGCGTCACGGCGCAGCAGTGGCAGCTTGGCCTAACAGGCAAGTCCCGTCTCGACGTCCAGCGCCTGCGCAGCGCCGAGCTGGACCTGCAGCAGGCCCAGGCGACACTGGCCGGCATTGAACTGGGCGGCACCCCGAGCGCACCGACCCTCTCCGGCCCGCTGGGCATCCGCATCCAACGCCTGCAGCACCCGCAGCTGCTGGCACAGGGCTGGCAATGGCAGGGACGGATCGACGCGAACAGCGCCCGTCAGACCCTCGACGGCGCCCTGCTGGCCGATTCAGGCCTGAGCGCGGCCCTGCGCCTGAACAACACGACCGATGCACTGAAGCTCAATGCCACCCTCGACGAGCTGTTCCTGCGTGCCGGCAACCCGCTGGCGCAGACCCTGGCCGCCTGGCCGCCGCTGCTGTCGCTGGACAATGGCCGCGTGCAGGCCGAGGCCCAGCTGCAGCTGCCCAGCGGCAAGCCGCTGCAACTCAGCGCCGGCGTCATCGGCAAGGGCCTGTCCGGTATCTACGACCGCACCACCCTGAGCGGTATCGACGCCGAGCTGCGGCTGCAGCTGGCAGGTGATCGGCTGCGCCTCGACCTGCCGCAACTGAGTGCCCGTCAGCTCGATCCCGGCATCGAGCTCGGCCCCCTGCAACTGCAGGCCAGCTATCAGGCCAGCCTGCAGCAGCCGCTGGCCGGCGACCTGACGCACCAGCGCGCCGAGCTGGGCGTGCTCGGCGGCAGCCTGAGCCTGGCGCCAGCGACCTGGGCACTGGCACAACCCAGCCAGTTGCTGCCCCTGCGCCTCAGCGGCCTAGATCTGCAGGAGCTGTTTCGCGTCTATCCGGCCGAAGGCCTGTCCGGCAACGGGCTGATCGACGGCACCCTGCCGCTGCGCCTGGGCGAGGCCATCAGCATCGAGCAGGGCCTGATCGAAGCCAGGCCGCCAGGAGGGCGACTGCGCTTTCAGTCGCCGCGCATTCGCGCCATGGGCCAGGCCAACCCCGGCATGAAACTGGTCACCGACGCACTGGAGGACTTCCACTACGATCTGCTCAGCAGTAGCGTCGACTATGATCAGTCCGGCACACTGCGCTTGGGCATGCGCCTGCATGGACAGAACCCGGCCATCGAGAAGGGCCGGCCCATCCACTTCAACATCAATCTGGAAGAAGACGTTCCGGCCCTGCTGGCCAGTCTGCAGCTGACCGACAAGGTCAGTGGCATCATCCAGCAACGGATTCAGCAATGGATGCGCCAGCGTGTCCCCCAAGAATCAAAGGAGTAGCGCCATGCGCACGTACCGCCTCCTCGCAGTCCTGAGCCTGGGGCTGCTGTGCCTGGCCTGTACCCCGACGGTACAACTGGCCATGCCCAACGAGCCGATCAACATCAACCTGAACGTCAAGGTCGAGCACGAAATCTACATCAAGGTGGACAAGGCTCTGGACAGCGTATTTAGCGAAGGCAGCGGTCTGTTCTAAGGAGAAAGGCGATGATCCGTTACATTTCGACCCTGTTGCTGGCATTGAGCCTGAGCCTGCCGGCCTACGCACTGAACCTCAACCAGGCCATGAGCGCACTCGGCGAGGCCAAGAGCAGCGGGCAGCTGGGCGAGCAACCCAACGGCTACCTCGGCGTGGTCAAGCCCGGTGGCCAGGCCGAGGAAATCGCCCGCCTGATCAACCAGGCGCGCCGTGCCGAGTATCAGAAGGTGGCGCAGGACAACGGCATCAGCCTGAGCGATGTCGAAGCCATCGCCGGCAAGAAGGCCATCGAGCGCACGCCGAAGGGACAGTTCATCCAGCTCAATGGCCAGTGGCTGCAGAAGTGACTTAGGGTATCGCGGTGCCGCCCAGGCCGTGCGCACCGGCGCCCGTCGGCTTTATTAGCCGCAGAAACGAAAGAACCCGCCAAGGCGGGTTCTTTTTGCGAAGGCAGCGATCAGGCGCCGGCTTTGCTCACGGCATCCTTGATCAGGGTCTGCAGCTCGCCCTTCTCGTACATCTCGGTGAGGATGTCGCTGCCGCCGACCAGCTCGCCGGCCACCCACAGCTGCGGGAAGGTCGGCCAGTTGGCGTACTTCGGCAGGTTGGCGCGGATTTCCGGATTCTGCAGGATGTCGACGTAGGCGAACTTCTCGCCACAGCCCATCACCACCTGGGCGGCACGGGCGGAGAAGCCACACTGCGGCGCGTTGGGCGAGCCTTTCATGTACAGCAGAACGGTGTTGTTGGCGATCTGCTCTTTGATGGTTTCGATGATATCCATGGGGCACC
>MTEW01001929.1_pt1 | contig 39547 bp, 43 predicted proteins | sample 1042681 | NCBI WGS metagenome assembly MTEW01 (sample SAMN06185811, study PRJNA358809) | soil metagenome | isolation source: soil biostimulated with citrate as carbon source | place: India | collected 2015-05-23
CCGGCTGGAAGCGCCGCTCCAGCGCGGCGTCCTTCTCGATGTACTTCTGGTACTCGTTGAGCGTCGTCGCGCCGATCAGGTTCAGCTCACCGCGTGCCATCATCGGCTTGAAGACGTTGGCCACGTCCAACCCGCCTTCGCCGCCGCCCTGGCCGGCACCCACGATGGTGTGCACCTCGTCGATGAAGAGGATCATCTCGCCCTGGTGCTCGGAGATCTCCTTCAGCACCTTCTGCACGCGCTCCTCGAACTCGCCACGGTACTTCGCGCCGGCCACCATGGAATTGATGTTCAGCTCGACCAGGCGCTTGTCGCGCAGCGTCTCGGGTACCTCGCCGGCCACCATGCGCTGTGCCAATCCCTCGACGATGGCGGTCTTGCCCACGCCAGGCTCGCCGATCAGTACGGGGTTGTTCTTCTTGCGCCGCGCCAGCACCTCGATGGTGGTTTCGATTTCCTGCGCGCGGCCGATGACCGGATCCAGCTTGCCCGCATGGGCCATCTTGGTGAGATCGCGCGAATACTTGTCGAGCTCCGGCGTATTGGTCGGCGTCTCGGCGCGGCCATCCTCCGCACCTTTGCCGACCACCTTGTTTACCTGCTGACGCAGGGCCTGCGGCGTGAGGCCATAGCGGCGCAGCAAGTTGGCGGCCAGCCCCTCGCCCTCTTCGGCCAGACCGATCAGGAAATGCTCGGGCCCGACGTAAGAATGTCCTAATTCATTGGAGGCGACGAAGGCGCGACTGAGCGCATCCTTCACCCGTGGCGACACGCCGATCTCGCCTTCGAACGGCTTGTCGCCGCGCTTGGCTTCGGCTTCGATCTGGCGTTTGAGGTCATCGACCTTGATCTTGAACTGGCTCAGGATGGTCTTGATCACATCGCTGTCGGCCAGCGCCAGCAGCAGGTGTTCCGTATCGACTTCGGAGCGACCGAAGTCCGCGGCATGCTTGGCGGCTTCCTGCAACAGGGCCTCGGAGTGCTCGCTGATGCGGCTGGCCAACCCGCTGCCGCGACGGCGCGGCGTGCCCGACGCTGTGGAGGCTGGTTCGCCAAACGACGCATCGACCACTTCATCGGCATCGGCTGCAGCCGGTGCCGACTCTTCTCCGATGCGGAAGAAATCGCTGCCGAGAAAATCTTCGAACAGGCCGCTGCGCGAGCCGAAAAGGGCTTCCAGCGGGGAAATGGCGCGTTTTTGCTGGCGCACCAGTTGGCGGTAGTGATCGTCACACAACAGCATGGTGGTGCGGCGACCATTGAGATTGGCTTCCACCCGCGCGGTGGCGGGTTGGCCGCAGATTTGGCACTGTTTCCTGGCCATGCGGACGCTCCTCGGGTCATTCGGATGACGAGGCGCAGCAGGCCGCGGCACCTCGTCTCCTGGTGGGATTTCGTGGCGACCGCAAGGGACTTTCCGAGTTAGCTGCCAATCGGAATCGAACGGCCGTACTTAGGTGCACTTGCTTCGCGCTTCGAATCCTGGTGGCATCGTCAGGCAGGTTCAGTGCACGCTGGAAACTGCCGTAGGGGCGTTCGACACGAGGGAAGCCGCCTTCCTTCTTCTCCAGCTCCTGGCGCTTTCACCTCGCACCATCGGCAGGTCGTTGTCGGGCGTGATCTGGAAGTCCTTTTCTTCGACACCGGGAACGTCGAAGGACATCTTGTACTGCTTATTGGTTTCCTGAGAATCCAGCGCCAGCTGCAGCATGCCTCGCCAGTCGAACGGCAAGCGCGGCACGGCAAGCGCCAGAAAACCAAATCCAGCCAAGCCCAAGGGGACTGTTGCAATACCTGACAAAGTCTGCGCTTGGCAGGCTAGAAGTCAAGCGACTTAATCTAGCTCAGAAGGCGGGCGCGGATTCAGCTCCCGAGCGCTCCACCATCGTCGAACAGCACACCGGACACCAGCGGCATTCCTGCGCCAGACGGAACGGAAGCTGCTGTGCTGGAAGCGTGCCGCGAGCGACTGGCCACCCGCTGGTTAGCGTGGAAGCACTCGACGGTGCGCGCCGTTAGGGCGCCCAGGGCAGGCAGCAGGTTCTTGTCGAGGATGCGCGTGCTTTGCCGCCCGTCCTTGAGGTCCAGCCTGGGATGTGCAAGCCAGCTGTTCTCCATGGCCGAACGGACAGCCCGGAGCTTCTGCTTGCGGTCGATCCTGGCGGATATCGCCAAAGAAAGGCCGTCAACGTCAGAGGGGATAGTCTGCGCTGGTGGGGCGAGCCTGCCGGACGGCGACACCAGCAAGTGCCATGAACGAACTCCTGAACAAGAGTCCGGACCCGATGCTTGCCTCGCCGGCCGCACTCCTCCGGCAACCATCCGGAAACCACGCCCCGCAGAGGTGGACTTTAAACACCTGGCCGGGGGCAGATTCCGCTAGCTATCGCTGAAACGAAAAAAGGGCCGTAAGGCCCTTTTTTCAACGATCTTCAGACTGTATTGGATGCCTGTAGATCATAATTTGGAGCGGGAAACGAGACTCGAACTCGCGACCCCGACCTTGGCAAGGTCGTGCTCTACCAACTGAGCTATTCCCGCAATACAACTTGGTACATAAAATGGCGTCCCCTAGGGGACTCGAACCCCTGTTACCGCCGTGAAAGGGCGGTGTCCTAGGCCACTAGACGAAGGGGACCTTGGAACTTGGTTGCCCGCCTGCCGCAGCAAGCCTGGCGAATCTGGAGCGGGAAACGAGACTAGAACCGAGTCTCCAACCTTTTGATTTAAAAGGCTTTTCCGCCGTTACTGCCTGAGCAGCGGACGCAATTATGGACTTGTTTGAGATGCTAGGCAACCCCTGCCCGTGATTTTTCTTTCGGGTGGCTTTGGGATCGGTGCCTAACCTTGCTGCGCTCGCGCCATCGGGGCAGCGCGCCCCGGGAACTTGTCCTTCTATTAGCAGTCCGCACTATTGTCGGATGAGGCCACTTTGCCATCAGCCGACTGGCCATCCTTCTGCAGTGAAAGGGTGTACCTGTCTGTCCATCAGCAAAACGGATCATCTGGGACATACAGAGGCCAGGAATCAACACGGAGCTTCAAAGAAAGCACCTCAAGGACGGAATCGCATGCGCGCCCTGCCCCACGCGCCAGGATGCCTGCGTCTATCCAAGAGGAGCGCAGTAAGCATGGAGGCTGTTGCATGCGGATACGTCACCTTAGGTATTTCATGGTCGTTGCCGAAGAGCTGAGTTTTTCGCGGGCGGCAGCCAGGGTCCATATTGAGCCTTCTCCCCTCTCACGAGCCATCAAAGAGCTGGAGTCGGGCCTGGGGGTCAGTTTATTTCAGCGCACGAAGGCCGGCATGCGTTTGACCTGGGCAGGTGAAGTCTTCCGGGATGAAGCCCGACGCATACTGAGCCTGGTGGAAGACGCGCAGAGTCGTGTCCGTGCGGCAGAGCAGGGCTACCGCGGTCGGCTGCGCATCGGTCTGACAGACAGTCTTGCTCAACCCTACCTGGCCAAACTGCTGGCACGTTGCCGAGAGGAAGAACCCCTCACCGAGGTGAAGATCGTTGAAATGACAGTCAGCGCGATGGTCAAGGCATTGGCGCATGACCAGATTGACGCGGGTTTCACTGTGCATGCTGGGCCCAGCCCCGGGCTCGTCAAGGAGGTTGTTTGGACAGATCGCCCCATCATTGCCATCCCGCGAAACCACCCGCTTCTCTCCTTGGAAAAAATCCCTCTCCAGGAGGTGGCTCGGCACACGCTGATTCTGTGCCATCCGGAGCTGTGCTCAGGTGGATATGACGTGATTCACCGCTGGTTCTACGAAGCGAGCTTGCCGTTTCCCACGAATGCCGAATACGTTTCCGGGCATGAGCCCATGGTGATGTTGGTCGCTGCTGGCTACGGCGTCGGCATTGGCCTGGCCTCACAAATCACGCTGTACAGCCATCCTGATGTGATCATCCGCCCCGTCACGGAGGATGTCCCCAGCACAGCCACATTCATCACGCTACTCGACCAGCCACGTCCTGAGGCCCTCAGCAGATTCATCGATCGCGCCCGGCAAATTGGGGAGCAGCCCATCGGCTGATAGGGGTTCCGCCCTGCCCCCAGAGCCGACGCGTCAAGATCTTTTCTCCGTCACGGGTCGGACCTTTAAGGTCGTTCCATTACAGAACCTGTGCTACCGGCCACTGAGCAGAGCAGCGGATGTCGGTCGCATCAGTCCCGTAAACAGATGAGAATCACTGGCATCGTCCACCAACTTTTTTGGTCACCTCCGTGACCCAGAAGCGCAGGTTCAACGCCATTACCTTTGCACAGTAGAACGCTGCGCCTTTTCGATCTTGATAACCCTCGACACCCTATCAATAGTGCCCGCCTTGCGGATCGGCTGGACGGCGGATGCCAAAAGCAGTGCGAGCTTAGAATGGCCAGGGGCCATTCTTATAAATCAGGTGGTCAGCACGATCCGATTGTTTGATGCGCCAATGGAGTGACGCCTTTCTACTGCCTGTCACCCCTTACGAGTGCTGCCAAGCATAAAGGAGTGACCACGATGTCCACTGAGCAAACCGCGATTGCCGAGCATCGCATCCTGCGTCGCGCCGAAGTGGAAGCCAAAACCGGCTTCAAGCGCGCCCACATCTACAACCTGATGAAGGAAGGCAAGTTCCCCAGGGCCCTGCGCCTGGGGATTCGTGCCGTCGGCTGGGACTCCGTCGAAATTGACCGCTGGATTAGCGAACGCCTCAAAGAGCGCGTTTGACGCAGATCCACTACGGACGGGGAGCGGCTCATGCACGTGATCGCCATCATTTCGACCAAAGGTGGGGTCGGTAAAACGACCGTTGCCGCTAACCTGGGTGGGTTTATTGCTGACGCCGGTCGACGGGTTCTGCTGATCGATCTCGACGTCCAGCCGACGCTGTCGTCCTACTACGCGCTCACTCAGCAGGCCGCCGGCGGCATCTATGAGCTGCTGGCATTCAATGAGCAGTCGCTGCCGCAGTTGATCTCCCAGACCTCTGTGCACAACCTGGACGTGGTGCTATCCAACGACGTACACCAGCAATTAGGCACGCTGTTGCTGCATGCGGCCGATGGACGCTTGCGACTGCGCAACCTCCTGCCGTTGTTCCAACCGCATTACGACCTGGTGCTGATCGATACACAGGGCGCCCGCAGCGTCATGCTGGAGATGGCCCTGCTCGCTGCAGACCTGGCCGTCTCGCCGATCACCCCGGAGATTCTGGCGGCGCGGGAACTGCAGCGCGGCACGCTGCAGCTGATCGATGCCATCGCCCCGTACCGCTATCTGGGCATCCAGCCGCCACCCCTGCACCTGCTGCTCAATCGCGTACCCGCCGTCTCGTCGAACGCCAGGCTAGTGCAGCAGTCGCTGCGGCTGATCTTTCGTGAGCACAGCGAGGTGCGGATTCTGGACAGCAAACTGTCGGCGATCGAAGCCTTCCCGCGGGCGGCAACCGCGAGCCAACCCGTGCACCGGGTCGAGTACCGACGCCCGAGCGGGCGTCAGGCGCCGGCGGCGCTGGAGATCATGCGCGACTTGGCCAGTGAACTGCTGCCCCAGTGGCAGGAGTTGTTTGCCAGCGTGACCGGTCGCGTCGGCAGGAGGCCGTCACATGTCGAGCACCGCTGAGCGCTGCCATGATCATCCGCGGCTCCTGGCACTGATCGAGTTCGCCCTGCGCGAAGGCTGGCACGTTCGCCGGACGCCTGCTGGGCAGCTGAAGCTTGTGAAGCCAGGCCTTCCACCGATCTTTACGTGCTCAACGGCAATCAGCCACCGGATAGGCCAAAGCAAGTAGGGAGGCCGTCATGCCGACTGTCACACCTGAGGAAATGGCCGGTAAATTGCTGGCTGAGGGGTTTTCGCGCTCCGGCCCTGACGCGCAGGCGTTGAGCGACCCGGTGACCGACACGCCGATGGTGGTCACGCTCGATGACCTGCGCCCCTACGAGCTCGATCCACGCCTGACGCGTAACCCGCTGTACGACGAAATCAAAGCATCCATACTCGAGCGGGGCCTGGATGCTCCGCCACCGATTACCCGGCGCCCGGGTGCCGAGCACTTCATCATTCGCAACGGCGGCAACACCCGCCTGGCGATCCTGCGCGAGCTGTGGTCGGAGACCAAGGCCGAACGCTTCTTCCGCATTCCTTGCCTATTCCGGCCGTGGCCGGAGCGTGGCGAGATCGTCGCCCTGACCGGGCACTTGGCGGAGAATGAGCTGCACGGCAGCCTGACGTTCATCGAGCGGGCGCTCGGCGTTGAAAAGGCCCGCGAGCTCTACGAGCAGGAAAGCGGCAAGTCGCTGTCGCAGTCGGAGCTGGCCCGACGCCTCAGCACGGACGGCTACCCCATCCAGCAATCGCACATCAGCCGCATGCAAGACACCGTGCGCTATCTGCTGCCAACCATTCCCAATGTGTTGTACAACGGCTTGGGCCGGCACCAAGTCGAGCGCTTGGCAGTGTTGCGCAAAGCCTGCGAGCTCACCTGGGAGAAGCATGCGAGCGGCAAGGCGTTGGCCGTCGACTTCGAGACACTGTTCCACGACGTCCTCGCCCCCTTCGATGTTCAGCCCGACAGTTTCTCCGCCAGCCGCGCCCGGGACGAGCTGATCGGCCAGATGTCGGAGCTGCTGGATATCGACTACAACGTGCTGGAGCTGGATATCGACAGCACCGAGCACCGCCAGCGGGCGGTAACCAGTCCACCCCAGTTGCCGGTTGAAACCGCAACCGTCGTTCAACCTAGACCTACAGCCACTCCATCACCGGGCGTCTCTCAAGGAAGGGATGCTGCCGCAGGTATTTCCGGAGCTGCAGCGAACAAGGACACCGATTCACCGAGACCGTCAGTACAGGAACCAGTACCTGGCGCTTCTTCTGGTGAGCATGATCCCGACACGCGCCTGCAGGGCCATATTGTCTCCCCCGCCGACAACACCGAGCGCCTGCAAGGCATCCAGCACATGCTCGCCGAGCATACCGGCGAGCCGCTGCCGGCCTTCGCGGATAGGGTGTTGCAGGCCATTCCGGTGCAAGCCGGCGGACTGTTCCCGATCAGCGACGTCTGGTACATCGAGCCGGGACTGGACTCGCCCGATCGCCTGCGCGTCCACATTGCCCAACTCGCCCAGGAGATCGCCGAGCAAGCCGAGCTGATCGACTGCATCGAAGCGACCGAGACCGGCATAGGCTTCACCTGCAGAGCACGCCAGGCGGACGCGTCGCCACCGGCCTTCGGCCAGGTGGTGTTGGCGTTGTTACGCGCCTTGAGTCAGCCCCGCACTGTGGCGTCCGATCAGGATGACCGGCACCTGGATGGCCACCTAGGGGCACTGTTGTTGGGCGGCGGCGTCAGCGACGCAGGCGCCCTTCCCCGTCTGAGCGATAACGGCTTGGTCAAGTTGTTCCGTCTGATCCGGCTGGCACGCCGGCTGTTGGATCTGGAGGCCAATCCAGATGAGGCCACCCCCTGAAACAGGCCGGAGGGAACCATGTCGACACCTCATCCGCTTAATCAAGCTGTGGTTGCACAGGCGCTGCACGACCTGCGCAACGGCCAACTCCGCCGTTGCCAGTCGATGGGGTTCAGCGAGCGGGAACTGGACGTACTGAAGCAGCCGGCACTGGTGAGCCTGCTGGCCAATGCCCAGGTACCCTGGTGCTCCGTAACGGTCAATACGGCCGTCCTCTGGCGCCTGGTCAGCCAGATGCACGACATCGAGCAGGAGATCGCCACGATCGATCGCATGCTGCGGCTGGGGGCCAGTACCGAGATGGTCAGCAAGTTCTACGGGCTGACCCATCAGGAGGTCGCCCTGCGCCGCGACATCATTTGCCTGCCCAAGCGCCGAGGACGGCATCCGGTGCTGAATGAAGAGCAGGAAATGGCCCTGTGGAAACAGTGGAAGGCCGGTATCACCGAGCGCGGCATCGCGCTGGATGACGACAGCACCATGCTGGAACTGACGATGGATCTGGCCGAAGCCCTCGCCTTGCCCATGTCGGTGATCTGGGCGGCCATCGCAAGCTGGATCGACCAAGGCCTGGTGTAGGGCTATGGTCGCGCAGGCAGGTCCCGCCGCGCTTTCAACGCTGCTCGACGACACCCTGCGACAGCTGCCGCCCGACCGGGAGCACACGCCTGCCAGCGATGGATTTCTCTTTAGCGGCAATCGCCATGAGAGCGTGCCCCGGGCGCTGTTTCTCGACACGCGGTTGACCCCGCTGGAGCGCAATGCCTGGCAAATCATCCGGCTCATGCTCAACGCCGATGGCGTGACGGCGTTTCCCACCTACGATCAACTGCGCCCCTACCTGGCCTCGACGCCCTGCGCGCAGCAGGCGTCGTACGAAACCGTAGCGCGGGCGCTGACCCTGCTGCGCCTGACACGCTGGCTCAGCCTCGTGCGTCGCCGGCGCGATCCCAAGACCGGGCGCATCAAGGGCAATCTGTACGTCCTGCACGACGAGCCCCTCACGCCCTTCGAAGCCATGCAACTCGATCCCGAGTACCTGGGGTTGGTAAGCCATGCGCTGGAGCATGCCAGCAAGGCGGTGCAGCGGGTGGGCTACCGCACCCTTCAGGACATCGGCGAAGACCCGTTGCTCAACGGCCGCGTATTGCCGACGCGGTTGCAGGTGCTGGTGCAGCGCATGGCCCAGGGCGAGGTCAGCCCTCGAAAAAGTTATCCACAGCCGCAGCCCCTCCACGAATCCGAAGACGGTGAAGACGCCCTTCTTCGGAATGGCGAGCCGCCTTCTTCGGATTCCGAAGCAGGCGCGAACGCCAGTAAAATCGGCCCACTTCGGAATCCGAAGCGGGACCGTACTAGTACTCGTATAGATAAAGCAGTAAGTACGGTACCGCGCGCGCGAGAACACCCGCAGCTGCGCCTGCCTGAGCGTTTTCTGGCACTGCGCGAGGAGCAGCAGGCCGGCGCGTTGGTGGCCCTGCAGCAAGTGCAGGTTGAACAACGACAAGCCGTGCTCGATGAATGGGCCGCGCGCTGTCGCAGCAACGCGGTGCGCAAACCGGCCGGTTATCTGTTCGGCATCATCCAGGCGGCCATTCGCGGCGAATTCAACGCCTGGGCTGGACAAGGACAGAGCAACGCCGTCGCCGCCGATCCACCTCCCGTACCCCGAGCGGCAAACCCCGATGTGGTGCACATGCACCTGGCCCAACTGCATGCCCTGTTGCACCCCAAGTGACGGTCGAGTAACCCTCCCTGGCTCTCTCTGGAGCTATCCCCCGGGGATAGTTGCAACACACCGCCTTCCGGAGCTGAGCCACGCCCTGCTCTGCACCCGAAACGTCCGCCTGCCGACTGGATCTCCCTGGAACTATCCCCCGGGGATAGTTGCAACAGGTAGCCTTCCGCCCGGCAAAGCTGGCTGGCCTCGGCTGCGCTTTGTTGACTGACCGCCTTCCGCGAGCTGGCCAAGCTGGCGACTCGTTCCTCTCACGCGAGTCGTCCCCATGGCCACCGACACCTCCTTGCAACTGAATCTCGGATCGCTGCGCAGTGCCATGTCACTGACGCTGCACACCCATCACGCCTCGCGCATTTGGCACGGCCGCGCGGCCAGCGAGGGCAAGCCCGGCATCGTCGGCTTGAACGGTTTTATCGCCATCGCCAACAAGATCAAGCGCGGCGCCGAGCAGGACGACCCCTACTCGGACTGGTGGATGCTGAGGCTCGAGGACAAGCTGACGCAGACCAAGGACGGCCTGCAAGCGCTGCGTGAGCAGGTCGACCAGGCCCTGGCCGACGTGCCGCCGGCGCTGTCGCTGGGCGAGAACCTGAACGTGCAGCCGGTGAAGCTGCCGCTGTTCGTCAACGCGCAACTCGGCTTCCTCGCCGTGTACCTGCTGGCCGACTACGACGACCTGGCGCGCAAGCTGATCCTTGCCCACCACACCGCGCTGATCGACCGCAGCACGCTTGAGCGCTGGCTCAACGAAGGAGCGCACGCCCTGCGCAGCCTGTTCTCGCTGGCGCAGCAGTACCGCTACTCGGGCTGCACCCGGGACGACTTCGCGGCCAAGAACGCCGCCGCCAGGGCGGCCCTGGAGAAGCTCGGGGAACTGCCGCAGGAGGTGCTCGAGGGCACGCTGCGCTCGCGCTACGCACCGCCGATCATCCGGCGCTCGGCGCTGGCCGCCGCGGCACCGCAGGCTGCCGCGGATGCCAGTGACGACGATGCCCTGCCTGATAGCGCGGATATCACCTTGGCCGCCGCCGGCGATAACGCGGAGGCCTCCGCATGACCTCGACGCCGAGCACTGCGGCAGCCCGCCGCTTTTACCCCCTGGAACAGGCTGACTTCCTCAAACTGGAACAGGCCGCCTCTCTAAAAGGCCTTTTACAGCCTTTTAAAGGTAAGGGGGCACTTACCCAGTGGGCCAGCCAGTGCCACAGGCTTCGCGACGAGTTGATCGAACTGGCGCAGCGACGCGTCCTGGCGCAGGCGAATGCCTACCCCTTCCGCCTGCTGCCGGTAGAGCTGGCCCAGCAGACCACGGGCGCCGGCACGACCTTTCTGCGCTGGCGCAAACCGGATCGCTCGGCCATGGGCGTGGCGCTGTGGCAGGGGCTGATCGCCAGCGCCGCCACGCCCGACACCCTGCTCGATGACCTCTACGCCATGGAGCAGCAGCGCATCGTGTTGAACATGCAGATCAGCCTGCTGCACACGCTGGGCCGCCAAGCTCACGAGTGCGCCAGCAAGCTGGCCCAGGCCGAATCGCTTTACCTGCAGCGCGTCCCCGGAGGCGCTGCGTCCATCCGCACCACCTGTTCCAAGGAGTCACTATGAGCACGCACTTTGTTGGCGAAGGCAACATCGGTTCTGCGCCGGAGTTCAGGGAGTTTCCCAGCGGCAATGACGAGCCCAGGCGGCTGTTGCGCCTGAACGTATATTTCGACAACCCGGTCCCGACCAAGGACGGCTATGACGACCGCGGCGGCTACTGGGCGCCCGTGGAGCTGTGGCACCGCGACGCCGAGCACTGGAAGACGCTGTACCAGAAAGGCATGCGCGTCCTGGTGGAAGGCCGCACCGTGCGCGATGAGTGGGAGGACGCCGACGAGAACGAGCGTGTGACCTTCAAGATCGAGGCGCGGCGTGTCGGCATCCTGCCGTACCGGATCGATGCCGTAACCCTGAGCCCGAAACCGGCCACCGAGCCCGCCCAGCCGGCTGAGTGAACCCGCAAAAGACGTCCCTGGAACTATCCCCGGGGGATAGTTCCAGGGAGTTCCACTGAGGTCCGGCGCCGCCGTGAACGAAGCTGCGGGTGAGGGCACACCGCCGACTCTGCTCATATCCCTGAGAGGATGCCTGCCCCGCACAACTGGGGCACCGCTGCTGTCACCTTGTTTACAGCCGTCGAGGACGCGGATGGCCATGCTGAGGCTCACTCGATGCCCCCACCCCGGAGACCGTATGCGCCTGTTCCTCTGCGAGAAGCCATCCCAGGGAAAGGACATCGCCCGCGTGCTGGGGGCTGGTCAGCGGGGTAGCGGCTACTACAGCGGTACCGGCGTAATCGTGACCTGGTGCATCGGCCACCTGATCGAAGCCGCACCACCGGAAGCCTACGGCGAGCAGTACAAGCGCTGGTCGCTTCAGCAACTGCCGATCATTCCCGAGCGCTGGCGGGTCGAGCCGAAGGCCGCAACCGCTGCACAATTGAAGATCGTCAAACAGCTGGTCAGCCAGACCAGCGAGCTGGTGATCGCCACCGACGCCGACCGCGAAGGCGAGATGATCGCCCGCGAGATCATCGACCTGTGCGGCTATCGCGGCCCCATCCAGCGGCTGTGGCTGTCGGCGCTCAACGACGCAAGCATTCGCAAGGCGCTGGGCGCGCTGAAGCCGTCGAGCGAGACGCTGCCGATGTACGCTGCGGCACTCGCGCGCTCCCGTGCGGACTGGCTGGTCGGCATGAACCTGAGCCGCCTGTTCACCCTGCTGGGGCGTCAGGCCGGCTACGACGGCGTGCTCTCGGTCGGCCGGGTGCAGACCCCGACCTTGGCCCTGGTGGTCAGCCGCGACCGCCAGATCGCAGGCTTCGTCTCGGTGCCGTTCTGGGCCATCGAGGTCAGGCTATCGACAGGCGGGCACCGTTTTCTCGCCAGCTGGGTCGCCCCTGACGACTGCTGCGATGCGGCCGGCCGCTGCCTGCAGCAGGCGGTAGCCCAGCATGCGACTGAACGCCTGGGCGCAGTCGCCAGCGCCCAGGTGGTCACTGTGGCAACGGAGCGCGTGCGTGAGGCGCCCCCACTGCCCTTCGACCTGGGCACGCTGCAGCAGGTGTGCTCGCGGCAACTCGCCCTGGACGTACAAGAGACGCTGGACCTTGCCCAGGCCCTGTACGAGACGCACAAGGCGACGACCTATCCGCGCTCGGACTCGGGTTACCTGCCCGAAAGCATGTTCGCCGAGGTGCCGGCCGTACTCGCGGCCCTGCTCGCCAGCGATCCCAGCCTGCGCCCACTGCTGGAGCTGCTCGACCGGACTCAGCGTTCACGCGCCTGGAACGACAGCAGGGTGTCGGCCCACCACGGCATCATCCCGACGCTGGAGCCGGCCAACCTGGCGGCCATGAGCGACAAGGAGCTGGCGGTCTACCAACTGATCCGCGCGCACTACCTCGCGCAGTTTCTGCCGCATCACGAGTTCGACCGCACGACGGCGCAGTTGCGCTGCGGCGAGCAGCATCTACAAGCCGTTGGCAAGCAGGTGATCATCCCCGGCTGGCACCAGGTGCTGGCCGTCCCGGAAGCGGACAACGCCGATGGCGAAACAGCACCGCGAAGCCAGGTGTTGCCGGCGCTGCACGAAGGCCTGTCCTGCCAGGTCGAACACGTCGATCTGAAAGCCCTCAAGACCCAGCCACCAAAGCCCTATACCCAAGGCGATCTGATCCAGGCCATGAAAGGCGTCGCCAAGCTGGTCACCGACCCGCGGTTGAAGCAAAAGCTGAAAGAAACCACCGGCATTGGCACCGAAGCCACCCGTGCCAGCATCATCAAAGGCCTGCTCGAGCGCGGCTACCTGCTCAAGAAAGGTCGCGCCGTGCGCGCCTCTGACGCGGCATGCACACTGATCGATGCGGTGCCGGCAGCCATCACCGATCCCGGTACGACCGCGGTCTGGGAGCAGGCCCTGGACATGATCGAAGCTGGCGAGATGACGCTGGAAACCTTCGTCGCCAAGCAATCCATGTGGATCATCCAACTGGTGCAGCAGTACCGCTCGGTCACCCTGGCCATCAAACTCCCCGAAGGCCCCGCCTGCCCGCGGTGCGGCAGCGCCACACGCCAACGCACCGGCAAGAGCGGCCCGTTCTGGTCCTGCTGCCGCTATCCCGATTGCACAGGCACCCTGTCCGTCCAGTCTGGCCGGCAGGCCAGCGCCAAGCGCAGCACCTCACGAAAACCGCGGCAGATCCCGAAATAGCTCGTAGGTTCGTCTCCCATCGTATCGACCACGGTCGATGCGCACACCTCGCGCCCGCGGGGAACCCAGCACGCCTCTCCTTCTGCAATGCGTGCCCGTCACCTGCGAGCCGCTGGGTCGACGGGAAGGCTGATTCATCCAGCGTCCGTAATGCCCGGACAATTTGATCGGCTGAGTGTCGCAATGAAGGGTCTCCAGTTGCCTAGCGTGGAAGACGGTGCGAGGCAGCAGGAGACCCTTCGGGTCGAATGGTATTCAGTGCCGGCGCCCACCGGCGAAACAACGGGCTCCTTTTGTGCGCGGATGCGTGCCAAAGGATGTCGGCCCCAGCCACGACAAGGGTCGAGTGCAATCGCTGCGACAGCGGATGGCTTTGACGACGGCCACGCCCTACCTCAGCGCACAGGTGGTGTCTTTCTCTGCAGCCGAAGGCCCAGGCCTTCGGCTCCTTTTCTCCTGCCCTCCCAGTGCGTCGGCGCATCGTTGCCGAACCGTCGACTGAACTAGCCGCCCCCTCCAGCCCGACTGACAACCGACGCTTTTCCCTGCGGTTCAAACGCGAGTGCTCCGGCCGCCCACAAAATCTGGAGGCCGCCGGTTTCCCATTTCCCGCTGACTCACCTCCCCTCGCCGCTCGAAGCTGCCCCCATGCGTCGTCGACCCCGGTCGACACCATGCCCGCAGCACGGGGCCTCGGCTGCACCGCGGAACCCTCCGCGCCGCCCCAACCAGTCCGCTCCGCACCGCCTTGCGGACGAACGCCGGCCAGGCGTCGGTGCTCCATCTCTGTCAGGAGGCTCTTCCATGTCCCATGCCCCTCCCGCATCACCCATCACTACTCAGGCCCGGACCGAATCTATCGGTTATCTGGCCCTGACCTACGCGGGCAAACGCCTGCCCCTGCAAGTACGCCACAGCGCCGCCGGCTACTTCATCGGCACTGCCGACGACAGCGAGCCGGTCTCGCGTGAATCCGTCGAGTACTTCCGCTCATACGAAGCTGCAGAACAGGCCCTGAGCACAGGGCACTGGCAGCAGCGCCTCCATCCCTGAAGCCTACCCATCGGGAGACCATCATGAATCAGTCCTTACCCCCAGACGTCCTTGATCAGATCGCGCGTGAAATGCTGCATTTCGACAATGCCCCCGCGGCATTTCTACAGGCCTGGAAACGCGGTGTCCAAATCGCCGGTGCCGAGTGGTTCGGCGATGGCACTCGTGCCGGGCTGCAGCAGGCCACGAGCAAGTGGGAGCTGCGACCAAACGTGCAGCGTCTCAACGAGGCCCTGGGCGTGCTGAGCAGCGGCCAACGGCTGTTCCTTGCCGCGATGGTCAGCTTTTACAACGCCAGTGAAGGCGGTGCGATGCTCAAACGCTGCCAGTTCGAGGGGCTTGCCGATCTCGGCGGTCTCGATCTGGAGCGCCGCAAGGTCATCGCCGAGCTGTTTCTGCACTACGACGGCTGGTGAGCCTGCCGCTCTCAGCCTCCCCTTTTTCCCAGCCCACGAGGGGCATGCGTCCCTTGGGGGCCATGTCCCTCCGTCTTTTTCGACAGGAGCGACACCATGAACAGCCCGATCAATCCTTTGACTCGTGATCTGGTTCAGTCCCTCGTGAATGGGGCGGGCTGAACCAGCAGGGTTGGTGCTAGTCGCAGCGAGCGCTCTGGCTTGGCTGAGCAGCGCATGCGTAGGTGGATGGTGGTTGCGACATCAGCCGGCACCAGGATGCGGGACATTGTGCTGCTCTCACTGGCACAGTACAGGCAGAACTGCGCGCCCGGCTGGCTCAGCAGGCAGCACGCCGAGCATTCGACGGCCTGCCCGCCCCACTCTTGGGCCGCGCGAAGAATCTGGTCCACAATGAGATCCTCGCGTCGCTGGCGAGCGCCCCGACCATTCTTGGCAAAGGTGTCCGCGTCACGCTGGACTGCGGCAGCCGCCAACTGGGCCTCCCTGTGCGCCGCGAGCGCGTTAGCATGTGTGGTGACCTTGGCCTCCTGCTCTACTCGGCGCGCGTCCTCGATCGCCTGCAGGCGACCCCGCTCTTGCTCCCACTGGGCGTTGTAAGCGACGACATCAGCCGCCAAGTCATTGGCAGCACGCTGTGCCAGCATTTCTCCGCGCAGAGAACGAATCCAGGACTTGGTCTTTGGGTCGGACAGAACCGCGCGCTCGAATGTTGCCGGGTCATTGATCTGCTCAAGGCTGAGTCCACTGAGGTCTACTTCTATCGAGGAAGCGGCGATGTGAGCTAGACGCTGGTACCGCTCGTGCTCAGCCCGGGGCGATACCTTGATTCGCACGATCAGCTGGCGCCCGCCTGCGGTGATAACGGCGTGTGCCACTACCTCACCGAGATCCACGAACCTCTCCACCGAGTCGGCGGTGATGGCCGCCGGCTGAAAAGTGACGTCGCGCAGCAGGGTGTGCCCAGAGTTGGTCGTGGCACTGATTTGGCGGGAGAAGGCTGGGAGCGTCAGACGCTGCTGAGCGCCAATCAGGGCGACCGCCGCGCGGCGCACCCCGTCCTTGTACCCACGAACGCAGTCTTCGGCCTGGGCATGCCGGAAATGGGGGATGACCTTTTGGCCCCGGTTGGCGGCGTTCAACGGCTTCCGGCACCCCGGACAGACACAGTCACACGCGAGCCCGTTCGCAACCTCGAAGGCCCGCAACAGAACGCCGTCGCGCTCACCAAAGGGGATCTTGGCTGCTCGCATACTCCCACCTATTGGAGCGGTAACCCCACAAAGAAAAGCCAGGCAATGCCTGGCTTTTCGTCTCTAAGGATTCAGCCTTATTGCAGCCACCCGTCTACCGTCTGAGCGCCGTACTGCTCTTTCCAGGCCTTCAGCACTTTGTGGTTTCCGCCTTTGGTCTCAACAACCTCACCGGTATCTGGGTTCTTATAGACCTTGACCTGTCGCTCACGGCGCTGGCCACGCACAGCCGGAGCAGAGATAGAAGTCTGATTTGCTTGCGGATCCAGAAGAGCAATGATGCCACGCAGGTTTACACCGTAATCTTCCATCAGAGCGCGGAGTTTTTCCTCGAATTCGATTTCGCGCTTCAATTCGCCATCGTTCTTCAGAGCATCGAGTTGCTTGAGTTGAGCGGCGAGCTGGGCTTCAAGGGCTTTGAATTCTGCGAGCTTGGACATTAGATAGGCCTTGTTAATGGAAAAGCACACACAGCAGTATACTTGTGACACTCGACCCCTGCCAAGGCTGCTTTAAGAACCAGCTAGATATCGGCGCGGGTTGTTAAGTCGAATATGGAGGAACTTTTTTGCCTGCTCTCGGCCAAAAACGGCTGGGCATGCAGTGGATTAACGGACGTTCATTTGAGACTTGAAGGTATCTACGAAATCGGGGGATTCATCTCTGTGCGGCAGCTGGTTCTAATCGCTGAACCGCAGCCTTGGGTAACTCCATCCGTAGGCTTTCTCGATACTGCTCTGCTGGAGCTTCGTGGGTGACCTCGACAGCAGCATCGTAGTTTTCTCGAATGACCGCCTCTATTTCAGCGATATCGGCACGGAAGAACTCCTTGCGCCCGTTAACCTTGTTTAACCGACCGGCCGCAAAACGTTCATGAAGCTTTGCTTCCAATGCTGGGGCGTTATCCGAGAAGACCATCGCATGCACGTCAAACCAGAACGGCACCGACGCATCACCTAACTCATCGACTCGCTCCATTGGCTCCAGGCGGCGGGTCATACCGATCTTGTAAATTCCTTCCCCAAAAGCCCCGACGTTGGAGATCACATAAACGTAGCCAGCTTTGGCGTTCTGTTCGCGATAATCGATAAGCTTCTCTTCGCTCTCCAGTGCAGTGCGACCCGCTTCAATCTCTGCCAACTTAGCCACAAGCGGCGCGCGCTCCTCCTCAGACTGTGCCTTGTCCAGGCGAGCCTGCAGCTCGCGCATTGCGGTCGCGAAGTGTTTGCGCTCCTTAGCGATCTTCTCCCGAGCGGCGCGAATTTCCTGCTCTAGCTTCTGCTGTTCCCGCAGCTCTTCTCGAGCGCGCTTGGCTTCTTCCTTTTCCTCCTGCTTCTTGATCTGGAACTCATGGGCAAGGTGCAGCTCGTCAATCTTGAGGCTCAGGTACTTCCGCGATAGCTCGACGGACATCACCCTGCCAAGACGGTTGCAGGTTTCGAAGGACTTGAGAATGCGCTTTTCGCCTAGTTCTACGTTGTCGAACTTTACGTTGTCGACGCAGTAGTCAGCTTCGTTGTTGAATGATCGGAGCACCAACTTGATCATGTCGTTGACCAGTTTCCGGCCTTCTACATTGCTCCCATTCACCTCCCAGTTGGTGTTTCCACTCGCGGCCGTTCCACTTTTGATTAAGGCTTTCTGCTGCTCGCGAACCTTGACCAGTCGAGCTTTGTACTCATGGCTGGAGTTCAACTTGAACTTGGGTTCATAGAGCGCAAAGCTTTCAAGAAGCAGTGTCTCTTCCCAGACGAGGATCTCTCTCTGCAAGTCAGAAGAGCGTTGCGTGAGCGCAGATGCATCTTGCACAGCGCGCTGAACCTCCTGGTGCACGGCCTCCAGCTTTCTTTTCTCCTGAGCGATCAGATTCTGGACCTCTACGACTTCCATGGCGCCGATCTGCCTAGTGAGTGCCTGAAGTTGCTGATAGCGCGCCTGAAGATCAGTCAGTTGCAGGTCAAGATCATCGGCTCGCCGCCGGTGCTCAGGTCCCTTCCAATAGTCACTAAGGGCCATGCGGTTCCTTCCTCGTGTAGGTCAAATGGTTGCTTGGCTCTGGACGCCAACCTGGGAGTCTTTATAGCCCAACCGAACTGTATTGGCCGCTTAAGAGGCGACTATTCGCCTACTGTGCATGGTGGAGATGAGATTCTGAAGATTTGGTGTGTGACGCGCTGTATGGACGCGATTAGCCAAGCTAGTGGACTACCCCCGCTTCGGTAAATATCCAGGAGGCTGCTTTGGCCGGTTGATGCCTACTGCTACCGGTAGCTGTGGTTCGACTTCGGCCTGTCACGACCGGCAGCAACTGACTCAATGATAGTGGGACCATCACCCCGTCCTTTATCCTTGGTACGCCTGGTAGGTCGCTGTCAGCCAAGGCGACATCCGCAACTGTTCATGTTCTAACGTACCCTTGGCAGCTCGCCCCAGCGGCAGGTATACCCCGGCGAACGCAGCTCCTGCTTCATCGACCAGCCGCCCAGCGCCGGTACCCGCGCCAGGCGCACGGTGCCGCGGCCCATGTTGGCGTTGATCCTGTCCACGGTTGCCATTAACGCCGCGCTGCGCGGCCGCGGCGTCGGGGCGAACAGGTCGGCCTGTACCTGCCCGGGGCTGACCAGGTTCATCAGCATCACCCCGGCTTTCTGGTACCGGTAGCCGGGCCGGTAGATACCCTCCAGCCCGGCCAGCGCCGCCTGCACCAGGTCGCGCGAGTCGTTGCTCGGCGTGTGCAGCGGCACGCTGGCGGTGCGCGCGTAGCGCGGCTCGTCCGGGTTGAACACCCCGGTGCGGATATACACCTGCAGCAGTTGGCACACATCGCCCTGCACGCGCAGCTTCTCCGCAGCGCGGCAGGCGTAGCTGGCCACCGCCTCGCGCAGCGGCGCCAGCTCCGTCACCCGGCGCGAGAAGCTGCGGCTGCAGGTGATCATCTGCTTCGGCTCCGGCCCCTCGTCCAGGGCGAAGCACGCCTCGCCGCGCAGCTCGCGGATGGTCTTCTCCAGCGCCACCGAGAACTGCTTGCGCATCGTCCAGGCGTCCTGCTGCGCCAGATCCCAGGCGGTTTTTACGCCCAGAGCGCCCAAGTGCGCCTGCAGCTTGCGCCCCACGCCCCACACCTCGCCCAGCGGTGCATCCTTGAGCAACGCCGCCTGCTGCTCAGGGCGCGTGGCCACCACCACCCCGCTCTGGCTGCGCCGCTTGGCGGCCCAGTTGGCCAGCTTGGCCAGCGTCTTCGTGGTGCTGATGCCCACCCCCACCGGCATGCCCGTCAGCCGCTGCACCTCCGCGCGAATGTACCGCCCGTAGCCCGCCAGCGGGCGGCCAAGCCCGGCAAGGTCGAGAAAGCTCTCGTCTATTTAAAGGAAAGAAGACAGGCTATGGACATGGATCCGCGACTAGCCACACCTTAACTCAAGCCCGCTTCCGGTTGTCCATAGAAAGAAGCCATTTTCAGGCGATATGGCTCTGTCACGTCCATAGCATATCAACAGCCCGCTTCGGTTCCATTGCTGCCTTCACCGGTTGAATCCACAACCCTAAGCAGACATTCAGGCACCTGGCCCAAGGGTTTCCGGTGCTGAATGGCCTAGTCGATCGAGTTCTTCAAACTCGGCTTCGCTGAGCTGCTAGCCTTTGGTTGCAATGAGCAAACCGTCGTAGGGGTAGAGGGCATCGCGGATAAGCTCTTCACCGATTTCTGGCCCCCGTAGCTGTCGGCCGTATCGATGAAGTCCACACCGAGCTCAGGAAGCCGGCGCAGTGTTGCCAGGCAGCCCTCACGGTCTTTCGGTGGTCCCCAGACGCCATCTCCAACAATGCGCATGGCGCCGTAGCCCAAACGATTGATCGTGATGTCACCCAGTGTGAATTGACCTGACGAAGCTGCGTTTACGTCGATCATTTAAAAGTCCCTCGGCTGTGAATGCTGTCTGCATTTTGGCGAGGGGCATCCACGATAGAGCTCCGTTTCTTGCCGCTGATACTATGACCTTATTTGGCGTCGTGAAAAATAATGCCCAGGGTCCTACGTTCGCCGCTGTGCAGGCGGCTGACGCCGTGGCGCAGACTCACCCGATAGAACCCTCGTGACGAGCGCACCGGGCGGCTATTCACTGCGAAAACGACGGCCTGACCTTGCCGCAAGTCGACCACCTCGGCCCGTCCTGGCTTTTTCGGGTCGCTCTCCGTAAGGATGAGTTCACCACCCTCGAAGTCCCGCCCAGGTTCATCGAGGAGAAAGACAACCTGAAAAGGAAACACGTGATCGCCATACAGATCCTGGTGCAGACAGCAGTAGTCATTTTCCTGATAGCGCAGAAGCAAAGGCGTGGGTCGGGTTTGGCCCGCGTGGCGACAGGTCTCCTTGAACTCACCATGGCTTGCCGGGAACCGCTCCGCCATTTTCAACGCCGCATGCCAACGGTTAGCCACGGGTGCAAGCGACTTGTACAGCCGTGTACGCAAATCCTCGACCATCTCTGGAAGCGGATAACTGAAGTACTGATACTCCCCGCGACCGAACGCATAGCGCTCCATGACGATACGACTGCGGAACCGCTGTTGCTCCGGGTAGAGATCGGCTAACTGCCGGCACTCAGCGCGTGTCAACAACTGAGGTAGTACCGCAACCCCGTCTTGGGTCAGTGTGGTTTCTATTGCCCGCCAATCCAGTTCCTCCAGGCGTGAGACATTCGTCGGATGTGGGAGACTACTCTCATCGAGAGACAGGATGGTTTGATTGTTCATGACTGTTCCTGTTTCAGCGGAGCCTGAGTGGCGCTCGCGATTTTCCATTGGCGATACTCGACAGGCATGCAGACCGCGCAAGGCCGATATCCCGCCGCGATAGCGGATGGTTCGTCGAGAAAGGACACACGGTGCTTCACGTAGCCGCCGCGTGCTATGGCCTGCAGCGCAGCACGGCAATCGAGCTTTCCATAAAGCTTGCCCCGGCGGTGGCCACCGAAAGTGCCTGGTTGGATACTTGGAAAGAGCTTCCCGTCGCTACCCATCAGCATCCAGATGCGTTCATTGACCATTTTCGACTCAAGGCGCGAAGTGGAAGCTGAGCGCAAACCCAAGTCGCTCGCCGCTCCTCACTCGGCTGATGGCGTGTTTCAGGTTGACGCGGTAGTAGCCCTTGCTTCCTTTGAAAGGGCGCTGAGCTGTGGTGATGATTGCTACATCGCCGCGCCGCAGCGGTACCACCATCGGGCGGGACTGCATGCGGGGCCGCTGCTCTGTAAGGATAAATTCGCCCCCAGTGAAATCTTCCCCTGGAGACGAAAGCATGCCCACCAGTTGAAGCGGGAAAACGCGCTCACCGTCAGCCTCCTGTTGTAGGCTCAGGTAGTCACCGTCGCGCAAGCGAGTCAGCTCCGAGAGTTCCCGCTGTTGGCCTACCGCCAGGCACTCGGCCTGGAATTCAAACAACTCGTGAGGGTAGCGGTAAGGCTGTCCAAGTATCTCGTTCCAGTGGTTCGAGACTTGGGCCAACGCACCGTAAAATCCGCTCCGGAGATCACCCAGAAAATCGGGTAGCTCTCCCTGCCAACGAATGGTTTCACCCCGCCCCAGCTGCTTTCCGCTCAGATTTACCCGCACTTGGCCAGGTGTCTCCACCAGAAGCTGGGTGCACTTGAGTATCGCGGGGTTGGTCAGGAAACCGGAAATCACGGCAAAACCTTCCCGATCAAGTTGCAAGCGGATGCTCTGCCAGTCAAGGTTGTCGATGGCGGTGGCAATTCTGTTCATGGTTGTCTCAGTCAATCAGGAAGTAGACTCGCGCTTGAGCAGCTCACGTTTGCGCTCTACGCCCCAACGGTAGCCAGAAACGTCGCCGTCACGACGTACAACGCGGTGGCAGGGAATAGCCACCGCGATGTGGTTTGCACCGCAGGCTTGAGCTACAGCACGCACTGCTTTCGGAGCACCGATGCGCTCGGCGATTTCGGTGTAGCTTGCAGTGGTGCCTGGCGGGATCTCCCGAAGCGCCTGCCAAACTCGCTCTTGAAACGCTGTTCCCCTGACGTCCAGGGGCAGATTCAATCCCAATGATGGCGCTTCAATGAAGCCCACTACCTGTGCGACCAACTGCTCGAACTCGCGATCGCATCCGATCAGTTGAGCTTTGGGGAATTGGTCCTGCAAATCGGTGACCAGACCCTCAGGGTCCTCTCCGAGGAGAATTGCGCAAATGCCACGTTGGCTCTGCGCCACGAGAATGGCCCCCAGAGAACATTCGCCAACTGCAAAGCGAATCGTGGCGCCTACACCGCCATCTCGATATTCCTTAGCCCGCATGCCCAGCAGTTGCTCTGAGGTTTCATAGAAGCGGCTGTTCGAATTGAAGCCAGCGCCGTAGATGGCGTCCGTTACAGAGATGTCTTTGTGGCCCAGCTCTTCACGTAACTTGCGAGCGCGGGCTGCGGAGGCATACGCCTTGGGCGTCAGCCCCGTTTCAGCTTTGAACACTCGGTGAAAGTGGAACGCGCTCATACCCAGCTGAGCTGCCAGGTCTTCAAGTGTAAGGGACGTTTCCGAGGTATCCATCAGATGGCAGGCCTTAGCGACCAACTCCGCCCGCTGCTCATTAGCAAGTGTCTGATCCCCGGCGGCGCGGCGGCTAGGGCGATAACCTGCCGCCTCAGCCAATTCGGCACTGGCGAAGAACTCCACGTTTTCTCTTTTGGGGAGTCGAGCAGAGGAACTGGGGCGGCAGTACACGCCGGTAGTGCGCACGGCGTAAACGAAGTGTCCGTCTGCTGCTGCGTCTCGGGCCTGTACGGCGGCCCACCGTTGTTCGTCTGTCCCGAAGGGGGCGCTCGACGGCGGGGTTTGGTTCATAGCGAGATCTCGCAAAAATCGATGTGGTCGCCAGTTTAGGAAGCCGCTCAATCGCAAGAACTCCGGTTCTTGCGATTGAAATCGCACTCAGCCCTGGCCGTAGTTTCTCAGCGGGTGGGAAATCGCCACAGGTACCAGGCTGCGATCGTGCGATAAGGCTTCCATTGCTCACCGATTTCGCGCATTTGCCGTGGCGTGGGGGCTTTCTCCAATCCCTTCAAGCGGCGGTAGCCCTCCCGCACACCAAAGTCATCCACTGGTAAGACGTCCGAGCGCTCCAGGCTGTAGATCAGAAACATCTCGACCGTCCAGCGGCCCACCCCGCGCAACGAAACCAATCGCTCAATCAGCTCTGCATCGCACATCGACTTTGCATCAACCAGAGTTGGAATTACGTCATCTAGGCGAGCCTGGGCGATGCCACGGATAGTAGCCAGCTTGGTTGCGGAGAATCCGCACGCCCTTTGCAACTCGGGATCGGTGGCCAACAGTTGCTGAGGGTCAGGGAAAGCCCGGCCTGGATAAAGCGCGAGAAGCCGGGACAGGATCGCATCGCCGGCTTTGGCATGGAGCTGTTGATAGGCGATTGCCCGGACAAGGGCTTCATAGGGCTCCCGACCTGGCTTCGTCGCATGCCGGCAAGGGCCTGTTGCGGAGACATGGCGTGCCCAGTCGTCGTCCACAGACTGCAAAAAGAGCTCAGCGCTCGCATAGGCCCCAGGTGAAATATCAGCAAGGATAGTCATCTCAATCGTCTTCAAAACCCAGGAAAAGAAGCGGTTTGTAGAGGTTCAGGCTCAATGGCCTTTTCGTGCTCAAGGAGCCACCTTTTACGGTGCAGTCCCCACGCGAATCCCTTTAGATCGCCATTACTGGCCACTACTCGATGGCATGGAATGATGATCGCGATTGGGTTGCTGCCCAGTGCGGCACCAACATCAATGGCGGCACGCGGGTCGGTGAACCCCAACCCTCGAGCTAGCGCGCCGTAGCTCGTCGTTTTCCCGCCAGGTACTTCACGCACGGCTCTCCACACCTTCATCTGCAGGTCTGTTCCCAAGGGGGTGACTATCAGACCATCCACGGCCCCCATATCCCCGGCGAAGTACGCCTGCAGTGCCGTTGTGATTGTGGTGGGCGGATCAATGTGAATGAGGCCGTAGTTGCTGTAGTAACCACGGAGGCCTCGATACAGACGACCTTCATGATCAGCAAAGTCCAACGCCCGCACGCGCTGCTCTTGATCGGTGATTAGCAGTAGCTCACCGAGCGGCGAAGGCAGGCGACTTAAAAATAAATCCATCTTCGATTCCCTCACCTGAGACGCAGGAGATCACTTTCGCCAATCAGGAACACTTCGCCGCTGTTCAGGTGGAACTCCGTGTCACCGTCGTCATTCACCCACCATCGGGCGAACCCTGCGTCAACGAATGCTTGAAGATCTGCCATGATCTGGCGCTTCGCTTCAGCGCACTGTTTCGCCGAGGTGCTTGGAAGGGGCGCATTAGAGGAGAGCCAGGTCACGGGCATGATCAGTTCACCGTCAGCCAAAAACTGCGCAAGGCCTGATTGAGCTCGTCCGCTCGTTCTTCCGGGAAAAGCAGCCGGCCATTGGCAATCTCAACCTGGCTTACCACCCCTGCCAGTCTGTCGGCCAAGAAGTCGGACCACTGTTTGCTGAAGAAAATGTCTCCAGTACCCCACACGATGAGTGTCGGGATATTCAATCCCCGCAGCAGGGGCTCAATACGAACCGTCTGGGTATTGTCGAATGACAGAATGAACCGGACCAGGTCACTGGTGCGCTGGACGGAACTCAGGTGAGGGCGGATGTAGGCTTCGACCGTTTCGTCACTAACCAGGCTGGAGTCTTCGTAAGCCCCCTCCATTCCGTCTGCCCCACGGAACACTGCCTTGTCGTCGAGCATCTTCTGTAGAGTCTGCGGCAGTCCGCCGTCAGCAACCATGTCCAGGAAGCCCGAAAATTCCTTCGGTGGCCAATTGTCGTGTACATCGCCGTTGCTGAGGACAAGGCTGCGCAATCTGTGCGGGTTGCGCACTGCGAAAATCTGGGCGATCCCGGTACCACTGTCGTTGGCGACCAGGTCCAGCTGTTCGATGCCCAGTGCGTCGATGAACGCCAGCAGCATTTCTGCTTGAGCTTCAAAGGACAAAGGCAAAGGCTGGCCTTGCGCGATCTGCGTAGCGCCGTGCCCCATTAGGTCAACAGCAATACAGCGTCGGATATCCGCGAGCTCGGGCAACTGATGCCGCCACAGGTGACTGTTTACGATCACACCGTGCACGAACAGGGCGACCGGCCCTGAATTTCCAGCCTGCTTGTAGCTGATACGGCCGAATGCGGTCTCGATGAAGTGGTCGGTAATCGGAGGCATTGACATCGTCAGGTCCGCTCTTCGTTGATGAATTCGATCATCACTCTAGGGGGTGGCAGAACCAAAAAAACTCCGTCTCTTGCTTTCGAATTGTTGTGGTGCAAGAGCGTCGGGCTGGCCTGCGGCCTCATTGTCGCGCGCGGCGTCGATACTGGGAGCGTGCCTTTGGCGGGGCGTGTTCTATCAGCGTCTGTCCGTTCAAATGGTCGACCTCATGCTGGATGCACGCTGCCAGCCATCCCTCGGCATGAAACGCCAGCGGGTTGCGGCGTGTATCCAGGGCCTGGACTTCAATGCTCCGGGGGCGGCGTACGGGTAAATAGAAATCCGGTATGGAGATGCATCCTTCCTCCTGGTTGTCGAGGTCAGGCCCCAGAGCAGTGATGGAAGGATTGATCAGTGCGAGCGGTTCATCCTGCGTGTCGGATACGTCCAAAACGATCACCCGGCGTAACACGTTTACCTGAGGGGCGGCCAGGCCTATCCCGTTATGGAGATACATTGTCTCGAACAGGTCGTTCACTAGGTTTCGTAACGCATCATCGAAGACCTCAACTGGGCGTGCAGCCTTGCTCAGTCGTACATCGGGATATTGCAGCACCTTTAGAACAGCCATCCTGTACACTCCAGACAGGTCGCGAAGGGCACGCAAGGTCGCACAACTGCGCGGTTACGCACTCGGTTTCTTGCTTTCAAAACTATATCCGTCGATAAAACTTCAAACGCAAAAAACGGAGTTTGACGGCCTGTTCGCTCTCCTAAATTGGCTCCGAGGATGTACATCACCACCTGCCTTGGCGCCGACGGGCATCAGGGCGCAAGTGAACTGAGGAGCGAACATGTCGCAAGATAAACTGCAAGCAAACAAAGAGATCGTTGAGCGTTGGTTCAAGGCGTTCTGGGGTAACCCAGCTGACCTGAGCATCATCGAAGAGTTGCTGGCTCCGAACGGCCTGGTGCATTACCCAATGCACGGTCCGATCCGTGGTCACGAAGCTGTTCGCAAAATGATGACCGACTTCCGTGAAGCCTTCCCAGACCTGAACTTCTGGGGCACCAGCCCGCTGATCGCCGAAGGCGACTATGTCGTCGGTCGCTGGGATGGCGGCGGCACCCACACCGGCCCAGCGTTCGCTGACCTGCCTGTAGGCGCTCTGCCGGCAGCGTCCGGCCGCAAGGTCCGCTTCACCGGTACTTCCGTTTTCCGTATCGAGAACGGCAAGATCGTCGAGGAAATCGGCGAAGAAGGCGCTCTGCTGGCCCTGCAGCAACTGAACCTGGTGAACCAGCCGAACGAGAGCTACCTGAAGCTCTACGAAGCTGAGAAGTAATCCGCCTGAGGCAGGTTGCAGCTATAGGGGAAACCCAACGCAACACATAGCTAAAAGGCCCCCGCTCGCAGGGGCCTTTTTGTTTTGCGCGTGGACGAAGCAATGCGGTTACGCTTCAGCCGGCTTTGCGGAAGGTGAAGTTGATACGCTGATTGCCGAGAATCGAATGTGTCACATCCTTGACCGGCATTACTCCGTGGTACCGCATACGGTCCTCGCCTCCCCAAATCACCACATCACCATGAGCAAGCGGGACCTTGATGGTCTTGTCGGACCGCTCCAGCCCACCAAACAGAAATGTTGCGCTCACACCCAGTGATACAGAGACGATGGGGGCATCAAAGTCCCGCTCGTTTCGGTCCTGGTGCAGGGTCAATCGAGAGCCTGGCAGGTACCGGTTGACCAGACAGGCGTCCGGCACGAAATTCTCGAACCCTGCGGCGTAAGCCGCTTCCCGTGCAAGCTTGGCAAACACGGCGGGCATTGCCGGCCACGGTTGCCCACTCAATGGATCGATGGATGAATAACGGTAGCCTCGCCGGTCGGTAGTCCATCCCAATGCCCCACAGTTGGTGAGGGCCACGGACATCGTGAATCCACCTGGTGTGACCATGTGGCGAAACGGAGAAACGTGCTGCAGCTCCTCGATGGCCTGAAGCAGTTGCGGCACGAGTGGCAACGCAAAACCCCGCAGCACATAAGCCTCCGGACCAATTTGTTCACGGTGGTTTGCTTGATTGTCAGCGAACAAATCGAGAGTTGCCATGGGCAGTTGCTCAGTTGGCGTCATGAAAAATAATCCCCACCGTGTGTCGTAGCCCCGAATGCACGCGGCTCACACCGTGACGCATGAGGACCTTTCGTGACATCCCTCGACGCCCGGCCGCTGGCCGTGATTGCACAGCAAAAATGACAGCATCACCTTGTTGCAGCGGAACAACTTCCGCTCGATGAGAACTAGAGGAGTGTTCGGTCATCACGAACTCACCTCCCGAAAAGTCCGCACCGGGGGCCGAGAGCAGAATGGCAATCTGGAGAGGGAAGATGTGTTCGCCGTAAAGGTCTTGATGCAGGCAGTTGTAATCATCGGCCTGGTACTGCAGTAACAACGGCGTAGGTCGGTTCTGGCCGGCTTGGTGGCACCGATTAAGGAACTGCTCCAGTGAGACGGGGAAGCGCACGTCACTCCGTAGCTTCATATTCCACTCGTTTGCAATTACCGCCAGATGGGGATAGAGCGAGTGCCGCAGGCTATCAATCAGTGTCGGCAGTGGGTAGTCGAAGTACTGGTACTCACCCCGTCCGAAGCCGTGGCGGGCCATCACAATCCGGGTGCGAAAGAGCGCACTGTCTGTGTATAGCGCCGCCAGTTGCCGGCACTGGCCAGTGGTAATCATTGAAGGAATCACCGCAAAACCGATATCGTCCAAAGACTGCCGCAGGCTCGACCAATCCAGCGTCTTGCCCTCGAGCAAACTGCGGCCCTGGGACATTAGCGGGACTCCTTTTGCAGGAGCATCCGCTTACGCTCCACGCCCCAGCGAAATCCCGAAATGGAACCGTCTCGGCGCACGATCCGGTGACAAGGAATCGCGATGGCCAGAACATTGGCTGCACACGCGCCAGCAACTGCGCGTACAGCGTCAGGATTACCGATTTCGTAGGCTACATCACTGTAGGTCCGAGTCTGGCCTGCGGGAATGTCGTGCAATGCGCTCCAAACCTTCTGTTGGAAGACGGTCCCGCCGACGTCCAAGTCCAGGACTCTTGAAGTGGTGCCTGTATCGATCAGATTGACTATCTGATCGAGATCATTACTGAGTTCGTCGGCCGCTTCGAGAAATTCTCGGCCGGCGAAAGCAGCAGCAAGCTGGCTCATCAGGCCTTCTCGAGTGTCATCCAGAAAGATGGCGCAGACTCCGTGCCCACTGTGTCCGACCAGCACTTGGCCCAGTGTCGACTGTCCGATTGTATATCGGAGGGCTTCGGTTCGCTGGCGGTCCGGGCTACGGAAGATGAGGTTGATAGACGATAATAGGCTGCTGTTCATGCGAGGTGCTCCTGACCTGGATGGTTGATAAGGTCAGATTACGGTTCACCTACGGCATAGAAACTCCGGTGCTTGCGATTGAATTCGCACACGGCTAAGCCTCGGGCGAAATGAGCTTGCGAGCGGCTTATGTGATTCTGGGAGCCTTACACGGATGGCAAGTAGCTCCCTGATTCAAAGTTTTCTGCGGCCGCGCGGATCAAGGGGTAGCACATTGGAGGCCGGCAGTTGTCGCTCCAAATCCGCAATACGGTCGTACAACTCAAGAATGGTGGCGTCGGCTTCACTGAGTAAGCTGGCTAAGTGGTCCCGCTGCTGCGTGATTTCATCGATCCGCTCCCGAAGCCCACGATTCTTTCTGCGAGCTAATAAGCTGACTTGGCGCACTGAGGGCGGACGTTGCTCAGCGTGCGCTTCCACGTATTTTTGGATTTCAGCGATCAATAGGGGAAAGCGATTTTTCTTCAGCGCAGAGGGATCGCTGCCAGCCTCTTTGGCAACGTTGTTCTGACTTACGGGCGTCCCCTTCGGCAGTCGTTCGGGCTTGTTGTTTTTTAGCCGCTCGAACGCTGCGCGATACTGCTCTCCGGCACTCATTCGCTTGGCCGGGTCAGCGGGGTCATTTGCCGGATGACATGGCGATAGTTCTCCACACTACGTTTCTGGGCTTCCAGCGAAGCCCTCAGTGGACTGCCTACGTCGGCAGCGGCCAGGCGCTCGTCCAATACCTCCTCCAACACTTCGACTTCGTCGAGTTGCTCGGGGTCATACAGCACGTCCGCACACGGTTTGGGCTCTCCGGGGGAGTCACCCCCTCCGCAGCGAGCGATGTTCTCGATGCCACCATAGGGACAGGGAGTTCGACTGGTGCAGATGCCCAGTAAAACTGGTCGGTGAGTCACCGTGCCCTTCTTGGCCAGATTGATCGCTTTCTTGGCATCAGAGGCCGAGATCAGTCGGACCATCTCAGATTTCCGTTTCTCACCGTGGGGGCTAATGAACCGGTCGCTCGTAAGCTGTTGCAACTGCCTACCCAAGGTTTCGTACATGGTGCGGACATAGTAGGTATGGGCCTTCGCTTCCAGCCGTACCCTGGAATGGTTTTGCCCGTAGTAGAGACTCATTGCTCTGGCGACATGCTTGAGTTGAAACTGCAATGAAGCGTCGCTGACCAGGCCCGATGCCTGCATATTGACTGCGCCGGTTCGCCGTAGTTGATGCCAGGCCAGTGGCCAGATTTTGCCGACCGCAAACTCGTCCGTCAGCGTCGGCGTCACCAATCGCGCCAGTTCAAAATCTTCCGGTGTAATGCGCAATTGCTCAGAATCGAAAAGCTTGTCGAACGACTGAAGCGAGTTGGCATAGCTCGGGATCGTCGGGCGAAGCGCAAGGTTGATTTTGGTGAACTTCCTTCCCCAAGGTTCAAGCATGTAGTCAATCAAATAGCGCTTGGTCGAGTCTCCCGGGTCTGAGCGTGCGCCGGAGGGCAAGGCGCATTCTGCGCGGAGGTCTGCGACCACGCGCATGGCTTCAACCGCCACCTTCGCTGAAGGAGACGTCACCCAAAGGGCCTCAGCATCTGACATCATCTTGGTCGTTCGTCCACGCAATACATGGATGTCGCCAAACTTCGGATCGCGTTCAATTTGCAGGCAATCGGCCTGCAAGTTCCAGGCTTCTTCGACTCGCATGAGGCTGAAATTCAGCAAATAGCTCAAGCCAGCTCGACTCACGAGGCTCAGATAGCGACTCAACGTTTGGACACGAATTTCGTCGTTGCTCACGCCCAGCCAGCGCCCCAATAGCTCCCCAATGCCAAACCGACGCGCGGTGTCGATGAATGGGCCATAGTACCGATTCCCAGTCCGCTGTCCGTTTGTCCCATCGGACGGCCACTGAAACGGATAGAAGGATTGAGGCCTACCTTGTCCTTCGAGATTGGCAGAGTTGTGCCGATAGGCATCCAAACAGAATCGGAAGCACTCCTCGACTTGTGCTCGATGGGACAAAAAGTCATCCAGGCACTCGCGCAACCGAGTGACTTGATAGTGCCAAATACGGGGCGGGATATAGGGCGTTTGGAGTTTCTGATGGTCGGGTATGGCCGCTGCGAGGCGTGCCAACCCTCCGCGATCCAGCAAGGTAAAACCCAGCGCATCCCGCCGTTCGTACAGTTCGTGCAGCAATGTCAAAAACTCACTGGACCGGGAAGCCTGGAGCACCTCTGGGAGACGATCGGCCACGCGCGGAAAATGACTCAGTTCGGATGCGAGAATGCCTTCTTGAGTACACAAGACGAACAGTCGACGCATCTGGTCGAAGCGCGTTTTCAGGCCTCGGTATCCACGGGTTCCATTGGGTCCGTATAGCCACCAGCCGATAGTGGTGCGCAATAAATCGGCGTTCGCAGGATCGATCTCGGTGACATGTTTCTTAGTTGGGCCATCACCAAAATTGAGAGTGACCTTTTTCCCAGCCCACGGGTCGAGCCGCCAAACGGAATCACCCCATCGACTCACCATCTGGCCAGCGGCATCAATGATGACTGGCCAATCACGCTGGGGAGGCCAGCATGGCGGCCGATAGTTCGGCGCGTCAGGAACCGCCAGGGGCGAGTCGATACCGAGGCCAAGTTCGGAAAGAACACTTTTCGTCATGCTGATCTTTGTCTCAGTTCTGCCAATCGGATGAAGCCATCCCAAGCCGGGTGGTAGTCCCCCTCGCTTATGCGTTCTCGCGCCTCTTCGACCCAGTGCCTGCGGACCTCACTACTTTCTTCGAAGAAGTGCAGCTTGGCCGTCAGCCGATCGATCACCAGCAATGCCGGATGCTTTGGAATCGGCTGCTTGCCGGAACTGGGCGGGCGGTAGCGTGCCAGCTCAAGCGATTTGAGGTGGCGCAAGCTGCTGAGAGACCACACATGATCTTCACTTTCGATGTCCCGGTGCTGGGTACAGAACAGGCAGCCAGCGGCATTGATGCAGTCGGGACGCGGGGCATTTAGCGGGATTTCGCCCACTGGCTCCGGCATGGCTGAAACACATCTGCCAGGAGCAGGAGGTGAAAGGGAGGGATCAGTTTGCTGGTGAAAGCGCGTAATCTCCACCATAGCGATCTGCGGATGTGGGTCAGCATATACGCGGATCAGGGTTTCCACCGTGTGCTGGGCCAACTCCGCAACCTGTCGGGGGTTCTGTGACTCCCGAAGCAACCAGTTGATGCGCGTCCCCCGCAGTTTTCGCGGTCTCACTAAGGGGATGTCCAGTTCGCTGCAGATGCGCATAACGTTCGTGAACTGTGTCGCCTCTTCCAGGATTCGTCCCCCGCTCCGTATCAGCGGAAAGAGCAGACCATCCGGCTCATCGGGAAACCATTCGGAACGCCATTTGAGATAGCGCTCGAACCACTCTCGATAACTGGCGAAAATCTCGAACAGCACTTCTCCTTCGCGTCGATTTTTGTAGCTACGTACCTGGTAGCCGTCCAAGTGACTGGTGTAATGAAATTGCTCAACCCGCAGGGTATGCGCTTGCTGGAGGTTCACGCCGGTCTGCGCAATGAACATCAGCAACTCGCTTTCGATCCGTAAATTGACGAGGGAGTAGCGCGTCCGCAGTGTACGATCTGCATCGTGGGCGGCACGCGCTGCAAGGGATGCTTCGATTTGCGCTCGGCTTTGCGGCCTGGTACGGCGGGCCGCTGCTTTCTCCGGGCGTGGCAGTCCAGACCAATGCTCCAGTACTTGGCCTGTACGCAAGCGGATGGAGACCGGCAATGGTCCTGTCGTTGCCTCGAACGACAGTGCATTGCATACGTCAGCTAGAAGGTGTCCGAATGAGAAGGTATCTTGCAGATTTTGCTTGTCCGCTTTGCTCGTATGCACCTTGCCTTTGCCGCGCGGCTTACGAATGCGAGTGCTCTTGCTTAGGCTCGCTTGGCGGTCCAATGCTCGGTCCAGCATCGTCGCTGTGAGTCTTGTGAGATCGTACAGCGACCCTTCGCTAAAGCTTCGTTCAACTCGCTGACGCTGGAGTAAGTGGTCGGTCCAACGAATGAACGTGTTGGCCACCGTCTCCAGACGGAGTTCCACGCTTTCTGAATCACTCCAGGCAAAGAAGCGCCGCAACGCACTGATCTTGTTATGTGCCGAGAAGCGGCTTCCGCCACCCGCAAGATCGTCAACCATGTGCTCATGCAGCCGCGTCACCAGCTCGATTCGTTCCGCCAAGGGACCGCCGAGCTCGCCCTGGGCGATCTGACGAGCCACATGCTTCACCTTTGCTGCTGCGCCTCCGCGAAACAGCAACGGTCGAAGGTCCCAGGGCGTTTCAGTGGCGCCATACTCAAGCATCGGGAAGGTGAGGTCGAATTCGGAACTAACCATTGTGCCGCGCCCCAAAGCTGACCCCGCTAAATGCCACCATGAAGCTATGAGAGAGAGCTTGTTTGATCGGCAGTGCCTGTACGAATCGGATGTACTTGAAGGTGGTGGCTTCGGAGTTAGGGCCATGGAGCAACGCGTCGCTGACCATCGCAATTACGAGAGCGACATCGGCACACGCGGAGAGCGCCAGACGTGCCAACTCGGTACCGAAGGTGCAACGCGACTGATGGAAACGAAACTTACGAAGCACCTGTAACCCTGCTTTCACGCCCCGCTTTCGAAACTCCGACATCTCGACGTTCACAGCCGAGGACTGATCGCTACCACGCCTGCCGTAGGAGTTTCCAAAGCGGGTCAAGAACAGCAAATCACGATTCTCGGGCGAGGCTTTCGTCTCCCGCTCCATCCGCCGCCAGCCCTTGGCGTATTCCAGCAACTCATCGCGCAAGGCTTCGGGTATCCAGACCTGGCCCGTCACGCCGAATTTCGTGTGCACTGGCGGAGCTGCGCCCGGACCAACCGCAAAGCGTAGTAGTCCCGGAGCGGAAGGGTCGGGGATGGCATGTTCCAGAGTCTGAAGCTTGAGATCACAGATGCTGCCGAGCCGCATGCCGGTAAAAAATCCCAGTGCCAGCATGAGGTAGAGTTCGGGCGTAGCGTTCTCGGCGGCGAAATCCAGAATTGCATCGCGGTCGCTCTCCGAGACTGGCAACAGCCCATCCTCCAGTGTCAGGCCGGGTCGTTTGCGGTTTGGGATGCTGAGATCAGTTGTGGTTCCAGTGATCGTTCGCTCGAATCCCACTCGGTCAAAGAATTTGACGACGTAGGGCTTCTCCCGCCACAGGAGAACGTGTGGAGCAAGAAGCTCCTTATGCATCACCCACCGGTAAAACATGATGCAATTACGCATGTACTCAGACGCCGTGGAGGGGCTGATCTGTCCGGCATTGCGCATCTTGATCAACACTCCCCGGTATAGCACCAGGCAGCGTTCGGCTTTTCGGGCAGGGAACTCGAACCAATGCAGATCACGTGATTCGAGGAACTTGGCGTAGTTCAAAAGACCATTCATGTTGCTGGCAACGGTCTTAAGGGACGCTTCACCACTCGTTGCTCGCTCCACCGCCCACAGATTTGCCTCCCTCCAGGGCGTGCAATCTTTCCAAAAGATCTGAGGCAAGCCCTCGATGGTGGGCCGACTTCTACTGCGGGAGTAAGTGACAGCGTTTGGTCTGTGCATCAGGTAGTGAGGTACGAAACGAATGCGTTCTAACGTCGCCATTCAACGCCCCCGGAAGACGCAAGAATGTCCACAGATAACACCTAGTAGTTTGGGTGCCCGCACTATACAACTTGCTCTTATCGATGGAATACACCTCCAGCCGCGGCGCCAGCTCGCGCAGCACCCGCACCACCCGGGCGGAAACGTCGCCGTACAGCGCATAGTTGCTGCTGAACGCCAGCACGTCGTGCGTCTGCACCAGGTCGCGGATCTTGAAAAACGGCTCGCCCATGCCAATGCCTAGCGCCTTGGCCTCGTTGCTGCGGCTCACCACACAGCCGTCGTTGTATCTGAATGACGCTAACAGTTAGTAGCGCATAACATATTGATATTTAACGATATTGTTACGCTAACAATTTTTCGTCCTTCGCAGCCTAAATCAGGGCTTTTCAGTCCGACCCACCCCCATGCGGCCAACTAGCTGCCCGCCTCGAATGTCGTGTCCCTGGGGCCGCGAGGCCCCAAAAAACTTTGAATGAACTTCATGAGCGTGCACATCTGTTGTCGGCTGGAGTCGTTCGGTTGTTCGGAAGAGCAGGCGAAACCGAAAAGCACACGGAGTCCTCGCATAACGTCCTTGGCTCGCAGCACTATTACGGAGACCGAAGCGTTCCCGGCCAATCAGGGCTGCTGAGAGGGCCTACATCACCGACACTCCCGGCCTTCTCCGCACCCTGGAGCGCCAAGGTACTTTCGGCCGGCCAGGCGCTCGGGCAGCCAGATGAGCAAGGGTGCCGCCCCCAGTGCCAGCAATAGCCACAGTCTGGAGAACTGCTCGCCATGCGGGTCGAAGCCATAAGCCAGCAGCCCGCCGAGCGCGAGCAACAGGAAGTACGGCGCCGTGAGGTAGCAGTGAAGTCGGCGGCAGCGTGCGGCATTGACCAGGCAGGCGCCACCATCACCGCCAGCGCGGCGCTTGCGGCCAGGAATAGCGTGGGGTGTCGATCTGCCAGAAGAATGGTTAGCGTCGCGACAACGGCAGGCAGCCCCCAGAAGCTGATCACCTGCCATGTCTGGCGCAGGCTGTCACCCCTGCCGAGTTCATTAGTCTTAATGTTCATGTTTGCACCTCGCATTCTTTACCCGGCGCAGCAGGACAATTGCTTCACGTCCTTACTGAAGGTTTGCGCCGCGAGCTTCAGGCCCTCGACCATGGTCAGGTAGGGGAACAATTGGTCGGCTAGTTCCTGCACCGTCATCCGGGCGCGGATGGCGAGGGCGGCCGTCTGAATCAGCTCGCCCGCTTCCGGGGTCACTGCCTGCACGCCCAGCAGTCGGCCCGAGCCCGTTTCGGCGACCAGCTTGATGAACCCCCGTGTGTCAAAGTTCGCCAGAGCGCGCGGCACGTTGTCCAGGGTCAAGGTGCGGCTGTCGGTTTCGAGGCCGGCTTGGTGCGCTTCCGCTTCGCTGAAGCCGACGGTGGCCACCTGCGGATCGGTGAACACCACGGCCGGCATGGTGTCGAGATTGAGCATTGCCTCGCCGCCGGTCATGTTGATCGCCGCGCGATTGCCGGCCGCCGCCGCGACATAGACGAACTGCGGCTGGTTGGTGCAGTCGCCGGCCGCATAAATATCCGCTTTGCTGCTGCGCATGCCCTGGTCGATCTGGATGGCACCGCGTTCATCCAGCTGCACGCCGGCCGCTTCCAGGTTCAGGCCGTGGGTGTTGGGCGTGCGTCCGGTGGCGACGAGCAGTTGGTCGACCCGCACTTCACCGTGCTTGGTGGTCAGCACGAACTCGCCGTTGGCATGGGCCACCTGGCTGGCTTGCGTCTGTTCCAGCACTTCGATGCCCTCCAGGCGGAAGGCCGCCGTCAGCGCTGCGCCGATGGCCGGATCTTCACGGAAGAACAGCGAGTTGCGCGCCAGGATGGTGACGCGGCTACCCAGCCGGGCAAAGGCTTGCGCCAGCTCCAAGGCCACCACGGATGAGCCGATCACGGCGAGCCGTTGCGGAATACTGCTGCTTGCCAGCGCCTTTTCCGAGTTCCAAAAGGGGGTATCTTGCAGTCCGGGAATCGGCGGCACGGCCGCACTGGCGCCGGTGGCAATCAGGCAGCGGTCGAAGGTCACGATGCGCTCGCCCCCCTCGACCAGTTCCACACTGAGCGTGTGGCTGTCCTGGAAGCGGGCGGAGCCACGCAGCACGGTGATGGCTGGGGTGCTTTCCAGAATGCCTTCGTACTTGGCGTGGCGCAGTTCGTCGACACGACCCTGTTGCTGGGCGAGCAACCGTTCGCGCAAGACAAGCGGCGGCGTGGCGGGCAGTCCGCCATCAAACGGACTTTCGCGGCGCAGATGGGCCACGTGCGCGGCGCGAATCATGATCTTGGAGGGCACGCAGCCGACGTTGACGCAGGTGCCGCCGATGATGCCGCGCTCGATCAGGGTGACGCGGGCCCCCCTTTCTACCGCCTTGAGCGCGGCCGCCATGGCGGCGCCACCACTGCCGATAACCGCCACGTGAAGCCTGTCACCCTCTTTCCCGGCGTCAGTGCCACCGCTCAGCCAGCCCCGTGCCTTATCGAGCAGGCCGGGACGGGTAGGTAGCGTGATGTCTTCGAACGCCGCTCGATACCCCAGGGCCTCGACGGCGGCCTGCATTTGTTCACGGCTTACGGCCTCGTCGACCTTCAATTCGGCCCTCCCACTGGCGTAGGAAACATCCGCCCGATGCACGCCCGGAATCTTCTCCAAGGCCTCTTTCACATGCACGACACAGGATGCGCAGGTCATGCCAATGATTTTCAGTTCGGTCATAACGTTACTCATTGAATCGTCTCTTGTCAGGTTCACTGGTTTGGCGGCGTCGGACAGGACGCCGGGGAGCAACGGCGGTGCGCGGGCGACACGAAGTCCCAGATGGACACCCCAAACATGACGGCCAGGCCGATATAGAGCAGCCAGCCGCTCCGCCAGCCGTGAGCCAGCATCAAAAACACCGCTACCAGCACCAGGGCCGGGCCGATCAGGCCAGGCGCAGCGCGTCGCCACTGCCGGTGACTGAACCAGCCGAGGGCATTGACGAGCAGAGCCACGCCGGCAAACAACGGCAACAGCGTGGTGATGAACAGGCCTTCCCATTGGCTCAAAAAGCCCAGTCCGATCGTGGCGCCCAGGCTGGCAAGGGCGGGAAAGCACGAGGCGCAACCTATGGCGGAAACCAGCACGCCGACGGAACCGGCTTTGTCACCGATCCGTGTGAACAGATTGAAAGAATTTGCCATCGGAATGCCCGCCTATTGCTTGACGCTGGACGGGTAGCCGGCGTCCTCTGTCGCCTTGGTCAGCGCCTGCGCACTGGTCTTGGCATCGTCGAAGGTGACGATGGCTTCGCGCTTCTCATAACTCACCTCGGCCTTGGTCACGCCCTCGACCTTGGTCAGCGCTTTCTTCACCGTGATTGGGCAAGCGGCGCAGGTCATGCCCGGCACCGACAGGGTGATGATTTGGGAGGCGGCCCACACTGGGGAAACCACGGCAATGAGGGCGAGAGCGGCAAGCAGCTTTTTCATGACCAACTCCTGATTAGTAGAACAAGGGGAGGATGTAGGGGAAAGCGAGCGCGACCAGCACCAAGGCCGTCACGACCCAAAAAACGAGCTTGTAGATGGTGCTTACCTGGGGATCAGCGCAGACCTCACCGGGTATGCAGACTTGAGCCGGGCGGAAAATGCGCCGGTAAGCGAAGAACAGCGCAACCAGTGCCGCGCCAATGAAGAACGGGCGGTAAGGTTCCAGAACGGTGAGGCTGCCGATCCAGGCACCGCTGAAGCCCAAGGCGATCAGCACCAGCGGCCCCAGGCAGCACGTGGACGCGAGGATTGCCGCCAGACCTCCAGTGAGGAGTGCACCGCGCCCATTTCGCGATTCAGACATACGTTCATCCTTCCGAGTGGTTGATCGATGGGTTAAGGTTATTTCCGTAGTTAGGTACGGGGTCAAGCGGCATGCACAACGCGGTGGAAAGCCTGACCATCGGCGCCTTTGCCAAGGCAGCCGGGGTTAACGTGGAAACCATTCGGTTCTATCAACGCAAGGGGCTGTTACCCGAACCGGACAAGCCCTACGGCAGCATTCGCCGCTATGGCGAGGCGGATGTCGCACGGGTGAGATTCGTGAAGTCCGCGCAACGGCTGGGCTTTAGCCTTGATGAAGTGGCCGGACTGTTGCGACTGGACGACGGCGCGCACTGCGACGAAGCGCGTGTGCTCGCCGAGCAGAAGCTTGAGGATGTGCGTGAGAAACTCGCGGATCTTCAGCGGATCGAGTCGGTCTTGGCGCAGCTGGTTGATGACTGTTGCGCGAGCCAAGGGACAGTGAGCTGTCCGCTGATCGTTTCGCTGCAAGCGAGCAAGTGACCGCCCGCACTTCGCGCGTTAGCCCACGATTTCCCGTTTGTCAGGGCTCTCTGTTTGTCGGTCTGAAGGTGGAAAGAGCGGCGCTCATTGAGCGCCGCTGACTGGGCAAAGGAGCACTTGCAAAGGCCCTAGGTTGGTACTGCTATTTGCCCTTGTGCATCAGTGGGGCGGGCCCACGTTGCATCTGGTCGAGTAGCACATATCTACCTTGCAGGCGGACAGCCGGGCTGCGCTTCGCTTCGCCACGGCCTGCCGCCGTGGCGCCCAGTTGTTCAATCTTCTTGACGGTTTCCGCCACTAGGATTGCGTCAGCCTTGTCGCGCATGGAGACAATCTGCTCGGTCGCTCTCGTGACATCGTGATCGCCGCCGTACAGCCCGTCGCCTCTGAGAAGGTCATGCAGGTGATGGATCGGATCAATTCCAAGTGGGGTCGAGGCACGCTCCGCCTGGGCGGGGTGCCGGTGACTCCTGACTGGGGATGTGTCGGGAAATGCTCGGCCCAAGCTATACCACACGGTTAGATCAGCTCTGGACAGTGAGGTGAGGCACACCCCAGCGCTGCTAGGAAGCCGGCTTACTGCTCAGAAGAACCACCTTACCAGTGGCTACGTGTGAATCGCCCCGGCTTTCCTAGACACTCTCCAAGCTCTGGAAATAACGCTTTTCAAACTCCACTGGCGATAGCTGCATAGCGCTGCTGTGC
>MTEW01004229.1_pt7 | contig 38987 bp, 38 predicted proteins | sample 1042681 | NCBI WGS metagenome assembly MTEW01 (sample SAMN06185811, study PRJNA358809) | soil metagenome | isolation source: soil biostimulated with citrate as carbon source | place: India | collected 2015-05-23
CACCACCGGGATGAACACCAGCATGGAGCCGGCGATGATGCCGTTCTTCGACAGCGGAACGGTGATCCGCCAGAAGTTGTTGAAGTTGCTCGAGCCCAGGTCGGAGGCGGCCTCCAGCAGGCTCGGGTCGTGCTTCACCAGGTTGGCGTAGAGCGGCAGGATCATGAACGGCAGGTACGAATAGACCACGCCGATGTACACCGCGGTGTTGGTGTTGAGGATCTGCAGCGGCGTGTCGATCAGGCCGATACCCATCAGCAGGCTGTTGAGCAGGCCGTTGTTGCCGAGAATGCCCATCCAGGCGTAGACGCGGATCAGGATCGCGGTCCAGGTCGGCATCATGATCAGCAGCAGCAGTACGGTCTGGCGCTCCTTCGGCGCCCGCGCGATGGCATAGGCCATTGGGTAACCGATCACCAGGCACAACAGGGTGCTGAAGAAGGCGACCTGCAGCGAGCCCAGGTAGGCCGAGACGTACAGGGCATCTTCGGTGAGGAAGATGTAGTTGCCGAAGTTCAGCAGCAGCGTCAGTTTGTTGTCCGCCCACTGGTAGATTTCCGTGTAGGGCGGAATCGCCACGTCGGCTTCGGCGAAGCTGATCTTCAGCACGATGATGAAGGGCAGCAGGAAGAACAGGAACAGCCAGAGGAAAGGTATGCCGATAACGGCATGCCGCCCGCTGGGCAGATAGCGCGCCAGTTTGCTCGGTTTCATGATTGCAGTACCACGCCGCTGTCGTCTTCCCAGTACACCACCACCGGATCGTCCCAGGTCGGGCGCTTGCCGCGGCGCTCGGCGTTGGCGATGAAGCACTGCACGATCTGCCCGGAGCTGAGCTTGACGTGGTACACCGAATGGCCGCCGAGGTAGGCGATGTCGTGCACGTGGCCGCGGCTCCAGTTGTACTCGGGGTGCTCATGATCGGCCGGCAAGGCGGTGGCCATCAGCAGTTTTTCCGGACGCAGGGCGTAGCTGACCTTCTTGTCCTCGGCACGGGTGCTGACGCCATGGCCGATGTAGATCGGCTTGTCCAGCTGCGGGCAATCGATGATCGCGTGGTCGGCTTCATCGCTGACGATCTGGCCGTCGAACAGGTTGACGTTGCCGATGAACTCACACACCAGGCGGCTGGTCGGCGTCTCGTAGATGTCCACCGGGCTGCCGGTCTGGGCGATCCAGCCCAGGTGCATGATGGCGATGCGCTGGGCCATGGTCATGGCCTCTTCCTGGTCGTGGGTGACCATCACGCAGGTCACGCCGACGCGCTCGATGATCTCCACCAGCTCCAGCTGCATCTGCGAGCGCAGCTTCTTGTCCAGCGCGCCCATCGGCTCGTCGAGCAGCAGCAGCTTGGGACGCTTGGCCAGGGAACGGGCCAGGGCCACGCGCTGACGCTGACCGCCCGAGAGTTGATGCGGCTTGCGCTTGGCGTACTGGGTCATGTGCACCAGCTTGAGCATCTCGGCCACGCGCTCGTCGATCTCGGCCTGGGGCAGCTTGTCCTGCTTGAGACCGAAGGCGATGTTCTGCGCCACGGTCATGTGCGGGAACAGCGCGTAGGACTGGAACATCATGTTGATCGGCCGCTGGTAGGGCGGCATGTCGGTGATGTCCACACCGTCGAGGATGATGCGTCCCTCGGTGGGCCGCTCGAAGCCGGCGAGCATGCGCAGCAGCGTGGATTTGCCCGATCCCGAGCCACCGAGCAGGGCGAAGATCTCACCCTTGTTGATGGTCAGCGATACGTCGTCGACTGCCACTGTCTCGTCGAATTTCTTGGTTACCCGATCGATCTTGACCAGCACCTCTTTCGGTGTCTGGTTTCCCTCGAGGGCTTTTTTGTAGGCGCTGGAAGCGACAGCCATTATCGGAAAACTCCCGGAAGATTGTGCCCGGCCCCTGCGGCCGGGCAGAACGATTACTGACCCGACTTGACCTTGGTCCAGGCGCGAGTCATCAGACGCTGCACACGCACCGGCAATTCGGCAGAGATGTACAGTTTGTCCAGTACCGCTTGTGGCGGGTACACGGACGGGTCGTTGCGTACGTCCTGATCCATCAGTTCACCGGCCTTGGTGTTGGGGTTGGCGTAGCCGACGTAGTTGCTGACGTCGGCGATTACCTGCGGATCGAGGAGGAAATTGATGAAGGCATGGGCCTGTTCGACGTTCGCCGCGTCGGCCGGAATGGCCAGCATGTCGAACCAGAGGTTGGCGCCTTCCTTGGGAATGGCGTAGGCGATCTCGATACCCTTGCCGGCCTCTTCGGCACGGTCGGCGGCCTGCAGGATGTCGCCGGAGAAGCCGGCTGCCACGCAGATGTTGCCGTTGGCCAGATCACCGATGTACTTGGAGCTGTGGAAGTAGGTGACGTAGGGGCGCACCTCCAGCAGCTTGGCCTCGGCCTTGGCGTAGTCGTCGGGGTTGGTGCTGTTGGGGTCCAGGCCCAGGTAGTTGAGCATGGCCGGGATCATCTCGTCGGCCGAGTCGAGGAAGGCCACGCCGCACTGGCTGAGCTTCTTGATGTTCTCGGCTTCGAACAGCACGGCCCAGGAGTCGATCTCCTCGACGCCCAGAACGGCCTTGATCTTCTCGACGTTGTAACCGATGCCGTTGGTGCCCCACAGGTAGGGCACCGAGTACTGGTTGCCGGGGTCGTTGGTTTCCAGCTGCTTGAGCAATGCCTGGTCCAGATTGTCCCAGTTCGGCAGCTTGGCGCGGTCGAGCGGCTGGAAGGCACCGGCACGGATCTGCTTGCCGAGGAAATGGTTGGACGGCACCACCACGTCATAGCCGCTGCGACCGGCGAGCAGTTTGCCTTCGAGGGTTTCGTTTGAGTCGAAGACGTCGTAGATCGGCTTGATGCCGGTTTGCGCCTCGAACTTGGCCAGGGTCTCTTCGCCGATGTAGTCGCTCCAGTTGTAGATGTGCACCTTCGGCTGGGCCAGGGCCACACCACAGACGGCGGAGGCCGCCAGGGCGATCAGAGACTTGGGCAGGGTAACTCGCACAGTTTCATCCTCGTTATGGTGTGCCGCCCGAAAAGGCGCGGCACTTTATAGGAAAATCTTCCGCCGATCAGCGTCCGCTCTTGATTCGCGTCCAGTCACGTGTCAGCCAGCGCTGCACCTCGGGGGTACGCTCCTCGGCAACGTAGAGCTTGGCCATGACCTCCGCGCTGGGATACACGCCCGGATTCTCGCGCACGCCTTCGTCGACCAGCTCGGTGGCCTTGAGGTTGGGGTTGGCGTAGGCCACGTAATTGCTGATCTTGGCGATCACGTCCGGACGCAGCAGGTAGTTGATGAAGGCATGCGCCTCATCGACGTTCTTCGCGTCCTTGGGGATCGCCAGCAGGTCGGCCCACATCGCGGTGCCTTCCTTGGGAATGATGTAGATGATCTCGTCGCTGCGGCCGGCCTCTTCGGCACGGTCGGCGGCCTGCAGCACATCGCCGGAGTAGCCGAAGGCGGCGCAGATCTCGCCATTGGCCAGATCGGAGATGAACTTGGAGCTGTGGAAGTAGGTGATGTACGGGCGCACCTTCATCATCTGCTCGAAGGCTTTCTCGTAGTCTTCGCGCTTGGTGGTGTGCGGCGACAGGCCCAGGTAGTTGACCGTCTGCGGCAGCACTTCATCGCCCGAATCGAGCAGGGCGATGCCGCATTTCGCCAGCTTCTCGGCGTACTGCGGCTCGAACAGCAGGGCCCAGGAATCCAGCGGGGCATCTTCGCCGAGCACGGCACGGGCCTTGGTGGCGTTCAGGCCGATGCCGTTGGTGCCCCACAGATAGGGCACCGAGTATTCGTTGCCGGGGTCGCCCGCGGCCAGGTTCTGCATGATGGTCGGGTCGAGATTGACCAGGTTCGGCAGCTTGGATTTGTCCAGCTTCAGGTAGGTGCCGGCACGCACCTGCTTGGCCAGGTAGTGGTTGGTGGGTACCACCACGTCGTAGCCGCTCTGGCCGGTGGCCAGCTTGCCATCGAGGGTTTCGTTGGAGTCGAAAACGTCATACACCACCTTGATGCCGGTTTCCTTCTCGAACTCGGCGATGGTGTCCGGCGCAATGTAGTCGGACCAGTTGTAGACCTTGACCACACGATTGGCCGCCTGTGCTGCGGACATGCCAATGGCGGCGGCGACAAGGCCGGCCAGCAGGATAGAACGACGCATGACGTTTCCTCTTCTTGCCTGGGAAAAGCCTGGCGGGCGAACCCGCCAGGCGGCGTTGCTGCGTTGCTTAGCGACCGGACTTGATCTTGGTCCAGCTGCGGGTCATGTTGCGCTGCACCGCCGGAGCCAGGTCCGGGAAGGTGTAGATCTTCTTCAGCACTTCCGGCGTCGGGTATACGCCCGGATCGGTGCGCAGGGCCTCATCCACCAGCGGCGTGGCCGCGGCGTTGCCGTTGGGGAACTGCACGTAGTTGGTGATGTTGGCCATCACCGCCGGCTCCATCAGGTAGTTGAGGAACACGTGGGCAGCCTCGACGTTCTTGGCGTCGGCCGGTACCGCCAGCATGTCGAAGAAGGAACCTGCGCCCTCCTTGGGAATGTTGTAGCCGACGTTCACGCCGTTCTTGGCTTCCTCGGCGCGCGCCTTGCTCTGATAGATGTCGCCCGAATAGCCGATGGCCACGCAGATGTTGCCGTTGGCCAGGTCGGAGATGTACTTGGAGCTGTGGAAGTAGGCCACCGAAGGACGGATGGAGAGGAACAGCTCCTCGGCCTTCTTCAGCTCGTCAGCCTTGCTGCTGTCCGGGGCGTAGCCCAGGTAGTGCAGCGCCGCCGGGAGAATTTCGGTCGGCGAGTCGAGGAAGGACACGCCGCAGGACTTCAGCTTTTCCATGTTCTCCGGCTTGAACACCAGATCCCAGGAGTCTACCGGCGCGTCGTCGCCGAGCACGGCCTTGACCTTGTCGACGTTGTAGCCGATGCCGATGGTGCCCCACATGTAGGGGATCGAGTACTGGTTGCCCGGGTCGCTCGGATCCAGCGCCTTGAGCAGGTCCTGGTCGAGGTTCGACCAGTTCGGCAGTTTGGACTTGTCCAGCTTCTGGAACACGCCCGCCTTGATCTGCTTGGCCAGGAAGGGGTTGGACGGTACCACCACGTCGTAACCGGAGCTGCCGGCCAGCAACTTGGCTTCCAGCACCTCGTTGCTGTCGAAGACGTCATAGACGACCTTGATGCCGGTTTCCTTCTCGAAGTTGGCCAGGGTGTCTTCGGCGATGTAGTCGCTCCAGTTGTAGACATGCAGCACCTTGCTGTCAGCCTGCGCAGCGCCTGCCACGGCGGCGGTCAGGGACAACGCGAGAAGGGTCTTGCCGAATGTTTTCATGCGTACAGCTCCTGTTGTTGTGTCGGTAATCCGGAGGACGCGCGAGCCGCTCGATTCAGGCTGGCTCACGCACTCCGGCGCAGTCTGGCAAGGTCATGGCACCGCTGACAACTTTCCGTGACTGCGGGCTTTCAGACCGACAGGTCACGCAGGGTGAGATCCAGGCACTTGCGCGCTTTTTCCACCAGTTCGTCGATTTCCGCCCGGCTGATCACCAGCGGCGGGGCAATGATCATGGTGTCGCCCACGGCGCGCATGATCAGACCGTTATTAAAGCAGTGCCCGCGACAGACCATGCCGGCGGCCACGGTGTCCGGGTAACGCTTGCGCGTCGCCTTGTCCTGCACCAGTTCGATGGCGCCGAGCATGCCCAGGCCGCGTACCTCGCCCACCAGCGGGTGGTCTGCCAGTTCGCGCAGGCGTTGCTGCAAATACGGTGCCGTTTCCGCCTTGACCCGCTCGACGATGCCTTCTTCCCGGAGCAGGCGCAGGTTCGCCAGCCCCACCGCCGCCGCCACCGGATGCCCGGAATAGGTGAAGCCGTGGTTGAAGTCGCCATGCGCCTCGATCACCTCGAACACCTTGTCGCTGACGATCAGCCCGCCCATCGGCACGTAGCCGCTGGTGAGGCCCTTGGCGATGGTCATCAGATCGGGCTTGAGGTCGTAGTACTGGCTGCCGAACCACTCACCGGTACGGCCAAAGCCGCAGATCACCTCGTCGGCGACGAACAGAATGTCGTACCTGGCCAGGATCTCCTTGATCCGCGGCCAGTAGGTCTCGGGCGGAATGATCACGCCACCGGCGCCCTGGATCGGCTCGGCGATAAAGGCGGCGACGTTCTCTTCACCCAGCTCGAGAATCTTCTTCTCCAACTGATCGGCGGCCCAGATGCCGAACTCCTCCGGCGACTGGTCGCCGCCCTCGCCGAACCAGTAGGGCTGCGGGATATGGGCGATGCCCGGAATCGGCAGATCGCCCTGCTCGTGCATGAACTTCATGCCGCCGAGGCTGGCGCCGGCCACGGTGGAGCCGTGGTAGCCGTTCTCGCGGCCGATGATGATCTTCTTGTTCGCCTTGCCCTTGCACGCCCAGTAGTGGCGTACCAGACGCAGCATGGTGTCGTTGCCTTCGGAGCCCGAACCGGTGAAGAACACGTGGTTCATGCCGGCCGGCGCCAGTTGGGAGATGGCGTGGGCCAGCTCCAGCACCGGCGGGTGGGCGGTCTGGAAGAAGGTGTTGTAGAACGGCAGCTGCAACATCTGCTTGGAAGCAGCCTCGACCAGCTCCTCGCGGCCATAGCCGACGGCCACGCACCACAGGCCGGCCATGCCATCGAGGATCTTGTTGCCCTCGCTGTCCCACAGGTGCACGCCCTTGGCTTCAGTGATGATGCGCGGACCTTTTTCGGCCAGCTGCTTGTAGTCACTGAACGGCGCCAGGTGGTGAGCCTGGCTCAGGGCCTGCCAGTGCGCGGTTTGCGGATTGTTCGCTTGCTTGTTCATAACCAACACCTTGCTAGCGCGAGGCGCTCGGCGCCTCGCAGAAATTCGTGGCGCCGGCCGCAACTGGCGCGGCCGGCCGCCCGTTACACCGACAGCAGCAGGAACTCACGCTCCCAGGAGCTGATCACGCGCTTGAAGTTCTCGTGCTCGGCGCGCTTGACCGCGACGTAGCCGCGCATGAACTTCTCGCCCAGGTACTTCTCGGCGGCCTTGCAGGCCTCCATGCGCTCCAGCGCCGCCTCGATGGTCAGCGGCAGGCGCAGGTTGCGGCGCTCGTAGCCACGCCCCTTGACCGGGGCGCTGGGCTTGATGCCCTCGACCATGCCGATGTAGCCGCACAGCAGCGACGCGGCCAGCACCAGATAGGGGTTGGCGTCGGCGCCGGCCAGGCGGTTTTCCACCCGACGGTTCTGCGGCCCGGCCTCGGGCACGCGCAAGCCCACGGTACGGTTCTCCTCGCCCCACTCCACGTTCACCGGCGCCGAGGTATCGGGCAGGAAGCGGCGGAACGAGTTGACGTTGGGTGCGAACAGCGGCAGCAGCTCGGGGATGTACTTCTGCAGGCCGCCGATGTGCTGCAGGAACAGCTCGCTCATGGTGCCGTCTTCATTGGAGAAGATGTTCTTGCCGGTCTTGATGTCCACCACGCTCTGGTGGATGTGCATGGCGCTGCCCGGCTCGTCGGTGATCGGCTTGGCCATGAAGGTGGCCGCCACGTCGTGCTTGAGCGCGGCCTCGCGCATGGTGCGCTTGAACACGGTGATCTGGTCGGCCAGGTGCAGCGCGTCGCCGTGACGGAAGTTGATCTCCATCTGCGCCGGGCCGTCCTCGTGGATCAGCGTGTCCAGGTCCAGGCCCTGCAGCTCGCACCAGTCGTAGACGTCCTCGAACAGCGGGTCGAATTCGTTGGCCGCGTCGATGGAGAAGGACTGACGCCCTACCTCCGGACGACCGGAACGGCCCATCGGCGCCACCAGTGGGAAGTCCGGGTCGCTGTTGCGCTTGGTCAGGTAGAACTCCATCTCCGGCGCGACGATCGGCCGCCAGCCCTTGTCGGCATACAGCTTCAGCACGGTCTTGAGAATGTTGCGCGGCGACAGCTCGATGGGGTTGCCCTGCTTGTCGAAGGTGTCGTGGATCACCATGGCGGTGGGCTCGATGGCCCAGGGCACGAGGAACACGGCGTTCTCGTCGGGGCGGCAGAACATGTCGATGTCCGCCTCGTCGAGCAGCTCGTAATAGATGTCGTCCTCGACGTAGTCGCCGGTCACGGTCTGCAGCAGCACGCTTTCGGGCAGGCGCATGCCCTTCTCATCGAGGAACTTGTTGGTCGGCGATATCTTGCCGCGGGCAATGCCGGTCAGGTCACTGATCAGGCATTCGACTTCGGTGATTTTGCGTTCTTTCAGCCAGCTGGTGAGCTGGTCAAGCTTGGTACTCATAGAGACCTCAGGGTTGTAGAACCGATATGTTTATAGCCGGTTCAGCGTTGCCCGCCCTCTCCCTGCAAGCCTCACCAAAGGCCTGAGAGAAGGCGAGATATTCGGATGGGATGCTACTAGGGCTGTAGCACCTCCGGCACGAGGCTTTTCGCCCCAGGCACGGAAAAAACTCCGCCCGGGGCGCCAGTCGATGGCGTCGATGCCTCGAGCGCCGTGGCCGGATACGCAACAACCCGGCCAGGAAGGGTCCGCAGCGGCGTTTCGCTGGCTGCGCTATCGTGCTGATTGAGGGGTATGCTGGCAGCGTGACGAGACGCGCCTGTTACAGGCAGGCTGCCGGGCCGCAGTGAGCCGAAGAGCCACTGCAAACCAGTGTCCTCCGGCCGCGCCACGCGGAGACTCGCAGCGGCGATGACGCGATGAGGAGCGAGACCAAGAGTCTTGGTACAAGCGCTGACGCCGATGCTCGGCAGACAGAACATGGGACACCCGTATTATTGCTGTTATGGGTTTGAACCGAGCTTAGCCTTGTTCATTTTTTTACACAATAGCTCTGTAAAAAATTGAACACACCCCACTGAGCACCCTGTCGGCATGCGGGAAAAGCGCCTCTGAAAGGCCTTGAAACGCCCCAAAAATGGCCATCATGCCCCACTACAGGGCATCATGAGGGCAGCTTGACAGTAAAGTGCGTTTCGGATTGACTCACACCCATGCAGTCGCATGATTGATATATTTAACAAAAAGGTGTTGCATCATGTCGGTACCCCCGCGTGCCGTTCAGCTTAACGAAGCGAACGCGTTCCTTAAGGAACATCCTGAGGTCCAGTTCGTCGACCTTCTTATTGCAGATATGAATGGTGTGGTGCGCGGCAAGCGCATCGATCGAAACGCCCTTCACAAGGTGTACGAAAAAGGCATCAACCTGCCGGCTTCGCTCTTCGCCCTCGACATCAACGGCTCCACCGTCGAAAGCACCGGCCTCGGCCTGGACATCGGCGACGCCGACCGTATCTGCTTCCCCATCCCCAATACCCTGTGCAACGAACCCTGGCAGAAGCGCCCGACCGCGCAGCTGCTGATGACCATGCACGAGCTGGACGGCACGCCCTTCTTCGCCGACCCGCGCGAGGTATTGCGCCAGGTGGTGCAGAAGTTCGACGAACTGGGCCTGCGTATCTGCGCAGCCTTCGAACTGGAGTTCTACCTGATCGACCAGGAGAACGTGAACGGCCGGCCGCAGCCGCCACGCTCGCCGATTTCCGGCAAGCGCCCGCACTCCACCCAGGTCTACCTGATCGACGACCTCGACGAGTACGTCGACTGCCTGCAGGACATGCTCGAAGCCGCCAAGGAGCAGGACATCCCGGCCGACGCCATCGTCAAGGAAAGCGCCCCGGCGCAGTTCGAGGTCAACCTGCATCACGTCGAGGACGCCATCAAGGCCTGCGACTACGCGCTGCTGCTCAAGCGCCTGATCAAGAACATCGCCTACGACCACGAGATGGACTCCACCTTCATGGCCAAACCCTATCCGGGTCAGGCCGGCAACGGTTTGCACGTGCACATCTCGCTGCTCGACAAGAAGACCGGCAAGAACATCTTCGCCGCCGACAACCCGCTGGAGAACACCTCGTTGCGCCATGCCGTGGGCGGCATTCTCGATACCATGGCGGCGTCGATGGCCTTCCTCTGCCCCAACGTCAACTCCTACCGCCGCTTCGGTGCACAGTTCTACGTGCCCAACGCGCCGAGCTGGGCGCTGGACAACCGCACCGTGGCCGTGCGCGTGCCGACCGGCAGCCCGGATGCCGTGCGCATCGAACACCGGGTGGCCGGCGCCGATGCCAACCCCTACCTGATGCTGGCGTCGATCCTTGCCGGTATCCACCACGGCCTGACCAACCAGATCGAACCGGGCGAACCGATCGAAGGCAACGCCTACGAACAGCTCGAGCCCAGCCTGCCGAACAACCTGCGCGATGCCCTGCGCGAGCTGGACGACAGCGAAGTGCTGAACAAGTACATCGATCCCAAGTACATCGACATCTTCGTCGCGTGCAAGGAAGCCGAGCTGCAGGAGTTCGAGACCACCATCTCCGACCTCGAGTACAACTGGTACCTGCATACCGTGTGACACCGAGAAAGCCGGCCGCAGAGCCGGCTTCTTTTTGCCTGCCAACTGCCAACCGACAGCTCTGACGCTTCGCGTCGGGACCAGCGGTTCGCCGCACGGCGACTCCGCTGACGTGAACCAACCTCCGGCGACCGAGGCCGCCGGTTATCGTTGCCTTCATCAACGGGGAGCTATTCATGCAACGCGCTCTTGCCGCCGCCCTGCTCGGCCTGACCTGCGCCCTGGCTCAGGCCGCCGACAGCATCCGGGTCTACAACTGGAACGATTACATCGCGCCGCAGGTGCTGGACGACTTCACCCGCGACACCGGCATCGCGGTCGAGTACCACACCTTCGCCAGCGCCGAAGAGCTGAACGCCGCGTTGCACAGCGGCGAGGCCATCGACGTCGCGGTGCCGTCGCACAACGACCTGCCGGCGCTGATCGCCGACGCGCGCATCCGGCCGCTGGACCTGGCCAGACTGCCCAACCGCCAGCACCTGGACAAACAGCTGCTGAGCAAGCTGGCGGCCGTCGACCCGCAGAACGGTTATGCCGTGCCCTATCTGTGGGGCGCGGTAGGCCTGGCGATCAACACCCCTCAGGCCGAAGCCGCCTACGGCGGGGCGCTGCCGGAGAGCTGGAGCCTGCTGTTCGATGCCGAGCAGAGCGCGCGCCTGGCCAAGTGCGGCATCAGCGTGCTGGATGCACCGGATGAAACCCTGTCGCTGCTGCTCAACTACCAGGGCCGTAGCCTCGCCCGCAGCGCACCGAGCCGCGTCGAACGTGCCGGCAGCGTGCTCGAAGCCCTGCGTCCACACCTGCGCTATATCGACAGCGAGCGCTATATCGACGACCTCAGCAACGGCCGCCTGTGCCTGGCCATGGCCTGGGTCGGCGACGCCCTGGCCGCTGCTCAGGCCGGCCAGCCGGTCAGCTTCGTGGTGCCGCAGGAAGGCTCGGTGCTGTTCATCGACAACCTGGTGATCCCCGCCAGTGCCGCGCGCCCGGACCTCGCCCACCGCTTCATCGACTACCTGATGCAACCGCAGGTGATCGCCCGGATCACCGCCGAAACGCTCTACCCCAATGGCAATGCCGACTCCATGCAGTTCATCGACAGCGCCCTGCTGCAGCAACCGGGCCTCTATCCGGATCAGGACACCAAACGCCGTCTGTATCCGCTGGAGGTACTCTCGGACAAGCACGCCCAGGTGCGCAGCCAGGTCTGGCAACGCTTCCGTGACGGCAGTTGATGGTTCGGCGAGGCTTGCCTCGCCCACTGCGCCTGACGTCCAATAGCGCCTCGCCCACCGAGGAGCCCGTCATGTCGCGCCCCGCCAGCCCCCGCAAACCGCGCGCCAGCAGCCAGGCACGGATCGCCCAGATTCTCGCCGCCGCCCGCGAACTGCTGGCCGAACAGGGCATGGCCAACCTGTCGATCTACACCGTGGCCGAGCACGCGGGCATTCCGCCGTCGTCGGTCTATCACTTCTTCGCCAGCGTGCCGGCCCTGCTCGAAGGGCTGACCAGCGACGTGCACGCGGCCTTTCGCGCCTGCCTGCTGGAGCCCGTGGATCACAGCGGCCTGCACAGCTGGCATGACCTGTCACGCATCGTCGAGCAGCGCATGCTGGCGGTTTACGCCGCGGATGCCGCCGCGCGCCAGCTGATCCTGGCCCAGCATGGCCTGGCCGAGGTGACCCAGGCCGATCACCAGCACGACATCGAGCTGAGCCGCCTGATGCAGGCGCTGTTCGACCGCCACTTCCCCCTGCCACAACTGCCGGTGGATATCGACGTGTTTGCCCTGGCCATGGAGCTGGGCGATCGGGTCTACGCCCGCTCGGTGCAGCTGCATGGCGAGATCATCCCGCGCCTGGCCGAGGAAGGCATGCGCGTGTTCGATGCCTATCTGGGCCTCTACCTGCCGGCCGCCCTGCCGAAACGAGCCACGCCGCTTACGTAGGGTGCGCCGAGCGCACCAACCCCCCCTTTGTCGGAACGTCCGCGATTACGCACGGCCTAGGCGCGTGCCTCCTTACGACTCACGCCCGGATTTTTATCCGATAAAAATCTAAAATATTTCCCTCATTACGCCTTCTCTGTCTTTTAAATCCGATTTTTATCGGATATAAATCGACTAATCTGCCCTGGTCGATCCACCCGCCACGGCCCCGTCACAGGTCGCCGACTGCCTCGGACGACCGCTTTCCCGCCTACGAGGTGCTTTATGTCCCGTATCGTTACCGTCGCTGCGACCCAGATGGCCTGCTCCTGGGATACCGCCGCGAACATCGCCAACGCCGAACGGCTGGTACGCCAGGCAGCCGCTCAGGGCGCGCAGATCATCCTGATTCAGGAGCTGTTCGAGACGCCCTACTTCTGCCAGAAGCCCAACGCGGACTACACCCAGCTGGCCACCACGGCGGAGGAGAACCCGGCGATCCTGCACTTTCGCAAAGTCGCCGCCGAGCTGAAGGTGGTACTGCCGATCAGCTTCTTCGAACGCGCCGGTCGCGCCCGTTTCAACAGCATCGCCATCATCGATGCCGACGGCAGCAACCTCGGGATTTATCGGAAAAGCCATATCCCCGACGGCCCCGGCTACCACGAAAAGTATTACTTCAACCCCGGCGATACCGGCTTCAAGGTCTGGGATACCGCCTACGCCAGGATCGGTGTCGGCATCTGCTGGGATCAGTGGTTCCCCGAGTGCGCGCGCAGCATGGCGCTGATGGGCGCGGAAATCCTCTTCTACCCCACCGCCATCGGCAGCGAGCCGCATGACCCGACCATCAGCTCGCGTGACCACTGGCAGCGCGTGCAGCAGGGCCACGCCGGCGCCAACCTGATGCCGCTGGTGGCCAGCAACCGCATCGGCCGCGAAGAACAGGACGGCTACGACATCACCTTCTACGGCAGCTCGTTCATCGCCAACCAGTTCGGTGAGAAGGTCGAGGAGCTGGGCCAGAGCGAGGAAGGCGTGCTGGTGCACCGCTTCGATCTGACCGCGCTGGAGAAGGTGCGCACCGCCTGGGGTGTGTTCCGCGACCGCCGGCCGAACCTATACTGGCCACTTTCCACGCTCGATGGTGAAACTCCGTCGACCCCGTAGGTGCGCTGTGCGCACCTAGCCCTCCAGACACTTTGCCGGTGCGCATGGCGCACCCTACGGAACCGAGACATGACCACCCTGACTACCACCCCACGCGCCGATGGTTTCCATATGCCCGCCGAGTGGGCACCGCACAGCCAGACCTGGATGGTCTGGCCGGAGCGCCCGGACAACTGGCGCAACGGCGGCAAGCCGGCGCAGGCGGCCTTCACCGCCGTGGCCAAGGCCATCGCCCAGTTCGAGCCGGTGACCGTGTGCGTCTCCGCCGCGCAGTACGAAAACGCCCGCGCCCGCCTGGACGACGACAACATCCGCCTGGTGGAAATCACCACCGACGATGCCTGGGTGCGTGACACCGGGCCGACTTTCGTGATCAACGGCCGCGACGACGTGCGCGGCGTGGATTGGACCTTCAACGCCTGGGGCGGCTTCGACGGCGGCCTGTACTGGCCGTGGCAGCGCGACGATCAGGTGGCGCGCAAGATCCTCGAGATCGAAGGCTGCAAGCGCTATCGCACCGAGGGTTTCGTCCTCGAAGGCGGCTCGATCCACGTCGACGGCGAAGGCACCCTGATCACCACCGAAGAATGCCTGCTGAACAGGAACCGCAACCCGCACCTGTCGCGTGAAGAGATCGAGGCCGTGCTGCGCGAGCACCTGGCCATCGACACGGTGATCTGGCTGCCCGACGGCCTGTACAACGACGAGACCGACGGCCACGTCGACAACTTCTGCTGCTACGTGCGCCCGGGCGAGGTGCTGCTGGCCTGGACCGACGATCAGAACGATCCCAACTACCCGCGCTGCCAGGCCGCCATGCGTGTGCTGGAGAGCGTGCGTGATGCCAAGGGCCGCCAGCTGATCGTGCATAAGATGCCGATCCCCGGCCCGATCCACGCCAGCGAAGAGGAATGCGCCGGCGTCGACGCCGCCGAAGGCAGCCAGGAGCGTAGCCCTGAGGTGCGCCTGGCCGGCTCCTACGTCAACTTCCTGATCGTCAACGGCGGCATCGTCGCGCCGAGCTTCGATGACCCGAAGGACGCAGAGGCCCGCGCCATCCTGCAACAGGTCTTCCCGGAGCACCGCGTGGTGATGGTGCCCGGCCGCGAGATCCTCCTGGGCGGCGGCAATATCCACTGCATCACCCAGCAGCAGCCGGCACCGCAGGGTGCCTGACGGCTCCTCACCGCAGCAGCATGAAAACGCTCGGCAGATGCCGGGCGTTTTTCGTTCAGCTGCATCGAGGCACAGGCTTCATTTCACTTTGCAGGTGTTGATGCCCAGCAAGGGATAGGCCGGGCAGAAACGGAAGACACCGGTCGCCAGCGGCACCACGCCAATCCAGCCCCACAGACCGATCACGCCGGCCAGGCTGAGAGCGATGAGGATCAGACCCGCGGCGATGCGCAGGCTACGGTCGAGCGTTCCAACATTGGCTTTCATCGAGGTTCTCCAGGTCAACGCCCGCGCCGGCCTTCCAGCGCGGTAAAGATCAGCATGCCGGCGAGCATCGCGGCAACGAACAACGCCGCCTGCCAGTGACCGGTCAACAGGATGGCCAGCGCCGGCCCCGGACAGATGCCGGCGATGCCCCAGCCAACCCCGAACAGCAGGCTGCCAGTGATCAGCCGGGCGTCCAGATCGCGCCGCGTCGGCAGTTGCATGGCGCCGCCCAGCAAGGCTCTGGCGCGCCGCGGTGCCAGGTTCAGCGGCAGCGCCGCGACACCGACGGCTCCCGCCATCACCAGCGCCAGCGACGGGTCCCAGTCGCCGGCCAGATCGAGAAAGGCCAGCACCTTGGCCGGATCGGCCATGCCCGCCAGCAGCAGCCCGAGACCGAACAGCACACCGCAGGCGAATGCACTGAGTCTGGCCATGTTCAGCCCCTCAGCAGATGACGCAGGACAAAGACCGTGGCGAAACCCGCAGCCATGAAGCACAGGGTGGCCACCAGCGAGCGCGGCGACAGGCGCGAGACGCCGCACACGCCATGGCCGCTGGTGCAGCCGGAGCCGTAGCGCGTGCCGATGCCCACCAGGAGGCCGGCGGCGATCAAGCCGAGGCTGCCGGTGCCGAAGTGAACCGGCGGCAACGCGGCGAACGTCGCCCAGAGCAGCGGGGCCAGCAAGAGGCCAAGCAAAAAGGCGATCTTTTCGCCACGCCCTTCGCCCTGAGGCTGCAGTAGGCTGCCGAGCAGGCCGCTGATACCGGCCACGCGACCATTGACTAGGGCGAACAGCGCGGCCGCCAGGCCAATCAGGGCGCCGCCGGCCAGGGCGCTCCAGGGCGCGGCCCAGTCGATGCTCACTGCCGGCCCTCGCAGAACAGCCGGTAGAGCGTCTCGATCACCGCCAGCGCCGCCGGGCTGCTGATGCGATAGAAGATCTGCTTGCCGTCGCGGCGGGTTTCCACCAGTCCCTCACGGCGCAGCACCGCGAGTTGTTGCGACAGCGTCGGCTGTTGAATGCCGAGCAGCGTCTCCAGCTCGCTGACATTGCGCTCGCCCTGCGACAGCTGGCACAGCAACAACAGGCGATCCGGATTGGCCAGCGCCTTGAGCAGCTGCCCGGCAGCATCGGCATTGGCGCGCAACTGCTGGATATCGATGGGCTCGTCCATGCAATACCTTCACTCAATACAATATGTATTTTTATATATTGTATTTTGACTAAATGATATCCCCGGCGACCAACGGTCGCAGGCCAGGGCGAAACCCTAGGCAACAAAAAACCCGCCGAAGCGGGTTCCTTGCAGATCGGTGCGAATCAGGCGTCGGCGTCGGCGGCGGCCTGGTAGGCGCCAGCGTCGAGCAGCTTGTCCAGCTCGCTGGCATCGCTCGGCTTGAGCTTGAAGAACCAGCTGCCGTACGGGTCGCTGTTGACGCTCTCGGGGCTGTCGACCAGCGCCTCGTTGATCGCGATCACTTCGCCGCCCACCGGCGCGTAGATGTCGGAGGCAGCCTTGACCGACTCCACCACCCCGGCTTCCTGGCCGGCGTCCAGCTGCTTGCCGACTTCCGGCAGTTCGATGAACACCACGTCGCCGAGGGCTTCCTGGGCGTGGTCGGAAATGCCCACGGTCACGCTGCCGTCGGCCTCCAGGCGCGCCCACTCGTGGCTGGCGGCGTAACGCAGATCGGCGGGGATATTGCTCATGTTCGATTCCTCGTAAACGGTGACGGCAAGTGGGCCGTCAGGACAATTTAGCAGGCCGTGGCGCCAGGGAAAGCCGACGCCGCGACCTGATGATTCAGATAAGGGTTTTGCCGTTGCGCACGAAGCTCGGCCTGACCACTCGCACCGGGTACCACTTGCCGCGGATCTCCACCTCGGCGCGCTCGCCGGTGGCCGTCGGCACGCGAGCCAGGGCGATGGATTTGTTCAGCGTCGGCGAGAAGCTGCCGCTGGTGATTTCACCTTCGCCGATGCCCTCGACACGCACCACCTGATGCGCGCGCAGCACGCCGCGCTCTTCCAGCACCAGGCCGACCAGCTTGCTCGGGCAACCCGCCGCGCGCTGCGCCTCGAGTGCGGCACGGCCGATGAAGGCGCGCGCGGCCGGCTCCCAGGCGATGGTCCAGGCCATGTTGGCCGCCAGCGGCGAAACGCTTTCGTCCATGTCCTGGCCGTAGAGGTTCATGCCGGCCTCCAGGCGCAGGGTGTCGCGCGCACCGAGGCCGATGGGCGCAATACCGGCGCCGACCAGCTCGTTGAGCAGCGGCACCACCTCGGCCACCGGCAGCACGATTTCCAGACCATCCTCACCGGTGTAGCCGGTGCGCGCGATGAACCAGTCGCCTTCGGCCAGCCCCTGGAACGGCCGCAGCTCGTGGATCAGCGCAGCGCGGGCCTGGGTCAGCAGTTCGGCCACGCGAGCGCGGGCCTTGGGTCCCTGGATGGCGAGCATGGCCAGGTCGCGGCGCTCGCGCAGTTGCACGTCGAAGTCACCGGCCTGGGCATGCATCCACGCCAGGTCCTTGTCGCGGGTACCGGCATTGACCACCAGACGGTAACTCTGCTCCTGGGCAGAAGAGCCGGTGAGGTAGACGATCAGGTCATCGATCACCCCGCCCTGCTCGTTGAGCATGGCGCTGTACAGGGCCTTGCCGGCGCTGTCCAGGCGCGCCACGTCGTTGGCCAGCAGGCGCTGCAGAAAGGCCTGGGCCTGGCTGCCGGTCACGTCCACCACGCACATGTGGGAGACGTCGAACACGCCGCACTCGCGACGCACCTGATGGTGTTCCTCCACCTGCGATCCGTAGTGCAGCGGCATGTCCCAGCCGCCGAAATCCACCATTTTGGCCCCCAGTGCCAGGTGCAGGTCATAAAGGGGGGTACGCTGTCCCATGGGTGTCTCCTTCCGGGCTTGGCGAAGCGATTCAGACCCCTAGAAGCTATCTGCGTTGCCATTGCTGCGTTACAGCCAGACTCGAAATGCTCATGTGCAGGAGCACACTGCGCTTTCTTGCCTGTCTGCACCTTGCACTGGCGGCCTCGGCTCGAGCATCCTGCTTCGCTCTACCTCCGGCATCCGTGCAGGCGTCGGCAACGCTTCTAGATGAATCTTGCCGGGTCACCCGGCTCGCGAATGGCGCGCATTGTAGCCGCAAGGTCGGCGGGGGTCATCTGACCAAAGGTCGCCTTCAGCCGATGCCTCGCGCCGAACGACGGATCAGCAGGATCACCGGCAACAGGCCGACCAGCACCAGGGTCAGCGCCGGCAGCGAGGCGCGCGCCCACTCCCCTTCGCTGGTCATCTCGAATACCCGCACCGACAGGGTGTCCCAGCCGAAGGGACGCATCAGCAGGGTGGCCGGCATTTCCTTGAGCACGTCGACGAACACCAGCAGCGCGGCCGACAAGGTGCCCGGCAGCAGCAGCGGCAGATAGACCTTGAAGAACAGACCGATGCCGCCCACCCCCAGGCTGCGAGAGGCCTCCGGCAGCGACGGGCGGATGCGCGCCAGGCTGGTTTCCAGCGGCCCGAAGGCCACCGCCATGAAGCGGATCAGATAGGCCAGCAGCAGCGCCGTCAGGCTGCCCAGCAGCAGGGGCTTGCCGGCACCGCCCAGTGCCGAGGACAGCGGAATGACCAGCTCGCGGTCGAGAAAGCTGAACGCCAGCATGATCGCCACCGCCAGCACCGAACCCGGCAGCGCATAACCGAGGTTGCCCAGGGCGACGCCAAGGCGCACGCCGCGCGTCGGCGCCTGGCGTCTGGCGAACGCCAGCAGCATGGCCGCGCTGACCGTGATCAGCGCGGCCATGCCACCCAGATACAGGGTGTGCAGGATCAGCCCGGCATAACGCTCGTCGAGGTCGAAGCGGCCGCGCTGCCAGAACCACAGCAGCAGCTGCAGCACGGGGATCAGGAAGGCACAGGCGAACACCAGGCCGCACCAGGCGCTGGCGGCGAAGGCCTTCCAGCCGTGCAGGTGGTACAGCGCCTTGCCGCGCGGGCGCTCGTTGGCCGGGCGTGCGGCGCCACGGGCACGGCGCTCGCCATAGAGCACCAGCGCCACCGCGAGCAGCAGCAGGCTGGCCAGCTGGGTCGCGCTGGTCAGGCTGTAGAAGCTGTACCAGGTCTTGTAGATGGCGGTGGTGAAGGTGTCGAAGTTGAATACCGCCACCGCGCCGAAATCGGCGAGGGTTTCCATGATCGCCAAGGCCAGGCCGGCACCGATGGCCGGGCGCGCCATCGGCAGCGCCACGCGCCAGAAGGCCTGCCAGGGACTTTGTCCGAGCACCCGCGCCGCTTCCATCAGGCCCTTGCCCTGGGCCAGGAAGGCGCCGCGGGCGAGCAGGTAGACATAGGGGTAGAACACCAGCACCAGCACGATGATGACGCCGCCGGTGGAACGCACCCGCGGCAGGCGAAAGTCGCTGCCGAGCCATTCGCGCAGCAGCGTCTGCACCGGCCCGGCGAAATCCAGCAGACCGACGAAGACGAACGCCAGCACGTAGGCGGGGATGGCGAAGGGCAGCATCAGCGCCCAGTCCAGCCAGCGCCGCCCGGGAAACTCGCAGAGGCTGGTGAGCCAGGCCAGGCTGACGCCCAGCAGCGTCACCCCGACACCGACGCCGAGCACCAGGGTCAGGGTATTGCCGATCAGACGCGCCATCTGCGTCTGCCACAGGTGCGTCCAGATCTTCGCATCCACCTCGTGCCAGCTCAGCAGCAATACCGACAGCGGCATCAGCACCAGCAGGGCGATGGCGAACACGATGGGATACCAGCGACGCTGGACGGGATGCGGCACGCGGATTCCTCGACGGCGAAAAGGACGACGCCCCGGCTAGCGGGGCGTCGCAGTATAACGGCAGCGCGGCGGATCGCCGAAGGCCTGCCGCCAAGCCATAGGATCTGGCGAGTCAGGGCCTGTGCAGGGCCGACGCGCAGCAGATCGTTACGGACTTATTGCCAGCCGGCGCGATCCATCAGCATGGTCGCTTCGGCCTGGCGGGTGCCGGCCACTTCGGTGGCGATGGAATCGGCCTTGAAGCTGCCCCAGGCAGCCACTTCATCCGACGGCGCGACCGCCGGGTTGGCCGGGAACTCCTGGTTGACGCCAGCGAAGATGGTCTGCGCTTCCGGGGTGGTCATCCACTCCAGCAGCTTGCGCGCCTGCTCGGCATGCGGCGCGTGCTTGGTCACGCCGGCACCGGCCAGGTTGACGTGCACGCCGCGGTCGTTCTGGTTCGGCCAGTAGGGTTTGACCTTGAGGCTCGGCTGCTGCTTGTGCAGGCGGCCGTAGTAGTAGGTGTTGGCGATGCCGACATCGCACTGGCCGGCGTCGATGGCCTGCAGCAGCGCGGTATCGTCCGGGAACACGTCGGTGGCCAGGTTGTTCACCCAGCCCTTGACGATCTCTTCGGTCTTCTCGGCGCCGTGGGTCTCGATCAGGGTCGCGGTCAGCGACTGGTTGTAGACCTTCTTGCTGGTGCGCAGGCACAGGCGGCCTTCCCAGTTCTTGTCGGCCAGGGCTTCGTAGGTAGACAGCTCTTCCGGCTTGACCCGCTCGGTGGAGTAGAAGATGGTCCGCGCACGCAGCGACAGGCCGGTCCAGCTGTCGGTGCTGGAGCGATACTGGGCCGGGATGTTGGCGCTGATGACATCGGACTTGGTCGGCTGCAGCACGCCTTCCTGCTCGGCCTGCCAGAGGTTGCCGGCGTCGACGGTGATCAGCATGTCGGCCGGGGTGTTGGCACCTTCGGCCTTGAGGCGGGCAATCAGCGGCGCTTCCTTGTCGGTGATGAACTTGACCTTGACGCCGGTCTTCTCGGTGTAGAGATCGAATACCGGCTTGATCAGCTCGTCGATCCGGGCGGAGTAGACGACCACTTCGTCAGCAGCCTGAACGGCAGTAGCCAGGGTGCTGAGGGTGAATACAGCGAGAAGCGCGTTGCGAGCCTTCATGGGACCAGCCTCTTGTGAGTGAGCAAAGTGGCTGAATAGTAGTGAATGTTATTTACCTTCTCAACGTAAATAGCGAGACAAGACTCCATAGTTATTACGGCGTATTTTCACTCGCGAGCGGCCAGCAGGTCGGCGGGCAGAAGCAGGGTATCGATCACCGCGTCCACTGGCAGCGACACCACGACCAGAAGTGGACAGACGATGCTGATCAGGCACATGACGGGCCCGGCATTCCCGCTACCGCTGGGGCCAGGACGCAATCCCAGCAGATGGAGATCGCCGTTGACGCTCTTGTAGGTTTCCACCGGCATCGGCTCTGCAGTACCACCGCGACCGGCCATGGTGCCGCAGCCCGCAGACAGTGAAAGTGCCGCCACCAGCAGGCATTGCAGTAGGTGCTTCATTGCACGCTCCTCGGTCATCCGTGACAGGTAAAGTGGTGGTCAGGCCTTCGCCAGCTCCGGCAGGTCGCCCGACAGCCCCAGCGCCTGACGCACGAACAGCGCCTTGGCCTCGGCCTGGCCGTCGACCAGATCGAGACCGACGTTGCGCAGCAGGCGCAGGGGCAGCGGGTCGGCCTGGAACAGGCGCTGGAAGCCCTCCATCGCCGCCATCATCGCCAGGTTGTGCGGCATGCGCCGACGTTCGAAGCGGCTCAGCACACGTTCCTCGGCGAGATTCTCGCCGCGCGCCGCGGCATGCAGCAGCACCTCGGCGAGCACCGCGGCATCGAGGAAACCGAGGTTGACCCCCTGCCCCGCCAGCGGGTGGATGGTGTGCGCGGCGTCGCCGATCAGCGCCAGCCCCGGCTCGACGTAGCGCTTGGCATGACGCTGGCGCAACGGAATGCACAGGCGGCGGTCGGCGTGCAGCACCTTGCCGAGGCGGTTCTCGAAGGCCCTGCCCAGCTCGGCGCAGAAGGCCTCGTCACCAAGCGCCATCAGCCGCTCGGCCTCGACCGGCACGGTGGACCAGACGATCGAGCACCAGTGTTCCGCAGCCGGCCCCGCCAGCGGCAGGAAGGCCAGCGGGCCATCGTCGGTGAAACGCTGCCAGGCGGTGGCCTGGTGCGGGCGCTCGCAGCGCACGCTGGTGACGATGGCGTGGTGCAGGTAATCCCACTCGCGGGTGGCGCAGCCGGCCAGACGCCGTACCGCCGAGTTGCCGCCATCGGCCGCCACCAGCAGCGGCGCGCGCAGCTGACGGCCACCCTCCAGGGTCAGCAGCCAGTCATCGCCGGAGCGGCGCAGCTGCTCCAGGCGTGCCCCCGGCAGCAGGCCGATCTGGCTGTCGTGCAGGCGTTCGAGCAGGGCGTCCTGCACCACGCGGTTCTCGACGATATGACCCAGCGTCTCGGCATGCACGCTGGCCGCGGCGAAATGAATGCTGCCGGTGCCCGAGCCATCCCACACGCGCATCTCGCCGTAGGGACAGGCGCGCCGTGCGCTGATGCCCGGCCAGGCGCCGAGGCGCTCGAGAATGCGCTGGCTGGCCATGGACAGGGCGCTGACGCGTGGCTCGAACGGCGCCTGCGCAGCGAACGGCGATACGCTGAGCGGGCTGCCGTCGACGATCAGGATCTCCAGGCCGCTGTGTTCCAGCGCCAGGGCCAGGGTGCTGCCGACCATACCGGCACCGACGATGATCAGATCCGCGCGCATATCCATTTTCTCAATCCGTAGGGTGTCGCGGGGCCGCCCAGGCCGTGCGCACCATTCTCGAAACCACGGTGCGCCTGCCTTTTCGGCCCGGCAAGACCGGCGCACGGCAGGTCATGCAGCGCCTCACAGACTACGCGTCCCCATGCCCATGGCCTGGCGGGCGAACCAGCGCTTGGCCGGCGGCAGCAGGTCCAGGCCGAGCAGGCCCAGGTTGCGTCCGGCGGTCAGCAGCGGCTGGGCATTGCTGAACAGCCGGGTGACCCGGTCGGAGAAACCCACGGTCAGTTGCTGATCCAGCTGCTGGCGCTGCAGGTAGCGCTGCAGCGTGGCGAAATCGCCGAGCGGCGCGCTGCCGTCCTGCAGCACCTCGGCCAGTGCCAGGGTATCGCGCAGCGACAGGTTGTAGCCCTGCCCGGCGATGGGGTGCAGGCTGTGTGCGGCGTTGCCCAGTACCACCAAATGCGGCCGCACCTGCTCGCTGGCTTCGCTCAGCGCCAGCGGATAGAGATGCCGCACACCGACCTGCTGCAGGGCGCCGAGGCGGTAGCCGAAGGCCTGCTGCAGCTCGGCGAGGAAGGCCGCATCGCCCAGCTTGAGCAGACGCTCGGCGTCGGCGCTGGCGCGGGTCCAGACCAGTGCACAGCGGTTGCCTTCCAGTGGCAGCAGGGCCATCGGCCCCTCGTCGGTGAAGCGCTCGAAGGCCTGCCCACGATGCGCCTCCAGCGGCGTGACGTTGGCGATCACTGCGCTCTGCCCGTAAGGCCGGTGGCTGACGCCGATGCCCAGCTGCTCGCGCAAGCCGGAACGGCCGCCGTCGGCCAGCACGGCCAGGTCACAGTCGAGCTGGCGCTCGTCGCTGAGGTTCAGGCGATAGCCGTCGTCCAGACGCTGCAGGCTGGCCACCTCGGCCGGGCAGTGCCACTGCACCACCTCGGCGTCCAGTGCCTGCCACAGGCAATGGCCGATCCAGGCGTTCTCCACCACGTAGCCGAGCGCGGGCACGCCCTCCTCCATGGCCAGCAGCCGGGTGGCGCCGAAACGACCGCGGTCGGACACGTGAATCTGCTGGATCGCCTCGGCGCGCTGGGCGATGGCCTGCCATACGCCAAGGCGCTCGTAGATCAGCCGGCTGCCGTAGGACAGCGCCGTGGAGCGCGCGTCGTAACTGGGCTGGTAGTCGCTACCCGGAGCGAAGGGCTCGATCAGGGCGATGCGCCAGCCACGCTGGCGCGCCGTTTCCTGCAGGGCCAGGGCCAGGCTGGCGCCAACCAGGCCGCCGCCGATGATCGCCAGTTGCACGCGACTCATGGGGTCAGGCGGCCTGAGCGCGCGCAGCGGCCATCAGCGCCTCGATCTCGGCCACGGTCTTGGGCACGCCACCGGTGAGAATCTCGCAACCGGTCCTGGTCACTACCACGTCGTCCTCGATGCGCACGCCGATGCCGCGCCACTTCTTGGCGACCTTGTCGTTGTCGGCGGCGATGTAGATGCCCGGCTCCACGGTCATCGCCATGCCTGGCTCGAGCACGCGCCACTCGCCACCGACCTTGTAGTCGCCGACATCGTGCACGTCCATGCCCAGCCAGTGGCCGGCGCGGTGCATGTAGAAGGCCTTGTAGGCCTCGCTGGCGATCAGTTCGTCCACCTCGCCGCTGAGCAGACCGAGCTCCACCAGGCCCTTGGTGATCACCCGCACGGTGGCCTCGTGCGCCTCGTTCCAGTGCTTGCCCGGGGCGATCTCCTTGAACGCGGCTTCCTGCGCGGCCAGGACCAGCTCGTAGATGGCCTTCTGCTCGGCGGAGAACTTGCCGTTGACCGGGAAGGTGCGGGTGATGTCGCTGGCGTAGCAGTCGATCTCGCAGCCGGCGTCGATCAGCACCAGGTCGCCGTCCCTGAGCGGCGCATCGTTCTCGCGGTAATGCAGGATGCAGGCATTCCTGCCGGCGGCGACGATGCTGCCGTAGGCCGGCATCTTCGCCCCGCCCTTGCGGAATTCGTAATCCAGTTCGGCTTCCAGATGGTATTCGGACAGCCCGGCGCGGCTGGCCTGCATGGCGCGCACGTGGGCACGCGCGCTGATCTCGGCAGCCTCGCGCATCACCTTCACTTCCGCCGCGCTCTTGTACAGGCGCATGTCGTGCAGCAGATGGTCGAGGGCGACGAACTCGTTGGGCGGCGAGGCGCCCTGACGGGCCTTGGCACGGATATGGTTGATCCACTCCATCAGCCGGTGGTCGAACTCCTGGTTGCAGCCGATGGCGTAGTAGACGCGCTCGCGGCCTTCGATCAGCCCAGGGAGGATGTCGTCGATATCGCCGATGGGGAAGGCATCGTCGGCGCCGTAGGTGGCGATCGCCCCGTCCTGCCCGGCGCGCAGGCCGTCCCACAGCTCGCGCTCGGGGTCACGCTCGCGGCAGAACAGCACGTACTCGCCATGCTCGCGCCCCGGAATCAGCGCCATCACCGCTTCCGGCTCGGGGAAGCCGGTGAGGTACTGAAAATCGCTGTCCTGACGATAGACGTGCTCGACGTCGCGGTTGCGGATGTACACCGGCGCGGCCGGCAGGATGGCGATGCTGTTGGGCTCCATCTGCGCCATCAGCGCCTTGCGCCGACGGGCGTATTCGGACTTGGGGATGCTGATCAAGACGGGCTCCGGGGCAAATCAGTGCAGGGAAGGTTTGGCGGCAGGCGCCACGGGCTTGGCGCATTCGGTGAACAGCAGCAGCGGGGCCACGCGCAGGTACTCCATCACCTCCATGTAGTCGTTCTCGCCATCCTCGGATTCCTCCAGGGCGCTCTGCACCTGGGCGATGGCGGATAGATCCTGCAACACTTCCATGGCCTCGGCGCTCAAGGCGCCGTCGCGGGCGGTCAGGCCGAAGCCGCCGAGAAAACCCTGGCACCACTGGCCCAGCGCAACGGCGCGCTGCGCCAGCGGCGTTTCATCGTCCGGCAACAGCAGCACCACCGCCATGTCCTCGCTGCACAGCTCGCCCTTGACCATCTCCTGCAGGCCGATCAGCGCCTGGCGCACGCTGTCCTGCGGCTCGCCACCGAGCAGATCGGCAGCATCGAGCAGCCAGGCATCGGCATCGAAGCCGGCACCGGCGCAGCTACGGCCAAGCAGCAGACCGTGCAGTTCGGCGGGGGAAACGGAATGCCCGGCGCTGCTCAGCAGAGCGGCGAAGGCGGCGTAGGGGGAGCTGGAAGTCGACATAGATAGCTAGGCGCCAGACAGCGCAATCTCTAGAATGGAGGCCTCGTATCCTAGCACCGGCAGGCGCGGCAAGACCATCCGAGGCCGCCGGGGCGCTACCGTCGTACGCGTCACGCCACTGTCACAGGGTTTGACCCGCCGCCGGGACACGCCTATATAGTCCAGCCATTCCCTCCCGTAGCGAGAGCCCATGGAAGACGCCGATCTGCACGTATTGACCGCCAAGCTGGAACTGCTGATCCAGCGTGTCGAGCAGCTCAAGGCTCACAACCGACTCCTGCTGGCGAATGAACAGGCCTGGCGCGAGGAACGCGCCCATCTGATCGAAAAGAACGAATTGGCCCGGCACAAGGTCGAATCGATGATTTCGCGCCTCAAAGCCTTGGAGCAGGACACATGACCCAGTCGAACACCGTGACCGTCCACATCCTGGACAAAGAATATTGCATCGCCTGCCCGCAGGACGAACGCGCCAACCTGGAGAGCGCCGCCCGCTACCTGGACGGCAAGATGCGCGAGATCCGCACCAGCGGCAAGGTGATCGGCGCCGATCGCGTGGCCGTGATGGCCGCGCTGAACATCACCCATGACCTGCTGCACAAGCAGCAGCGCCTGGACCAGGACGCCAGCTCCACCCGCCAGCAGGTACGCGATCTGCTCGACCGCGTCGACCAGGCCCTGGCCGACGATCAGGCCTCCTGATACCGCGATGCCTGCCACTTCGTCGCAGGCCACCCCGCAAGGCCGAGGTTCGGGTATACTGGGCGCCACTTCCTGGGGTGTGCGCCAGTCGGGGATGTCCCTGAGCCGATACGCACAACCACGGGGGTTGCATGTTGGGGCCGGTGTGCATGTCCGCCTGACGGAAAGCCTTAACGCCTCCTGCATCCTCCACCTTGAACTTTCGGGTTCAAGGGCTAAACCGACAGCGGCACGCTGGGAAGTCACCCTTTCCCCTGGCAGCCCGCAGCGCTGCCACCCGCCTCGCTCCAGCTCCCACTCATGACCACCTCAAGCGCACTCAGCCGTCCGCAACTGCGCCGCCTGCTGCGCCAGCGCCGTCGTGCGCTCAGCGCCAGCCAGCAGCGCCTGGCCGCCCGCAACCTGTATCGTCAGCTGGCGCAAAGCCCGGCGTTTCGCCGCGCCAGGCACATCGCGCTGTATCTGCCCAACGACGGCGAGATCGATCCGCGCCCGTTGCTGGCCGCCGCGCAGAAGCGCGGCAAGCATACCTATCTGCCGGTACTCAGCGCCTGGCCGAGCACCAAGATGGTGTTTCAGCGCTTCACTAGGCACGAGAAACTGGCGCGCAATCGCTTTCGTATCCTCGAGCCACGCCCGCAGCCCAAACGGCAACGCAAGGTCTGGGCGCTGGACCTGGTGCTGCTGCCGCTGGTGGGTTTCGATGACCGTGGCGGACGCCTGGGCATGGGCGGCGGCTTCTATGACCGCAGCCTGGCCTACCTGCACAGGCGCAAAAATTGGCACATGCCGACGTTATTGGGTCTGGCGCACGAGTGTCAGCGGGTGGACGAACTGGCGCTGGCCAGCTGGGACGTGCCCTTGCAGGCAACGGTGACGGACAAGGCGTGGTACTAGAAGAGAGATGTGCACCGCGTTCCCTGCGGCGCTTACGCTGGCAGTCCGCGAATCAGGGCTGCTGCATTACGTTGACGGAAGCGTCGCTCTGACGCTCCCAGAGGCTCTGGGTGTAACCCGTGGTAACCACGCCCAGGCTGAACAGTATGACGAGAACCCATAAAAGATCTGGCTTGCGTTTCATCTATTGCCTCCCCCTTCAAGGCAACTGCGCGCGTGGATCGCGCGTTATTGTTGTGCAATACGACCTCGCCAAGCGTTAAGCCGGGCATTTTCCGTTAGTGCAAGACACTGTGCAATTTCCGACGCTCACCGACCGTCGGAGACGGTACTCAAACAAGCGTTCACCAACGGGCGCAGCTGCTGGAGCAAAGTTCATGCCTTATTGGCTGATGAAGTCCGAACCCGACGAATTATCCATCCATGACCTGCAGCGACTGGGCAAGGCGCGCTGGGATGGCGTGCGCAATTACCAGGCGCGCAACTTCCTGCGCGCCATGCGCCCCGGCGACCAGTTCTTCTTCTACCACTCCAGTTGCCCCCAGCCCGGGATCGCCGGCATCGGCCAGATTGCCGGCGAGACGTACCCGGACCCGACCGCCCTTGACCCGCACAGCCACTACCACGACCCCAAGGCCAGCGCCGAGAAGAATCCCTGGAGTGCGCTGGACGTGGAGTTCGTCGAAGCCTTCGCCGAGGTGCTGCCGCTGCAGCACCTGAAGAACAACCCGCTGCTGGCCGACCTGGCGCTGGTACAGCGTGGCAGCCGGCTGTCTGTGATGCCGGTGGGCGAGGCTGAATGGGCAGCGATTCTCGCCATGCGCTGAAGCACTGAAGGCACCGTGCTATCATTTCAAGTAATCGCCCACGGAGCCCGCCCATGCCGGCCTCTTCCGCCTGGCCGGCGCGCCTGGCGCTGGCCTTTCTCCTGCTGGTGCTGAGCGGCGCCAGCGTACTGCTCTGGCGCCAGATCGAAGGCGTGCAGCAACAGCGCCTGGACGAACGTCTCGGCTACCAGGCCCGTACGCTGGCCCGGCAGCTGGAAAGCACCCTGTACCTGGAAGTGGATGGCCTGGAGCGCATCGCCCGGCTATGGAACCGACTCGGCCGGCTGCCGCGCGACAGCTGGGAAGAAGAGGCGCAGCGCACCCTGGCCGGCTTTCCCGCCTACCAGTCGATCCAGTGGCTGGGCGAGGATCTGCGCATGCGCTGGCTGCTGCCGCTGGCCGGCAACGAGGCGGCGCTGAGCTTCCGACTCTCCCCCGACCACCCCAACTATGCGCTGGCCATGGAGGCGCGGGCCACCGGTGAGCAGCGCTTTTCCAACAGCTTCCAGCTGGTCCAGGGCGGCCGTGGCTTCGTGCTCTACACCCCGCTGTACCGCGAACAGGATGGCGTGCGGGTATTCGACGGTTTCCTCCAGGGCGTGTTTCGCGTCGAACCGCTGATGCAGCAGCTGTTGGCCCAGCTCGATCCCGGATCCTTCAACGTGGAGCTGCTGGAGGACGGCCAGCGCCTGTTCCGCCACGGCACTGTGGAACAGGCGCCGCAGCGCAGCCTGCAGCTGCCGCTGAGCCTGCTCAACAACCAGGCTTTCAGTCTGCGCCTGAGCCCCACCCAGGAGCTGCTCGAGCAGCTGCACAGCCCGCTGCCCGGCGTGGTGCTCGGCGCCAGCCTGGCCATCAGCCTGCTGCTGGTCGCAGCATTGGCCCTGGCCCTGGAGAACAGCCGGCGAGCCCAGGCCCTGCAGGCTGCGAACCGGCGCTACAAGATCGAGGAAACACGCCGCCAGGAGACCGAACAACGCCTGCACGAGAGCCGCGAACGCCTGCAACTGGTGCTCGACCTGACCGATTCCAGCCACGACGGCCTGTTCATCTTCGACACCACCAGCCGCGAGCTGCTGCACATGAACCAGGCGACCTACGCCAGCCTGGGCTACCGCCCCGAGCAGTTCGCCCAGCTGCTGCGCAACGATCCGGAAAAGCTGCTGCCCGGCTTTCACCGCTGGCTGGAGCAGGCACGCCAGGCGCAACGCGACAACCTCTCGCGGATCTTCCAGCGCGAACTGATCCGCCGCGACGGCAGCCGCCAGCCGGCCGAGATCAACACCCAGCTGGTGCAGCTGCACGGCCGCGAGTTCCTTATCGCGGTGTCGCGCGACAACAGCGAGCGCCTACAACTGGAGGCCCAGCTGCAGCGCCTGTCGCAGCTCGACGGCCTGACCGGCCTGTACAACCGGCGCTATTTCGACCAGCAGTTGCCGGCCGAACTGCGCCGCCTGCGGCGCAGCGGCGCGCCACTGGCCCTGCTGATGCTGGATATCGACCACTTCAAGGCCTACAACGACGCCCTTGGCCACCTGGCCGGCGACGACGCCCTGCGCAAGGTCAGCAGCGTGCTACGCGAAAGTCTGCAGCGCGAAGGCGACGTGGCCTGTCGCTATGGCGGCGAGGAGTTCGCCATCATCCTGGCCAACACCGGCCTGGATGGCGGCGAGCATGTGGCCGCACGCATCCACGAGGCCATCGCCAGCCTGGCCATCGCCCACCCTGCCAGCCCGCTGGGGCGCCTGAGCCTGAGCATCGGCCTGACGGTGCTCGACCCGGTCAGCGACGAACAGCCCGGCGAGCTGGTTTCCCGCAGCGACCAGGCGCTTTACAGCGCCAAGCATCGCGGCCGAAACTGCACCTATCTCTGGCAGCCGCCTGCCGCTTGACCTGCATCAAGCCCGGCCCGCCGCGGCCGGACGACAATGGAAGCCTGCCAATGATGCCCCAGCCAGGGGTTGGCCGAAGGGAAGCAGCGATCATGAAAAAGCCACGTCACCTACCCTATCTGCTTGCCGCCGGGCTCGCCCTGCTGGCCGCGCTCGCCTGGTGGCAGCTACGCCCCGACGGGCTGGGCGAAGGGTTCGCCAGCGGTAACGGGCGCATCGAAGCCACCGAAGTGGATGTGGCGACCAAGCTGGCCGGGCGCATCGCCAGCATCGAGGTCGATGAAGGCGACTTCGTCGAGCCAGGCCAGGTTCTCGCGCGCATGGACACCCAGGCGCTCGAAGCCCAGCTGGCCCAGGCCCGCGCCCAGCTGCGCCAGGCCGAGAACGGCCAGAACACCGCAGCCAGCCAGATCCGCCTGCGCGAGAGCGAGAAGCTCAGCGCCGAGGCCATGGTGCGCCAGCGCCAGGCCGAGCTGGATGCCGCGCGCAAACGTCATGCGCGCAGCGCCACCCTGGTGCAGCGCAACGCCATGGCCCAGCAGCAGCTGGACGACGACCTGGCCCGCCTGCAGAGCGCCGAGGCCGCACTGGCAGCCGCACGCGCCCAGGTCAGCTCGGCCGAGGCCGGCATCGCCGCTGCCCAGTCGCAGGCCATCGAGGCGCAATCGGCCACCGAGGCGGCCCGCGCCAGCGTCGAACGGCTGCAGGTGGACATCGACGACGGCCTGCTCAGGGCGCCACGCGCCGGCCGCGTGCAGTACCGCGTGACCCAGCCGGGCGAGGTGCTCGGCGCCGGCGGCAAGCTGCTCAATCTGGTGGACCTCACCGACGTCTACATGACCTTCTTCCTGCCCGAACGCCAGGCCGGCCGCGTTGCCTTGGGCAGCGAAGTGCGCCTGGTGATCGATGCCGCGCCGCAGTACGTGATCCCGGCCAGGGTCAGTTATGTCGCCAGCGTCGCTCAGTTCACGCCGAAGACCGTGGAGACCGCCAACGAGCGCGAGAAGCTGATGTTCCGGGTCAAGGCACGCATCGATCCCGAGCTGTTGAGCAAGCACCTGCAGCAGGTCAAGACCGGCGTGCCCGGCATGGCCTATCTGCGCCTCGATCCTGACGCCGAGTGGCCCGCGCATCTGGCGATCAAGGTTCCGCAATGAGCGCGCCGGTCGCCCGCCTGAGCGGTGTCGGCCTGCGCTACGGCCAGACCCGCGCCCTCGACGCCATCGAGCTGGCGCTGCCGGCGCAGCGCATGGTCGGCCTGATCGGCCCGGACGGCGTCGGCAAGTCCAGCCTGCTGGCGCTGATCGCCGGGGCGCGCAAGATTCAGGACGGCAGCGTCGAGGTACTGGGCGGCGATATGGCCACGGCGCGCCATCGCCGCAACGTCTGCCCGCATATCGCCTATATGCCGCAGGGCCTGGGCAAGAACCTCTACCCGACGCTGTCGGTATTCGAGAACCTGGATTTCTTCGGCCGTCTGTTCGGCCAGGACACCGCCGAGCGCGAGCGGCGCATCGACGACCTGCTGCGCAGCACCGGCATGGCCGCCTTTCGTGAGCGCCCGGCGGGCAAGCTGTCCGGCGGCATGAAGCAGAAGCTCGGGCTGTGCTGCGCGCTGATTCATGACCCCGATCTGCTGATCCTCGACGAGCCGACCACCGGCGTCGATCCGCTGTCGCGCAACCAGTTCTGGGAACTGATCGCGCGCATCCGCAGGCAGCGCCCGCAGATGAGCGTGCTGGTGGCCACCGCCTACATGGAGGAGGCCGAGCGCTTCGACCATCTGGTGGCGATGGACGCCGGCCGCGTGCTGGCCGAAGGCAGCCCAGGCGAACTGCGCGCCCGCACCAATAGCGCCAGCCTGGAGCAGGCCTTTATCGCCCTGCTGCCCGAAGAGCGCCGCCGCGGCCATCAGCAGGTGGTGATTCCGCCCCTGAAAGACAGCAACGAGATCGCCATCGAAGCCAAGGGCCTGACCATGCGCTTCGGTGATTTCGTCGCGGTCGATTCGGTGTCGTTCCGCATCCGCCGCGGCGAGATCTTCGGTTTTCTCGGCTCCAACGGCTGCGGCAAGAGCACCACCATGAAGATGCTCACCGGCCTGCTGCCGGCCAGCGAGGGCGAGGCGCTGCTGTTCGGCCAGGCGGTGGATCCGCGCGACATGGCCACGCGCAAGCGCGTCGGCTACATGTCGCAGGCGTTCTCCCTGTACGGCGAGCTGACGGTGCGGCAGAACCTGGTGCTGCATGCCCAGCTGTTCCATGTGCCCGCAGAGATCGAGCCGCGTGTGGCGCAGATGGCCGCGCGCTTCGACCTCGGCGAGGTCATGGACATGCTCCCCGAGCGTCTGCCGCTGGGCATTCGCCAGCGCCTGTCGCTGGCCGTGGCGGTGATTCACAAGCCGGAGATTCTGATCCTCGACGAGCCCACCTCGGGCGTCGATCCGGTGGCCCGCGACGGCTTCTGGCAACTGATGCTCGATCTGTCGCGCCAGGACGGCGTGACCATCTTCATCTCCACCCACTTCATGAACGAGGCGCAGCGCTGCGACCGCATCTCGCTGATGCACGCCGGCCGCGTGCTGGACAGCGACACGCCGCAGGGGCTGATGGAAAAACGCGGGCTGGACAGTCTGGAGGCCACCTTCATCGCCTACCTGCAGGAGGCGGTCGGCGAACAGCCGGTCAGCGAAGCGCCGCCCCTGGAACAGGCCGCTCAGCCGCAGCGTCAGCACTTCAGCCTGCGCCGCCTGCTCAGCTATGCCCGCCGCGAGGCGCTGGAGCTGCGCCGCGACCCGATTCGCGGCGGCATGGCCCTCCTGGGTACGGTGTTGCTGCTGTTCATCATCGGCTACGGCATCAGCCTCGACGTCGAGGACCTGACCTTCGCCGTGCTGGATCGCGACCAGACCACCACCAGCCAGGAATACCACCGCAACCTCTCCGGCTCGCGCTACTTCTTGGAGAAGGCGCCGCTCTCCAATTACGACGAACTGGAACGACGCCTGCGCAATGGCGACATCAGCCTGGCGGTGGAGATTCCGCCGCACTTCGGCCGCGACCTCAAGCGCGGCGCCAGCCCACAGATCGGCATGTGGATCGATGGCGCCATGCCGACCCGCGCCGAGACCATCAAGGGTTACGTCAGCGGCCTGCATCAGCACTACCTGAGCGAGCTGGCGCGCCGCTCGCCGCAGCCGCAGGCGGCCAACGCCGCCACACTTGCAGTGCGCTACCGCTACAACCCGGACGTGGAGAGCCTCAAGGCCATGGTGCCGGCAGTAATTCCGCTGCTGCTGATGCTGATTCCGGCGATGCTCACCGCCCTTGGCGTGGTGCGCGAGAAGGAGCTGGGTTCGATTATCAACTTCTACGTCACGCCGGTCACCCGCCTGGAATTCCTGCTCGGCAAGCAGTTGCCCTATATCGGCCTGGGCCTGTTCAACTGCGCCCTGCTGGTGCTGCTGGCGGTCACGGTGTTCGACGTGCCGCTCAAGGGCAGCCCCTTCACCCTCGCGCTCGGCGCCCTGCTCTATCTGGCCTGCGCCACCGGCCTCGGCCTGCTCATGTCGACCTTCACCAACAGTCAGATCGCCGCCGTGTTCGGCACCGCCATCGCCACCCTGGTGCCGGCCATCCAGTTCTCCGGGCTGATCTATCCGGTAGCCTCGCTGGAAGGGATCGGCGCCCTGGTCGGCCAGCTCTACCCGACCTCGCAGTTTCTGGTGATAAGCCGCGGGCTGTTCTCCAAGGCGCTGGAGCTGCAGGACATGCTCGGCTACTTCGCCGCCTTGCTGCTGACCATCCCGCTGCTGACCCTGCTCAGCGCCAGTCTGCTGCGCAAACAGGAGGTCTGATGGAGAGCCTGGGCAACATCTTCCACCTCGGCATCAAGGAGCTGCGCAGCCTGCAGCACGACCTGGCGCTGGTGCTGCTGATTCTCTGGGCCTTCAGCATGGGCGTGTACTCGGCCGCCACCAGCATCCCGGAGAGCCTGCACAACGCGGCCATCGCGGTAGTCGACGAGGACCAGTCGCAGCTCTCCGAACGCCTGATCCAGGCCTTCCAGCCGCCCTATTTCCGCACGCCCGAGCGTATCGACCTGAGCCAGATGGATCAGGGCATGGATTCCGGGCGCTACACCTTCACCCTGAACATTCCGCCGAACTTCCAGCGCGACGTGCTGGCCGGCCGCAGCCCGGCGATTCAGCTCAACGTCGATGCCACTCAGGTGAGCATGGCCTTCACCGGCGCCGGCTATATCCAGAGCATCGGCGCCAGCGAGGTGGCCGAGTTCGTCCGTCGCTACCGCGGCGAAGCGCAACAGCCGGCCGAGCTGGTCGTGCGGGTGGCGTTCAATCCCAACCTGACCCGCGCCTGGTTCGGCTCGGTGATGGAGGTGATCAACCAGATCACCATGCTGTCGATCATCCTCACCGGCGCGGCGCTGATCCGCGAGCGCGAACACGGCACGGTGGAGCACCTGCTGGTGATGCCGGTGACGCCGCTGCAGATCATGCTGGCCAAGGTCTGGTCCATGGGCCTGGTGGTGCTGACGGCCGCCGCGCTGTCGCTGCTGCTGGTGGTGCAGGGCTGGCTGCAGGTGCCGATCGAGGGTTCGCTGGCACTGTTTCTGGCAGGCGCGGCGCTGCACCTGTTCGCCACCACCTCGATGGGCATCTTCTTTGGCACAGTGGCGCACTCGATGCCGCAGCTGGGCCTGCTGATCATTCTGGTGCTGCTGCCGCTGCAGATTCTCTCCGGCGGCACCACACCGCGCGAGAGCATGCCGGAGCTGGTGCAGCAGATCATGCTGGCGGCGCCGACCACCCACTTCGTCGACCTGGCCCAGGCCATTCTCTACCGCGGCGCCGGGCTGGCCATCGTCTGGCCGCAACTGCTGACCATCGCCGTGATCGGCACGCTGTTCTTCCTCGCCGCGCTGGCGCGCTTTCGCAAGACCCTGGCGCAGATGGCGTAGCCCGTACGCCACCCGGAAATGCCGCGCGGGACTTCATCCGGGCTACGGTCTGCTGCTACTGGATGATCAGGTTGTTGAACAGCAGGTCTTCCACCACCGGCTTGCCCTCTTCCGCGGTCAACGCCTGCTGCACCTGCTTGAGTGCCTCCTGGCGCAGGTTCTCGCGCCCCTCGGGGGCGTTGATGCTCTCGCTGGTCTGCGCCGAGAACAGCAGCACCAGCTGGTGGCGGATCAGCGGGTCGTGGTGCTTGATCCGCGCCTCGGCCTCGGCGCCGTTGACGCGCAGCGCCACGTCGGCCTTGAAGAACTTCAGGCGGTTGCCGCCATCGGCGAGGTTGCCGATCAGCGCGGGCACCAGGTTGTAGTAGAGGGTTTGCGGCACCTCTTCCTTCTTCTCCGAAGAAGCCAGGACAGGCAGGCACAGCGACAGACTCAACAGCAGGGCACTCAGGACTCTCACGGGCGGTCACTCCATCTGGGATGCGCCTAGCATAGCCATCCACGGGCCAGCACCCAAGGCTTATGCCGAGCTATCAGAGGCGGGCATGCTCGTTGACCCCGGGCCGCCCGCTCCTACACTGCCAGGCACCCCGCAAGAGGAACGAACCCATGAAAGCCCTGTTGTGCAAAGCCTTCGGCCCCGCCGAAACCCTGGTCCTGGAAGACATCGCCAGCCCCGAACCGAAAAAGAACGAAGTGCTGATCGAAGTCCACGCCGCCGGGGTCAACTTTCCCGACACCCTGATCATCGAGGGCAAGTATCAGTTCAAGCCGCCTTTCCCCTTCGCACCGGGCGGTGAGGCGGCCGGCGTGGTCAAGGCGGTGGGCGAGAAGGTCAGCCACCTGCGCCACGGTGATCGGGTCATGGCGCTGACCGGCTGGGGCGGCTTCGCCGAAGAGGTGGCGGTGCCGGCCTATAACGTGCTGCCAGTGCCCAAGAGCATGGACCTGACCACCGCGGCCGCCTTCGGCATGACCTACGGCACCTCGATGCACGCGCTCAAGCAGCGCGCCGGCCTCAAGCCCGGCGAAACCCTGCTGGTGCTCGGCGCCTCCGGCGGCGTCGGCCTGGCGGCGGTGGAAATCGGCAAGGCCATGGGCGCCAGGGTGATCGCAGCGGCCAGCACGGCGGAGAAGCTGGAAGTGGCGCGCAAGGCCGGTGCCGACGAGCTGATCAACTACAGCGAGCAGAGCCTGAAGGATGAGGTGAAGAAACTCACCGGCGGCCAGGGCGTGGACGTGATCTACGACCCGGTGGGCGGCGCGCTGTTCGAGGAAGCCTTCCGCAGCATCGCCTGGAACGGCCGCTTCCTGGTCGTGGGTTTCGCCGCTGGCGGCGGCATCCCGGCGCTGCCGGCGAACCTGCCGCTGCTCAAGGGTGCCTCCCTGGTCGGCGTGTTCTGGGGTTCCTTCGCCCAGCGCCAGCCGCAGGACAATGCCGAGAACTTCCAGCAGCTGTTCGCCTGGCACGCCGAAGGCAAGCTGAGCCCCCTGGTCTCGCAGACCTTCCCGCTGGAACGCGGCGGTGAGGCGATCAACGCCCTCGGCCAGCGCAAGGCAGTGGGCAAGGTGGTGGTGCAGGTTCGCTAGGTGCTCAGGGGCGGGAATGACTCGCTCCTGCGACGCTGAGTCTTCAAAGGACGAACTCCCCGGCTCCAACTGACCCTCTGCGAAAACCGGGCGACTGGGGCGAATGGGGCAGCTGCAGGTCCGAGCCGGCCCTCAGCGGCGAGAGCCGCTGAGGGTGCCTGCCTGCGTCAGCGACGCAGGCGCTGGCTCATATGTAACCGAGCAGCAGTAGCACCAGTACTATGACCAGCACCAGCCCAAGGCCACCGGTAGGCCCGTAGCCCCAACTGCGGCTATGCGGCCATGCCGGGATGGCACCAATCAGCATCAGGATCAGAATGATCAGCAGGATGGTTCCCAAGCCCATGGCAATTTCCTCGCATGTCGGTGGCGGCCAACGCTGAGGCGGCGCGCCTGGAGCCGGCAGCCATGTCCAGCTGCCGTTCGTGCGCAGGGCATGAGGCGGCTGCGAAGCCAGCGCCCGGCAAAGCTTGAGGCTTCGCCATCCCTACATCAGTTACGACTCGGCATCGAATCAGAAAGTGCCAACTTTAATCGGCGCACCGACCCCGGCCGGGACAGCCAAAACCCAATGGACGCAAGGCGGTGGTGAGGGTTTACTGAACCGCGCCGGGCGGTTTGCAACCGCCCGTGCGGCTACGGCCGCGGCGCGTAGGCGAACACGTCGGCGCGCATCTGGTGCGCGTCCATGCCGGCTTCGACCAGGGCGTCGAGCGTGGCATAGACCATCGCTGGCGAGCCGCTGGCGTAAACGTGCAGCGCCTTGAGGTCGGGAAAGTCCTCGCGCACCGCCTCGTGCAGCAGGCCGCAACGGCCCGGCCAGCCGCACTGATCGCTGACCACCTGATGCAGGTGCAGATTGCCCAGACGCTGCCAGTCGGCCCAGTGCGGCAGCGCGTAGAAGTCGTCCGCTCGACGCGCGCCCCAGTACAGATGCACCGGATGGGCAAAACCCGTGGCGCGGCAGTGCTCGATCAGGCTGTGCATCTGCGCCATGCCGGTGCCGGCAGCGATCAGCACCAGCGGTCCGTCCGGCAGCTCGGCCAGGTGAGTATCGCCGAACGGCAGCTGCACACGGGCCAACCCCTGCTCGCGCAGATGGGCGAGCAATGCCCGGGTGTTGTCGTCGCGGGCCAGGATATGCAGCTCCAGCTCGCGACCACTGTGCGGCGCCGAGGCCAGGGAGAACGCGGCCATCTCGCCGTCGTGCCGCTGCAACAGCAGGTACTGCCCGGCGTGGTAGCGCGGCACCCTGCCGGCCGGCGCGCGCAGGCGCACACGGAACACGTCGCCGCCCACGTCCTGGCATTCGATCAGCTGGCAGCTCAGTTCGCGCACCGGCAGCTCACCCGGCGCCAGCACGCCATCCCAGTGCAGCACGCAGTCTTCCAGTGGCTCGGCCAGGCAGGTGAACAGCTCGCCGTGATCCAGCTCGGCGCCGTTCTGCCGCACCCGCCCTTCCACCAGCAAGGCGGCACAGATGTGGCAGTTGCCGTTGCGGCAGCTTTGCGGGCAGTCGTAGCCGAGGCGGCGGGCACCGTCGAGGATGCGTTCGCCCGGCTGCAGGGCCAGGGTGACGCCGGAAGGTTGCAGGGTGACGTTCATCAATCGATTCCCAGCTCGCCCCAGAGTGCATCGACCCGCGCCACCACGGCCGGATCCTTCTCGATGGCGCGGCCCCATTCGCGACTGGTCTCGCCCGGCCACTTGTGGGTGGCGTCCAGACCCATCTTCGAGCCCAGGCCCGAGATCGGCGAGGCGAAGTCGAGGTAGTCGATCGGCGTGTTGTCGATCATCACCGTGTCGCGTTTGGGGTCCATGCGCGTGGTAATCGCCCAGATCACGTCATTCCAGTCCCGTGCGTTGATATCGTCGTCGGTGACGATAACGAACTTGGTGTACATGAACTGTCGCAGGAACGACCACACACCCAGCATTACGCGCTTGGCGTGGCCCGGGTACTGCTTCTTCATGGTCACCACCGCCATGCGGTAGGAGCAGCCTTCCGGCGGCAGGTAGAAGTCGGTGATCTCGGGGAACTGCTTCTGCAGGATAGGCACGAACACCTCGTTCAGCGCCACGCCGAGGATTGCCGGTTCATCCGGCGGCCGGCCGGTGTAGGTGCTGTGGTAGATCGGCTCGCGGCGGCGGGTGATGCGCTCGACGGTAAACACCGGGAAGGTGTCCACTTCGTTGTAGTAGCCGGTGTGATCGCCGTAGGGGCCTTCCGGCGCGGTCTCGCCCGGATGGATCACGCCCTCGAGCACGATCTCGGCGCTGGCCG
>MTEW01003709.1_pt1 | contig 38790 bp, 45 predicted proteins | sample 1042681 | NCBI WGS metagenome assembly MTEW01 (sample SAMN06185811, study PRJNA358809) | soil metagenome | isolation source: soil biostimulated with citrate as carbon source | place: India | collected 2015-05-23
ATGATCAGCGCGGGCGGCGTGACCGGTACGGTGAAGGAAATCGGCCTGTTCGCCACCGCGATCAACACCCCCGACAACGTGATGACCCTGGTGGGCAACAACAAGATCTTCAGCGACACCATCCAGAACTACAGCCACAACGAATTCCGCCGCGTGGAACTCAAGGCCCAGCTCTCCGGCGCCGCCGACTGGCACGCAGCCGCGGCTGTTCTCAAGGAGCGCATTGCCGCCATTCCCAACGTGCTCACCGAGCCGCCGGTGGATGTGGAAATCCTCGAGTTCAACCTGGTGGGGCCGGTACTGGCGGTACGCCCTTACTGCCACAACAACCACTACTGGCAGGTGTATTTCGATACCAACCGCATCATCAAGGAGGCCCTGGGCACGGACTTCCCGGCCCCCATGCCGGCGCAGACCATTATCGTGCAACAGCCGCAGGGGTGATCTTGGGCAGGCCTGTGGCCTGCTTGGCGAATGAATTCGCCCCTACAGGAAACGCGCGCAGCTTAGCTTTGTAGGATGGGTGGAGCGGAGCGATACCCATCAACGCCCCACAGCACGGCAAAAGATTGGCCGGCTTCAGTCCTTGTGCAGATGCAGGGTCGGAAACGGCTTGCCCGCGCCATCCACTTCCGAGCGGCCATGCTGGACGAACCCCAGGTGCAGGTAGAAACCCACCGCCTGCGGGTTCTGCTCGTTCACATCCACGGATCGTGCGCCGTGGGCCAGGGCGTGGTCCATCAGGGCGCGGCCGATGCCGTGGCCATGTTGCGCCGGGTCGACGAAGAGCATCTCCACCTTGTCCTCGACCGTGCCGATGAAGCCGGCGATCTGCCCGTCGGCGCCGCGTAAGCAGGCCAGGCGCACCGCGTCCAGGTAGGCATCGCGCACCAGGGGTTTGAAGAACTGGATGTCGTCTTCACTGAGGAAATCGTGGGTGGCGCGCACAGCGCCTTCCCAGACGTCGACCAGGCGCTGGCGGTCGGCAGGGGACAGGGTGTTCAGGGTTTCGACGAAAGGGATCATCCATGTCACCAGTGATGTTTGGCTCTGTTCCAGCGGTAGAGCAGGCGGGCGAATAGCTTGTAGCCCAGCTGTGCAAGGCCGTGGATCAGTGGCAGGGAAAAGAGCCGGGCTTTCCAGCGTTCCCCGGGTGAGTGGCGCCAGAGCACGATGAAGGCATCCACGCCCATGCGCTTGATGCCGCGTTCGTCCACCAGGTGCAGGCGCTCGCGGACGTATTCCAGGTTTTCGCCGATTTCGTCCACCGCGCTGTTGTCCTGATGGACATCGGCCCATTCCACTTGGCAGGCGGTGGTCTTGCCTTTCTGGCCTTCGATACCGGCCTTGCACACCGGGCATGCGCTGTTGAAATAGACCTTGATCCGCTCTTCGCCTGCCATGGGCCGCTCCTGGCCTTGGGTTGTCCCGGACAGTTTAAAGCCGGGACGGGCGCGGGGTCAGTGGGTCTTGCGGTCGACCCATTTGGGCGCGCTGCTAGGGCGCCAGGCTTCCAGGCGGTCGAGCAGGATTTCCGGGTGGCCGCCGACCTGCAGCATGCCGCGGTGCTGGTCGCGGACGAAGCGCTCTTCCACCAGGTGGTCGAGGAAGTCGGTGAGCTTGTCGTAGAAGCTGTTCACTTCCAGCAGGCCCAGGGGCTTGCTGTGGTAGCCCAACTGGCCCCAGGTCCAGATCTCGAACAGCTCTTCCAGGGTGCCCAGGCCGCCGGGCAGGGCGATGAAGGCGTCGGACAGCTCGGCCATGCGGGCCTTGCGGGCGTGCATGCCGTCCACCACTTCCAGACGAGTCAGGCCTTTGTGGCCGATCTCGGCGTCCATCAGGCTCTGCGGAATCACCCCGATGACTTCGCCACCGGCCGCCAGGGCCGCATCGGCCACGGTGCCCATCAGGCCAACTGCGCCGCCGCCGTAGACCAGCGTGATACCGCGCTCGGCCAGGGTGTGGCCTAGAAGGGCGGCTGTTTCACGGTAGATCGGCTTGGCGCCGGGGCTGGCGCCGCAGAACACGCAGATGGAACGCAAGGACATGGGGGACTCCTCGGGCGAAAAAAGCGCGCAAGGGTACCGATTTAGTGCCCGGGCTCCAAGCTGTTCGAGCGGTCAGCTTCCGAACGGTAGGTGCTGGAATCAGTCTGGACCGCCGCCGCAAGCCCCGGCGGCATAGTCCAGGGGAACAAGGCGGTGCCTGAAATTCCTTGTTTCAGACGGGTTGCGGCTTGTTGCCGCACGATATGGGAACTCGTGGATAAATGGTGCAGTCTCCCTTGTTGGGGCATTTCTGCCCTTTCTGCCAAGGAGACTCCCATGATTCGCAAGCTCGTCGTTGCATCCGTGCTGGCCCTGGCCAGTGCACCTCTGCTGGCTGCTGAATGTACCGTGGATGTGCAGGCCACCGATCAGATGACTTTCGATACCAAAGAGATCAAGGTCAGCAAGAGCTGCAAGACCTTCACCGTGAACCTCAAACACTCCGGCAAGCTGGCCAAGAACGTGATGGGTCACAACTGGGTGTTGAGCAAGACCGCTGATGCCCAGGCGATTGCCACCGAAGGCATGACCGCGGGCCTCGATAAGGATTACCTGAAGGCCGACGACGCCCGGATCATCGCGCACACCAAGATGATCGGCGGTGGCGAGAGCGACAGCGTAACCTTCGATGTGGCCAAGCTGGCTGCCGGTGAAAGCTATGAGTTCTTCTGCTCGTTCCCGGGGCACGTGTCGATGATGAAGGGCACCCTGGCCCTGGTCGACTGACCTCCGTGGATCACGAAGAGGCCGCTCGATTGAGCGGCCTTTTTTATTTCTGGAACTCGCGTCGGCGTACATCTCTGTAGGGGCGAATTCATTCGCCAAGGGCTGCGTAGCTGCCCCCGGAAATCCCACGATCAGGTTTGCGAAGCGCCACCCGCCGTCATCTTGAAAATGCCCTGGGCGTTGCCGCTGTCAAAGTTCAGGTCCAGCCGGGCTTCTTCCGGATCGATCTCGCGCTGGATGAATTCCACGAACGACCCCGGCACCTCGCGCTGTACGGCACGGCCGCTGTCGTCGATGAAGTCGCGCTGCACCTGCACGGCGCGGTAGGCGGTCTGCATCACCCGGCCGGACGCCGAGACTTCGATGCTGGCCTTCATGGGCCGGCCCTTGGCGTTCTGCTCGTCCACCACGGACTGCAGGTCGGCGACCCGGTCGGTGAGGTGGTTGAACATGTTGCCCTCGGTGGCGATCCAGGCCATTTCCACGCTTTCCTCGCGCAGTTGCTGATAGTCACTTTCCTGCACCACGCCGTGCTGGCGGTCGAAGGCGCGATAGAGCGCGGGCAGCAGGTGCTGGGCCTCGGTCTCGCTGCATTGGCGCTGGCGCCATAGGGTGTCGAGGATGGCCTTGTGGCTGGCGTCCAGCGGGTCGCGGCTGTCGCCTACCACGCGGCTTACCGCCAGTTGGAAACGCTCACCGAAGCGGCCCGGATGAAGTTCAGACACGAAGAACTGGGCGATGTCCTCGGGCAGGTCCATTTGCCGGTAGGCATAGCCGGTCATCTTCAGCCGGGTCAGCGGATAGGTGCGGACATCGGCGAATCCCAGGGGCTCCAGCAGTCGCGCAAAGGCCTGGCGGCCACGGGGGAGGGCGCCGTTGTCCGGCCAGTCGACGGTGCGGATGGCGCCGTGATCGAACACCACCTGACGGCCCTTCGCCTGCTGTTCTTCCACATAGGTGCGACCAATCGGCACTGCCTCCACCAGTTTGTGGAACAGGCAGAGGTTCAGCGCCTCCGCCAGCCAGGCGCGATGCACCGCGGTTTCGCTGAAGGGGAATGCGGACAGGCCTGCGGGGACTTCCACATGGGATTCGATCCAGCGAGCGGCGGGTTCACCGATCACGCTGGCGACCAGGGCAAACAGGCGTTGGTTGGTGGACATGGAGCGATTCCGGGATGAAGAAAGGTGAGCCTATCCAAGCAGCCCGGCGGCGGCGGGGCAAACGAAAAAAACCGGTGGGTTCATTCCGTTTTTTCCTGAAGCCCAGAACGGGATGGATCGCATCACTTGTAGGGGCGAATTCATTCGCCAAGGGGCGCGAAGCGGTCCCCCGGGGAGTCCGCGTTGGGGCAGGCCTGCGGCCTGCTTGGCGAACGAATTCGCCCCTACGGAAGAGAAGTCCGCGCCGTATGACAGGGCAGTGCTCGGTCCATTTTCCCCGGTCACTCCTGATCCAACTGCTCCAGCATCCAGTGCACGAAACCCTTCACCTTCGGCACTTCCGCGGCGTGTTCGGAGTAGGCCAGGTAGTAGGCGTTGCGGCTGGGCATGGGGTGATCCCAGGGGATCACCAGTTTGCCTTCGGCCAGCTCCTCTTCCACCAGGAAACGCGGCAGCAGGGCCACGCCGCAGCCGGCCTGGGCGGCGCGGATGCACATGTAGGACGTGTCGAAGCGCGGCCCGTGGTAGCTGTGCTCGGTGTGCCGGTCCTGGCTCTGGAACCACTCATGCCAGGCTTCTGGGCGCGTGGCGTTCTGCAGCAGCACCAGATCGGTGAGCTGGGTCGGCTCGGTGAAGGGTTCTTGGGGCATCGCGCTGGGGGCGCAGACCGGTACCACTTCCTCGCTGAACAGGCGGATGCACTCGGCGCCGGGCAGGGCACCGTGGCCGAAGTAGAAGGCCACGTCGCTGCGGCCCTGGACCAGGGCGTTCGGCTCCAGCTCGTTGCGCAGGTCCAGGTGGATGTTCGGATGGCGCAGGCGCCAGCCCTTCAGGCGCGGAATCAGCCAGCGCGCGCCGAAGGTCGGCGGCGTGGCAACCCGCAGCACTTCGGTATCGCCGCCGTAGGACAGCATGTAGTGGGTGGACATCTCCACCTGGGCGAGGATCTTGCGCACCTCGGTCAGGTACAGCGAGCCCGCCGGGGTCAGTTGCAGACGCCGGCGTACGCGGCGGAACAGCAGGTGCTGGAGCAGCTCCTCCAGCTGCGCCACCTGCTTGCTCACCGCACTCTGGGTCAGGTTCAGCTCTTCGGAGGCGCGGGTAAAACTGAGGTGCCGGGCCACCGCTTCGAAGCATTGCAGGGCGGTGATCGAGGGCATGTGGCGTTTGAGCATCGCAGATTCTCGGGGCGGGCCGGAACATGAATAAACGGAATGATATGTGTCGGAAAGGTCGTTTGTTGGCAAGCCCTTTTCGCGGCTATTACTGGTGGCATTCAGATTCAGGGCCGGACCGGTAGGAGCGAGCTTGCTCGCGAAGCCTTCGCCAGCAAGCTGGCTCCTACAGGGATCACGCCACCCACTCGTTGAGACAGGAGTTCCCATGGTTGCCGCACTGCTTGACCGCCTCGGTGTCGATTCATCCCTCTACCAGCAAGGCGATCACGCCGTTCATTCGCCCATCGACGGCAACCGCATCGGCACCGTTCGACTGGAGAGCCGCGCCGAAGTCGAAGCGAAGATCGCCCGTGCCGCTGAGGCGTTCCAGGCCTGGCGCAAGGTGCCGGCGCCCCGTCGCGGCGAGCTGATCCGTCAGTACGGCGAAGTCCTGCGCGAGTACAAGGCCGAGCTGGGCGAACTGGTCTCCTGGGAAGCCGGCAAGATCACCCAGGAAGGCCTGGGTGAGGTGCAGGAAATGATCGACATCTGCGACTTCGCCGTCGGCCTGTCACGGCAGCTCTACGGCCTGACCATCGCCTCCGAGCGCCCCGGCCACCACATGCGTGAAACCTGGCATCCGCTGGGCGTGGTCGGCGTCATCAGCGCCTTCAACTTCCCGGTCGCCGTCTGGTCCTGGAACGCCGCGCTGGCGCTGGTCTGCGGTAATCCGGTGGTGTGGAAACCCTCGGAGAAGACTCCGCTCACCGCGCTGGCCTGCCAGGCGCTGTTCGAGCGCGTGGCGAAGAATTTCAGTGAGGCTCCGGCCAACCTCAGCCAAGTGGTGATCGGTGCTCGCGAAGCCGGCGAAGCCCTGGTGGATGACCCGCGCGTTGCACTGGTCAGCGCCACCGGCAGCACCCGTATGGGCCGTGAAGTCGCTCCTCGCGTGGCGGCGCGCTTCGCCCGCAGCGTACTGGAGCTGGGCGGCAATAACGCCATGATCCTCGCCCCCAGCGCCGACCTCGACCTGGCGGTACGCGCCATCCTCTTCAGCGCAGTTGGCACCGCCGGCCAGCGCTGCACCACCCTGCGCCGGCTGATCGCCCATGAGTCGGTGAAGGCCGAAATCGTCGAGCGCCTGAAGGCGGCCTATTCCAAGGTGCGCATCGGCCATCCGCTGGAAGGCAACCTGATTGGTCCGCTGATCGACAAGCAGAGCTTCGAGGGCATGCAGCGCGCGCTGGAGCAGGCTCGCGCCGAAGGCGGCAAGGTATTCGGGGGCGAGCGCCAACTGGCCGACCGTTACCCCAACGCCTACTACGTATCCCCAGCCATCGTCGAAATGCCCGGCCAGAGTGCCGTCGTCTGCCACGAGACCTTCGCCCCGATCCTTTACGTGGTGGGCTACAGCGATTTCGAGGACGCCATTGCCCTCAACAACGCCGTGCCCCAGGGCCTGTCGTCCTGCGTATTCACCACTGATGTGCGGGAAGCCGAGCTGTTCCAGTCGGCGGTGGGCAGCGACTGCGGCATCGCCAACGTCAACATCGGCCCGAGCGGCGCGGAAATCGGTGGCGCCTTCGGTGGCGAGAAGGAAACCGGCGGCGGCCGCGAGTCCGGCTCGGATTCCTGGAAGGCCTACATGCGCCGCCAGACCAACACCGTGAACTACTCCCACGAACTGCCGCTGGCCCAGGGCATCACCTTCGACTAAGGATTGCACTCGATGACCCTGCGCCAGGAATGCCTCTGGGAATATCTGACGCCACAACTGCCGGAAAGCCCGGTGCTGCACGGCGAGGTCAAGGTCGATGTCTGCGTGATCGGGGCCGGTTTCACCGGCCTCTCCGCCGCATTGCACCTGCTGGAAGCGGGCAAGCGTGTCTGCCTCCTGGAGGCCCACACCGCCGGTCATGGCGGTTCCGGGCGCAACGTCGGCCTGGTCAATGCCGGCATGTGGATTCCGCCGGACGAGATCGAAGCCGGCCTCGGAAAAACCGTCGGCGAGCGCCTCAACCGCACCCTGGGCGCCGCGCCGTCGCTGGTGTTTTCCCTGGTGGACCGCTACGACATCGACTGCCAGTTGCGCCGCGAAGGCACTCTGCACATGGCCCACAACGCCCGTGGCCAGGCCGACCTCGCCAGCCGTTGCGAGCAGTGGCAGCGCCGTGGTGCGCCGGTTGAACTGCTGACCGGCAACGCCTGTCGAGAAGCCACCGGCACCGACAAGATCGCCGCCGCGCTGCTCGACCGCCGCGCCGGCACCCTCAATCCGATGGGCTACACCCGTGGCCTGGCCCGCGCGGTGAAATACCTCGGCGGCCAGCTCTTCGAACATTCGCCCGTGCTGCGTCTGGAGCGCCAAGGTGCCAACTGGTGCGTGGTCAGCGAACACGGCGTGGCCATCGCGCCGCAAGTGGTGATCGCCTCCAATGCCTACACCGAAGGCGAGTGGACGCAACTGCGCCGTCATTTCTTCCCCGGTTTCTACTACCAGGTGGCCTCCACACCGCTTTCAGGCGAGGCCGCCGCGCGCATCCTGCCGGGCGGGCAGGGTTCCTGGGATACCCGCCAGGTGCTCAGCAGCATCCGCCGCGACGCCGACGGCCGCCTGCTGCTCGGCAGCCTGGGCAACGGTTCGCGCAAGCCGGACTGGTTCCTGCGCGCCTGGGCCGATCGCGTCCAGCGCCACTACTTCCCGTATCTGGGCAAGGTGGACTGGGAATTCACCTGGACCGGTTGCATCGATTTCACCCCCGACCACCTGATGCGCCTCTACGAGCCGGCGCCCGGCCTGCTGGCCTTCACCGGCTACAACGGTCGCGGCGTGACCACCGGCAGCGTGGTGGGCAAGGCGTTCGCCGACTATCTGCTCAGTGGTGACGAGACGGTCCTGCCGATGCCCTTCCAGCCCATGCGAGCAGTGGCGGCGGTGGGACTGCGCAGTTCGCTCTACGAAGCGGGCTTTTCGCTCTATCACGCGGGTCAGTGCCTCCGTGTGGTGATCTAGCTGAAAGGGAGAACGGTGGAAGTGAAAAGCGATTTCCACCCGACGAAAAGCCCGGCCTGGTGATTGAGCGCGTGACCCGGGTAGCAAAAAAATTCCTGTACGGCTTTCGGGGAGTAGGAACTTTCTTGCAGGATTGGGGGAACGGTAACAGGGCGGAGTGGGAAAAATCGCGCACCAGTAATGTGCAAATGAGTACCGCGAGTCTATTGTTATCGAATCTGCTGGCACACTGATGCCGTGGGGCTTCCAGGCACGTCTGAAGATTAATCGGCCATATTTGGAAGTTATTGATTTAAAAGAATAAAAATAAAAAGCGAAGGAGGTGGGAGCAGCCTTTCAGGGCGCGGAGCAACTACAAGAATTAATGGCACGCCACTTGCTGAACACGAGCGCTAACCCTAAAAACCTCAGGAGCAAAACTCCATGTCGCAGAAGATTTTCAGAAAAGGCTTTCTGGCTCTGGCGGTTACCACCGCGCTGGGCATTTCTTCCGTTGTACAGGCTGATGTAGTCATTGGCGTTGCCGGGCCGCACACCGGCGCGAACGCCTCGTTCGGTGAACAATACTGGCGCGGCGCCTCCCAGGCCGCTGAAGATCTCAACGCCGCCGGCGGTATCAACGGCGAGAAGATCAAACTGGTGAAAGCCGACGACGCCTGCGAGCCGAAACAGGCCGTGGCCGTTGCCAACCGTCTCGTCGACCAGGACAAGGCCATCGCCGTTGTCGGTCACTTCTGCTCCTCCTCCACCATTCCCGCCTCCGAGGTTTACGACGAGGCCGGCATCATCGCCATGACCCCGGGCTCCACCAACCCGGCAGTGACCGAGCGCGGCCTGTCCGGCATGTTCCGCATGTGCGGCCGTGACGACCAGCAAGGCATCGTTGCCGGCGACTACATCGTCGACGTGCTGAAAGCCAAGAAGGTCGCGATCATCCACGACAAGGACACCTACGGTCAGGGCCTGGCCGACGCCACCAAGGCGCAACTGGCCAAGCGCGGCGTGAAGGAAGTCCTGTACGAAGGCCTGACCCGCGGCGAGAAAGACTTCAACGCCCTGGTCACCAAGATTCGCGCTTCCGGCGCCGAGGTCGTCTACTTCGGCGGCCTGCACCCGGAAGCCGGCCCGCTGGTTCGCCAGATGCGTGAACAGGGCCTGACCGCCAAGTTCCTCTCCGGCGACGGCATCGTGACCGACGAACTGGTCACCACCGCCGGCGGCCCGCAATACACCAAGGGTGTGCTGATGACCTTCGGCGCCGACCCGCGCAAGATCGAGGACGGCAAGGCCGTGATCGAGAAATTCCGCGCTGGCGGCTTCGAGCCGGAAGGCTACACCCTGTACGCCTATGCAACCCTGCAAGCCCTGGCTGCCGGCTTCAACGGCGCCGGTTCCAACGACCCGGCCAAGGCGTCCGAATGGCTGAAAGGCCATCCGGTACAGACCGTGATGGGCAAGAAGGAATGGGACGCCAAGGGCGACCTGAAAGTCTCCGACTACGTGATCTACGAGTGGGATGACAAGGGTAAGTACGCCCAGCAGTGAGTGTGCGTCAGGATCGATCCGGCTCTAGCTCGTTCGCTCCTGATCCGACACTGGATATAGCTCGGCTGACCGGCCAGATGCCACCCGCATCTGGCCGGTCGGTGTATTCCGGGAAACTGCTGAAGTCCTTTTCTGCTTGAGCCGGGCGGGGAACCGCTCGATTTGACATGGTTTTTCAGTGGTGCCCGTCTGATTCCACTCGCGGGAGCTGGCCGAACCCAAGGCCGGACCCCCAAAAGACGAGACAGAGTGATGGACGGTATTATCCTGCAACAACTGATCAACGGGCTGACCCTCGGGTCGGTCTACGGTCTGATCGCCATCGGTTACACCATGGTTTACGGCATCATCGGCATGATCAACTTCGCCCACGGCGAGGTGTACATGATCTCCGCCTACATCGCCGCGATCACCCTGGCCATCCTGGCCTTCTTCGGACTCGAATCCTTCCCGCTGCTGATCCTTGGCACCCTGCTGTTCACCATCCTGGTGACGGGCGTGTACGGCTTCGTGATCGAGCGCATCGCCTACAAGCCGCTGCGCAACTCCACCCGCCTGGCGCCCCTGATCTCCGCCATCGGCATGTCGCTGATCCTGCAGAACTATGTGCAGCTCAGCCAGGGCGCCCGCCAACAAGGCGTGCCCACCCTGCTCGACGGCGCGCTGAAGTTCCATATCGGCGATGGTTTCGTGCAACTCACCTACACCAAGGTGTTCATCCTGGTGGCGGCCTTCCTCGGCATGGCGGTGCTCACCTACATCATCCAGCGCACCAAGCTCGGCCGCATGTGCCGCGCGACCCAGCAGGACCGCAAGATGGCGTCGATCCTCGGCATCAACACGGACCGGGTGATCTCCTATGTGTTCGTCATCGGTGCTGCCATGGCCGCCCTGGCCGGTGTGCTGATCACCATGAACTACGGCACCTTCGACTTCTATGCCGGCTTCATCATCGGCATCAAGGCGTTCACCGCCGCGGTGCTCGGCGGTATCGGCTCGCTGCCGGGCGCCATGCTCGGCGGGATCATCCTCGGCATCGCCGAGGCGCAGTTCTCCGGCATGGTCAACACGGACTACAAGGACGTGTTCAGCTTCTCGCTGCTGGTACTGATCCTGATCTTCCGTCCCCAAGGCCTGCTGGGCCGCCCGCACGTCGCCAAGGTGTAAGCATGACTTCTGCCATTGCCAGGAAACCCCTGGATATCAAGAAGAGCCTGATCGACGCGGTTATCGCCGGTCTGCTCGCCCTTATCGTCTTCGGTCCCATCATGGGCGTGGTCCTCGACGGCTACGGCTTCAACCTGGAGTTCAAGCGCGTCGGGACGATGATCGCCATCGTCATGCTCGGCCGGTTCTTCCTCAGCCTGTACCTGCAGACCCCACGCGGCGAAGTGCTGATGCAGCGCTTCGAGTCCACAGGCTCCGGCGTGCACGTGCGTGACCCCGACTACAAGAGCCGGCTGCGCTGGGTCATTCCGCTGCTCATCGTCGCCGCGGTGATCTTCCCGTTCTTCGCCAGCAAATACCTGCTCACCGTGGTCATCCTCGGCCTGATCTACGTGCTGCTGGGCCTGGGCCTGAACATCGTGGTCGGCCTCGCCGGCCTGCTTGACCTCGGCTACGTGGCCTTCTACGCCATCGGTGCCTATGGCCTGGCACTGGGCTACGAGCACCTGGGCCTGGGCTTCTGGTCCGCCTTGCCGCTGTCTGCCGTTGCCGCGGCCCTGGCCGGCGCACTGCTGGGCTTCCCGGTGTTGCGCATGCACGGTGACTACCTGGCGATCGTGACCCTGGGCTTCGGCGAGATCATTCGCCTGATCCTCAACAACTGGCTGAGCTTCACCGGTGGCCCGAACGGCATGTCGGTGCCGTCGCCGACTTTCTTCGGCCTCGAGTTCGGCCGCCGCGCGAAAGATGGCGGGGTGCCCATCCACGAGTTCTTCGGCTTCACCTACAACCCCAACCTGAAGTTCCTCTTCATCTACGTGGTGCTCTTCCTGGTGGTGCTGCTGGTGCTCTACATCAAGCACCGGCTGACCCGCATGCCGGTGGGGCGCGCCTGGGAAGCGCTGCGCGAGGACGAGATCGCCTGCCGTGCCATGGGCCTGAACCACGTGCTGGTGAAGCTCTCGGCCTTCATGCTTGGCGCCTCCACGGCCGGCCTGGCCGGGGTCTTCTTCGCCAGCTACCAGGGCTTCGTCAACCCGTCGTCCTTCACCTTCTTCGAGTCGGCGCTGATCCTCGCCATCGTCGTGCTCGGGGGCATGGGTTCCACCGTCGGGGTGGTGATCGCCGCCTTCGTCCTCACTGTCGCGCCGGAGCTGCTGCGCACCTTCGCCGATTACCGTGTGCTGCTGTTCGGCGTGCTCATGGTGGTGATGATGATCTGGCGGCCGCGCGGCCTGATCCGCATCAGTCGCGTCGGCTTCACCCCGCGTAAAGGAGTAGCCCCATGAGCGACGAAAACATCCTCAGCGTCGAGCACCTGATGATGCACTTCGGCGGCATCAAGGCGCTCAACGATGTCAGCCTGAAGATCAAGCGCGGTTCGATTTCCGCGCTGATCGGCCCCAACGGCGCCGGCAAGACCACCGTGTTCAACTGCCTGACCGGCTTCTACAAGGCCACCGGCGGACGCATCCAGCTCAACACCCGGAGCAGCAGCACCGACGTGATCAGAGTACTGGGCGAGCCGTTCCAGCCCACCGACTTCTTCAACCCCGCGCAGTTCGCCAGTCGCCTGCGCTACAAGATGTTCGGCGGCACCCACCTGGTGAACCGCGCAGGCCTTGCCCGCACCTTCCAGAACATCCGACTGTTCCGTGAAATGTCGGTGGTGGAGAACTTGCTGGTGGCCCAGCACATGTGGGTGAACCGCAGCCTGCTGGCGGGTGTGTTCAATACTCCGGGCTTCCGCAAGTCCGAGGACGATGCTCTGAACCATGCGTTCTATTGGCTCGAAGTGGTGGACCTGGTGGACTGCGCCAACCGCCTGGCCGGCGAGCTGTCCTACGGTCAGCAGCGCCGCCTGGAAATCGCCCGCGCCATGTGCACCCGGCCGCAGCTGATCTGCCTCGACGAACCCGCCGCCGGCCTCAACCCGGCCGAAACCGAAGCACTCAGTCGGATCATTCGCAAGCTGCGCGACGAACACGACCAGACCGTTCTGCTGATCGAACACGACATGGGCATGGTGATGAGCATTTCCGACCACATCGTGGTGCTGGACCACGGCGAAGTGATTGCCGAAGGCAACCCCCACGACATCCGCCACGATCCCAAGGTGATCGCCGCGTACCTCGGCGCCGAAGAGGAGGAAGTGGCATGAGTGCACCCCTCCTGGAGTTCAAGGACGTCGATGTGTTCTACGGGCCGATCCAGGCCCTGCGCAGCGTCAGCCTGCATATCAACGAAGGCGAGACGGTGAGCCTGATCGGCGCCAACGGCGCGGGCAAGTCCACGCTGCTGATGTCGATCTTCGGCCAGCCGCGCGCCGCCAATGGCGCGATCGTTTACCAGGGCACCGATATCACCCACCGGTCGGCGCACTACGTGGCCTCCAACGGTGTTGCGCAGTCGCCGGAAGGTCGCCGGGTGTTCCCCGACATGAGCGTGGAAGAGAACCTGCTGATGGGCACCATTCCCGTCGGCATGGACCATGCAGATGAAGACATGCAGCGCATGTTCGACCTCTTCCCGCGCCTGAAGGAACGGCGCAACCAGCGCGCCATGACCATGTCTGGTGGCGAGCAGCAGATGCTTGCCATCGCCCGCGCGCTGATGAGCCGACCCAAGCTGCTGCTGCTCGATGAGCCATCCCTGGGCCTGGCACCCATCGTGGTCAAGCAGATCTTCCAGACCCTCAAGGAGCTGGCCCAGACCGGCATGACCATCTTCCTCGTCGAGCAGAACGCCAACCATGCGCTCAAACTCTCCGACCGCGCCTATGTGATGGTCACCGGGGAAATCCGCATGAGCGGCACGGGCGAGGAACTGCTGGGCAACCAGGAAGTCCGCAACGCCTACCTCGGCGGGCACTGACCGTCGTTACACCCCTCTCCCCGGATCGTCTCCCCTCTCCCTTCAGGGAGAGGGGCCGGGGGAGAGGGCAATTCGCTCGCACTCGATTCCAGAAGGAGTCCGGAGATGCAAACCCTGCGCTTTTTCACCAACGCCGATGTCGCCGCGGCGCTGGACTATCCACAACTGATCGAGGCCCTGCGCCACGGCCTGGCCAATCCGGCCGAAGCCCCGGTGCGCGCCTGCCACGCCCTGCCGCAAGATGCCACGCTGCTCTGCATGCCGGTCTGGCAGCAGGGGCAGGGCGTCGGCGTGAAGCTGGTGACGGTGTATCCCCATAACGGTGAAAAGGGCCTGCCCTCGGTCGCCGCCCTCTTCACCCTCTTCGACGACGCCACCGGCCGGCCGCTGGCGGTGCTGGAAGCCTCCGAGCTCACCGCTCGCCGCACCGCCTGTACCTCGGCTCTGGCCGCCAGCGCGCTGGTCCGGCATGACGCCAGTCGGCTGCTGGTAGTGGGCACGGGCACCCTGGCCGCGCACATGGTTCGCGCCCATTGCGTGGTGCGCCAGTACGAGCGTGTGGATATCTGGGGACGACACCCGGAGAAGGCCGCCGAACTGGTGCGCTCCCTCGCCGAGGAGGGCTATCCGGTGCAGGTGGCGCCCGACCTGCAGACCTGCGCCCAGCAGGCGGACTGCATCAGCTGCGTCACCACGTCCACGTCGCCGCTGATTCTCGGGGACTGGTTGCGTCCGGGCACCCATCTGGACCTCGTCGGCGCCTTCCTCCCGACCATGCGGGAAACCGACAGTGCCGCCGTGGCCCGCTCGCGCATCGTCGTCGACACCCGTGCCGGTGCTCTTGAAGAGGCCGGGGACCTGCTTTTCGCCATCGCCGACGGCGCCATCACGGAGCAGGCCATCCATGTCGAACTCGCCGACCTGCTGCACGGACGGGGCCATCGCCAGACCAACAGCGAGATCACCCTGTTCAAGTCCGTGGGCTATGCCCTGGAAGACCTGATTGCGGCGCAGGTGCTGTTGTCCCAGGCCGCGTAGGTAGCGCTCCTTGTGGGGGCGATTTCAATCGCCAAGGGCCGCGCAGCGGCCCCGTGGCAGGCCTGCGGTCTGCTCAGCGAATGAATTCGCTCCCACAGTTGTTCAGAGCTCATCCCTTTCCGCGACCACCGGCAGCTTCGCCGCCAGCACCTCGATGCGTTCGATTTGCGGCAGCTCGCTGAGCAACTCATCCGCACGCTCCAACAGCTCTGCCGCCACTTTGCCGGCCATGTGTGCCTGCAGGCCGAGATCGTTGGCGAAGGCGTCAAAGATGCCGAAGGTCGTCGCCCCCATGCGCAGGGCGAACCAGGCCGTGGTATCGGGCTCTTCCTGCACCCGTCGCAGGCTGCAACGGAGGAAATCCTCCACTTCGGCGACCTTGCCGGGCTTGGCTTCCACACGTACCAGCAACGCGACTTTGACCATGGCCCGATCTCCTCTGTGGTTAAGCAGGGAAGTCTAGGCCCGTGGAAAAAAGCGCCGGGCCCGCCTGTCCGATGGGGGATATCCACAGGCGCCACTGCTGTGGGGACGACTCTTGTAGGGGCGAATTCATTCGCCAAGCAGGCCGTAGGCCCGCCCTTGAACGCCAGATGGGGCTGCTGCGCAGCCCTTGGCGAATAAATTCGCCCCTACACCAGACTTGATCACAATCTCTGTGCAACGATCTGTGGATAACTTGGGAGCAGTCGCGTCTACGCCCCGCAGTCCGCAGCTCGAAAAGCCCTGCTCAGAAATTGTTCAGGTGCGCTTTATGCTGGATAAACAGCGGCTTATACAGTTCCCTGGCGATGTCGCCGTGGCTATCGAGTTGTCCCCGCCTGCTGTGTGGAAAGCTGTGGATAAGCTTGGGAGTAACGGCTGCGGCCCAGTACTGGCGAGGGCTGCATGGAGCTGCTGGTTTTTTCGCCATCAGTTCGTCCCTGGGGATGTCGTAACCTATGCCGATCTATCGCAACGGGCCCGTGCCCCAGAGCAAGGAGAACAGCATGACTTCCACCGTTTTCATCACCGGCGCCACCTCGGGATTCGGCGAAGCCTGTGCCCGGCGCTTCGCCCAAGCCGGCTGGTCGCTGGTGCTGACCGGCCGCCGCGCCGCGCGCCTGCAGGCCCTCAAGGATGAGCTCTCGGCCCTGACCGACGTGCACACCCTGGAGCTGGATGTGCGTGATCGCAAGGCCATGGAAGCCGCCATCGCCGGCCTGCCGGCGAAGTACGAGAAGATCCGTGGGCTGATCAACAACGCCGGCCTGGCGCTGGGGGCCGAGCCCGCGACCCAGTGCAACCTGGATGACTGGGACACCATGGTCGACACCAACATCAAGGGGCTGATGTACAGCACCCGCCTGCTGCTGCCGCACCTGATCGCCCATGGCCGTGGCGCGAGCATCGTCAACCTGGGTTCGGTAGCCGGTAACTGGCCCTATCCCGGCAGCCACGTGTACGGCGCCACCAAGGCCTTCGTCGGCCAGTTCTCGCTGAACCTGCGCAACGACCTGGTGGGCACTGGCGTACGTGTTACCAACATCGAGCCGGGCCTGTGCGAGAGCGAGTTCTCGCTGGTGCGCTTCGGCGGCGACCAGGCGAAGTACGACGCCACCTACGCCGGCGCCGAAGCCATCCAGCCGGAAGACATCGCCGAAACCATCTTCTGGATCATGAACCAGCCAGCCCACGTGAACATCAACAGCCTGGAGCTGATGCCCGTGAGCCAGACCTGGGCGGGCTTCTCGGTCAATCGCTCAGCGACGTGATGCGTGTCGAGCGCCCTAGCAATTGCAGGGCGCGATCCGGGTAATCGGTGATCAGGCCATTCGCCCCCATGTCCAGCAGGTGGCGCATGGCTGGTTGCTCGTTGATGGTCCACATCTGGACCGCCAGGCCGCGTTGCCGGGCGGTCTTCATCAGGCTGTCGGTGGCCACCTGCAGACCGCCGCTGCTCTCGGGAATCTGCAAGGCCTGGTAGGACGGGCTGACCAGGCTGCCCAGGCCGACCCAGTTCAGCGCCACCAGCAGGCGCACCGAGGTCGGGCCAGCCGAGGTGGCGACGCCGGGGCAGACTTCGCGGAAGCGCTTCAGGCTGCGCTCGTAGAAACTTCCCACCAACACCCGTTCACGCTGCTCGTGCTTGTCCAGCAGGGCGCACAGCTGCTCTTCCATGCCCACGTCCGGGACCTTGATCTCGACCACCTTGGGTTGCTCCGGGAAGCGCTCCAGGACTTCCTCGAACGTGGGGATGCGGATGCCCTGGCTGCGATAGGGGTGGCTCTCGCCACCATCGGCGCTCCAACGGTAGCCGGCATCCAGGGCCTGTGCCTCGGCAAGGGTCAGATCGGCCACCTTGCCGTTGCCATTGGTGGTGCGATCCACCCATGGGTCGTGCAGTACCACCAGTTGGCCGTCGCGGGTGCGGCGCACGTCCATCTCCAGCATGTCCACCTTCAGGGCGGCGGCGCGTTCGAAGGCGAACAGGGTGTTCTCGGGCCACAGACCGCGTCCACCGCGATGGGCGATGACCAGGGGCTGGTCGCCGAAGCCGGCGAGCACGCCGGGCCGTTCCGCCGGCCGGCTGGTCAGGGCCAGCGCGAGCAGGCCGGCGACGACGAGGAAGAGGGGAGCGAGAAAGAATCGGGCGAAGCGCTTCATGTTGTTCTTATCCGTAAGACGTGGACGGGCGTGCCGAATCAAACGCGGGGACTATGACAAAGACGTGACGGTGAGGCGAGGGGGAAGGCGAAGAGTTGAGATGTGGGTATTCCCTGTGGGGGAATCCGCCTGTAGGGGCGATTTCAATCGCCAAGCAGGCCGAAGGTCTGCCCTGCGGCCTTGCATGGGGCAGCGGGGCTGCCCTTGGCGAATGAATTCGCCCCTACAAGGATTCGAATTCCCAGGCGAGAAGATCAGCCCGCCAACAACCACACCCCGGCACCCGCGGAAACACCGCCGGCAATGCGCACCAGCGGCGCGGCGGCCTGCGGCAGGGCGCGAACCAGGCCATAGCCGGCGGCATGCAAGGCTGCGGTAGCCGCGACGAACCCGATGGCATAACCCCAGGGACTGGTCAGCTCAGGAAGCTCCAGGCCGTGGGCGACGCCATGGGCCAGGGCGAATAGCGCGGTCAGGCCCATGGCGATCCACAACGGCGGGCGTACCGCCACGGCCACCAGTAGGCCGAGAGCGAGTACCGAGCCGGCGATGCCGGTTTCCATCAGCGGCATTTCCACGCCGGCAAAGCCCAGCAAGCCGCCCAGCAGCATGGTGCTGACGAAGGTCAGCGGCAATGCCCAGCGTGCCGAGCCTTGCTGCTGGGCGGCCCAGAGGCCGACGGCGAGCATGGCCAGCAGGTGGTCGAGGCCCGTAACCGGGTGGGCGACGCCCGCCATCAGTCCGGAATGGTCGTGGCCAGCGTGGGCGAAGGCCAGGGCCGGGGTGAGGAACAGGGCAATGGCGAAGAGCGACTTGCGCAGGTTCATGGTGAAGCTCCTTTCACATGAGAACGAGGGTGGCGGGACGGGCCCTCATCCGCACGCGGCCCGCCCGGCCCCTCTCCCGGAGGGAGAGGGGAGTTAATGAGTCAGCAGCCCCTGCTTCTCGATGAAGGCGATGATCTCGTCGAGGCCCTGGCCGACCTTCTGGTTGCTGAACACGAACGGCCGCTCGCCGCGCATCTTGCGGGCGTCGCGGTCCATCACGTCCAGTGAGGCGCCGACCATGGGCGCGAGGTCCACCTTGTTGATCACCAGCAGGTCCGACTTGCAGATGCCGGGGCCGCCCTTGCGCGGCAGCTTGTCGCCGGCGGAAACGTCGATCACGTAGATCGTCAGGTCGGAAAGTTCCGGGCTGAAGGTGGCGGACAGGTTGTCGCCGCCGGACTCGACCAGGATCAGGTCCAGGCCGGGGAAGCGGCGATTGAGCTGTTCCACGGCTTCGAGGTTGATCGAGGCGTCTTCGCGGATCGCGGTGTGCGGGCAGCCGCCGGTCTCGACGCCGATGATGCGTTCCGGCGCCAGGGCCTCGTTGCGTACCAGGAACTGGGCATCTTCCTGGGTGTAGATATCGTTGGTCACCACCGCCAGGTTGTAGCGCTCGCGCAGGGCGCGGCAGAGGGCCAGGGTCAGGGCGGTCTTGCCGGAACCTACCGGGCCGCCGATACCGACGCGCAGGGGTTGACTGTTCATGTGCTGTGCATCTCCTAGGAACGGAACAGACGGCTGTATTGACGCTCGTGCGCCATGCTCGCCAGGGCCAGGCCGAAGGCGGCGCTGCCCCAGCGGGTCGGGGAAATTTCACTGGCGTGATGCTGCGCCTGCTCCAGGCTGGGCAGCAGGGCGGAGGTCAGGCGCTGGGCGGCTTGCTGGCCCAGCGGCAGGGTCTTCATCAGCACCGCCAGCTGGTTTTCCAGCCAGCCCCAGAGCCAGGCGGCCAGGGCGTCCTGCGGGGTGATGGCCCAGGCCCGTGCAGCCAGGGCCCAGGCCACGGCCAGGCCGGGTTCTTCCAGCTCGCCCAGCAGTTGGCGCGCGGCGTCGTCCTGCTCGGGGAGGTCATGCAGGAGTTGCTGCAGGGAGTAACCCATCTGCCGGCTTTCCAGCTGCAGCTCGCGGGTTTCGCGGCTGGCGCGGTGACGCTCGGCGAGGTGCTTCAACTCGCTCCAGTCGTCGCATGCCGCCGCTTCGCAATGGGCCAGCAGCAAGGGTGCCTCGAAGCGCGCGAGGTTGAGCAGCAGCTGATCCCTGATCCAGCGGGCGGCGCTGTCGGGGTCATGCACCAGGCCCGAGTCCACGGCCAGCTCCAGGCCCTGGGAATAGCTGTAGCCACCGATGGGCAGCTGCGGACTGGCAAGTCTCAGGAGCTGCCAGGCCTTGCTCACGTGCGCACACCGAACTGATGCAAGCGTGGCGCGTAGCTGAAGTCGGCTTCCAGCTGATGGGAATGGTGATGGCCACCGCCGTAGGCGCCGTGTTCGGGCTGGAAGCCGGCTTGGATGTGTTCCACCGTAGCGCCCAGCTGTTCGAGCATCGCCTTCAGCACGTAGTCGTCCAGCAGGCGCAGCCAGCCGTCGCCGATCTGCAGGGCGACGTGGCGATTGCCGAGGTGGTAGGCGGCGCGGGTCAGTTCGAAGGCGCTGGCGCAGGTGACATGGAGCAGGGCTTCCGGGCGCGCGCTGACTCGCACCACGCGGCCATCCTGGCTGCGCAGGCAGTCGCCATCACACAGGGGCGGTTGGCCGCGTTCGAGGAACAGGCCGACGTCTTCGCCTTTTGCCGTAAAGCAGCGCAGGCGGCTCTTGCTGCGCGCTTCATAGGTCAGCAGCAGCTCTTCGTCCCAGCTCGACTGGGCTTCTGTTCGTTCGTGGATGACCAGCATCGGGCGAATCCGGCAGTGTGCAATGCCGGGTTCAGAGCAAGGCCCTTGCCAAGATCGCCGGGCGCCTATTCACCGGGGCTTTCGCCAGGCCGTGCCTGCCTATGGGGCGTGAGGGTGGTCCGTGATGGTGCGAGTTGCACCCCAGTGGTGCGGCTGTATTGGCGGAGCGGTCAGCTTTTCGGCTTGCCCGGCCCGAGCCAGTGTTTGCCGCCGATCATGATGAAGCGCAGCTGCTGGGTGATCTTGGCGGCCGGCAGGAGATGCGGCGGCAGATTGTCCGCTGGCGGGTCAATGAGTTCCGGAAGCGTGGCGAATACCGTTTTCACCACCAGGTCGGCCACCAGGTCGACGCCCTCGTCGTCCAGTTGCGGCATGCGGTTGATGAGCTTGAGGTCAGCGGCCAGGTCGTCGGTGATGCGCTGGCGCAGGGCGCCGATGGCCTGACGCACGGGCTGCGAGCCGCCGTACTGCTCGCGGGCGAGAAAGAGAAACTGGCCACGGTTGGCGGCAACCGCATCAAGGAAGATGCGCACCGAGGCTTCGATGATGCCGCCCAACTCGAACTCGTTCTGGCGCACCTTGCGGATGGTGGCGCGGAAGGTTTCGCCCACCTCTTCGACCAGGGCCAGGCCCAGCTCATCCATGTCGTTGAAGTGGCGGTAGAAGCCAGTGGGCACGATGCCGGCGTTGCGCGCCACTTCCCGCAGGCTCAGGCTGCCGAAGCCGCGTCCGCTGTCCATCAGGAGGCGCGCGGCATCCATCAGGGCGTGGCGGGTCTGCTGCTTCTGTTCCGAGCGTTGGGTCATGGGGCGCGGCCGTTGGCGAATGTGCGGCGCACTCTAGCAAAAGGGCTTCGCGGGCGTCGAACCTGCTTCAGTGAGCAACTGTTGACTGCCTGCTGCGTCAAAGCCGGGGACACTGGTACCTGCGTCAGTGCCGGCAGGTCGGGGAACAAGTGATATTCGATCTGGTGGCTCAGGTTGCCGGTGAGGAGAAAACACAAAGCCCGGCATTCGCCGTAATGCTGTTCAGTTAGCCCCGCCAACGAGGTGTCGCTGTTGTTGTAGGAGCGAGCTTGCTCGCGAAGCTTTCCGGGATATCGCCCATTCGCCAGCAAGCTGGCTCCTACAGCGTTTCCCCGCTGCAGAAACCAAGAACGCCGCTCACCCGGTGAGGGATTAGCGGCGTTCTTATGTGAACAGCATTACGGCATTCGCCGGGCTTTGAGGTTTTGCAGTCTGCAGTCAGGCGACGCGGTTGGCACCCGTGCGGTCAGAGCCGCCTTCAGCCACGCGGTCCAGGACCATGAAGCTGCCTTCCGCTGCAACCGGCTCGACGACCTGGATGCTGGAGCCTTCCTTCGACTCACCCAGTACTGGCTGGTAATCGGACGGCAGGGCGAAAGCGCTGGTGCTGAGGGCGGCAATGAACAGGGCGGCGAAGGCTTGGGTTTTCATGATCGTGGGCTCCTCGAAAGGGCTGGAAACTGGGTACGGAGCCAATCTTACGGATCGGGGCTCGATTAAAAAGTGATCACTCCCGATAGAGAACATCAACGCCGTTAATGTTTTCGACGCCCTTTATAATCAATGCCTTGCATCATGCGAGGGCGGATTGGCGGGATTGCCGGTGGTCGAAACGCTGCGTTTCGATGGAGCATCCCCGCCTGGTCACGGGTCGATAAGACATGGACATCACGTCGCCTGCCAAGGGTTGCCGTGAGCAAAGGGGAGAAGTACATGACGCGAGGTCTTCGCATCCTGGCCAGGACGGTCCTGGCGTTGACGCTGCTGCTGGTGGCCCTGCTCGTGCTGGTCGCCACTTTCGATTGGAACCGCATCAAGCCGGCCCTCAACCAGCGCGTATCGGCCGAGCTGGGGCGTGAGTTCGCCATTGAAGGGAGTCTCAGCGTCGTCTGGCAGCGCGAAGAAGGCGAGGGGGGGTGGCGCGCCCTGGTGCCGTGGCCGCATTTCGTGGCCGAGAAACTGCGTCTGGGGAATCCCGGGTGGGCAAAGGGCGGCGACTTCGTCAGCCTGGAACGGGTGGAGTTTCGTGTCGCGCCGTTGCCGTTGCTCTGGCAGCAATTGAGCATTCCGCGCATCGACCTGGGCAGCCCGCAAGCCAGCGTCCGGCGCCTGGCGGATGGTCGCAACAACTGGACCTTCGAGCTGCCGGAAAAGCCGGAGGACGATCAGCCGCAGTCCTCCAGTTGGAGCCTGGACATCGGCACCATTGGCTTTGACAAGGGCCAGGTGAAGGTGGACGACGCGCAGACCCGCACCCGGCTCGACATCCTCGTCGATCCACTGGGCAAGCCCATTCCCTTCAGCGAACTGCTGCCCGCCAAGGGGGCGAGGCCCGAGACGGCGAGCGCCCAGGACTATGCCTTCGGCTGGCAGGCGAAAGGCAGCTACAAGGGCCAGCCGCTGAATGGCAAAGGCAAGGTGGGCGGCCTGCTGGCGCTGCAGAATGACGACCTGCCCTTCCCGCTGCAGGCTGAAATCAAGGCCGGCGACACCCGCATCGTCTTGTTGGGAACCCTGACCGATCCGCGCGAACTGGGTGCCCTCGACCTGCGTCTGCAGTTATCCGGCAAGAGCCTGGCCCAGCTCTATCCACTGACCGGCGTCACGCTGCCGGAAACCCCGGCCTACTCCACGGATGGCCGGTTGGTTGCGCAATTGCAGGAACCCGGCGGGGCCAGGTTCCACTACCAGGGATTCAACGGTCGCATCGGTGCCAGCGATATCCATGGCGATCTCACGTACGTCGCCAGCCAGCCGCGGCCCAAGCTCTCGGGCACCCTGACATCCGAGCAGCTGCGCTTCGCCGATCTCGGCCCGCTGATCGGCGCCGATTCGCGGGCGGGGCAGCAAGCGCGTGGTGTTGCCACGCGGCAGCCGACGGACAAGGTGCTTCCGGTGGAGGAATTCCGCACCGAACGCTGGCGGGCGATGGATGCCGACGTCCGCTTCACCGGCAAGCGCATCCAGCACAGCGAGAAGCTGCCCTTCACCGACCTCGCCACCCATGTGCGGCTCGATGACGGTCTGCTCAGCCTCGCGCCCCTGCGCTTCGGCGTGGCCGGTGGCGACCTGGACACCACCGTCCGCCTCGATGGGCGGCGGACACCGCTGAGTGGAAAGGCCCAGATCAAGGCGCGCCATTTCAAGCTCAAGGAGCTGTTCCCGAATGTCCAGGCCATGCGCAACAGCCTGGGGGAGCTGAACGGCACAGCGGACCTCTCCGGCACCGGCAATTCGGTGGCGGCGCTGCTGGGCACGGCCAATGGCGACGTACAAATGCTGGTCAACGACGGCACCATCAGTCGCAACCTCATGGAGATCGCCGGGCTCAATGTGGGTAATTACCTGGTGGGGCGGCTGTTCGGCGACGAGGAAGTGAAGATCAACTGCGCGGCGGCGGATCTCGGGCTGAAGGACGGCCTGCTGACCCCGCGTCTGTTCGTCTTCGATACAGAGAATGCGCTGGTGCGGATCGACGGCAATGCCAACCTCCGTACTGAGCGCCTCGACCTCAGCGTCAACCCGGATTCCAAGGGGATGCGGGTGTTCTCGCTGCGATCGCCGCTCTATGTGCGCGGCACCTTCAAGAATCCCCAGGCCGGGGTGCAGACGGTGCCGTTGGTAGTGAGAGGGGCGGGGATGGTGGCCCTGGGGGTGGCGGTGGCCCCGGCGGCTGCGTTGCTGGCGCTGGTGGCTCCGGCGGCCGGAGGCGAGGAGGGCAATGCCTGCCAGCCCCTGCTGCAGCAGATGCACAAACCTTGAGCGAGTGCCGTGCCAAGGTCTTGCTGGTGCGTCTGCCTGATCGGACTCAAAGCTGGTCGCGCTCCGCCTGCTCGCGCTGGCCGCAGGTCATGAAGCCTTTGTGGCGCACGCGGCCGGCGCTGTCGAAGCTGATGTGGTAGGGCTGCTGGTGGCCCTCTTCGTTGAGAATGTAGTTGTTGCAGGAGCCCGGGTGCACGCTGCGCTGGACGACGGACGAAGGGCGCCCGCCGATGATCAGCACCTGCTGTCGGCTCATTCCGGGTTCGACATCCTCGACCAGGGGCTGGTTGCGGAAGGTGAGATAGTCCGTGGGGTTTTCGATCTTGCTGGCGCAGCCCGCCATCGATGCCAGGGCACAAGCCATGACAAGCGCTTGCTTGTACATCATGGGTCCTCATGGGTTAACGCTGTTGAAACACTGCGCTTGGAACATCGAAGACTGGGGAGAGTTCGCCGGAGTTCGCCACGAGACGAAGCAGGCGATGGACGGCATTCCGCCAGCAGCTGGCGAAATGCCTGAGGGATGAGCTGAAAGCCCCGCCAGGCGCGGCTTTCAGGTTGTCTGATGGCGAACTGCCGGAGGCCGCCGTTCGGCAGCGATAAGGCCGATCAATAGCCGCCGTCGCTCGCTTGTTTCTCGGCTTTTTCGCGCTCGGCCTGCTCGCGTTGCTGGCAGGTCATGAAGCCCTTTTCCTCGACGCGGCCGCTGCCGTCGAAGCTGACGTGGTAGGCCTGTTGGTGGCCGTCCTGGTTGAGGATGTAATCGTTGCAGATACCCGCATGGACCTTGCGACGCATGGAAGACGATGGCGGGCCGCCGATGGTGCGCACCTGCGACTCGGTCATGCCTTCGTCGACCTGCTTGACCAGCGGCTGGTCGCGGTAGGTGTAGTAGTCGGTGGGGTTTTCCATCTTGCTGGCGCAGCCGACCATCGAGGCCAGGGCGCAGGCCAGCAGCAATGCTTGCTTGCTCATGGCAGAACTTCCCTATCTGGCGCGGGCTCATCCCGCGGTGGGATTGAGCCTAGCAGGCCATTGAGAATCTACCTGCGCCGGAGGGATCGCGCGGCCCGGCAAGAGAGACCGCGCCGGCGGGCAGATGCGGTCAGCCGTAGCGTTTCTTCGCTTCGATGGCCAAGCCGCTGCCGATGCTGCCGAACAGGTTGCCTTCCACCTGGCGCGCGTTGGGCAGCATCGCAGCCACGCTCTGGCGCAGTGCCGGAATACCGCTGGAGCCGCCGGTGAAGAACAGGGTGTCGACCTGGTCGGCACGCACGCCGGCCTGGGCCAGCAGGGCATCGACGCTGGCCCGGATGCGCACCAGCAAGTCGTCGATGGCGCTCTCGAACAATGCGCGGGTCAGCTCCACATCCAGGCCCGGTTCGATGCGTGCCAGGTCGATGCGACGGCTTTCGGCCTCGGTCAGCTCGATCTTGCTGTCTTCCACCTGCATGGCCAGCCAGTGGCCGGCGCGCTGTTCGATCAGGCTGAACAGGCGGTCGATGCCGGTGGCGTCGACAATGTCGTAGCGCATGTTCTTCAGCGCCAGTTGCGATTTCTGCGCGTACACGGCGTTGATGGTGTGCCAGGTAGCCAGGTTCAGGTGGTAGCTGGTGGGCATCAATGCGTCGCTCTTCATCCGGCTGCCATAGCCGAACAGTGGCATCACGCCTTGCAGGCTGAGTTGCTTGTCGAAGTCGGTCCCGCCGATATGCACGCCGCCGGTGGCGAGGATGTCGTCCTGGCGCTCGGCCATTTCACGGCGTTCGGGCGAAAGACGTACCAGGGAAAAGTCCGAGGTACCGCCGCCGATGTCGACGATCAGCACCAGTTCCTCGCGCTCGATGTCGCGCTCGTAGTCGAACGCGGCCGCGATGGGTTCGAATTGGAAGGACACCTCCTTGAAGCCGAGCTTCTGCGCCACGGCGACCAGGGTGTTCTGGGCTTCCTGGTCAGCCTCCGGATCGTCATCCACGAAGAACACCGGGCGACCCAGCACCACCTGCTCGAACTCGCGGCCGGCGGAGGCCTCGGCGCGCTGCTTGAGCTGGCCAATGAACAGGCCAAGCAGGTCCTTGAACGGCAGGGCGCTGCCGAGCACCGTGGTTTCACTCTTGAGCAGCGGCGAGCCCAGCAGGCTCTTCAGCGAGCGCATGAGACGGCCTTCGTAGCCTTCCAGGTATTCGTGCAGGGCTTGGCGGCCATAGGCCGGGCGACGTTCCTCGGTGTTGAAGAAGACCACCGAAGGCAGGGTGAACTTGTCGTCCTCCAGGGCGATCAGCGGCTCCGCATCCGGGCGCCACCAGCCGACGGTGGAGTTGGAGGTTCCGAAGTCGATGCCCAGGGCCTGGGCGGAGAGGACGTTGCTCATGTCGCGGGTGTTCCGGAAAAAAACGGCCGCGCAGTTTACGCGAGCAGACTCGGGTTGTCCGGCACAGTTCGTCGCGCTGGCTAGACTGCCCTTGTGGATAAACAGGGAGACCCTTCCATGAAGAAACTATGCCTGCCCGTGATGTTCATCGCCCTGCTGGCCGCCGGCCAGGGCTTCGCGGCCACCCAGCAGGAAAAGATGAAGACCTGCAACGCCGACGCCACGGCCAAGGCCCTCAAGGGCGACGAGCGCAAGGCCTTCATGAGCAAATGCTTGAGCATGACCCAGCAGGAGCGCATGACGGCGTGCAACAAGACTGCTTCTGAAAAGGCCCTGAAAGGCGACGAGCGCAAGGCGTTCATGAGCCAGTGCCTGAAGAAGGACTAGCGCTGGCGCTAGACGTACGCGAGCAATCGGCCGGCCGACATCACCCCGCACCAGATCAGGATCGACAGCGCCACCTGCAGCCGTCCGCTGGCGGGTGGCCGCTGGTCCCATTCCGCCAGCCGTGCGTTCCACAGCGCGCGGAACAGCAAGGCGTTGGCAGCCCCTAGGGCAACCAGAAGCAGCTTCAGTTGCAGCAACCAGTTTCTCGTCAACGGCCCCGCGTCGGCCGCGAACAGGCAGAAGCCGGTGAGCAGCAGGAGCAGCAGCCCGGCGATGCCGATCGGCGTCAGCCGCCGCGAGGCTTCCAGCAGCGGCACTGCGCGGGCGAACCCGAGCAGGCGCAGGTCGAGCAGCAGCATGGAGCCCAGCAACATCACCAGGCCGAGCAGGTGCAGCAGGTTGGCCGCCGGGTAGAACAGCGTGGACTCGCGCATCAGTGCGCCGAAGGGTGAGGCCTCCAGCTGTTCCGACCAGGGCAGGACGAGCTCTATCACCGCCTCAGCGCAGCTCCACCGTGCGTCCGTCGACGATCACCCGCTCCGCGCGGATCTCCGCCGCGCCGTCCTTGCGCGGGTAGCCGACCACCGTCACCGTCTTGCCAGGGGCGAGGTCCTTTTCCGGCAGCCCGCGCGATTCCATGCGGCTGAGGGGGGCGAGCACCACGTGCCATTCGCGGCCTTCGTAGTCGATGGTGATATGCGCGTGGGGATTGCGATAGGAAAGCGTCTTGACCGGTGTCTCGATGGTCAGGGTCTTGTCCGCGTCGTAGGAACTCCAGCCGTGATGGGCGAACGCAGCGGTGGCGCCGAGTATCAGGGCGAAGAAGGCGATCAGCAGGGCGAGCTTTCTCATGGGTTGGCCTCCAGGCAGCGACCCGGAAAGCGTAGGCGCTCCAGCGACGCAACGTCGCCGGGGCAGTATCCCGAAACACAATGGTGGCGCCTGGTGGGAGCGCGAACCGCTTCGCGAGCAGAGCTCGCTCCTACAGGGTGCTCCAGCCCAGGGTCAGCGCCGCCAGCGCCAGGTAACGTCCCGCCTTGGCCAGGGTCACCAGCGTCAGGAATACCCAGAAGGACTCGCGCATTACCCCGGCCACCAGGGTCAGCGGATCGCCGATCACCGGTACCCAGGCCAGCAGCAGCGACCAGCGCCCGTAGCGGTGATAGAAGGCCTGCGCCCGCTGCATCTGCGCCGGTTTCACCGGGAACCAGCGACGTTCGCGAAAGTGTTCCAGGTAGCGCCCCAACCACCAGTTCACCAGCGAGCCCAGCACATTGCCGACGGTCGCCACCGTCACCAGCGCCCAGGCTGGATGGGCCTTGCCCAGCAGCAGACCGACCAGCACGGCTTCCGACTGCAGCGGCAGCAGGGTGGCGGCGCCGAAGGCTGACAGGAACAGGCCCAGGTAGGCGGTGAGTGCCAGCACGGCAGCGTCTCGAAAAAGGGAGCGTCAGTGTGGCGGCCGACGAAGTGCCAGACAAGCCGCGTAGCTCTTAAGCGAACTGAAAGACTGATCCGTTAGAATGGGCGCAGTCTGACAATGGAAAAACGGGGGCGCCGACTCCAGAGTTACGGAGCCGGCTTCATCCTGACCCCCTTCTGATCTTTGGTGCCCTTTATGCGTAGAGCTTCTCATCACGAGTTGCGCACGGCCTTTCGTGCGCTGCTGGACTCGGATTCCTGTTTTCACACCGCCTCGGTGTTCGACCCCATGTCGGCTCGCATCGCCGCTGACCTCGGTTTCGAAGTCGGTATCCTTGGCGGTTCGGTCGCGTCCCTGCAGGTGCTCGCCGCACCTGACTTCGCCCTGATCACCCTCAGCGAGTTCGTCGAACAGGCGACCCGTATCGGCCGTGTTTCGCGCCTCCCGGTGATTGCCGATGCCGACCACGGCTACGGCAACGCCCTCAACGTGATGCGTACCGTGGTCGAACTGGAGCGCGCCGGCATCGCCGCGCTGACCATCGAGGACACCCTGCTGCCGGCCCAGTTTGGCCGCAAGTCCACCGACCTGATCCCGGTGGAAGAAGGCGTCGGCAAGATCCGCGCGGCCCTGGAGGCGCGCGTCGATCCGGACCTGGCGATCATCGCCCGCACCCACGCCGGCGTGCTCAGCACCGACGAAGTGATCAAGCGCACCAAGGCCTATCAGGCCGCCGGCGCCGATGGCATCTGCATGGTCGGCGTGGCCGACTTCGAGCACCTGGAAAAGATCGCCGAGCACCTGAGCATCCCGCTGATGCTGGTCACCTACGGCAACCCCAAGCTGCGCGACAACGAACGCCTCGCCCGCCTTGGCGTGCGCATCGTGGTCAATGGCCATGCGGCTTACTTCGCTGCCATCAAGGCCACCTACGACTGCCTCCGCGAGCAGCGCCAGGTCGCTACCGGCACCGAGCTCAATGCCACCGAGCTGACCCACAAGTACACCTTGCCCGAGGACTACATCATCTGGGCCGAGGAATTCATGAACGTGAAGGAGTAGCGCGACCTCCACTTGTCGCCTGACGACCGCCCCCCTTGCAAAAGGCCGGAAGAAAGCCCAAATCTTCCATTGAGCCTTGAGCAAGCGGGAGGTCAGCATGGCCAGTGGTTGGGCCGGCGATGGCGCCGTCCAGGAACAGATCGACAGCACCATCGAAGACGCTATCCAGCGCGCGCGCAGCCAGTTGCCGAAGGGCGAAAGCCTGACGCACTGCGAAGAATGCGACGCCCCCATCCCCGAAGCCCGCCGCAAGGCGATCCCCGGCGTGCACCTGTGCGTCGCCTGCCAGACCGAGCACGACAAGGAAAACGCCGCCTTTACCGGGTACAACCGGCGGGGGAGCAAGGATAGTCAGTTGCGGTAGAGCCAGGCTCGAATCCGTAGGTTGGGCAGAGCGCAGCGAAGCCCAACAATCCGACCTCCCGGCAAGCCATTTCCACCTTCCATATCGGAGCCGTATCCGCGCACCGCTTCCTAGACTGCTCGCTCGGCATTCGTACCAGGGAGGGCAGGGCCATGCGCTATCGACGCGCTTTCGTGCCGGGCGGCACGTTTTTCTTCACGGTCAATCTCGCGGATCGCTCGCAGCGGTTGCTGACGGAGCATGTTGCCGTTCTGCGCTTCGCCTTTCGGCGAGTGAAGAAGCGGCATCCCTTTGAGATTCCGGCCATGGTCGTCTTGCCCGAGCACCTGCATGCGATTTGGGTGCTGCCGGAAGGTGATGCGGATTTTTCGCTGCGCTGGCGGCAAATCAAGGGGACGTTTTCCCGCCTGCTGCCCGAGCAAAGCTGGGTGAGTCAGTCGAAACGAGACAGACGGGAACGCACTATCTGGCAGAGACGTTTCTGGGAACATCAGATCCGAGATGAGCGGGATTTCGCCCAGCATGTCGATTACATCCATATCAACCCGGTGAAGCATGGGCATGTCCAGCGCGCCGCAGAATGGCCGTATTCATCCATCCACAAATACATTCGCGCTGGTGCGATGAATGCCGATTGGGCGTGCGACCCGGGTGAAGGAACCTTCGGTGAGCGCCTTATGTAGGTTGGTCCGAGCTACGCGGGGCCCAACGTGGCGGCCTCGAAAACCGCGTTGTTGGGCTTCGCTGCGCTCTGACCAACCTACCGGGGTAGGGCGAGTGCTTTGCGTAGGTTGGTCCGAGCTACGCGAGGCCCAACGTGGCGGCCTCGAAATCCGCGTTGTTGGGCTTCGCTGCGCTCTGACCAACCTACCGGGGTAGGGCGAGTGCTTTGCGTAGGTTGGTCCGAGCTACGCGAGGCCCAACGTGGCGGCCTCGAAAACCGCGTTGTTGGGCTTCGCTGCGCTCTGACCAACCTACCGGGGTAGGGCAAGTGCTTTACGTAGGTTGGTCCGAGCTACGCGAGGCCCAACGTAGCGGGCCTTCCAGACGGCCGGGGGTCAAAAGAGGAAATACCGCTGCGCCATCGGCAGCACGTCCGCTGGCTCGCACCAGAGCAATTGGCCGTCGGCTTTAACCTGGTAATTCTGCGGATCGACCTCAATGGTTGGCGTGTAGCCGTTATGGATAAGGTCTTTTTTCTGCACGTCGCGGCAGCCCTTCACCACGCCGATTCTCTTCTTCAAACCCAACTGCTCCGGTACGCCCGCTTCGAATGCCGCCTGGCTGATGAAGGTGAGGCTGGTGGCGTGTCGGCTGCCGGCGTAGCTGGCGAACATCGGGCGATAGTGCACCGGCTGCGGGGTGGGGATGGAGGCGTTGGCGTCGCCCATCAGGCTGGCGGCGATGGCTCCGCCCTTGAGGATCAGGCTCGGCTTCACGCCGAAGAACGCCGGGCGCCAGAGCACCAGGTCGGCCCACTTGCCCACTTCCACGGAGCCCACTTCGTGGCTGATGCCGTGGGTGATGGCCGGGTTGATGGTGTACTTGGCGATGTAGCGCTTGGCGCGGAAGTTGTCGTTGCCGGGGGCGTCCTCGGGCAGGGCGCCGCGCTGTTTCTTCATCTTGTCGGCACTCTGCCAGGTACGGGTGATGACTTCGCCGACGCGGCCCATGGCCTGGCTGTCGGAACTGATCATGCTGAAGGCGCCGAGGTCATGGAGGATGTCTTCGGCGGCGATGGTTTCGCGGCGGATGCGGCTTTCCGCGAAGGCCACGTCCTCGGCGATGCTCGGGTCCAGGTGGTGGCAGACCATGAGCATGTCCAGATGCTCGTCGATGGTGTTGCGGGTAAACGGTCGGGTCGGGTTGGTGGAGCTGGGCAGCACGTTGGAGAAGCCGCAGGCCTTGATGATGTCGGGGGCGTGACCCCCGCCCGCGCCTTCCGTGTGATAGGTGTGGATGGTGCGGCCCTTGAACGCGCCGAGGGTGGTTTCGACGAAGCCCGATTCGTTCAGCGTGTCGGTGTGGATCGCCACCTGCACGTCGTACAGGTCGGCGACCGACAGGCAATTGTCGATGGCCGCCGGGGTGGTGCCCCAGTCTTCATGCAGCTTCAGGCCGATGGCGCCGGCTTTCACCTGCTCGATCAGCGGCTCCGGCAGGCTGGCGTTGCCCTTGCCGGTGAAGCCGATGTTCATCGGGAAGGCGTCGGCGGCCTGGAGCATGCGCGCCATGTGCCAGGGGCCCGAGGTGCAGGTGGTGGCGTTGGTGCCGGTGGCGGGGCCGGTGCCGCCGCCGATCATGGTGGTGACGCCGCTCATGAGCGCTTCTTCGATCTGCTGCGGGCAAATGAAGTGGATGTGCGTGTCGATGCCGCCGGCGGTGAGGATCATCCCTTCGCCGGCGATCACCTCGGTGCTGGCACCCACGGCGATGGTGACGTCGGGCTGGATGTCCGGGTTGCCGGCCTTGCCGATGGCTGTGATGCGGCCGTCCTTGAGGCCGACATCGGCTTTGACGATGCCCCAGTGATCGATGATCAGGGCGTTGGTGATCAGAGTGTCGACCACGTCCGCAGCCAGAAGCTGACCCTGGCCCATGCCGTCGCGAATCACCTTGCCGCCGCCGAATTTCACTTCTTCGCCGTAGGTGGTGAAGTCCTTCTCGACTTCGATCCAGAGGTCCGTATCGGCCAGGCGCACCTTGTCGCCGACAGTGGGGCCGAACATGTCGGCGTAGGCTTGTCTGCTGATCTTCATTCGTTCGTCCCGTAGGGTGCGCTACGCGCACCGAATCGCTGTGCCAATTCCCCGGTGCGCACGGCGCACCCTACTCCTTACAGCTCGCCCATCACCCGGCCGGCGAAGCCATACACGCGGCGCAGGCCGGCCAGTTCCACCAGCTCCACCTCGCGGCTCTGGCCCGGCTCGAAGCGCACGGCGGTGCCTGCCGGAATGTTCAGGCGCATGCCGCGTGCGCTGGCGCGGTCGAAGGCCAGCGCGTCGTTGGTTTCGAAGAAGTGGTAGTGCGAGCCGACCTGGATCGGACGGTCGCCGGTGTTGGCTACCGAAAGGCTCAGGGTGCGGCGGCCGGCGTTGAGCTCGATCTCGCCGTCCTGGATCTGGTATTCGCCGGGAATCATCGCGTCACTCCAGGATCAGTTGCATGAAGGTGAGGTCGAGCCAGCGGTCGAACTTGCGCCCCACCTGGGGCATCTGCCCGGTGGTGACGAAGCCGAGGCGCTCGTGCAGGCGGATGGAGGCGGTGTTCTCGCTCTCGATGGCGGCGACCATCACGTGCAGGCCGGCCTGGCGCGCGCGCTCGACCAGCGCCTGCATCAATGCGGGGCCGAGGCCCTGGCCGCGCTGGTCGCCGCGCACGTACACCGAATGCTCCACGGTGTGGCGGAAGCCTTCGATGGTGCGCCAGGTGCCATAGCTGGCGTAGCCGAGCACATCGCCCGCATCGTTCACCGCTACCAGCACCGGGAAGCCGGCGGCTGCGCGATCGGCCAGCCAGGCTCGGCGGTTGGCCAGGTCCACCAGGGTTTCGTTCCAGATCGCCGTGGTGTTCTCCACGGCGTCGTTGTAAATGGAGAGGATGCCGGGCAGGTCGGCATCAATGGCGTCGCGAATTTCGTAAGTCATGGCAGTGGTCACGCAATGGGCTGGTGGACGGTCACCAGCTTGGTCCCGTCCGGGAAAGTGGCTTCGATCTGGATCTCCGGAATCATCTCCGGCACCCCCTCCATCACCTGACCGCGAGTCAGCAGCGTGGTGCCGAAGTGCATCAGCTCGGCCACGGTCTGGCCGTCGCGGGCGCCTTCCAGCAGGGCGGCGGAGATGAACGCCATGGCTTCCGGGTAGTTGAGCTTCAAGCCACGGGCGAGGCGCCGTTCGGCCACCAGCCCGGCGGTGAAGATCAGCAGCTTGTCTTTCTCTCTTGGGGTGAGGTCCATCAGGTACTCCAGATTCTCGGAGGCTTGGCTTCACGGCCAAGCAAGGCAGGGCGCAACAGGCGCCAGAGGTCGATCAGCCAGGCGCGGGCGTGCAGCGCCTCGGAGGCGAGGCAGCGGGCCACCAGCAGGCCGGGCAGTTGGGTCAGATCGCCGCGCCCGGCACAGGGGCGTGCGCGGCAGCGTTCGAGCAGGTGGGCGTCGATCTCGCCGGTGACGATCAGGGTCGCGAATACCGGCTGGCCGGCGAGGCCGATGGGGGAATCGAGGAGGCCGTCGTCACCTTCGACGCGCTGGCGTTCGTGCCAGATCAAGCTGCCGTCGCGGCGGATATCCAGATGGGCCTGGAAGTGGCCTTGGGTGAAGCGTTCGCCGGCAGCGGGTCGGCCGAGGGCGACCATGTCCCAGTAGAACAGCCGGGCGTCGTCGGCCAGTTCGATGCGGGTGGCCAGTTCGGCGCGGGCACCGGAGTAGACGATGGTTTCCTGCGGCAGCCATTCCAGTGTGGCGCCGGCCTCGATGCTGAGCTCGACACTCTGAAAGGCCGGACTGGCGGCGCGATACCACTTGGCCGCGCCGGGGCTGGTGAGCTGCGTCCAGGCGCCTTCGCCAACGCGTGCGGTCAGGTCGAGTCGGTCGCCACCGGCAATGCCGCCGGGTGGGTGGACGATGATGTGCTGGCACACATGCGGGCCCTCGGCGTGCAGGTGTTTCTGCACCCGCAGCGGACCCTTGTGGCGACGCTGCACGGGCCGTGTAGTGGCGCCATCGAGGGCATAAGCCAGCTCCAGCTCGGCGTGCCAGCTGGGGGTGAAGAGGGCAGGGTTGGCAGGTGCGTTCATGGCTTCGTTCGTCGTGCTTTCGTCAGATGGTCACCAAGCCGCGCACGCCTTCGGCTTCCATGTTTGCTCCGCGTCCCTGCTGGATGATTTCGCCCCGGCTCATCACCAGGTACTGATCGGCCAGTTCGGCGGCGAAATCGTAGAACTGCTCCACCAGCAGGATGGCCATGTCTCCGCGCTCGGCAAGCTTGCGGATCACTGCGCCGATCTCCTTGATCACCGAGGGCTGGATACCTTCGGTGGGCTCGTCGAGGATCAGCAGGCGCGGCTGGCTGGCCAGCGCGCGGCCGATGGCGAGCTGTTGCTGCTGGCCACCGGAGAGATCACCGCCACGACGATGCTTCATTTCCCGCAGCACGGGGAAGAGTTCGTAGATGGATTCCGGCACCGCCTTGGCGTCTTTCGCGCTGAAGCGTGACAGCCCCATCAGCAGGTTTTCTTCCACCGTCAGGCGCGGGAAGATCTCGCGGCCCTGGGGCACGTAGGCGATGCCCGCATGCACCCGCTGGTGCGGCTTGAAGCCAGTGATGGCGCGGCCTTCCCAGTTCACCGCGCCTTCCTTGGCCGGTATCAGGCCCATCAGGCATTTGAGCAGGGTGGTCTTGCCCACGCCGTTGCGCCCGAGCAGGCAGGTGACTTCGCCGATCTTCACATCGAACGACAGGCCGCGAAGGATATGGCTGCCACCGTAGTACTGGTGGAGCTTGTCGACTGTCAGCATGTGTATGTCCTTGTTGCCATGCGGCGCGATTCGGTGCGCGCGGCGCACCCTACGAGTGACGCCGTGCCAGGTAGGGTGCGCCGTGCGCACCGTCTTTCAGCGGCCGAGGTAGACCTCGATCACCTGTTCATTGGCCTGCACGTCGGCCAGGGAGCCTTCGGCCAGCACATGGCCCTGGTGCAGCACGGTGACGTGGTCGGCGATGCTGCCGACGAAGCCCATGTCGTGCTCCACCACCATCAGCGAATGCTGGCCGGCGAGGCCCTTGAACAGCTCGGCGGTGAATTCGGTTTCGGCGTCGGTCATGCCCGCTACCGGTTCGTCGAGCAGCAGCAACTGCGGGTCCTGCATCAGCAGCATGCCGATTTCCAGGAACTGCTTCTGGCCGTGGGAGAGCAGGCCCGCCGGGCGATTGCGCGAGGCATCCAGACGGATCACCGCCAGCACTTCGTCGATGCGGTCCTTCTGCTCGCCGCTGAGCTTCGCCCGCAGGCTGGCCCACACCGATTTGTCGGTCTTCTGCGCCAGCTCCAGGTTCTCGAATACCGAGAGCGCCTCGAACACGGTGGGCTTCTGGAACTTGCGACCGATGCCAGCCTGGGCGATTTCCACTTCGCTCATGCGGGTGAGGTCGAGGGTTTCGCCGAACCAGGCCTTGCCGGTGTCGGGGCGGGTCTTGCCGGTGATCACGTCCATCAGCGTGGTCTTGCCCGCGCCGTTGGGGCCGATGATGCAGCGCAGCTCGCCGACCCCGATGTAGAGGTTGAGGTCGCGCAGGGCCTTGAAGCCATCGAAGCTGACGCTGATGTCTTCCAGGGTGAGGATGGTGCCGTGACGCACGTCCAGGCCCTGGCCGGCGACGCGACCAAGACCAAGGGAATCGCGCCCACTGCCGGCGTCGCGGTTGGGATCGAAGGCGGGTTCGAGCATGAGTTCGGGTACCGGGGCTGCACGCATTTATTGGTCTCCCCGTTTGACCAGGCCAATCACGCCCTTGGGCAGATAGAGGGTGACCAGGATGAACAGGGCGCCGAGGAAGAACAGCCAGTATTCCGGGAAGGCCACGGTGAACCAGCTCTTCATGCCGTTGACCAGGCCCGCGCCGAGCAACGGGCCGATCAGCGAACCGCGACCGCCGAGTGCCACCCACACGGCCGCTTCGATGGAATTGGTGGGCGACATCTCGCTGGGGTTGATGATGCCCACCTGGGGCACGTAGAGCGCGCCGGCGAGGCCGCAGAGCACCGCCGACAGCACCCAGATGAACAGCTTGTAACCGCGCGGGTCGTAGCCGCAGAACATCAGCCGGTTCTCGGCATCGCGCAGGGCGGTGAGCACGCGACCGAACTTGCTCCGCGCCAGGCGCCAGCCGAGCAGCAGGCTGCCCACCAGCAGCGCCACCGTGGCCAGGAATAGCACGGCGCGGGTGCCCGGCGCGGTGATGTCGAATCCGAGGATGCGCTTGAAGTCGGTGAAGCCGTTGTTGCCGCCGAAACCGGTCTCGTTGCGGAAGAACAGCAGCATGCCGGCGAAGGTCAGCGCCTGGGTCATGATCGAGAAGTACACGCCCTTGATCCGCGAGCGGAAGGCGAAGAAGCCGAACACCAGCGCCAGCAGGCCGGGGGCCAGCACCACCAGGCACATAGCCCAGAGGAAGTGCTGGGTGCCGGCCCAGTACCAGGGCAGCTCGGTCCAGGCGAGGAAGCTCATGAAGGCCGGCAGCCCGTCACCCGCCGCTTCGCGCATCAGGTACATGCCCATCGCGTAGCCGCCGAGGGCGAAGAACAGCCCGTGACCGAGGGACAGCAGCCCCGCATAGCCCCACACCAGGTCCAGGGCGAGGGCGACGATGGCGTAGCAGAGGATCTTGCCCACCAGGGTCAGGGTGTAGGCCGAGACCTGCAGCGGGTTGTCCGCCGGCAGCAGGTGCAGCAGCGGCATGATCAGGAGAATGACGCCGACCACGGCAGCAATCGCCAGGGTCAGTCTGGGGCCGGCTTTCTGGGCGACCGTGACTGTGATGGGCTGGTTCATGGGCGATTCTCTCTCGGGCCGGTGAGGGGGCTCTGTAGGAGCGAGCTTGCTCGCGAATGGCGGGGCAGAGCTTCGCTCTTACGAAAAGCTGGAGTCTTCATCAGTCGATCACCCGTCCTTTCAGGGCGAAGAGACCCTGGGGCCGCTTCTGGATGAAGAGAATGATCAGCGCGAGGATGAGGATCTTGCCCAGCACGGCGCCGATTTGCGGTTCGAGGATCTTGTTCGCCACGCCGAGGCCGAAGGCAGCCATGACACTCCCGGCGAGCTGGCCGACGCCTCCCAGCACCACCACCAGGAAGGAGTCGATGATGTAGCCCTGGCCAAGGTCGGGGCCGACGTTGCCGATCTGCGACAGGGCGACGCCGCCGAGGCCGGCGATGCCCGAGCCGAGGCCGAAGGCGAGCATGTCCACGCGGCCGGTGGGCACGCCGCAGCAGGCGGCCATGTTGCGGTTCTGGGTGACGGCGCGGACGTTGAGGCCGAGGCGGGTCTTGTTCAGCAGCAGCCAGGTCAAGGCGACCACGAACAGGGCGAAGCCGATGATCACGATGCGGTTGTACGGCAGCACCAGGTTGGGCAGCACCTGCATCCCGCCGGACAGCCAGGCAGGGTTGGCCACCTCGACGTTCTGCGCGCCGAAGATCACCCGCACCAGCTGTATCAGGATCAGGCTGATGCCCCAGGTCGCCAGCAGGGTTTCCAGCGGACGGCCGTAGAGGTGGCGGATCACCGTGCGCTCCAGCGCCATGCCCACCAAGGCCGTGACGAAGAAGGCCACCGGCAGTGCGACCAGCGGATAGAGCGCGAGCAGCTCCGGCGCCAGGCGTTGGAAGCCCAGTTGCACCATGTAGGTGGCGTAGGCACCGAGCATCAGCATCTCGCCGTGGGCCATGTTGATCACGCCGAGCAGGCCGAAGGTGATGGCCAGGCCGAGGGCTGCCAGCAGCAGGATGGAACCGAGGGACAGGCCGCTGAAGGCCTGGCCGAGCAGCTCGCCCACCAGCAGCCGGCGCTTGACCTGGGCCAGGCTGGTTTCGGCAGCGGTGCGTACGCCGGCGTCGGTTTCCACGCTCGGGTCGAGTAGCGCTTCGAGGCGGGTGCGGGCCAGCGGGTCGCCAGTCTCGCCAAGCAGGCGCACTGCATTGAGACGGATGGCCGGGTCGGGGTCGACCAGTTGCAGGTTGGCCAGGGCGAGGCTGATGGCGTCGCGTACGCCGCTATCTTCCTCGGCCACCATGCGCTGGTTGAGCAACGGCAGTTGCGCGGGCTTGGCGCTCTTCTGCAATTGCCGGGCAGCCTCCAGGCGCGTGGCGGGTTCGGCGGCGAGTAACTGGTGGCTGGCCTGGGCGGTGATCAGCAGGCCGCGCAGGCGGTTGTTCAGGCGCAGTTTTTTCGGTGTGCCGGCGGGGGAGGCATCACCTTCGGCGGCGATGAAGGTGCCGTCCTGTTCGATGAAGGCGAGCTTGCTGTCGATGGCGAAGCGGCCTTGTTGAAGGGCATCCAGCAGCGGCTGGCGCGCGGCGTCGGGCTCGGTGGCCCAATGTTCCAGCAGCTTCGCCTGCCGTGCCGGGTTGGCGGCGGCGAAGTCGTTGGCGTCGCCGGCCAGGGCTTCGAGGGGGAGCAGCAGGGCCAGGGCGAGAAGGATTTGGGATAGGGCGGCGGACATGAGGGATTCCTTCGTGGCACCGTTAGCCCCCTCTCCCTTCAGGGAGAGGGTTGGGGAGAGGGTGCGCTCGGAACGGGCC
>MTEW01003369.1_pt7 | contig 36916 bp, 43 predicted proteins | sample 1042681 | NCBI WGS metagenome assembly MTEW01 (sample SAMN06185811, study PRJNA358809) | soil metagenome | isolation source: soil biostimulated with citrate as carbon source | place: India | collected 2015-05-23
CTCCGGCTACGTGCTCGGACGCGCCCCACGCAGCGAACAGGAACTGCTCGATCAGAGCATCGACTTCGCCTTGGACGTCCTGCCGGAAATACTCGCCGGCGACTGGACCGTGGCCATGCGCAAACTGCATAGCCAGAAGGCCACCAAGTAACCACCTTTCCCCCGAGGGACACATCATGGGATTCAACTGCGGCATCGTCGGCCTGCCCAACGTCGGCAAGTCCACCCTGTTCAACGCCCTCACCAAATCCGGCATCGCCGCAGAAAACTTCCCCTTCTGCACCATCGAGCCGAACAGCGGCATCGTGCCCATGCCCGACCCGCGCCTGGATGCCCTGGCCGAGATCGTCAAGCCCGAGAAGGTCATCCCCACCACCATGGAATTCGTCGACATTGCCGGCCTGGTGGCGGGCGCCTCGAAAGGTGAAGGCCTGGGCAACAAGTTCCTCGCCAACATCCGCGAGACGGATGCGATTGCCCACGTGGTGCGCTGCTTCGAAGACGAGAACGTCATCCACGTCGCCAACAGCGTCGACCCCAAGCGCGACATCGAGATCATCGACCTGGAACTGATCATGGCCGACCTCGACAGCTGCGAGAAGCAGCTGCAGCGCGTCGCTCGTACCGCCAAGGGTGGCGACAAGGAATCCGTGGCGCAGAAGGCCCTGCTGGAAAAGCTCATCCCCCACCTCACCGAAGGCAAGCCGGCGCGCAGCCTGCTCAAGGATCTGGGTGACGACGAGAAGCGCCTGGCCAAGACCTTCCACCTGCTCACCACCAAGCCGGTGATGTACATCGCCAACGTTGCCGAAGACGGCTTCGAGAACAACCCGCACCTTGACGTGGTGAACGCCATCGCCAAGGAAGAAGGCGCCATCGTCGTGCCGGTGTGCAACAAGATCGAAGCCGAGATCGCCGAACTGGACGATCTCGAAGAGATGCAGATGTTCCTCGAAACCATGGGCATGGAAGAGCCGGGCCTGAACCGCGTGATCCGCGCCGGTTACTCGCTGCTCAACCTGCAGACCTACTTCACCGCTGGCGTGAAGGAAGTGCGCGCCTGGACCGTGCGCGTCGGCGCCACCGCCCCGCAGGCTGCTGCCGTGATCCACACCGACTTCGAGAAAGGCTTCATCCGCGCCGAAGTGGTCGCCTACGACGATTTCATCGCCTACAAGGGCGAAGGCGGTGCCAAGGAAGCCGGCAAATGGCGCCTGGAAGGCAAGGACTACATCGTCAAGGACGGCGACGTGATGCACTTCCGCTTTAACGTCTGATCGTTGTAAGCCACGTATAAACAAAACCCCGCTTCGGCGGGGTTTTGTTGTTTTTGGGATGGAGAATTGTCTAGTGCGGCTGGTGGGAGCTGGGGATTATGAATCCGTTACGAACCGCCCCGCTGAGCCAGGGCCCCCCATAAAACGGGGTTTCCCACGCCCCCTACGCTGACTAGACCAGTCCTTTCCACAAAATTCGACCAATGTAGTCACCTGCCATCATATTGACATCCATCGGTGGGTACTGGTAGAAAAAAGCTCGCTGGGTGTACCACCCAGGTGCTCTTTAGACATAGTTAAAAACTGGGCTTGCAGTTAGTGATCGGTTCGCTGATCAGCTTTGGTGTTCTCCAAGGCTTCTTCTGCCACAACGATCCGAGTGCCCCGACATAGCGGCGACCTGAGTTCGCGCCAATGGCGCCACCCTGGTTATCCTGTTTCGGAGAACTTGATTAGCGGCGGAGGGCTTTATCAAATGAATTTGATAAAGCCAGAACTGTAGTTTGTAGAGGCATCTTCATAGTTCCTTTCGGCCCGGACTGCTTGACGGCGGGGCAATCCCGCCCGAAAGGAGATTAACTATGAGCAAGCTAAAGAAGCTCGCTAGTCGTTTGACTAGCTTGTGTATGCACAATAATGAAGATGCCCGCGTCAAAGCAAATGGTGGTAGCGGTGGAAAGCCTGCAAAGGCTCATACCAAGAAGCTGCTTATGCGGTTTGTTAAAACTATCACCATTTACGGAGTCAAACAGGCTGCTCTTTATGCCTGGGAGAACCGTGAGGTAATCCTCGCATTTATTGGAGGTCTAGGCTTGTGACGCAACAAACTACATCATTCGAATTCTAGATAGGGCTGATTATACCAGCCCTATTTTACTGGATTACAGAAATGGAACTTCCCAAATACCCAAACGCACCTATCTACAGCATAAATTCACTATCTCGGATGCTTAGCGAGCCTCCAAGCGTTCTTCAAAAGCTATCAGCTAAAGCTGACACCCTTTACCGCTCAGTCCCGCAAAAGAAAAAAGATGGCTCCCCGAGGGAAACTTTCGATGCTTACGAGCCACTTAAAAGCATTCAAAAAAAGATTGCACTTCGCCTTTTAAACAAAACCAAATATCCGTCCTACCTTCATGGAGGAGTCCGCGATCCCTCATCCCCTAGAAGCATATATAGCAACTCTCGCCCCCACTTAGGCAGCTGTCATATTATCCTCCTTGACATCAAAGACTTTTACCCCTCCATAACCAAGAGCCATGTAACCAACATATTCCAAAATTTTTTTGGTTTTAGCTCAGACGTATCAGATATTTTATCACGCCTACTAACAAAGGATGGCCGTGTTCCGCAGGGAGCCTGTACGAGCAGCCACCTCGCAAACTTGATTTTTTGGGACGTAGAGCCACAGCTAGTGCATGATCTTCAGGCAAATGGGTTTAACTACACTCGCTTTGCCGATGATATTACAATTTCTTCCGCCAGCAACAGAGATAACAAAACAACTGGCGAAGTAGTGTCTAAAGTAATATCAATGCTAAAAAGCAAAAACTGCTACCTTAAGAGAAGCAAATTTCACATTAGAAGTAGAGGGCAGTCCATCACGGGAAAAGATGGAGAGAAATTTCCTTTAACCATTACAGGCCTTTCCATATACAACAAAAGCAAACCCAGTATCTCTCAGCATGATAGAAATAACATTCGTTCATCTGTTAAGGAAATTGAGGTAAAGACCCATGAGGGCGCCACTTGGAGCGAGATTGCGCCGCTATACAATCGAGCCATGGGTCGCGTCGGAAGGCTTATATCATGCGGCCATCCAGAGGGCACCAGACTTAAGAATCGCCTACGCATGGTCAAGAATTGCTTTTAGTTTTTAGCCACTTTCACTACTCAGAGCCGGCTTGCTCATCCTCATGTGTGATCCTAAGCGTTTCCATCCATTTTTCTTGCGATATAGCCCTCATCGCAGCATCTTGAAGGGATTGCTCTTCGCCATTAATCTCTACCTTGTATTGCTTCTCCAAAAGGGTATTAAGATTTCTAGCAATTCCTACTCCAGCAATCCTTAACTCTTCCCTCATAGCAGCAACATCCAACCCTTCTTCCTCCAGTCTTTTACTGAAATCAAGAACCTTATTTAGTGAATCAAGGCTTTCTGGAATAGCCGAAATTTTCCCCTCCACTGTATATGTTCGATGAAGGTAGCCAGCGCCACCCCTCAGCAAATCCACAATTAATTGAATTACTTTTGAATCACCAAACAGCCTTGACCAAAGACTGCCAGACTCAATATTCCCGATCTCAAGCGGATAATCGCCTACATCAACACCAAGAATTCTTGCAAGCTCATCATATAAACCCGAGATAGCATGTAGCTTACTCGCAAAATCATCAACACTAGTTATCGTAGATAGATATACAGATAGCTCTGCTTTTAGTGCCGGATCAAATGAATGCCCATCTAAACCAAACCCATCTCTAAGCGTCACATACGAAATCAAGAGCGCATCTAAATTATTGTAAAATTGTTGAGCAGCAAAAACGAGATCGGCAGAGTGATTTGCATTATATCCAGAAATCACCGCCTCATAAATTGAAGCAAATTTACTTAGCGTTTCCTTTGTTTCCAAAATCAAGCCTGACGGGTCGCCATCCTCGCCAATCAATTTTTCAAGCAGTTCTTCTAGCTGATCAATTTCTCTATAAATTGCTCTATGGCTAACATTCCTTACAATATTGGGAACCTCTTTAAGCCATCGCTGCATATCTGCCAGACATGCAGCGCGAATATTTTGATCGCTACTTAAAGATTTAGTAAAACCGCCCTTCATCCCCAAAAGAGTGCTAGCTAGATTAAGGGATACATTCCTTAGGGTTTTAAAGTTTTCAATTTCACCAATTACGCTGCTAGCTTTTTTATACCTATCAAATACGATCATATCGCCCTACTTTGAAAAATACCTCTGATTTCACCACTCTTTAATTCTCAAGCCTTCCATACATTCCTTCACATCATCATCAATTACGTTCCCAGGTTTGATGCATTCCTTCATGGTGCGACGAACCCCGCGATTGGCTTCGCGCTCTCGTTGATCTTGAACAATAGGGGACAGAACAATAGGGGACAGACCACGATTAATTGCATGCGCCACCAGGCAATCGTCACTTGATGCTTTCGGCGCCCTAATCCGCTTTTCCGATGATAGCGCTCGGCCAGTTCTAAAACCAACACGCACTCAACGCTCCAGCGCATCAGCTCGCTGCAATGGCAAATTGACCTATGGATCGCACGGCCGGTCGGCATTCCGATCTGCCTACCTGCGTTGCGGCTTCCATACACCGGGCCAGATGACTCACATCCTCCGGCACACCTTCGCCAGCCATTACATGATGGGTGGTGGCGACATCCTGGGCTTGCAACGCATCCTCGGGCACTCGTCCATCACGATGACCATGCGTTATGCCCACCTGTCACCGGATCATCTGGAATCAGCGCTTCGGCTCTCCCCTCTCAATCAGAGCGGTCATGCCGTGGTATGCATGTAACCTGCATGCAGGTATGCTATCAATGATTGCACTGAATCCACAGGAGGTAGCTATGGCCGCTATCACTATTCGAAACCTCGACGACGACTTGAAAGCCCAGCTGCGTATTGTCGCGGCTAGCCACGGTCGCTCCATGGAAGAAGAGGTCCGGTTCATCATTCGGCAGGCTCTGTCACGTCAAGAAAAGCGTGGCGGCTTGGGCAGTCGTATTCACTCCCGCTTTGCCGCTGTCGGTGGGGCTGACCTTGAGCTGCCAGAACGCAAAACAAAAGCCCGGGCAGCGAGCTTTGATGAATGATCCTGCTTGATACCAACGTGCTGTCGGAACTCATGCGTGCCAAGCCTGCACCTCAGGTTCTAGAGTGGGTTGACGCTCAGCCTGTCGGGGATCTGGTAATCACCTCGATCACCGTTGCGGAAATTCTTTATGGCATTGCCAGGATGCCGGACGGGAAGCGCAAAAAAGGATTGCTCGATGTAGCCTCGGTCATGTTCGATGAAGACTTCGCGGGCAATATTCTGCCGTTCGATGCAGATGCCGCTGTGTATTACGCGGAGATAGCCGCAGAAACCGAGGCTAAAGGGCGGGTGGTTGATATGGCCGATGCGCAGATCGCTGCAATCGGTCGGCTACATGATGCCGTGATCGCAACTCGCAATATTCGCCACTTCGAAACGCTGGGCGTTGCCCTGGTCGATCCCTGGAGCATCCAGAAGTAACCAGAGCGCTGGTCTGCCCTGGCCCACTTGCAAGCAGTGTTGAGACACGCCAGCGGCTTCAAATAGAACGCCCTGTAATGGCCAATAGCCTGTTGAGGCTGATAATGTTCCTCTACCTCAATAGCTGGTAGCCCGTTACATGGAAAGTAAGATCCCGGTCCCAACAGACAACATCTACAAGTTCTACGCCCTGTTTTCGCTTTTCGTCTTCGTCTTCTCGATCGGCGCAATCCTTTATCTGAACCAGACCCACAATGATCGGGTCCTGCTCTTATACCCCGAGCTAGAAGCGCTAAAGCAGGCGAAGGATCTGCCACCCCGGGATCAAACTCGACGGGATCTTCTCGAACGCCTGTTTGAAGTGCAGAAGTCTGATCTGAAAATCTACAAAAATGCGCTCGGGTTGCTTGCGGGGGGTGCTTTTTGGATGATGATGTTCGGCTTCTGGCGTTGGCAACGGGAGGTACAGCCGCGTCTAGATGAGGCTAGTCGTGTTCAGCTTGAGATAGCAAAGCTCCAGCTGGCCAAGCTACAGGCCGAGGCTTCTCGTGAAAGCGCGGTAGACAAGGTGTAGTCACTTCGTAGTCACTACCCCAGAAACGACAAAGGGCTAGCCGAAGCTAACCCTTTGAAAAATATGGTGGCTACACCGGGACTTGAACCTGGGACATCAGCATTATGAAAATATGTCCTACCCTTTCGCAGTTGATCAAAGCCAGTAAATAAGCGGTTTTGCCGGGGCCTTCCTGATCGTTAGTTGTCGCACTTGGTAGCGTTTGAGCCTTTTGCGGACACTGCTTTACATGAATATCGGTAGGGTCATCAGCAGGTACGTTGCGCAACTCGCCGCTATCGCGCCAAGGCTGACGCCGGCCCAAAACGTCTTCCTCGTCCTGGCGCGTATCGCTAGCTCATATTTGGCTGCAAGGATGGCATGAGCCGGTGGGGCGTTGTTGTATGTTCTCCGCTCCTCGGCGGTGCCCTGGTACTTCTTAACGCGCTCTACCTTCGGTTTATCCTTGGGTGCGCTTTCCTTGGGCTTCGGCTGCTCTGCCTTCGGCGCTTCTTGCTTCTGGTATTTGCCTCGCCCCATGCGGCGGTCAAAGTCTTCTTTGTACCAGTCTCGATCCTCGATGCTCATGCATTCCTCCCTGCAAACCAGCGTCGGGCCACTTCCGCTGTTATCTGCTGCCCGCTTCGGGTACTGCCAATTTTAGGTCTGCCTCAACATAGGCCGGGCTGATCTGCCCTCTGGTCAGGTCAATTTCCCCTGTCCTAAGCCAAAGGCTGTACTGCTGGTATACGCCTGCAATGGCGTCCAGTTCATTGGTCCTTACCTGTGCGTCTTTGTTGTAGCGGATGGTTTTAAGCCGTTCCGGCTTTAGCCCTGTCGCTTCCGCTACCTCTCTGTGCCCGAGCATATGCACTAAAGCTCTAACACGGTCCTGCGTTAGTTCCATTACGTCTTACCAGTGAAAGGTAAAATATTTACCTGACCACTCTATAGGTATATATTTTGTCTGCGGGGTAAATATTTTACCCACAGCGAAACACTCAATAATGACAGTTTATGAGCATTTCAGGGGCAGGGATAGGGAATGAGCGCACAGCATCTGGAGCAACCACCATTCGATGTGGCTTTCGACTTGGACGGCAAGCGGGTGATCTATCTCGACTGCCGAAACGCGCTGCTGTGCAGCAAAGAGACGTTCGCCATGATGATGGGTGTTAGCGAGGACACCGTTGTCAGCTGGATGCAAACCGGCACCGTCCCTAGCGTCAAGATGGGTCGTCCCCGCGTCGTCAACCTCGCCAAGCTCCGCGCTGATCTGGCCAAGGGCAAGACTGTTTTTGCTCAGGGGGATTACGGCGATGAATGATCAACTGAAAACCTTCCTGTCCGGTCTGCTTTCTTGCTTGGTCGAACTTCGCAAATTCGGTCACGACGGCGGCCACCGTGTTTCTTATTCCGTAGGTCAAATAACGGCTGCTGAGCGCCTTGGTGTTTTGACCTATGACCAAGCCGAACGCTTCCGTGATCTTCTCTTGAGCGCTGGTAAGTACGCCTCGCACCCTTTCCCTTGTGACGAAAATTTAGGGCCTTGCATGCCTATCAATGTTTGGTGGGATCGTCACAAAGCCGCGCTCGAGGTTAAAGCCCGCCTAGCAAAGCTACCTGCGCAGGACTCGGCCAATGAAAAGCCTGAGCCAGTACCTGCGCCAACCTCACGCCGACAACTGCGACTGCTCTGTGTGCTGGTCAAGGCTAAATTGGGTTCCGCCCAAGCCCGTCACCTCCCCGTCCACACAATGCACCGACTGCCGCCCCGCGCAATGGTCGCGGGTAAATGGTCGGACGCACGTTACGCCGGCCTACACCTGCGAGAAACATGCCCCGCCGAGCCGACCGCCGAAGTACTGGCACGTTGTGTACGACAGCGGCAAGCCAACCCCTTTCGTACCCCTGCGCGAACCATTTGAGCAAGGTGAATTGCTATGACCATCCCAACCCGTAAAGACATCAGCGAAATTGAAGACAAAGAGCGCCGCTTTCACGTCCTGGCGCCCGCCTCTGTCGTCGTTGCGCTGCAAGTCGAAGCGGGCAAGCGCTGCACTGATGCGTGGCGCCTCGGTGGTGCCGTTATTCAGAGCTGGCTGGAGGCTGGTTGCCCTGATCAGATAGAGCGTCGTCAAGAGGTGGGGCAATGATAGTCCTGGCCGCGCTGATGCTCCTGGCGAAACGCTTCGCGGGCTCGCTGCGTAGCAACTGGCGCGCCCGCGAAGCGTTCGCCCAGCTGCGGCCAGGGCCGTGCTTTTTCGCCCTCGCAAACGCCGCCAATGTTGAACAGGTCAAGGGCCGCGCTCCCGGCTCGTCGGAACGCGCTTCATCGTTCCGGCGAACGGAAGCACGGGCGAAGCGCACCCTTGAACGCCCCCCGCCATAAAAACGCTAGGGGCATAGGGCAGGGGAAGCTTTTCTCCCCTGCCCTCTGACCCTCTGGCGAAGAGTGGGATGACAAGGGCAAAGCCCTTGGTGTTCAAGCGGTAACAAAGAAGTAAAGCCGTCTGCAAAAAGCGAACAAGGCCAATTAAGGGTCATGAGCCTCTGCACGCCGAAAAACGCTAAAGCAGACAACTAACGCGCAACTAAGCGCACAACTGTAAGAGGTAATAACCATGTCTTTCGCTATTCCGGCTGCAACTTCGATTACTTCCCTGTTCGTGACCAAAACGGACTATTACACCAAAAAAGATACCGGCGAAGTTATGGCGACTGTTCAAGCGTTGTCGCCTATCCCTGCCGGTGCTCAAGGCAATGCCAAGGGCTATGAGGTGACTGAGTACCGCGCTGATGCCTCGGTGCTCGATCAAGTCGACCTGACCCAAGGCCCAGTATCGGTGAGGTTCGAAAGCCAGATTCGCCCCGTCACTGACCGCTTTGGCCGCACCACCAATACCCAGGTACTGACCAAGGTCATCAGCGAACAGCAGCAGCGCCAAGCGGCTCCGCAGAGCGCCAAGCCTGCACAGCAGCCGGCTGACGCCGCCAAGTCCTAACGCGGAGTGCCAGCCATGTTCACGGGCTTTCTACTCGGCATTCTCTCGGGGTTCTTCGCCCCTAAACGGCTCAAGTTGCCGGTAATGACGTTGTGGTCTGTAGGCCTGTGCGCGGCTGGCCTCGCAACTTATCTCGGAGGTGCGTAATGGCGATTTCTCATATCTGCGATGAATGCGGCAACGAACTTGAGGACGACGAACTCGAGTGGGCTGACATCGATGATGACCACTGCGTTTGTGCGTTCTGTAACAGCGAGGAAATTCCCGCTGAGAACTACGACGGTCGGTACGAGGATTAACCCATGGCACTCCCGCTCTGTGTCTACGTCGATCAAGCCACTAACGCCCTAGTGGCGGCTGGTGAGTTTACCGGCGAATGCACGGGGTACGTATTGATCACCCCGGCTGAATGGGCGGGGTCGATCACCATAGCTGAGTTGTTCGCCATGCCTGATGGCGTGCAACTAGCGGCCGCTTTCGCGACTTTCTTTGGTTTGGTCTTTGGCCCTGCGGCCATTGCTCACCTTGTTGGCCGTGTAAGCGGATTTTTCGACCACGACAAAGAGGAACTCTGACTATGAGCAAAATCGCTCTGCTGCAACGCGCCGGCTACGCCGTCGTGCTCTCCACCGTCGCTGCCGTGCCGGTCTTCGCCGCCGATATCGACTACTCCGACATGGTGTCGGTGCCGGTCGCTACCGGTGCCGTTGCCGCTATCGTCGCGATGGGTGCCATCAAGATCGCCCCTGGCTTCGCCAAGTGGGCGGTCAACAAAGTGGCGGGCATGTTCCGCTAATCCTGCGGCAATCCCTACGGGGACAACTAGGCCCCCTTTTTGGGGGCCTTTCTATTTGAGGTGAGGAAAATGATATGGATGGTACTCGCGGCATTTACCGGCGCGCTCTCTGGCTCACTTGTGTGCTTTGCGTTGTATTCGGCCTGAGTACTGTTCAGGCTGCAACGCGTAAGCATGTTTCTATGCCTTCAAGTCAAAGCGTTGTTAATAATCCTGGCGGCCCCGTTACGCGCACTGGTAATAATTTAACTGTCCCAGGCCAGCCGCTCGAAGGTGAGTATATTCCTGGCGTTGATGGTAAGAAGATTCCAGTTCGCGGCATTCTCCCAAAAATCGATTACTCAATACCCCGGACGTTTACGCATATCAAGAACGGTTTGCGTGGTGGCGCTATCGGTGTGGGTGTTGCCGTGGGTCTTGACTGGCTGCTAGGTCAAATTGATGCAATTATTGACGAAGGGGTGCCTAAAAAGTTACAGAACGTGCCTGTTCCAGTTGACGGTTTTTATTGGTGCCGCTATTCCACTCAGTCGCTCTGTACTGAACAACACCGGTATTCTGATCCAAACTCTTATTTTGATGATTTCTCAACCGGGAACCCAAACCTCGTTTATGTTTCTCACCGTTGGGTTAATCTGACTGATACCCGTATTCGTGCATATATCACATATAGATATCTGCCTGATAATTCACTTAAAGTCGATCACGCGCAGCAGGAGTTTTGGCGTTATGGTGCTTGCACTCCGCCTGCCGTTTATTCGCCAGCGGTTTATCAGTGCGTTGAAAATAAGTTGCTTCCACTCACTGATGCGCACTTTGATCAAATGTTTGATATTGCAAATCAGCAGAATGCTGAATGGTTAAAGGGGCTTCTTAAAGATGCTTGCAATGGCTCTCCCAGTCCCGCAGCTTGCTTCAATTCGTTAAAAGAGCAATCCGCGCTCGTTGGTCCCGCAACTGTTCCAGGCTCTACCACTACAAAAACCACGAACTCTATTGGTTCTAATGGCGTCGCTACTCAGACAGTCACGACCACCACTAATAACTATAAAATTACTTATGGGCCGACTTATTATGATTATCGCCGCACTACTCAAATAGTTACTAAAACAGATGGGGTTCCTGTTTCAGATACAACTGATGAAGAATCTGAGGACGTCGAACAGGAGGAGCAACCTGAGGAAAAGCAAGATGAAGAGCCTATTCCGTGTAATGGCCAGGGCTGTGATGGCCCGGCTTATGAGGATCAGTACACACCTCTCGATGAAACAAAAGAGGATTACCTAGACGACTACGCCTCTCGCGTTGCAGCCATTCCAATTATTCAGGCAGTCAGCGGTCTATTTGACGTTAATGTTAGTGGCTCTTGCCCGGTCTGGACATTCAACCATCAGATGCAAGTTCTAGGCGCTTCCATGCCTATCAATCTCACGTTCGATTACTTGTGCCTGCCCTGGTTTATTCAGTATGGGCCATGGATTCGGGCGGTTATTTATCTAGTCGCCGTATACGCGGCCATTCGTATTGCACTCCTCTGAGGTGACTCATGATTCAGACGATAGTTAGCTGGTTTACTGCGCTATTCCGGTGGATTGGCCGCATATTTGAGTGGTTCCTTGGTATGCTCAAGGATATCCTTGAGTTCTTCTCTGATCTCCCATTGATCTTTCTTCGCGGTATCTTGGATGGTGCCATATATCTCCTTGGCTTAATTCCTGTGCCGTCCTTTATATCTGGCGGCCTTCTTCAAACCGCTTTTAGTGGGCTTAACGATGATGTTCAATATCTCGTTGCCTTCTTTGGCATTCCCGCCGCTCTATCAATTATCGGCGCCGGTGTAGTCTTTCGCCTAACTCGTAAAGCGATCACGCTCGGCCAATGGTAAGGGGTTAATCATGATCTTCGGTAATGAGGGCATGCCTGGCTCTGGCAAAAGCGCAGATGCTATGCAACACATAATTGACTCAATTAATGCTGGCCGAACAGTTGTTACCAATATTCATGGCATCAACTATGAGGCTTTTAGTGACTATCTCTCGCTACCTTTGCCTACTATCAAGCGGCTGCTTATTTCTCTTGTTCCGCCTGATGAACTTGATGAGGATCAAAAGGTAAAGTGGATTAAAGAGGCTTTTTTACAAAGGCAGCTTCCTGACTGCCTCTGGATATGGGACGAAATTAACCAGTATTGGCCGCCTGATCGCCAGCCCTTGCCGGCTGAGTGGTCAAAGTTCATTACAGAACATCGCCACTTGGGCATAGATGTGCTGATCATGGGTCAAGACTTGGCTGAGCTTCACGCTACTTGGCGCAAGCGCCTCCAGCGTTATACGCGCTTCACTAAGTTGGATATGCAAGGCAAAGACGACCACTTTCACTGGGCGTCGTTTACTAATACTGGTCGCAATAAGTACCGCAAAATGAGCGATGGCAAAAAGCCGTACAATAAAGACTTTTTCAAGCTTTACAGTTCGGTCCGCGCCACTACTACCAATCTTGAGAATTATAAGGATGGTCGTTTCTCGGTGTTCCAGACTAAGCACAAGCTCTGGGCTGCCTGTTTCGCTGCTGTCCTGGGCTGGTCGATTTATACCGTAGTCGGATTTTTCACACCGCCAGATGAACCATTGGCCGCTGAACTGCCGCCCGAACAGCCTCCTGCGCGGTCTGCTGAGCAATCTCACGCGGATGAAGCGGCGGATACTTCTCAGCAGCAGGCTGAGACCAAGCGCGCTCCTATCGACTATCTCGACCGTTACGCGCAGCAATACGACCTAAGGCTCTCCGGCATTATGGACCGTATCAAGCCTGAGCCGGGCCAGCCCGCCTTTGAATTTCGTCTCGACTTCGTGGATAGCAGCTATCGCCTTAAAGAGCGTATGACGCGCAAGGATGTTGCCTCCCTGGGCTGGGCTATCGAACGTCACGACTACGGCATTTTGATTAGCAAGGGTGACGTCCAATACGTCGCCCGCGCTTGGCCCCTGGACAACTGGGGCAAGGTTCCTCAACAGACGGTTCAAGCTTTTAAGCCGGAGCCGTGAGGCCCGCCGTGGCTTGCCACGTCGGCCGAACGGCGAAGGCTCTCGTACACCTATCGCGAGCCATAGCCAGAACGCCGGAGCAACCCACGCGCACCGCAGGGACGTCCCTGTAGCACGTCAATAAAAGAACATTGGAAACGATCAATAAAGGTCAATAAGGGGTGTTTTGTGGCTAGGGCAAAGGATCAAATTCGGGTTCTGTTCGATGCTGACGGTGAGGTGCAAGAAAGCCCAAAGGGGCGGCACTTCTTTGACCAGCATTTGGCCAAGTTCACTGATCTGTCAGGCGTTCGTCTGCTTCGCTGTGGCGTCGATACAGTCCGCCAGCTTTACGCTGGTTTGTTGCGTCCTGACTTCCTGTCGTTATTCGGTGACAAGCCGGGCATGGTCGATTTCGCGGGCTACCGGTTCCACGCGTCCCGCGTCGGACGCGACTCTGGGTATCAATTCAAGCTCCAGAATGCCGACCTTGGTTTGATCCTGCTGATCAAGAATTTTAACTGCAAGGTCGATGTGATCGGCCCGCACCTCAAGATTGAAGTGTCGCCACATGCCATTGATGCGCATGAGCCTGACCGCCTTCAGGCCGTTATGGATCGTCTCGCGAATGATTGCATGTCCGCAGTCGAGCCAAAGCAATGCGCCGTCCATCTTGCGCTTGATTTTCAGGGGTGGACGCCACCTGATGACATAACCGCCCGCCTCCACTGCAAGGCTACTGCACAGCGCCGTTTTGACGGCATTAACAGCTTCGAATGGGCGGACAAGTCGGCCACCTATGGCCGTGGCCAGTCGTACATGTTTGGCTCTGCCGGTGCGTGCCAACTCGGCATCTACAACAAAACCTTGCAGGCTAAGGCCATCGATAAGCTGGATTGGTGGGAAACGGTCTGGCGTCGTGGCGACAATCCGTTCGATGCCGATGATTCCGGCAACTATGACCCTGAACAGCCTGTGTGGCGCTGTGAGCTTCGTTACCACCACTCAGTGGTTAACCAGTTCGCCGCTGGTAGCTGCTCGGTGGAGTCTGGCCAGCTCATTGAAACTCGCACTTTCGCTGAGTTTGCTCCGCACCTCGATGGCCTCTGGCGCTACGGGCTAACCAATTTCCGCCTGCTGTCTCGTCCTGGCTTGCTCGATGCTTTCTGGCAGTTGATCCGTGACGATGTTCGTGTTGAAACGGGTGTCACCTCCCTGGTTGATAAGACTGAGTACAAGCGCAAGTACAAGACCGCCACCGGCTTCAGTGGAAAGAACATTGATTTAATGGTCGGCAATGCTATCTCGCTGTTTGCACGTCAAGGTGTCGATCCAAAAAAGGCCTATAAGGCGCTCAAAACCCTGCCCTTTTGGCCGCTGATTCGCACTTACTACCGTGACAAGGGAATGACTGGGCAGGATATCCGCGCCATGGTTGGTGAGCGTCTGGAGGAACGGGTGGTTAGGTGGGGGCGTGCCGTATGATCGTCAAAAACGGCTCTACCTGGGATGCTGACTTCTGGCTTGATTACTCGGCAGGCATCCGCAAGCGCAAGCGTGGTTTTCGCACTAAATCAGAGGCCGAACGCTGGGTTTCTGATCTGCGCCGGGAGTATCAGAGCAGGGGGCGAGATCCTGGGGAACGTCTGTCTGATCTGGTCGATGTTTGGCAGGAACTGCACGGCTCCACGCTCAAGGATAAGTACCGATTCAGCCGCACCATGGCCGTGGTCGAAGCGCTAGGCAATCCAATAGCCTCCAGCTTCACGGCGTTGGACTTCGGTCGTTATCGCACCAATAGGCTCAAGACTTGCACGCCCGCCACGGTGAACCATGAACATCGCTACTTGAAGTCCGTCTTCAATGAGCTGATACGCCTTGGTGTTTGGCATCAGGAAAACCCGCTGGGCAAGCTACGTCAGCTCAAGGTGGACGAAACTGAGCGGGCGTTTCTCTCGTTGGACGAGTGCCGGGTTTTACTGCAGGAATGCGAGGCTTCGACCAATAGCCATACCCTGCCCGTCGCAAAGCTCTGTTTGGCTACTGGTGCTCGATGGGATGAGGCGGAAAGCCTGACCCGACAGCATGTTCGAAACGGCCAGGTTCGGTTTCTGGGTACTAAGAACGGTAGCAATCGATCTGTGCCGATTCCGGCTGATCTTGAGCGCCTGATTTTGGCTCGCGGATACCCTGGAACGGGCAAGCTGTTTGGCTCTTGCCGTGCTGCGTTTCGCATGGCTTATGAGCGTGCCGGTCTGCATACGCCAGGGCAAATGACACACGTGTTGCGGCACACGTTCGCCAGTCATTACATGATGGGCGGGGGTAGCATTCTGGCGCTGCAGCGTATCCTAGGTCACGGCGATATCAAGATGACCATGCGCTATTCGCACTTGGCTCCTGATCACTTCTCGACTGCCCTGGTGCTGTCGCCATTGGCTCAGCTCACTGGTCAAGATGCGGACACTTAGCGGACACTGCCCAAAATAAAAAGGGGCTAGCTTGCGCTAACCCCTTGAAATTTATGGTGGCTACACCGGGACTTGAACCTGGGACATCAGCATTATGAATGCTGCGCTCTAACCGACTGAGCTATGTAGCCAACGTGGCGCGCATTTTCCGCGTCTCGCCTACCGCTGTCAACCCCAGATCATCTATAAATTTACGTTTTATCAAGCGGTTAGGCTTCGGTGGTGGTAACGCCCCCTACAGCTCGCTTCTGAGCCTGCGGCACAGCTTTGAACCGCTCGAACGGCGCTTGCGGGGCGATCGGGCGATGCCGGAAAATTCGCCGGCAATCGGCTGCAGCGCCGCCGCGCTGGCCCATGAACCAGGAGAACACCTTGAGAGCGAGAGACGACTTCGACGATCTGCGTGCGGAACGCGATGTGCCCACTCATTATCGGCACGAGCCCAACCGCTTCGCCGGGCTGTGGAAGCAGATCGCGATTGGGATCGTGGTCGGCTACAGCGTGCTGGGCATCATCAGCGCGGTTGTCTGGATGCTTGTGGCCCAGGTCGCACTGAGCAGCCTGTCGATCACCCTACCTTAACGTCCGCACCACTGCCCCTCACAGGGCACACCGTCGTTGTCACCGTCCATTCTGGTGCCAGGGCAGTTGCGCAGAAAGAAAATGGCTTCGGCGCAGGAGGTCATCTGCGAGCAATGAGTGCGGCCATCGCAGCGGTATGGGTTGCCGGCGACCTGGGCGGCTGGTTGGCTGATGGAGGACGACGGGCGCAGGCTGTCGAGCGAGAAAGCCGAGCCTGGCTGGGTGACCACCGGGTTGCCCATTACCGAGCCGTCGTTGGCGATGTTGCTGATCACCGGGCTGCCGGGTTTGCTCAGGTAGAACTGCCAGAAGGCTGCACCGAGCAGCAGCATGACGAGCAGCTTTTTCATCGCGCGATCCTTGCCTGGCCTGTAATGGCTGACAGTATCGTCGTGCTCGGAATCCTTGGCGAGACTTGAGCACTGGCGCTCTTGCCATCCCCTGCCGGCCTCTGCATCCTGCGCCATTGTTTTCGCTCAGAGCCCGTCATGACGCCTATCCAGAATCTCGGCCTGGCACTATTCGTGCTGCTGTCCATCGGTATCGCCATCGGTCACAAGACCGAATGTGCAGATGGCCGAGTGGTGGAAACCTACCTGGCCAAGGGCCTGGCTTCGCAATTGCTCGGCCATGACCTGTGCCAACAACCCTGAATCCAAAGCTCATTAAGGAAGATGTGATGAAGAAATTCGCCTCGCTCGTCAGCTTCACCCTGCTGGGTGCCTGCGCCAATCTGGGTTCGCAGCCGCCGGTGCCGGTCACTTCGCCTGCGGTGCAGGCGTTTCGCGACATCTGCCTGCAGACGGCGCCAAGCTTCGCCGAGGCGCACAGCGTGGCGCGCCAGCACGGCGTCAGCGAAGTCACCGATATGGGCTTTGCCACCATCGGCTTCAATGCCGACAAGAGCCTGGGCATCCAGGTCAAGGCCGGTCATGAGTGCGTGGTCACCAGCGAGGTGCAGGAGGATGCGACCCTGACCCGCCAGTTGCTGACTGCCGCGGCGGTGAGCGCAGGCACCACGGTGCCGAGTCGGGTGCCAGTGAAAATGATGATTGCCGGGCAGCAATTCATCCTGATGCACGATCGCAAGGGCGGCGAAGCCTTTGTGATGCTCAAGCCGGAGTAACCGGCTCATCACTTGCGCCCCATGCGCCGGTGACCTTCCTTCGAGTGCCTGGGCCAAGGCTGGTGCGCGGTGACGGCGCGCCAATCCGGGTTGGCCGAGTACAGCCCCCAAGGGTCGGAAACCCAAGGCGGCGCGGTTTCGCCGATACTGTCATCGACGTAGATGTCGCGGGTGGGGTGGTAGATGCTGCTGTTATAGGCACCGTAGCGGGTGTAGACGACCGTACGTCCAACCCACTTCTCTTGCACAATGCATGGCACATCGTGCCGACCGACCACGCCAACCAGCGCGCGGTCGATTTCCGTTACCACCATGAATGCCTGCACGATGCTGTCCGGGTACACCGCGAGCATCTTGCCGCGCTGCAGGCCATGCAGCGCCTCCACCTCCTCGCTGGTGGCGAGGAATTTGTGGCCGACCATGCCGTTCTGCAAAACCGGCAGAACGCGATCCAGAATGGCCTGGCCAAACCGTGCATTGCCACTGACGTGAAGCTTCCAGCCTTCGTCGGCTATATCCAGCCGATCCGTGAACCACATCCATCCGGACAGGCTTGAGTAGTTTCCGGTATAGGTGAAAGCAGGCATGACGAGCCCTCCTGATTGGCCATGAACGACAGCACTGAAGTTCGAAGGCTAGTCAAGGAGCGGCAGCCCGGCCAGAAGCGCCGCCGAAGGGCGCTTGGAAGTCAGGCTTTACTCGGCCGGGTCGCCAGCAGCAGGCCGCCGAAGATCATCGCGGCGCCAAGCCAGTGATAGAGCTGCAGGCTTTCGTTCAGCAGCACCCAGCCCAGCAGCGCGGTGAACACCGGCATCAGGTAGTTGGTCAGCGCGGCCTTGGCGGCGCCGACCACGCGGATGCCGTGGTTCCAGGCTAGGTAGGCCAGCAGCGAGGCGAACACGGCGGTGTAGGCGATGGCCGAGAGGTTGGCGACGTTCAGCGTCAGCTGTACGCCCTGCGCCAGTTCGTACAGGTAGAACGGCAGAATCAGCGGTACCCCGAGCAGGATGAACACGCCCAGCAGGGCCAGCGGCGGAATAGGCTGCAGGTAGGCGGCCCAGCGCCGCAGCAGCAGCGAATACAACGCCCAGTCCACCACGGCGAGCAACATGATCAGGTCACCCTGATTGAACGACAGGCTGGCCAGACGGCTCCACTGTCCCTGACTGATCAGCACCGCCAGGCCCACCACCGCCACCAGCATGCCCCACCAGGCGCGGCGTGCCGGCCATTCGTTGAGCAATAGCCCGGCGCCGATGAAGGTCACCAGCGGCAGGCAGGTGTTGACCAGCGAGATATTGATCGCCGCGGTGGTTTGCGCGGCGCTGTAGAGCAGCGAATTGTAGCCCGCGATACCCAGGCCACCGAGCACCAGCAAGCGCCAGCCGGCCTTGGCCACGGCCGCACGATGGCGCCACAGCGGCACGGCCACGAATGGCAGCAGCAGCGCCAGTGCCAGGCACCAGCGCCAGAACGACAAAGTGAACGGCGCGATCTCACCGGCGAAGGCACGCGCCACCAGGGCATTGCCGGACCAGCAGAGATTGGCCAGCAACAAGCCGAAGAAAGCCAGCGAGCGGGAATGGTTGAGTGCATTCATAAAGCGAGCGCCACCCCTACAGGGCGGCGTTTATCTGAAAGGGGTTTGGCCGGTTGTGCGCGGTCACCGAGCGGGGAATGCTGAGCGATCATTGCGTAGCTTCCGAATAGACGGCTTTGCACCATACGGAGGCATTGGAGGCTTGGCAAGGTTGCAGGAGGCATGCTCAGGGCGCACCGGACGCACTAGCCTGGGCCCATGTCAGCTTTCCAGCGCGGCCGACAGCCCATTGAAGGGCATGCGCACATGACGCCGGGCTTCGTGGCGTCCAATCAACCAAGGGCGCCATACACGCGCAAAGGAGAGCCTCACGGCTAGAGGCTGCTACAGCGCACCTTACGCAAACACCTCCAGCCGGCGAACCAGCGAGATACCCTCAGGGCTGAGCTCGGCGCCGTAGGCCAGCACTTCCACACCCGCCGCTCTGGCTTCGCGCAGACCGGCGGCGTAGGCCGGATCGATGTCCTCCGCAGCCCGCACGGCGACGATGCCCGACAGATTCACGCAGTACAGCAGCACGGTACGTACACCGAGGCGCGACAGGGCGGCCAGCTCGCGCAGGTGCCGGGCGCCACGCAACGTCACCGCATCGGGAAAGGCCGCCACGTCGCCGTCGTCGAAGCCCAGCGTCACGCTCTTGACCTCGACAAAGACCGGCCCGCTCGGATAATCCAGGCGAAAATCGGCGCGGCTGTTCTCCACGCCATAGGGCACCTCGCGCTTGAGCGCGGTGAAGCCGGCCAGCTCGGTGATCAGCCCGGCACGCAGCGCTTCTTCCACCAGGGCATTGGCTCGCGCGGTGTTGATGCAGGCCAGGCGCCCTTGCGGCGTTTCGCTGATTTCCCAACTGCCCGCCAGCTTGCGCTTGGGATCGTTGCTGCGGCTGAACCACACCCGGCAACCCTCGCTCATGCAGTTGAGCATCGAACCGGTGTTGGCGCAGTGAATGGTCATCGGCTCGCCGCTGGCGGTCTCGATATCGGCGAGAAAGCGCTTGTAGCGGCGTAGCAGGCGGCCTTCTTCCAGCGGCGGATCAAAGCGCATCGGGGTTCCAGCTCTTCAGGCCGCGGGCGATACGTTCGACTGCCTGCTGCAGGCGCTCGATGTTCTGCGTGTAGGCAAAGCGCACATGATGCCCGGCCTGGTAGCGGCCGAAATCCAGGCCCGGGGTAAAGGCCACGTGCTCGGTTTCGATGAAGTGGCGGCAGAAGGCGAAGGCATCGCCACCGAAGGCGCTGATATCGGCATATAGATAGAAGGCGCCCTCAGGCGTGGCGGCGATGCCGAAGCCCAGCTCGCGCAGGGCCGGTAGCAGATAGTCGCGGCGGCGCTGAAACTCGTGGCGACGCTCTTCGAGGATGGCCAGGGTCGCGGGCTCGAAGCAGGCCAGCGCGGCATGCTGAGCCATGCTCGGCGCGCTGATGTAGAGGTTCTGCGCCAGCTTCTCCAGCTCAGGCACGGCGTTCTCCGGCGCCACCAGCCAACCCAGGCGCCAGCCCGTCATGCCGAAATATTTGGAGAAACTGTTGAGCACGAAGGCCTCGTCATCCACCTCCAGCACGCTGGCGGCGTCGCAACCGTAGGTCAGGCCGTGATAGATCTCGTCCACCACCAGATGGCCGCCGCGCTGCTTGATGCAGCTGGCCAGGGCGGCCAGTTCATCCTTGTGCAGCAGGGTGCCGGTGGGGTTGGCCGGCGAGGCGACCAGCGCCCCGACGCTGCTCGAATCCCAGTACCGCTCGACCAGTTGCGGGGTCAGCTGATAACGCACGTCGGGGCCGACCGGCACCAGCTGTGCGGCGCCTTCCACCAGGCGCAGGAAGTGACGGTTGCAGGGATAACCGGGGTCGGCGAGCAACCAGTGCTTGCCCGGATCGACCAGCAGGCTGGCCGCCAGCAGCAGCGCACCGGAACCGCCCGGGGTGACCAGAATGCGCTGTGGGTCTACGCTCAAGCGGTAACGCTCGGCGTAGAAGCCAGCGATGGCCTCGCGCAGCTGCGGCAGGCCACGCGCGGCGGTATAGCGGGTATGCCCGGCAGCCAGGGCCGCCTGGCCGGCGCGGATGATCGGCTCTGCCGTGGTGAAGTCCGGCTCGCCGATTTCCAGGTGGATGACGTCGTGACCGGCGGCCTGCAGCTCGTTGGCGCGGGCCAGCAGGGCCATCACATGAAAGGGTTCGATGGCGCGACTGCGCGCACTGTAGAGCTGAGCCATGGGCCTGCCTTCACGGTTGCAAGGCGCGGATTCTAGCAGGGCAGGCGCGCGCCTCGGCAGGGGTCGTGCAGGCCGTTTCGCTTGCGGCCCGTGCTCATGCAGCTTTCGTTCACACCCTGGGCGAAGCAGAGACAACCGGGAGTAGCGCGCCCCGATTCGATCTGGTAAGTTCGCCCGCTTGCAGCCGCAGGGCCGGACAACCGCCTGGCAATGGAATAACCTGCGCGATGGATTCGAAAGAGTGAGAGGCGTCATCCATGCCCACAAAAGAAAAAGCCAAAAGCACCAGCCAGCTGATTCGTGGTTTCGAGCCTTATCAAGAGAAGAAAGGCGAGGAATACATGAGCGAGCCGATGCGCGCTCACTTCACCAGCATCCTCAACAAGTGGAAGCTGGAGCTGATGCAGGAAGTCGACCGTACCGTGCACCACATGCAGGACGAAGCGGCCAACTTCCCCGATCCGGCCGACCGCGCCAGCCAGGAAGAAGAGTTCAGCCTGGAGCTGCGTGCCCGTGATCGCGAGCGCAAGCTGATCAAGAAGATCGACGAGACCCTGCAGCTGATCGAAGACAACGAGTACGGCTGGTGCGACTCCTGCGGCGTCGAAATCGGCATTCGCCGCCTCGAAGCCCGCCCGACCGCGACCCTGTGCATCGACTGCAAGACGCTGGCGGAAATCAAGGAAAAGCAGATCGGTTCCTGATCTGACGACGGGGCGCTTAGGCGCCCCGCTCTGTTTCTGGCCTTGGCTCCATGAACACTGCCTATATCGGGCGCTTCGCCCCCACGCCCAGCGGCTATCTGCACTTCGGCTCGCTGGTCGCCGCCCTCGCCTCCTACCTCGATGCCCGCGCCGCTGGCGGCCGCTGGCTGCTGCGCATGGAGGATCTCGACCCGCCCCGGGAAGTGCCCGGCGCCCAGGATGCGATCCTGCGCACCCTGGAGTGCTACGGCTTCGAGTGGGATGGCGAGCTGGTGCGCCAGAGCGAGCGCCACGCCGAATACGCCGCCGTGATCGCCCGCCTGCTCAGTCAGGGCCTGGCCTATGCCTGCATCTGCTCACGCAAGCAGCTGGAAGGCTACGCCGGTATCTACCCGGGGTTCTGCCGCGATGCCGGCCACCCCGACCACGACGCGGCGATCCGCCTGCGCGTGCCCGAGCTGGACTATCACTTCGTCGACCGCGTGCAGGGCGAATTTCGCCAGCACCTGGGGCGCGAGGTGGGCGACTTCGTCATTCGCCGGCGTGACGGCCTGTTCGCCTATCAGCTGGCGGTGGTGCTGGACGATGCCTGGCAGGGTGTGACCGACGTAGTGCGTGGCGCCGACCTGCTCGACTCCACGCCGCGCCAGTTGTATCTGCAGGAGCTGCTCGGACTGCCACAGCCGCGTTACCTGCACGTGCCGCTGATCATCCAGCCGGACGGCCACAAGCTGGGCAAGAGCTACCGCTCGCCGCCCCTGCCCGCCGACCAGGCCGGACCTCTGCTGCTGCGCGCCCTGCGAGCCCTGGGTCAGCAACCGCCCACCGAACTGCAAGGCGCCGCCCCGGCCGAGCTGCTGAGCTGGGGCCGCGCCAACTGGGACGCCACGCGCATTCCGCGCAGCCGCACCTTGGCAGAAGCGCAATTGAGGTAGGGTGCGCCGCGCGCACCAGTGCCTCGCACGGCCTTGGTAAGTACAGCGCACCCTACCCCGGCTTCAAGTTTGTGGCTTGAAACGCGCGGCATCCTTTACCATCGCGGCATCGTTCGACGAGATGCCACATGTATATCTACCGACTGGTTCTGATCCTGGTGGTGGGGATCTACCTGTTCTCCCCAGCCATCATGGACTGGTGGATCGACCCCAACGGCGCGTGGTATCGGCCCTACCTGCTGTGGCTGATCCTGATCGTCGTCACCTTCATTCTTCAGAGCCAACGCGATGCTGACGAGCTTTAGCCTGAGCGAACTGATCCTGATCAGCGCCGGCTATCTGCTGGTGCTGTTCGGCGTTGCCTGGGTCAGCGAACACGGCCTGATCCCGCGCTGGATCATCCGCCATCCGCTGACCTATACCCTGTCACTGGGCGTCTACGCCAGCGCCTGGGCCTTCTACGGCACGGTGGGCCTGGCCTATCAGTACGGCTACGGCTTTCTTGCCAGCTACCTCGGGGTGTCCGGTGCCTTCCTGCTGGCACCGGTGCTGCTCTATCCGATCCTGCGCATCACCCGCACCTACCAGCTGTCGTCGCTGGCCGACCTGTTCGCCTTCCGCTTTCGCAGCACCTGGGCGGGTGTGCTGACCACCCTGTTCATGCTGATCGGCGTACTGCCGCTGCTGGCCCTGCAGATTCAGGCGGTGGCCGACTCCATCGGCATCCTCAGCCGCGAGCCGCTGCAGGAGAAGGTGGCGCTGAGCTACTGCGGGCTGATCATCCTCTTCACCATTCTCTTCGGCGCGCGCCATATCGCCACGCGCGAGAAACACGAGGGTCTGGTGTTCGCCATCGCCTTCGAATCGCTGGTCAAGCTGGTCGCCCTCGGCGTCATCGGCTGGTATGCGCTGTACCAGGTGTTCGGCGGCCCACGCGAGCTGGAACTGTGGCTGGTGCAGAACCAGGCGGCTTTGGCCACGCTGCACACGCCGCTGCAGGAAGGCCCGTGGCGCACCCTGCTGCTGGTGTTCTTCGCCTCGGCCATCGTCATGCCGCACATGTATCACATGACCTTCACCGAGAACCTCAATCCGCGCGCCATGGTCAGCGCCAGCTGGGGCCTGCCGCTGTTCCTGCTGCTGATGAGCCTGGCCGTGCCGCTGATCCTCTGGGCCGGCCTCAAGCTGGGCGCCACCACCAACCCGGAGTACTTCACCCTGGGTCTGGGCATCGCGGTGAACAGCGAGGCACTCGCCCTACTCGCCTACGTCGGCGGCCTGTCGGCCTCCAGCGGCCTGATCATCGTCAGCACCCTGGCACTGTCCGGCATGGCGCTGAACCACCTGGTGCTGCCGCTGTACCAGCCACCGGCCGAAGGCAACATCTACCGCTGGCTGAAGTGGACGCGGCGCACGCTGATCGCCTGCATCATCATGGCCGGCTACGGCTTCTACCTGCTGCTCGGTGCCCAGCAGGACCTGGCCAACCTGGGCATCGTCGCCTTCGTCGCCACCCTGCAGTTCCTGCCCGGCGTGCTCTCGGTGCTGTACTGGCAGACGGCCAATCGCCGTGGTTTCCTCGCCGGGCTGCTGGCCGGCATCAGCGTCTGGGCGCTGACCATGCTGCTGCCGCTGCTGGGCAATCTGGAAGGTTTCTACCTGCCGCTGTTCAACGTGGTCTACGTGCTCGACGACGCCAGCTGGCACCTGGCGGCGATCGCCTCGCTGGCCGCCAACGTGCTGGTGTTCACCCTGGTTTCGCTGTTCACCGAAGCCAGCCCCGAGGAAAAGAGCGCCGCCGAAGCCTGCGCGGTGGACAACGTGCGCCGCCCGCAGCGCCGCGAACTGGTGGCGGTATCGCCACAGGACTTCGCCGCCCAGCTGGCCAAACCGCTGGGCGCCAAGACCGCCCAGCGCGAGGTGGAGCAGGCCCTGCGCGACCTGCACCTGCCCTTCGACGAGGGCCGCCCCTACGCCCTGCGTCGCCTGCGCGACCGCATCGAAGCCAACCTCTCCGGCCTGATGGGACCGAGCGTGGCGCAGGACATCGTCGAGACCTTCCTGCCCTACAAATCCGGCAGCGAGGGCTACGTCACCGAGGACATCCACTTCATCGAAAGCCGCCTGGAGGATTACCAGTCGCGCCTCACCGGCCTGGCCGCCGAGCTCGATGCGCTGCGCCGCTACCACCGCCAGACCCTGCAGGAACTGCCGATGGGCGTGTGCTCGCTGGCCAAGGATCAGGAGATCCTGATGTGGAACCGGGCGATGGAGGAACTCACCGAGATTCCCGCGCAGCGCATCGTCGGCTCGCGCCTGTCGGCCCTGGCCGAGCCCTGGCAGAGCCTGCTGCAGGATTTCATCGAGCGTCCCGATCAGCACCTGCACAAGCAGCACCTGGCCGTCGATGGCCAGATCCGCTGGCTCAACCTGCACAAGGCCGCCATCGACGAGCCGCTGGCCCCCGGCAACAGCGGCCTGGTGCTGCTGGTCGAGGATCAGACCGAAACCCAGATGCTCGAAGACAAGCTGGTGCACTCCGAGCGCCTGGCCAGCATCGGCCGCCTGGCTGCCGGCGTGGCCCACGAGATCGGCAATCCCATCACCGGCATCGCCTGCCTGGCGCAGAACCTGCGTGAAGAGCGCGAGACCGACGCCGAGCTGGCCGAAATCAGCGGGCAGATACTGGAGCAGACCAAGCGCGTCTCGCGCATCGTCCAGTCGCTGATGAGCTTCGCCCACTCCGGCAGCCACCAGCATAGCGACGAGCCGGTGTGCCTGGCCGACGTGGCCCAGGACGCCATCGGCCTGCTGTCGCTGAACAAGCGCAACTTCGAGATCCAGTTCTACAACCTTTGCGACCCGGAGCACTGGGCTGAGGGCGATCCGCAGCGCCTGGCGCAGGTGCTGATCAACCTGCTGTCCAACGCCCGCGATGCCTCGCCGCCCGGCGGCGCCATTCGCGTGCGCAGCGAGGCCAGCGAACATACCGTCGACCTGATCGTCGAGGATGAAGGCAGCGGCATTCCCAAGGCGATCATCGATCGTCTGTTCGAGCCGTTCTTCACCACCAAGGACCCCGGCGAGGGGACCGGCCTGGGCCTCGCGCTGGTCTATTCGATCGTGGAAGAGCATTATGGACAAATAACAATCGACAGCCCGGCCGACCCCGAGCGCCAACTGGGCACTCGAATCAGGGTCACCCTGCCAAGGCATGTCGAGGCGACGTCCGTAGCGATGTAAACAGCGAGAGAGGGTGCCAACGGCACCTCCGTGACCGTCGAGAGACCGAATTGATGCCACATATCCTTATCGTCGAAGACGAAACCATTATCCGCTCTGCCTTGCGCCGCCTGCTCGAACGCAATCAGTACCAGGTCAGCGAAGCCGGCTCGGTACAGGAGGCCCAGGAGCGCTACAGCATTCCCACCTTCGACCTGATCGTCAGCGATCTGCGCCTGCCCGGCGCCCCCGGCACCGAACTGATCAAGCTGGCCGAAGGCACGCCGGTGCTGATCATGACCAGCTACGCCAGCCTGCGCTCGGCGGTGGACTCGATGAAGATGGGCGCGGTGGACTACATCGCCAAACCCTTCGACCACGACGAGATGCTCCAGGCCGTGGCCCGCATCCTGCGCGACCGCCAGGAAGCCAAGAGCGCACCGGCGCCAGCTGCCGCCGGCAACGCGCGCAGTGGCAGTGCCGAGAAGACGGCAGACAACGCCAACGGCGAGATCGGCATCATCGGCTCCTGCGCCGCCATGCAGGAGCTCTACAGCAAGATTCGCAAGGTCGCCCCCACCGACTCCAACGTGCTGGTGCAGGGCGAATCCGGCACCGGCAAGGAGCTGGTGGCGCGTGCCCTGCACAACCTCTCCAAGCGCGCCAAGGCGCCGCTGATTTCGGTGAACTGCGCGGCCATTCCGGAAACCCTGATCGAGTCCGAACTGTTCGGTCACGAGAAAGGCGCCTTCACCGGCGCCAGCGCCGGACGCGCCGGCCTGGTGGAAGCGGCCGATGGCGGCACCCTGTTCCTCGACGAGATCGGCGAACTGCCGCTGGAAGCCCAGGCGCGCCTGCTGCGCGTGCTGCAGGAGGGCGAGATTCGCCGGGTCGGCTCGGTGCAGTCGCAGAAGGTCGACGTACGCCTGATCGCCGCCACTCACCGCGACCTCAAGACCCTGGCCAAGACCGGCCAGTTCCGCGAAGACCTCTACTACCGCCTGCACGTCATCGCCCTGAAGCTGCCGGCGCTGCGCGAGCGCGGCAGCGACGTCAGCGAAATCGCCCAGGCCTTTCTGGTGCGCCAGTGCACGCGCATGGGGCGCGAGCCCCTGCGCTTCGCCCAGGATGCCGAACAGGCCATCCGCCATTACCCCTGGCCGGGCAACGTGCGCGAGCTGGAGAACGCCATCGAGCGCGCGGTGATCCTCTGCGAGGGCGCGGAGATTTCTGCCGATCTGCTGGGCATCGACATCGAGCTGGACGATCTGGACGATGACGACTTCGGCCTGCCCGCGGTAGCCGGTCAGAGCGCCGGCAACAGCCACGAACCGACCGAGGACCTGTCGCTGGAGGACTATTTCCAGCACTTCGTCCTCGAACATCAGGATCACATGACCGAAACCGAGCTGGCGCGCAAGCTGGGCATCAGCCGCAAGTGTCTGTGGGAACGTCGCCAGCGCCTGGGCATCCCGCGGCGCAAATCCGGCGTGACCAGTGGGCCTTGACGTCGCATCCAGGATGACAACCTCATCCTGCACAGGTTCTACAGGTTGTTACCGAGCCAATATCTCGTAACAAAAGCCGGGTCTAAAGGTAACGAAAACCCGGCTTTTTTCTACCCTCCCGATCACGCCGCAATGCCGCAAACCCTTGATTTAAAAGGAATCGCAAAAACTGGCACGGCATCTGCTTTATCTCTGGCACAACAACAATAACAAGCAATGCCCCACACAATAAGAACAAGACGTAACGACTCCAGAACAACAAAAACAACAAGGACGGAGGCGCAGCTAACTGATTCTTTTGGAGAGGAGTTGCCGCAAGGGGTTCTGCCCCTGCAACCAGACCGAGAACAACAAAACTGCCTTCAGGCAGCACCCGAACTGGTTGATTAATGGCAGCATCAGCGTCCAAAGAAATCCGTTTGCTATTGGCTCCCCACTCTAGGGAGCACCCGGTGAGCCACGGCGAGCCGGGAAGGGCCAAACAACAAGAACAACAGGCCCTCAATAACAACAAAAACAAAGCACGCACCAACTTGAGGGGGAGCTTCGGCTCCCCCAGTAGCTTCCGCTCCACGGATCCCCGCCTGCCGCTTTACACATCTTCTCCCGACACGATGCTAGAATCCGCAGCAAACATGCGGTCATCGTTTCGCAGACCGTTGAAAAACATTGACGAGGCAGCCAGAACACGGCCAGCACAACCGCGATCGCGACATCTACCTGAAGTGGATGAGCACCGAGGAAATGCTTCCAGCGCCGAGTTGCCGATGCAGGCTGTTTTTCAACCTGCGAGCCTGGTCGGTCACCTCCCCACACAGTGCATCCCATGCTGAAGAAGCTGTTTACGTCTTTTCGCTCGCCCCTGCGCCGCGCGCCACGTCCTCGCAGCACGCCCGAAGTGCTGAGCAGCCGTCAACACCCGATCAATCGCAACGAGATCAGCCGTCACGCCATCAGCGTGGTCGAGCGCTTGCAGAAGGCCGGTTATCAGGCCTATCTGGTCGGCGGCTGCGTGCGTGACCTGCTGCTGGACATCGACCCCAAGGACTTCGACGTGGCCACCAGCGCCACGCCCGAGCAGGTGCGCGCCGAGTTTCGCAACGCCCGCGTCATCGGTCGCCGGTTCAAGCTGGTTCATGTGCACTTCGGCCGCGAGATCATCGAAGTGGCCACCTTCCGCGCCAACCACCCGCAAGGCGAGGAAGAGGAGAACAGCAACCAGGCCGCGCGCCACGAAAGCGGGCGAATCCTGCGCGACAACGTCTACGGCACCCTGGAGGACGACGCCCAGCGTCGCGACTTCACCATCAATGCGCTGTACTACGACCCGACGCAGGAGCACATCCTCGATTACGCCCGCGGCATGCATGACGTGCGCAATCACCTGGTACGCCTGATCGGCGATCCGGAACAGCGCTACCTGGAAGACCCGGTGCGCATGCTGCGTGCGGTGCGCTTCGCCGCCAAGCTGGACTTCGACATCGAGAAGCACAGCGCCGCGCCGATCCGCCGCCTGGCCCCGATGCTGCGCGACATCCCGGCAGCGCGTCTGTTCGATGAGGTGCTCAAGCTGTTCCTGGCCGGTTACGCCGAGTACACCTTCGATCTGCTGCTCGAACACGACCTGTTCGCCCAGCTGTTCCCGGCCAGCGGCGAGGCGCTCAAGCGCAATCCCGAGTACACCGAGAAGCTGATCCGCGAAGCGCTGATCAACACCGATGACCGTATCCACGACGGCAAGTCGGTCACCCCGGCCTTCCTCTTCGCCGCCCTGCTCTGGCCGGCCCTGCCGGCCCGTGTGCTGCATCTGCAAAGCAAGGGCATGCCGCCGATTCCGGCGATGCAGGAAGCGGCCCACGAGCTGATCACCGAGCAGTGCCAGCGCATTGCCGTACCCAAGCGCTTCACCATTCCCATCCGCGAAATCTGGGACATGCAGGAGCGCCTGCCGCGACGTAGCGGCAAGCGTGCCGACCTGCTGCTGGAAAACCCGCGCTTTCGCGCAGGCTATGACTTCCTGCTGCTGCGCGAGCGCGCTGGCGAAGACACCGAAGGCCTGGGCGACTGGTGGACCGACTATCAGGAAGCCAGCGACAGCCAGCGTCGGCAGATGATCCGCGATCTGGCCGGCAAACCGGAGGCGGCAGGCAGCGCACCGCGCAAACGCCGCCGCAGCGGCGGCAAACGCAAGCGTGGCGGTGAGAGCAGCGGCGAATGATGGAGCGGGTGTACGTCGGCCTCGGCAGCAATCTCGCCGAGCCGCTGCAGCAGTTGCGCAGCGCCCTCGCCGCGCTCGGTGAGCTGCCGCAAACGGCCCTGGTCGCTCACTCATCCTTCTATGCCAGCGACCCGCTCGGCCCGCCGGACCAGCCACGCTACGTCAACGCCGTGGCGGCGCTGGATACCGAGCTGCAACCCTGGGAACTGCTCGACGCCCTGCAGCGCATCGAGCAGGAGCAGGGCCGCGTGCGCAAGGCCGAACGCTGGGGGCCGCGCACGCTGGATCTGGATATCCTGCTGTTCGGTGACAGGCTGATCGACGACGAGCGTCTGTGCGTGCCGCACTACCATATGCACGCCCGCCCCTTCGTGCTCTACCCGCTGGCCGAGCTCGCAGCCGAGCTGCAGCTGCCGGATGGCCGCAGCCTCACCGCACTCCTTGCCGCCTGCCCCTTTACCGGCCTGGAACGTCTGCCGGAATAGCGCGGCCCACGGTTGCAGCACCGCCTCCACCGCACCCCGTACCGATCCTCCCGCTACCCGACGCCAGCCCGCGCCGGCTCTAGCCCAGGCCGCTTCCGTCTGCATTGGCGGTAACGCCAGTAACAGGGCGGTAACACCCGCAATTGACTTCACGCCCCCCCATCAGGACTATAGGCGTCCCGTCGCCCCGCGCCGGGCGCACCTTTATGCCAATCCAGGCCGGATTGCAGCCGGATAGAAGCGGTATACCGAGCCTGAGCGAGGACCCTTGAAATGCCTGACGTTACCCTGACCACACTGCAGAGCCTCAAGCAAGGCGGTGACAAGATCGCCATGCTGACCTGCTACGACGCCACCTTCGCCCGTGCGGCCTGCCAGGCTGGCGTCGATGTGCTGCTGGTCGGCGACTCCCTGGGCATGGTCCTGCAGGGTCACGACAGCACCCTGCCGGTCAGCGTCGAGGAAATGGCCTACCACACCGCCTGCGTGAAACGCGGCAATCAGGGCGCGCTGATCCTGACCGACCTGCCCTTCATGGCCTACGCCACGGCCGAACAAGCCATGAACAACAGCGCCCGGCTGATGCAGGCCGGCGCCCATATGGTCAAGCTCGAAGGCGCCGGCTGGCTGGCCGAACCGATCCGCCTGCTGGCCGAACGCGGTGTGCCGGTCTGCGCGCACCTTGGCCTCACCCCGCAGGCGGTGAACATCCTCGGCGGCTACAAGGTACAGGGCCGCCAGGAAGCCCAGGCGCGGCAGATGCGTGCCGATGCCATGGCCCTGGAACAGGCTGGCGCGGCCATGCTGCTGCTCGAATGCGTGCCCAGCGAGCTGGCGGCGGAAATCACCCAGGCGGTGAAGATTCCGGTGATCGGCATCGGCGCAGGCGCCGCTACCGATGGCCAGGTGCTGGTGCAGCACGACATGCTCGGCCTGTCGCTGTCCGGCCGCGCGCCGAAGTTCGTGCGCAACTTCATGGAGGGTCAGAGCAGCATTCACGGTGCTCTGAGCGCTTACGTCCAGGCGGTCAAGGACGGCAGCTTCCCTGCCGCCGAACACGGGTTCTCCGCATGAATACGGTCAAGACCCTGCGCGAGCTGCGTGCGGCCGTCGCCCAGGCACGTGCCGAGGGCAAACAGATCGGTTTCGTGCCGACCATGGGCAACCTGCATGCCGGTCACGCCTCGTTGGTGCAGATCGCCGCGCAGCGAGCCGACTTCGTGGTCGCCAGCATCTTCGTCAATCCGCTGCAGTTTGGCGCAGGCGAGGACCTGGACAAGTACCCGCGCACCCTCGCCGCCGATCAGGAGAAGCTGCTGGCGGCCGGCTGCCATCTGCTGTTCCACCCCGACGTGGCGGAAATGTACCCACACGGCATGGGTGATCAGACCCGGGTAACGGTTCCCGGCGTCTCCGAAGGCCTGTGCGGCGCCAGCCGGCCCGGCCATTTCGAGGGCGTGGCCACGGTGGTGACCAAGCTGTTCAACATGGTCCAGCCCGATCTGGCCGTGTTCGGCGAGAAGGACTATCAGCAGCTGGCCGTGATCCGCGCCCTGGTGCAGGACCTGAACATGCCGATCCAGATCATCGGCGCGCCGACCCAGCGTGCCGAGGACGGCCTGGCGCTGTCCTCGCGCAACGGCTATCTGAGCGCCGAGCAACGCGCCGTCGCCCCGGCGCTGTACCGCAGCCTGCAAAGCATCGCCGAGGCGCTGCACCACGGCGCTCGGGATTATGCCCGGCTGATCGAAACCGCCCAGACGCAGCAGCGCGAGGCCGGCTTCACGCCGGACTACCTGGAGATCCGCAACGCCCTCAACCTGCGTCCGGCTCAGCTCGACGACCGCCACCTGGTGGTGCTCACCGCGGCGCATCTGGGCAGCACCCGCCTGATCGACAACCTTTTGGTTGAACTGGCGGGCCAGTAGCTGCATCCAAAGCCAGGCGGTTAAACTCGCGAGGCCCGGTCGCACCGGGCCTTTTGCTTTCCCGGATCAGGAGTTCCGATGGCCTACTACCAGCAGCCGCACGACATCACTCGCCTGCCCGCCTGGCAAGCCCTGCAGCAGCATCGCGCCGAGATGGCCGGCTTCAGCATGCGCGAAGCCTTCGCCGGCGATCCCCGCCGCTTCCAGCGCTTTTCCCTCGACAGCTGCGGCCTGCTGCTGGACTACTCGAAGAACCTGATCACCGAAAAAAGCCTTGAGCTGCTGATTCAGCTGGCGGAACAGGCCGACCTGCACGAGGCCATCGCGGCCCTGTACAACGGCGAGCGGGTCAATGCCTCGGAAGGCCGCGCCGCGCTGCACACGGCGCTGCGCAGCCCCATCGGCCGCCGCCTGCTGGTCGATGGCAATGACATCATCCCCGAGGTGCACCGCGTGCTGAACCAGGTCACCGAACTGGTCAGTCGCATTCACAGCGGCCTGTGGCGCGGCTACAGCGAGAAGCCGATCAAGGAAGTGGTGAACATCGGCATCGGCGGCTCCTTCCTCGGCCCGCAACTGGTCTCCGAGGCGCTACGCCCGTTCACCCAACGCGGCGTGCGCTGCCACTACCTGGCCAATATCGACGGCAGCGAGTTCCGCGAACTGACCGCCCGCCTCGATCCGGAAACCACCCTGTTCATCGTTTCCAGCAAGTCCTTCGGCACCCTGGAAACCCTCAAGAACACCCTGGCCGCTCGCGACTGGTACCTGGCCATGGGCGGCCCGGAAGAGCAGCTGCACCGACACTTCATCGCCGTGACCAGCAACCGCAAGGCAGCCATCGAGTTCGGCATCGGCGAGGAGAACATCTTCCCCATGTGGGACTGGGTCGGCGGCCGCTACTCGCTGTGGTCGGCCATCGGCCTGCCCATCGCCCTGGCCATCGGCGTATCCAACTTCAAGGAGCTGCTGGCCGGCGCCTATGCCATGGACGAGCACTTCACCCAGGCACCATTGGCCGAGAACATGCCGGTGCTGATGGCGCTGCTGGGCGTCTGGTACACCAATTTCTGGGGCGCGCAGAGCCACGCGATCCTGCCGTACGACCACTACCTGCGCAACTTCACCAAGCACCTGCAGCAGCTGGACATGGAATCCAATGGCAAGAGCGTGCGTCAGGACGGTACGCCGCTGGACATCGCCACCGGCCCGATCATCTGGGGCGGCGTCGGCTGCAACGGCCAGCATGCCTACCACCAGTTGCTGCACCAGGGCCGCCTGCTGGTGCCGGCGGACTTCATCGTCCCGGTCAACAGCTACAACCCGCTGTCCGACCATCATCAGTGGCTGTTCGCCAACTGCCTGTCACAGGCCCAGGCGCTGATGCAGGGCAAGACCCGCGAAGAAGCCGAGGCCGAGCTGCGTGCCAAGGGGCTGAGCGAGGACGAGGTGCAGCGTCTGGCGCCGCACAAGGTGATCCCCGGCAACCGGCCGAGCAACATCCTGGTGATGAACCGCATCGCGCCGTTCAACCTCGGTGCGCTGGTGGCGCTGTACGAGCACAAGGTATTCGTGCAGAGCGCCATCTGGGGCATCAACGCCTTCGACCAGTGGGGCGTGGAACTGGGCAAGGAGATGGGCAAGGAGGTTTACCAGCGCCTCACCGGCGCCAGTGGCGAACCGGCCAGCGACGCCTCCACCCAGGGCCTGATCGAGCACTTCCGTTCCCAGCATCGCGGCTGACCGCCCTGCCGCGGGCGCATGCGTGCGCCTAGCGGCAGAAGCGCTGCCGGTACTCCGCCGGCGTCACGCCGAGGGCCCGGCTGAAGGCATGCCGGAGGTTGTACGCGCTGTCGAAACCGCTGCGCTGCGCCACGCGTTTGAGCGAGGCTTCGCCCGCTTCCAGCAGCTGGCAGGCGCGTTCCAGGCGCAGCTGCAGCAGCAACCGCGCCGGCGTCAGCCCCAGTTCCGCCTGGCAGTGGCGGTGCAGCGTGCGCGTCGACATGGCCATGTGCTCGGCCATGGTCTCGACATCCAGTGGCTCGGCCAAGGACTCGCGCAACCACCCCAGCAGCCGCTGCATCTGGCCGTCCGGCGGCGCCTGCTGCGCCAGCAACTCGGCGCTGAACTGGCGCTGACCGCCCGGCCGGCGCAGGTACATCACCAGCCCCTTGGCCACCTGCAACGAGGCCTGGCGACCATGGTCGTCCTCCAGCAGACTCAGGCACAGATCCATGCCGGCGGTGACGCCTGCCGAGCTGTAGAAGCTGCCGTCGCGCACGAACAGGCTGTCGTGCAGCACGCGCAAGCGGGGGAACAGGCGTTGCAGCAGCTCGGCGTAGCGCCAGTGGGTCACCACCTCCCGCCCATCCAGCAGGCCGGTCTGCGCCAGGAGAAAGGCGCCGGTACAGACCGAGCCGCAGCGCGCCGCCAGCGGCGCGGCCTCGCGCAGCCAATGGGCCATCCGCCCTTCCTGCATGGCAGCCTGTACGCCACTTCCGCCAGCCACCAACAAGGTACTACCGACAACCGAACGCGGCTCGGGCAGCGCCTCGGTGCTCAGCATCAGGCCGGCGCTTGAGGCCACCAGACCACCCTGCGGCGAAATTGTCTGCAAGCGGTAGGCAGGCCGGCTCGCCGCCGGCAGATGTTCGTCCAGCGCGGCGAACACCTCGGCCGGCCCGGTTGCGTCGAGCAACTGAAACTCGGGAAACACCAGTAGCAGCACACGCCCCGTCATGGCCATCACCTCAGTCCTGAAAGCCGATTGGCAGATATTCACTCATCGGTGACAGATACGACAGCAGCCACTGCGCCACGCTGCACTCCAACCCTGATGGAGATGCCGCATGCCTACCGTACAACTGACCCGCTACCTGCCGTGGCTGCTGTGCCTGGCCAGCCCAACCCAGGCCGCCGAGGAAAGCCTGGCGCCCTATCAGCCGAGGTTCGGCCGCGAACGGCCGGTGGTGGCGGTGATCGCCCAGAATCGTATGACCGAACTGGCCGACTATGTGGTGCCGCTGGGCGTGCTGCGCCGCGCAGGCGGTGCACAGGTTCTGGCGCTGGCCAACGAGGCGGCCCCGATCGAGCTGATGCCTGCCCTGAGCCTTCAACCCGACGCCAGCATTGCCGAATTCCGTCAGCGTTTCCCGCAGGGCGCCGACTATCTGATCGTGCCGGCGGTGCACGACAGTCGGGAGCCGCTGCTGCTGGACTTCATCCGTCAACAGGCTGCCCTGGGCGCCACCCTAATCGGCATCTGCGACGGCGTGCTTCCGCTGGCCCATGCCGGCCTGCTGCAGGGCCGTCGCGCCACCGGTCACTGGTACTCGCGCAGCCAGCGCCTGAAGGACTTCCCCGACACCCTCTGGCAGGAGAATCGCCGCTATGTGATCGATGGTGCCCTGATGACCACCTCCGGAGTCAGCGCGGCGTTGCCCGCCTCCCTGGCGCTGGTCGAGGCCATCGCCGGCCACGCCAGCGCCTCGACATTGGCGCAGGAGCTTGGCGTGGCCAGTTGGTCGCCCGAACACCAGAGCCAAGGCTTTGCCCTGGGCGCGCAAGGTTACCTGACGGCCGCCGGCAACTACCTCGCCCGGTGGCGACATGAGCGCTTCGCTGTCCCCTTGCACGATGGCCTGGACGAGGTCGCCCTGGCGCTGCGGGTGGACGCCTGGGCGCGCACCTTCCGCACCAAGGTCTACGGCGTTGCCCCGCACGCCGTGCGCAGCGCCGGCGGGCTGGTGTTCGTCCCGCAACGAGACGACTCCGGGCTGCCGGCGCTGCCAGGGCGCCAGCTGGCTGCAGCCCGGGCCATCGATGAAGCGCTCGACGGCATTGCCGGGCGCTACGGCGAGGCGACCCGGCATCTGGTCGCCGCGCAGCTGGAACATGCGCCCGCCGGCTCGGTCAATCCTGTCAGGGGGCAAATCGAGTTGCATAGCCCTTGAACCTGCACGGGCTTGGATGCACCCTTGGGCCTGTTGCGGACAAACAATTACAAGGACCCCGCCATGTTCGAGATCACCCGTCACCCCGTGGCCGACGCGGTGCGCCAGCGTGCACACCTGGATAACGACGCCTATCTGCGCCTGTACCAGCAGTCCGTCGAGCAACCCGATACCTTCTGGGCCGAGCAGGCCAAAGCCTTCCTCACCTGGTTCAAGCCCTGGGATCAGGTCCACAGCAGCGACCTGAAGCAGGGCCGCGCCGAGTGGTTCAAGGGCGGCCAGCTCAATGTCGCCTACAACTGCATCGACCGCCATCTGCAACAGCGCGGCGAGCAGGTCGCCATCATCTGGGAAGGAGACAACCCGGCCGAGTCGGCGCACATCACCTACAACAAGCTGCACCACAACGTCAGCCGCCTGGCCAACGTGCTCAAACGCCGCGGCGTGAAGAAGGGCGACCGGGTATGCATCTACATGCCGATGGTGCCGGAGGCGGCCTACGCCATGCTCGCCTGCGCGCGCATCGGCGCGGTGCATTCGGTGGTATTCGGCGGCTTCTCCCCGGACGCACTGCGCGATCGCATTCTCGATGCCGACTGCCGCACCGTGATCACCGCCGACGAGGGTGTGCGGGGCGGCAAGTACATCCCATTGAAGAACAACGTCGACAAGGCCCTGCAGAGCTGCCCGAACGTCTCCACCGTGGTGGTGGTCGAGCGCACTCAGGGTGACGTGGCCTGGGTGGAAGGCCGTGACCTCTGGTATCACCAGGCGCTCAAGGAGGTCGATGCCGACTGCCCGGCCGAGCCGATGGATGCCGAAGACCCGCTGTTCATCCTCTATACCTCGGGCTCCACCGGCAAACCCAAGGGCGTGCTGCATACCACTGGCGGCTATCTGCTCGGCGCGGCCATGACCCACAAGTACGTGTTCGACTACCACGAGGGCGACGTCTACTGGTGCACCGCCGATGTCGGCTGGGTCACCGGGCACAGCTACATCGTCTACGGCCCGCTGGCCAACGCCGCCACCACCCTGATGTTCGA
>MTEW01001606.1_pt1 | contig 36845 bp, 30 predicted proteins | sample 1042681 | NCBI WGS metagenome assembly MTEW01 (sample SAMN06185811, study PRJNA358809) | soil metagenome | isolation source: soil biostimulated with citrate as carbon source | place: India | collected 2015-05-23
TCAGCGCCATCTTCACGTTGGCGAGGTCGACGCCGGAGTTGTCCGCCTTGACGCGGACCTTGACGTTGAAATCGACCACGCGTTTTACCGCGACAATCACTTTCATTAGGGCAACTCCAAAAAAACCGGGCCCTGGGGCCCGGTGAGGGTGACTCGGTTGTGGGGCGCTGGCTCAAGCCACTTGCATGAGGCTGGCGTAGGCGCGCAGGTGATGATCGTCGTCGCCGAACTGGTGGCTCTGCATCACCAGGAACTTGGCGTGATGCGACAGCACGAACTCCCAGGTCAGGCCGATGCCGCCATGGAGTTGGATGGCCTGCTCGGAGATGAAGCGCCCGGCGCGGGTGACGATGAACTTGGCGGCGGCCAGGGTACGGCTGCGCTCAGCGCTGTCTGCCTCGTCGGCCATGCAGGCGGCGAGGATCATCATCGAGGTGGCCTGTTCCAGCTCGGTGCGCATGTCCACCATGCGGTGTTGCAGTACCTGGAACTTGCCGATGGGCGCGCCGAACTGCTTGCGGGTCTTGAGGTAGTCCAGGGTCAGGCGGCAGGTCTCTTCCATGCTGCCGACGGCGGCGGCGCACTGGGCAGCAATGGCGCGGCCCTGCTGATAGCTCATGGCAGCCAGCGCCTGGCCCGGCTCGCCAAGCACCATCGCGTCGCTCACCACAACCTGGTCGAGGAACAGCTCGCAACCCTTCTGACCATCCACCGTCGGGTAGACACGGCGGGAAACACCCGCGGCCTTCGGGTCCACCAGGAACAGGCCGATGCCCGCTTCATCGCGGACATCACCGGAAACACGAGCGGACACCAGGATCAGACCAGCACTGTGCCCGCCGATCACCGCAACCTTGCGACCACTCAGACGCCACTCGCCATCGACTCGCTCGGCGCGGGTTTGCACGTCGTTGAGCTGGTAGTGACTCTGCGGTTCCTCGAAAGCCACCGCCAGCTGCAGTTCGCCACTGCCCACGCGCGGCAACAGGTCGTTCTTCTGCACCTCGTTACCCAGCTGGTCGATCAGGCCACCAGCGAAGATCACCGATTGCAGGTAGGGCTCCAGACACAGGCCGCGACCCAGTTCGGCCATCACCAGCATGGTCTCCACGCCCTTGCCGGCAAAGCCGCCGTAGGCTTCGGAGAAAGGTACAGCGGTCAGTCCAAGCTCGCCGAGTTGCGCCCAGAAATCGGCGCTGTAACCCAGCTCGCTGTTGCGAAACGCTTCGCGTTGTTCGAAGCCGTAGACCTCGCGCACCAGGCGGGCGGCGGTGTCCTGCAGCATCTGCTGCTCTTCAGTCAGTTTGAAATCCATGGTCGGTGCGCCTCGTCAGAGTTCGAGAATCATCTTGGAAACGATGTTCTTCTGAATTTCGTTGGAGCCACCGTAGATCGAGACCTTGCGCATGATGAAGTACTGGCTGGCCGGGGTGGCGCTGTAATCGGTGTGCAGCAGTTCGCCGTCGTAGTCCTGTTCCATTTCCTCATCCAGGAATGGCAGCGCGTACGGGCCGATGACCTTGCGCAGCAGGTGGGTGATGGCCTGGCGGATTTCGGTGCCCTTGACCTTGAGGATCGAGCTCTCGGCGCCGGGAACGCCACCGTCGCGGGCGGCGGCCAGGGTGCGCAGGGTGCTCATCTCGATGGCCATCAACTGCATTTCCACCTCCGCCACCTGGGCGCGGAACAGCGGGTCTTCGATCAGCGGCTTGCCATCGCGCAGCTCGCGGCCGGCGACAGTCTTCAGATGCTCCAGCAGGGCCTTGGACATGCCGATGCCGGCCAGCCCCGTGCGCTCGTAGGTGAGCAGGTACTTGGCGCAGGTCCAGCCCTCGTTTTCCTTGCCGACCAGGTTCTCCACCGGTACCCGCACGTTGTCGAAGAAGACTTCGTTGACCTCGTGCTCGCCATCCAGGGTGATGATCGGGCGCACGGTGATGCCGGGGCTGCGCATGTTGATCAGCAGGAAGGAGATGCCGCGCTGGGGCTGGGCGTCCGGGTCGGTGCGCACCAGGCAGAAGATCCAGTCGGCGTGATGGCCCATGGTGGTCCAGGTCTTCTGGCCATTCACCACGTAGAAATCGCCATCACGCACGGCGCGGGTCTTGAGCGAAGCCAGGTCGGAACCGGCGCCCGGTTCGGAATAGCCCTGGGCCCACCAGTCATCGCAATTGAGGATGCGCGGCAGGTAGTGCGCCTTCTGTTCGGGTGTGCCGAACTTGATGATCACCGGGCCCACCATGAGCACGCCGAACGGCAGCACGCGGGGGGCGCCAAAGGCAGCGCACTCTTCTTCGAAGATGTGCTTCTGCACCACGTTCCAACCGGTGCCGCCGAGTTCCTGCGGCCAGTGCGCGGCGTACCAGCCACGGCTGTTGAGGGTGCGCATCCAGCGCAGGTGATCGGCCTTGGATAGACGCTTGCCAAGGCGCACCTTGGCCGAGAGGTCGGCGGGCAGTTCGTTGCGCAGGAAGTCCCGAACCTCCTCGCGGAAGGCGAGTTCTTCGGGGGTGTAGTGGATGTCCATTGAGGCTCCTCGTTCGATGACGACAGGCCGGCGCAAAGCGGGCCAGATGTGGAGGGACCAGGGGTCCTCGGGTCTTGTGGTTGTTCGGACCGGCACCGAGTATCGGGCCGGTTCGGGCGAATGGCTTTAGTTCGTTCGAACCAATTTGGTGCCCCCCTTGCCCGCGACTCAGTCCTTCAATCGGTACTGCTTCGGCGTCACACCAAAGCGCTTGCGGAAGGCACGGATGAAGTTGCCCGGCTGGCTGTAACCGGCACGCCCGGCAATGAGTTCGATGGACTGATCGGAGCTGCGCAGCCATAGCCGCGCTTGTTGCAGACCATCGTCAGGCTCCTGCGCCGAAGTGCCGTCGCGCAGCCCTTCCCAGCGCCGCCGCAGCGTGCGATGGAAAAGCTCGTCGGCCTTCAGCTGGCGTAATGCGAGGGCCTCCTGGCGAATGCGGAAACCCGGAGCGCTGGCCCGGCGCCACGCCACCGCCCAGCGGTCGAGTTGTTCATCGCAGGCCTGGCGGGGCGTCAGCAGAACCTCCTCGAACAGCTCGCTGGGTGCCATGCCCACGCGCTGCGCCAGATTGCGCAGAAGTGCGAGTAGCGCCGCATCGAGGCAGTAATGATGACTGCCCGCTCCCCGGGAAAGCAGGCTGAAACGAATCGACCCGCCCTGCGCCGTACGTTCGCAGCGCCCGTGACTGGCCAGCAGCGGCAGGAACTCCGCCAGGCAGTCCAGGCTGGCGCCCAGGGTTGGCGCGGAGTCCATCAGGATGTTCAGTCCCTGCACGCCGTTGGTAGCGAGGCGATAGGACAGTTCGCAGCCGAACTTCGGACCACCGCCCAGCCGGTCGCAGGCACGGCAGAGTCGCAGCAGTTCCCGGGCGCCGATTCGTGCCCCCGGAATCGTCGACAGGCCCTGGTTGAGGCCTGCGTCCCGCAGCAGTGCGTCGGGGTCGAGTCCGCATGCGACGGCGTGGTCGAGGATGGTTTGCGCCAGTGCGACGGCGTAGGTGGGAGGCGAGGACATGGCCTTCGTCAATCAGCGGTCGCGCCAGACACCGGGGCTGCTGCCATACCACCGGGTGAAAGCGCGGGAGAAGCTCGGCAGGTCGCCATAGCCCAGCAGATCGGTCACCTCTACCAGACTCATGCGCGAGCCCCGCAACAAGTCACCGGCACGATAGCGGCGGTATTCGTCCAACAGTTCGCTGTAGCGCCACCCCATGGCCAGCAGGCGCCGGCGCGCGGTGCGCCCGGTGAGATGGTGGTTCGCGCAGAAGTCTTCCAGGCTCGGGCCGTTGGGCAGCTCGCGGGCGATCTGGTCGCAGACGTCCTCCAGCAAGGTCGGCCGGCTTTGGGCGTCGATGTCGGCCAGCAGGTCCTGCAGCAGCTGCAACAGGTGATCGTCCCGGCGCGTCAGCACACGCAGGAAGTCCTCGCGCTCGAAGTGCAGCGCGTTCCAGGGACGGTCCCAGCACACAGGCGCACCCAGGGCGCGGGAATGGCGACCATCCCCGGCGTCGGCCGCGCGGCGCAGGGAAACCTGGCGCAACGGCCAGTCGCCCTGCCCCGCAGCCAGCAGCTTGCGCCGTACCAGGGCGCAGACACCCATCAGGACGTAATCCAGCATCTGCGGAGTGGCAGCCAGGCTGCCACAGTCATTCAGGCGAAGCTGTACCTCGTCGCCGCGATACATCAGTTCGGCGCGGAAGTGCCCGAGGAACGCAGGCAGGTAACGCACCAGGTGTTCAAAGCCACCCTTCAGGGACGGTTCGGCGTCGAACAGGTAGCTCATGCCGTTGGGCGTGCGGGACAGCAGCGCGCGCCCCAGCTCCAGGCCGATGCCGGGATCGCCGCTGCTTTCCAGGGCCAGTTCCCAGAAGCGCCGCGACATCAGCAGCGGCACCCGCACCAGCGGCGCCCGCAGCTCACTCAGGCTGCGCTGGAAGATCGCCTCCACGCGCTCCACGGCAACCCCGCGCTGCAGCAGCCCCTCGATGGCCGGCAGCAGCGTGGGCAGGTACAGCGTGTTGGGGGCATCCCCGTGCCAGACCAGTCCCATCACCGTCCCCTCAGAGCGCCGCCTCGCTGCCGAGGAAGGCCGTGACCTGGCTCGACAGGGTGCCGCCATTGCCGTGAACCAGTGCCACGTCAGCCTTGGGCAACTGGCGCAAGCCGGCGTCGCCACGGATCTGGGTGACGGCTTCGATTATCAGGAACATGCCGTACATGCCGGGATGCACGCAGGACAGGCCACCGCCATTGGTGTTCACCGCCAGGCCGCCGCCGGGGGCGATATGGCCGCCCTGGACAAAGCGCCCACCCTCCCCCTTCGGGCAGAAGCCCAGGTCTTCGAGGAACAGGATGGTGTTGATGGTGAAGGCGTCGTAGAGCATCACCAGGTCGACGTCGGCATGGCTCACACCAGCCATGTCCATGGCGCGCGGGCAGCTTTCGGACGCGGCGGTGACGGTCAGGTCGGGCATGCACACCACCGAGCGGTGCCACTGGGCGCCGGCGGCACCGAGGAAGTACACCGGCTTGACCGGCAGGTCGCGGGCGCGATCGGCGCGCACCAGCACGCAGGCGCCGCCGCCGTCGGTGACCAGGCAGCAGTCGGCCGAGGACAGGGGGTCGCTGACCATGCGGCTGGCCAACACGTCGTCCATCGTCAGCGGCCCACGGGCGAAGGCCTCGGGATTGAGGTTGGCCCAGCCGCGCGCCGCCAGGGCGACTTCGCCGAGCATCTCGCGGGTGGTGCCGAACTGATGCATATGGCGGCTTGCCGCCAGGGCATAGGAAGTGATCGGGTGGCGCGGCTTGTAGAAGCTCTCGTGCCACTGCGGCTCGCTCATGGACACCAGGCGGCCGCCGGCGGTGCGCTGGTTGGAGCCGTAGCAGATCAGCGCCGCATTGCAGAGGCCCGCCTCCAGGGCCAGGGTCGCCTGCAGCAGGTGCATCTCGAAGCTGGAGCCGCCGACATTGGTGCCGTCGACGAACTTCGGCTTGATCCCCAGGTATTCGCACACCGACAGCGTCGGAAACGCATGGGAGCTGGTGGCGGCGAACACGCCGTCGATGTCGGACAGCTTCAGTCCGGCGTCGGCGATGGCCTTGAGGGACGCCTGGCCAAGCAGTTCGATGGCGCTGAAGCCGTGGGCTTCGCCGATGCCGGCGCTGCCAATACCGACAATGGCGGTCTTGCCGCGAATGGCCTTGTTCATGCCTTGTCCCCTTCCACCAGGTCGAACACCACGCCGGCCACGCCGGCTTCTTCCACTATGCGGGCACGTACCCGGCTGCCGATGGGCACAGTCTCGCGGCCCTCGATGCGCGACATCATGCGTACGCCCTCGTCCAGGTCGATCAGGGCCACGTTGTGGCTGCCCTGGCGGCTGCGATTCACGGTGATGGCGTAGACCGTGCCGGTACCCTTGGCCTCGACCCACTCCAGGTCGGTTTCGCCGCTGCCGGGAATCGCCACGCGCGGGTAGAACACATGGCGGCCGCTGGAACGGCTGCGCTGCAGCATGAAGCGGCCCTGCTGCAGGAAAGCCTGGTACTGCGCTTCCGGCCCGAGGGCGGAAGCGGATTGTTCGAACTGGCTCATGTCCGGTTTCCGATGGTTGTCGTTATGGTTTCCCGCAGCCTCAGGACGTGACCGGGGTGCGATTGGAACGGGCGGTACTGAGGAAAATGGCGTTGCCCTTGGCGATCAGCCGTTCACCCTCCCGCAGTTCGCAGCTGGCATTGGTGATGCGCGCGCCGGCCTTCTGGATGCTCACCCTCGTTTCGACCCAGGTGCCCGGATAGGCCGGATTCAGGTACTCGACATTGAGGCTGACGGTGACCGGCGGCAGCGTGCCCCCCGACGCCAGCTTGATGGCCATGCCGAAGGAGGTATCGATCAGCGTCGCGAGCATGCCGCCATGAGCGAAGCCCAGGGGATTCAGGTGTTTGGGCTGGATCCAGGCCCCCATGCAGCGGCGCTCCAGGTTCACGTAGATGGCGCCGACGGACGGCACGAAGCCGTCGCCCTGCATCAGGGTGAAACCCGGCGGTACCTGGGCCTCGGCAACCGGGACTTCCACCGCGCTCATGCCGGTTCTCCGCTGCCTTGCGCCCAGGCCAGGGCGGAACGCAATTGCGCGCGGCATTCGCCCACCATGCGCTCGATCAGTTCGGCACAGCCGGGAATGTCGTGGATCAGGCCAACGCACTGGCCGGCGGTGACGATGCCGTCGTCGGCGTTACCGCTTTCCAGGGCGGCACGACCACGGGCGCCGGCCACCAGGTGGCGGATATCCTCGAACTTCGCATTACCGCGCTGTTCGATACTCACCACTTCCTCGGAGACCGGGTTGCGCAGCACCCGCGCGGTGTTGTGCAGGGTGCGGAAGATCAGCCGCGTGTCGCGCTCGCTGGCATTGACCAGGGCCTGCTTGATGTTGTCGTGGATCGGCGCCTCGCGGGTGGCGCAGAAGCGCGTGCCCATGTTCACGCCTTCGGCCCCCAGTGCCAGGGCAGCCGCCAGGCCGCGGCCATCGGCGATACCACCGGAGGCGATCACCGGAATGTCCAGCGCGCGCGCCGCCAGGGGAATCAGCACCAGGCCCGGCACGTCGTCCTCGCCGGGATGGCCGGCGCACTCGAAACCGTCGATGGACACCGCATCCACCCCCAGCGACTGGGCCTTGAGGGCATGACGGATGGCCACGCACTTGTGGATCACCGTCAGACCCGCCGCCTTGGCCCGGGCGATGTGCTCACCCGGGTTGTTGCCGGCGGTTTCCAGCACCTTGACCCCGGATTCGATGATCACGTCCAGATACTCGGCGTAGGGTGGCGGGTTGATCGACGGCAGCAGCGTCAGGTTGACGCCGAACGGCTGGTCGGTCAGTTGCCGGCAGCGCTCGATCTCCCGCGCCAGGTCGGCCGGCGTCGGTTGCGTCAGGGCGGTGAGAATCCCCAAGCCCCCGGCATTGGATACCGCCGCCGCCATTTCCGCACGACCGACCCACATCATGCCGCCCTGAATGATCGGGTAACGAATGCCCAGGAGTTCGGTGATCCGCGTTTTCATCTGTGCTGGTTCCCTGAAGTTGGTGGTTGGCGATCAGCGGGTGATCAACGAGGCAACGAGCTGCCGGACCTGTTCGACATAGGGCGGACGCATCAGGTCCGGACCCTCGGCAGCGCGGAACACCGCCCGCACATGGCTGAAGGTGCGGAAGCCGTCGCGGCCGTGATAGGCGCCCATGCCGCTGGCCCCGACGCCGCCAAAGGGCAGGTCCTCGACGCCGACATGGCGGATTACGTCGTTCAGGGTCACGCCGCCGGAAACGGTGCGCTGCAGCACCAACTGCTCTTCCACCGGGTCGTCGCCGAAGTAGTAGAGGCCCAGCGGACGCGGATGGGCATTGATGTAGGCGATCACGTCATCGAGGGTGCGATAGGGCTTGATCGGCAGCAGCGGGCCGAAGATCTCGTCCTGCATCACGGTCAGGCCGTCCGGCGGATCGATCAGCAGGGTGGGCGCGATCTTGCGATGGGGCTGCCCACGGAAGTCTTCCCTGGCCGGGTTCAGCTCGACACAACGCACGCCGGCCTGACGCGCCTCGGCCAGGTAACCGGTGAGGCGGTCGAAGTGGCGGCCGTTGATCACCGAGGCGTAGTCCGGGTTGTCGCGCAGGGTGGGCAGGTGCGCGGCCAGTATCAGGCGCGCGGCAGCAACGAAGTCCTCCACCGCCTCCTCCGGCACGAACACGTAATCCGGCGCCAGGCAGATCTGCCCGGCGTTGTGCAGCTTGCCGAGCACCACCTTGGTCACCGCCGCGTGAAAATCGGCGGAACGGGAAATGATGGTGGGCGACTTGCCGCCCAGCTCCAGGGTCACCGGCACCAGGTTGTCGGCGGCTGCGCGCATCACCTGCTTGCCGACGCTGGTGGCGCCGGTGAACAGCAGGTGGTCGAAAGGCTGGGCGCAGAACGCCTGGCCCGTCTCGGCGCCGCCGGTGACCACCACCACTTCCTCTTCGGCGAAGGCGGAACGGATCATCCGCGCCATCAGCTCGGAGGTACGCGGGGTGAACTCGGAGGGCTTGATCATGGCGCGGTTACCCGCCGCCAGTACCCCGGCCAGGCCGCCAAAGGCCAGGTTCACCGGGAAGTTCCAGGGGCTGACGATGCCCACCACGCCCAGCGGCTGGTACTGCACCCAGGCTTCGCCACGGTCGGTCTGGCGCGGCTCCGGCTGCATCCACTGGGCGAGCTTGGCCTTGGCGCCCTTCAGGCTCATCAGGGGCGACAGCACTTCGGTAACGCGGGAAAAGTCGCGGCTGCGCTGGCCGAAGTCGGCGTCCACCGCCGCGACTATCTCGTCCTGGTGATCCACCAGCAGGCCGATGGCACGGTCGATTCGCTCCATGCGCACCTCGGCGCTGGGCATGGGCAGCGCCAGGTGGGCGCGGCGCTGCTGTTCCAGAAGCGCGCGGATGGCCGCAGCGCCAGTGTGTTCGTAATTGTCCATGGGCAACTCCGGAATCTGTGGGTGCGGTTTCAGCGGCGGTCCTGACCGGGCCACTGGTACAGCGGCGTCTCCTTGCGCACGAAACGGGCCGAGGCGTCCTTCAGGTAGCGCGAGGTCAGTGCCACCGCCTGGGCGCTGGCTTCGCCGTCGAGCTGGGTCGCCAGGTCAGTCTCGAAGCTCCGCGCCAGCAGGCGCTTGGTCATGGCGAAGCCGCAGGGCGACATGCCCGACAGGCCGCGGGCGAAGTGCGCGGCGCGCTCGGCCAGCTCCTCCGTCGGGTGCACTTCCAGGGCGATGCCCAGCTCGCGGGCTTCGATCGCGCCTATCTCGCGGGCGGACCAGATCAGCTCCTTGGCGCGCTGCAGGCCGACGATGCGCGGCAGGAACCAGGAGGCGCCGAGGTCGGGTGCGAGGCCCACGCGGGAGAACGCCATGCAGAAACGCGCCCGCTCCGAGGCGATGACAAAATCCGCGGCCAACGCCAGGCTGAAGCCGGCGCCGAAGGCCACGCCGTCCACCGCGGCGATCACCGGGCGGTCGAAGTCGGCCAGGGCTGCCAGCACGCGATTGTTCTCCACCATGCGCATGCGCATGGCGGTGGACTCGGCGTCCTGGCCCATGCCGGAGACATCGCCGCCTGAGCAGAAGTCAGCACCGGCGCCGCGCAGCAGCAGCGCACCGACGGAGCCGTCGCGGCGCAGGTTCTCCAGCGCCGCTGACAGCTCGGCGAACATCTGCGCGGTGAGGGCGTTCTTGCGCTCGGGGCGGGACAGGGTCAGCGTCGCCAGGCCCTGGTGGATGGAAAGCTCGATTGTCGACATGGGCGTCTCCAGGCCGGGCGCACGTCAGAGCGTGCGCGCGACCAGTTCCTTCATGATTTCGTTGGAGCCGCCGTAGATCTTGCCGACCCGGGAGTTCACGTACATGCGTGCGATCGGGTACTCCATCATGTAGCCGTAGCCGCCGTGGAGTTGCAGGCACTCGTCGATGATCTGGCAGTTCATCTGGGTGCACCACCACTTGGCCATGGCGGCGGTTTCCGCGCTGAGCTCGTCCTTCAGCACCTTCACCATGCAGTCATCGACGAAGCTGCGCGCAACCGTGGCGATGGTCTTGCACTCGGCCAGCTTGAAGCGGGTGTGCTGCATATCCAGCAGCGACTGGCCGAACACCTTGCGGTCACGCACGTAGTCGGCGGTCAGCTCGATGGCCTTTTCCATGCTGGCCAGGGCGCCGAGGGCGATGATCATGCGTTCCTGGGGGAGCTGCTGCATGAGTTGGATGAAGCCCTTGCCCTCCTCCGGCCCCAGCAGGTTGGCGCAGGGCACGCGAACGTTGTCGAAGAACAGCTCGGTGGTGTCCTGGCCCTTCTGGCCCATCTTTTCCAGGATGCGGCCGCAGCGGTAGCCCGGCAGGTCGCGGGTCTCGACCATGATGATGGACACGCCTTTGGCGCCCTTCTCCGGGTCGGTCTTGGTCACCACGCACACGAGGTCCGCGTGGTAGCCATTAGTGATGAAGGTCTTCGAGCCGTTGATGACGTACTCGTCGCCATCGCGTACGGCGCGGGTCTTGATGTTCTTCAGGTCGGAACCGGCGCCCGGTTCGGACATGGCGATGGCCGCCACCAGTTCGCCGCGCGCCATCTTCGGCAGCCAGCGGTGCTTCTGTTCCTCGCTGCCGTAACGCAACAGGTAGTGCGCGACGATGCCGCTGTGGACGTTGGTGCCGAGGCTGGTGGTCAGCGCACGGGCCTGCTCCATGGTGATGATGGCGTCATGGGCGAAGGTGCCGCCGCCACCGCCGTACTCCTCCGGGATGCTCGGCAGCAACATGCCGAATTCTCCGGCCTTGAGCCAGGCATCGCGGTCCACGTGCTGCTGCTTCCACCAGCGCTCCTCGTGGGGTGCGATCTCTGCGGCGATGAAGCGGCGAATGGAGTCCTGGAAGATCACCAGGTCGTCGGTGATCCACGGAGTGGTGGCGCTCATGGGGTTTCCTCGGGTTGGCGGCTGGGAAGTCGTCGGGAAAAGGGCCAGCCCCGCGCGGGGCTGGCCGCACTGCGTCAGGGGCGACCGCCACCGACGATCAGCACCTGGCCGGAGACGTAGTTCGACTCAGGGATGCAGAACAGGTACACGCCACCGGCGGCTTCTTCCGGAGTACCGGCACGGCCCATGGGGATCATGGCGGCGGCGTTCTTCGCCATCTGCTCGCTGATGCCGACCTTGATTTCGCGGCCACCCACGTCGATGGTCGCGCCGGCACCGGCGGCAGCCGAGGTCAGGCGGGTTTCGATCAGGCCGAAGGCGACGCTGTTGACGCACACCTTGTAACGGCCCCATTCCTTGGCCAGGGCCTTGGTCAGGCCATTGATGGCGGCCTTGGCGGCGGAGTAGTTGGCCTGGCCGGGGTTGCCCATGACGCCGGAGACCGAGGAGATGTTGACCACCTTGCGGAACACTTCCTGGCCGGCCTCGGCTTCCTTCTTCGCGCTTTCGCGGAAGTATTCGGAGGCCGCACGGAGGATGCGGAACGGTGCGGAAACGTGGACGTCGAGGATGGCGTCCCACTGCTCGTCGGTCATCTTCTGGATCACGTTGTCCCAGGTGAAGCCGGCGTTGTTGACGATGATGTCGAGGCGGCCGAAGGATTCCAGCGCGGTGTTCACGAAGCGGTCGCCGAACTCCTTGTCGGTCACGCTGCCGACGCAGGCGACGGCCTTGCCACCGTCGGCGACGATCTCGGCCACCACCTCTTCGGCCGGTGCGGCGTCGAGGTCGTTGATCACCACGGCGGCGCCGTCGCGGTGCAGTTTCAGGGCGATCTCGCGACCGATGCCACGGCCGGAACCGGTGACGATGGCGACTTTACCTTCGAGTTTCTTGTTCATTGTTCTTGCTCCTCTGCTTCAGGCGTCCAGGGCGACGATGGCTTCGCCGGACAATTTGATTTCGCCCGCCTGGTTGCGGGTGGTGACTTCGATGCGCACGGTGCCGGCCTCGCGATCCACCTCCACCACCTTGCCGGCGCAGGTGATCTGGTCGCCGAGCTGGGTGATGGCGACGAAGCGCACGGAGAACTGGCGGATGGCCTGTTGCGGCACCCAGTTGGTCAGCAGCCGGCCGAGGTAGGCCATGGACAGCATTCCGTGGGCGAACACATCGGGCATGCCGGCCTTCTTCGCGAAGTCGATGTCGACGTGGATCGGGTTGTGGTCGCCCGACGCGCCGCAATACAGCGCCAAGGTGGTGCGGTTGACCGGGTCGGTGGTGAAGGACGGCAGTTCGAAGCCGCTTTCGATCTGTGCAAGGTTCACGGTCGGCTCCTCAGTTGCGCACGACGAGGCTGTTGCGCAGTTCCGCCACCAGCTCGCCGGCTTCGGAGGTGACGCGGGTCTCGCGCACCACGAACTCGAGGGCGCCGCCCTTCTTGTCGTAGATGTCGACGATCTTCGTCTCGAAGTTCAGGCGCTCGCCGGCGAAGGCCATGCGGTGATAGGTGAAGCTCTGTTCGCCGTGGAGGATGCGGCCGAGGTCGATGCCCAGGCGCTTGAGCACCGAGCCCGAACCGCCCGCCTCCATATCCAGGCAGAACAGGAAGGTGGGCGGCACCGGCAAGGCCGGGTAGCCGGCATCATGGGCCGCGGTCTCGTCGCTGTAGCGCGCGTCCTGCTGGCCGGTGGCCTTGGCGAAGAAGCGCAGGCGGCCGGCTTCGACCACCTGGCTGTGGCGCGATACCACGGCGCCGATATGACTCTTGTCGATCATGCTGCGCGCTCCCGTCACTGACGCTGGTACAGGGTGACCACGCAGGCGCCGCCCAGGCCCAGGTTGTGCTGCAGGCCGAAGCGCGCACCCTCGACCTGGGTGGCATCGGCGGTGCCGCGCAGTTGGCGGGTCAGCTCGAAGCACTGGGCAAGGCCGGTGGCACCCAGCGGGTGGCCCTTGGAGAGCAGGCCGCCGGACGGGTTGGTGACCACGCGGCCGCCGTAGGTGTTGTCGCCATCGAGGATGAACTTCTCGGCGGTGCCTTCGGGGGTCAGCATCAGGCCTTCGTAGGTGATCAGCTCGTTGGCAGTGAAGCAGTCGTGCAGTTCCACCACCTGGATGTCCTGCGGGCCGACGCCGGCCTGCTCGTACACGCTTTGGGCGGCGGCCTGGGTCATGTCGAAGCCCACCACCTTGCGCATGTCCAGCTCGTCGAAGGTGCTGTTGCGGTCGGTGGTCATGGACTGGGCGGCGATGACCACATCGGTGTTCAGGCCATGCTTCCTGGCGAAGGCTTCCGAGCAGACGATCGCGGCGGCGGCACCACAGGTGGGCGGGCAGCACTGCAGGCGGGTCAGCGGGTCGAAGATCATCGGCGAGGCCAGGACTTCCTCGGTGCTGACGATATTGCGGAACACTGCCAGCGGATTGCGCGCGGCATGCTGGCTGGCCTTGGCGCGGATCATCGCGAAGATTTCACGGCTGATGCCGTATTCCTGCATGTAGGCACGACCGGCACCGCCGAAGAACTGCGCGGCACGCGGAGCCTGTTCGTCGAAGCCCTGGATCTGCTGCATGGTCCTGGCGAAACGGTCCATGGGGCCGGTGCGATCGGTGTAGGCGCCCTTCAGGGCACCCGGCACCATCTGCTCGAAGCCGAGGGCGATGGCGCAATCGACGGCGCCACTTTCCACCGCCTGACGAGCGAGGAACAGTGCGGTCGAGCCGGTGGCGCAGTTGTTGTTGACGTTGACCACCGGGATGCCGGTCAGGCCGACGCCGTACACGGCAGCCTGGCCGCAGGTGGAATCGCCATAGACGTAGCCGACGTAGGCCTGCTGGACCAGCGCGTAGTCGATGCCGGCGTCGGCCAGGGCGGCCTTGGCCGCGTTGGCGCCCATGATGTGATACTCGTCGCTCGCACCGGGCTTGGTGAACTGGATCATGCCGACGCCAGCCACTACCACTTTGTTGCTCATGCTTGTCTCCTTGGGATGAGTGTTTCAGCCGGCCGTCAGTTGACCGCGCGGGTCTGGTCTTTCCAGAAGGGTTCGCGCAGGTCGCGCTTGAGGACCTTGCCGGCTCCGGACAGCGGAAGCTCGCTGCTGAACTCGACGGATTTGGGGCACTTGTAGCCGGCGATGAATTGCTGGCAGTGCTGGCGGATGTCGGCTTCGCCGAGGGCATGGCCGGGCTTGGGCACCACGACGGCGTGGACCGCCTCGCCCCACTTCTCGTGGGGGATGCCGATCACCGCGCAGCTGGCGACGCCGGGGTGACGGGCGATGATGTTCTCCACCTCGGCGGAGTAAACGTTCTCGCCACCGCTGACGATCATGTCCTTGATGCGGTCGACGATGAACAGGTAGCCCTGCTCGTCCATGTAGGCGCCGTCGCCGGTGTGCATCCAGCCGCCGCGCAAGGTCTTGGCGGTCTCTTCAGGACGGTTCCAGTAACCCTTCATGACGTTGGCGCCGCGCACCACGATCTCGCCCACGGTGCCGCGTGGAACTTCGTTGTCATGCTCGTCGACGATGCGCACTTCAACGCCCAGCATGGCGCGGCCGGCCGAGCGCACCAGGCCGCTGGCACGCCCTTCAGGGCCGTGATTGGCCGCCGGGTTCACGGAGATCACCGGCGAGGTTTCGGTCATGCCGTAGGCGTGCATGAAGGCCACACCGGGCAGCGCATCGATGGCCCGTTCCAGCACCGACAGGGCGATGGGCGAGGCGCCGTAGGCCAGGCGCTTCAGGCTGCTGAGGTCATAGCGCTCGAAGTCCGGGTGGCTGACCACCGCCTGCAGCATCGTCGGCACCAGCAGGGTTTCGGTGACCTGCTCGCGCTCGATGGTGGCCAGCAGCTCCGGCACGTCGAACATGGGAATGAACACATGGCCGTGGCCGGATACCAGCTGGAACACCACGCGGGCCATGGCGGCGGTATGGAACATCGGCGCCACGTGCAGCGCCCTGGATACCGGCAGCAGCGGTTGGTCGGCCATGCGCATGATGGCCGAGGACCAGAGGTTCAGGTGGGTCTGCATCACGCCCTTGGGCAGGCCGGTGGTGCCGCCGGTGTACATGATCGCGGCGATGTCGTCCTTGCCGCGGCCGGTATCGGCCATGGGCTGGCTGTCGGCGATCAGCCGCTCGAAGGAGAGCATGCCTTCCGGCGCCTCGCCGTCACCGACGTGGATCAGCACCGGCGGGTACTTGGCGCCGGCGTGAATGGCCGGGGCCATGTGCAGGAAGTGGTCGTCCACCAGCAGGATGCGGGTGTCGCAGTCGTCCAGGGAGTAGACGATCTCCGGCACGCTCCAGCGGATGTTCACCGGGTTCAGCACGCCGCCGCCCCACCAGGTCGCCAGCATGTATTCCATGTAGCGGTCGGAGTTCAGCGCCAGCATGCCGACACGGTCTTCGCTGCGCATGCCGAGGTTGCACAGGGCACTCGCCAGGCGGGACACCCGGTCGGCAACCTCGCGGTAGGTACGGTGGCGGCCACGGAAGGTGGTCGCGATGCCGTCGGGATTGATCTGCAGGGAACGGTGCAGGCCTTGGGTCAGGTACATGCTCGCCTCGGGTTGTACTTATTGTTCTGGTCGCCGCATCGACGGCGGTTGGTCAGGTCGATACTAGGGACCGAGGCACGTCCGATCTTGGTTCGAAGGAGGTAATTTGCGCCCTGGTTCGAACGGACCAGCGCCGCTTCTCTGTAGGAGCGAGCTTGCTCGCGAAGCGTTCTGGCACACCGCCATTCGCCAGCAAGCTGGCTCCTACACGACTGCGCAGGACGGAAGGGCGCGAGGCCCAACATTTCCCCGGGTACGCCATTCCCCGTTACGTCCCCGTAGGAGCGAGCTTGCTCGCGAAGCGTTCTGGCACACCGCCATTCGCCAGCAAGCTGGCTCCTACACGACTGCGCAGGCACGGAAGGGCGCGAGGTCCAACATTCACCCGGATACGCCACTCCCCGTTGCGTCCCCGTAGGAGCGAGCTTGCTCGCGAAGCGTTCTGGCACACCGCCATTCGCCAGCAAGCTGGCTCCTACACGACTCGCAGGACGGAAGGGCGCGATGCACAGGTAGGTTGGTCCGAGCGAAGCGAGGCCCAACATTACCGGGGTGGCAAAACCAAACGGCCCCCGCTGCCGGGCAGGCAGCGGGGGCCGTGTGCGTTGCGATGCAGATCAGGCGTGGGCGGTGTTGCGCAGCGCAGCCTCCTGGCCGACGCCGTTGGCGGTCTGGCGGATCATGTGCGCAGCCTTCTCGCCGATCATGATGGCCGGGGCATTGGTATTGCCGGCCACCAGGGTCGGCATGATCGAGGCATCCGCAACGCGCAGGCCCTCGACGCCGCGCACGCGCAGCTGCGGGTCGACCACCGAGCGCGGATCGCTGCCCATCCGGCAGGTGCCCACCGGGTGGTAGACGGTGTCGGCGCGGCGGCGAAGCATTTCGCGCACGCCCTCGTCGTCGCTGCCGTCGATCTTCAGGTGACCGAAATGCAGCGGCTTGCCACCGAAGCGCGCGAGCACCTTCTGGTCGAGGATGCGCTTGATCATGTGCACGCCCTTGAGCAGCGTTTCGGTATCCCGGTCATCCGACAGCAGGTTCAGTTCGATCTCCGGCGCCTCGCGCATGTCGGCGGACTTCAGGCGCACCCTGCCGCGGCTATGGGGACGCAGCACGCAGGCGTGAATGGAATAGCCGTGACCGTAATGGAAGGTGCGGCCGTGGTTATCGCCAGCGGACATCACGAAGTGCAGTTGCACGTCCGGGTCGGGCAGCGCCGGGTCGGTCTTCAGGAAGGCGCCGGCCTCGGTGAAGCTGCGGGTGAAGATGCCAGCCCGCTCGCGGCGGTACTTGAACAGCTCGTAGAGGTAGCGCAGCGCGCCGCGGATCGAAACGCCGAACAGATCGGTATCGAACAGGCGCTTGTGCAGGATCACGTCGACGTGATCCTGGAGGTTCTCCCCCACTTCCGGTGCCTCGTGCACCAGGCGCACACCCTTCTCCGCCAGGTGTTCGGCCGGGCCGACGCCGGAGGCTAGCAGCAATTGCGGCGAACCGAAGGCACCGGCGCTGAGGATGATCTCGCGGCGGGCGCGGATGGTGCGCTCCGTGCCGTCCTGCAGCACCCGCACGCCGACGGCGCGCTTGCCTTCGAAGAGGATGCGCAGCACCTGGGTGTTGCACTGCACGGCCAGGTTGGCGCGACCGCCATTGAGGCTCGCCTCGCCGCGATGCAGGTAGGCGCGCGCCGAGTTCCAGCGCTCGCCATTGCGCTGGGTCACCTGGAAGTAGCCAACGCCTTCCTGGCGTTCGCCATTGAAGTCGTGGTTGTAGGGATGGCCGCAGGCTTCGGCGGCCTCGATGAAGTGCCGCGCCATGTAGCAGGGGGAGCGCGGGTCCACCACGTGCAGCGGGCCACTGCCACCGTGCAGCGGGTCGTCGTTACGGCCAGCCACGCGCTCGTTGCATTCGGAATGCTTGAAGAACGGCAGCACATCCTCCCAGCCCCAGCCCTCGCAACCCAGTTGCTGCCAGCGGTCGTAGTCCGACGGCGTGCCACGGATGTAGACCATGCCGTTGATCGACGAACTGCCACCCAGGCCCCTGCCCCGTGGCTGGTAGCCGGCGCGCCCCTGCATGGTGGGTTGCGGCAGGGATTCGTAGCCGTAATTGCGCTCACCCGGACGCGGGATAATCAGGCCGATGCCCACTGGCGTGGTAATCAGCGGATGCTGGTCGTGGCCACCGGTCTCCAGCAGCGCGACGCTCTCGCCGCCGCTGTCGGCAAGCCGTCCGGCCACCGCGCAGCCGGCCGAACCGCCGCCCACTACGATGTAATCAAAGGTCTGATCCATCTGCTCTTCCTCTCGTTGTTATTGTCCTGGGGCAGGCCGTTTGAGCGCGGCCAACGATGTTCGAGCGACGGATTATTTGGCGGGGAGGAACGGGTTCCATCGTTCCTTCGAACCATTTTGCCGGTGGCCGGGCTCGCAACCCGGAACCTTGCTTGCCTGGCCGGAATGGCTGCTGCTAGCTTTGCCGCCAGTCGTTCAAACAAGCACAAACAAGACGCACGACCATCGCCCTCTCCCGCCTCTGCCATGGGGCCCTGCATAGGTGCAGCAAGGGTGGGCGCGATGCCGGAGGAATCATGAAAAGTGCCCCAGTTACCGGGCCCGGGGGCGAGCCAATCCCCAAGGTACTCAAGGCCAAGCTGCAACCGCCGGTGGTCAGCCCCCACCAGTTGCAACGCACGCCGCTGCTGGAGCGCATGCTCCAGGCCGAAGCAGCTCGCCTGGTGCTGATCCGCGCCGCCGCAGGATTTGGCAAGACCACGCTGATGCAGCAGTACCAGGCCGCCTGCCAGGCCGCCGGCCGTCGGGTCATCTGGCTCAATCTGGATGTGGCGGACAATGACCTGCGCCGCTTCGCCGCTCACTTGCATGCTGGCCTGCTGGGATCCGGTGACACCACAAGCCCCGGCCCTACCAGCAGCGCCCCCGGTATCGCCGTGGATCTGCTGGAGCTGGCGGCCTGTCAGGAGACGCCCTTTACCCTTCTGCTGGACGAGTTCGAGGTGCTGCAAAGCCCGCCGGTATTGGATTTCGTCCAGCAATTGCTGGACGCCCTCCCCCCCGTCGGCCAGGTCGTGATCGCCTCGCGCAATACACCGGATATCGGCATCGCACGCTTGCGGGCGCGAGGCCAGTTGCTGGAGATCAGCCCGAAGTCGCTACGCTTCTCACTGGAAGAGGCCACGTCATTCATCCGCGAGAAGCGCCAACTGCCACTGCGCGACAACGAGATCGCCACCCTTCACCGCTGCACCGAAGGCTGGGCAGCGGCGATCTTTCTCGCCAGCTTGTCACTGCATAGCCATCCTGACCCGGCACGCTTCGTCTCGTCCTTTTCCGGCTCGAACCTGGAGCTCGCCGAGTACCTGACGGAGGACATCCTGGCCAAGCAGAGCGAGCCCTGCCGCCGGTTCCTCCTGGAGACCAGCGTGCTCAGCCAGCTGTGCGCGCCGCTCTGCGATGCCATGACCGGGCGCGACGACAGCGCGGAGATGATCGCGTACCTGGAAAAGTCCAACCTGTTCCTGTTTCCGCTGGACAACGAACGCTGCTGGTACCGCTATCACAGTCTGTTTTCCAGCTACCTGCGCGATGCGCTGGAGCGCCAGCATCCCGGGCGTGCCGCACAGTTGCAGCGCGCTGCGGCAGTTTGGTACCTGGCAGGCAATCGCCCCGTTCCAGCCATCGAGCTATTGCTGGCCGCCGGCGCGCGCGACGAGGCAATGGAGACAATCTCCCGCCATGCCGAGGAGCTGGTCGAGGCCGGACGCAACCGTCTGCTGATTCGCTGGCTGGAGCAGATCCCGCCGAAACGACTGGACCAGCACCCTGACCTGGCCCTCATTTACGCCTGGGCGCTGGCCCTGAGCCGACGCTTCGCCGATGCCTTCCCCGTCGTTGATCGCTTTCTCGAGGGGGCCGGCCCTGCGGAATCGTGGCGCGGCCGTACGCAGATCGCCGCCTCTATCCGCTGCATGATGCTGGCCATGACCGATCAGGTGGAGCTCTGTCGCGAGGCTGGGCTGCAGCTGCTCGATCGGCTCACTGGCGAGCAGGCCTTCCAATACGGCGTGCTGACCAATTCCCTGGCCTACAGCATGATCTGCATGGACCAATACGACGAAGCCCGGCGCGTGCTCTCGCGGGCGATTCGCCTGACCTCGCGCCAACCATCGAATTTCATGCGCTGCATCGCCGATTGCATCGAAGGCGTGATCGACCTGGTGCAGGGCCGTCTGGGTAACGCCCTGGCGCGCTTGCAAATGGCCTATGAACGCCACTGGGAAGGTCCCGACAGCGACGCAGTGGGCGGCAGACCCGCTATCGGCATCACGCTGGCCCAGGCGCTCTATGAGCTGGATGCCACCTCCGAACTGGAAGAAACCCTGCAGGCGGCCTTGCCAATGAGCAAGAGCAACAGTCCGCCGGATTCGCTGATCGCCGCCCATGTGATCGCCGCACGCCTGGCGCTCGGTCGGGGTGACAAGGAGTCCTGGCAGCGCTACCTCGCCGAGCTGGAGCAACTGGGCCGGCAGATCAGCTCGTCGCGCATCATCTGCTCCGCGTGGCTGGAGCGGGCACGCATCGCGACGCTGGAGGGCCGCTACGAAGTCGCCGGACAGTCGCTGCGCAATGCCGAGCTTCATGACGACTGGATCCGGCCGGGCGTGTCGATGCATGCCAATGACGTGGATATGCCGTGCATCGCCCGTTGGCGTTTGCACATCGCCCAGAACGATTGCGCCGAGCCGGCGGCGGAGCTGGCCCTTGCAATCGAGGCAGCCAAGTCCCAGCAACGCCATCGCCGATTGCTCAAGTTGCGCCTCCTGCACGCCATGGCGCTGGACGGATCAGGCCAGGACAAGGCCGCCTTCGATGAGCTGACCCAGGCACTGCGCTTCGCCAGCCACGAGGGTTTCATACGCAGTTTCCTCGACGAAGGCATACGGCTCTCCCTACTGCTACATCGCTGGGCCAGGCAGTTCCAGGGACGCTGCCCGGCGTTGGGCATCGACGCTCAGTTCCTCACTCAGTTGCTGGAACGCTCGGCACCTACCGAATCCGCCTTGCACGCACACAAGGAAAAGCATCCGGACCTGCTCAGCGCGCGGGAGATCCAGGTGGTGCAGTTGCTCGCCGCCGGACATCGCAACAAGGTAATCGCGGAGAAAATGTTTCTCTCCGAACTGACCATCAAATCCCACCTGCGCAATATCAACGCCAAGCTCGGCGCCCAGGGCAGGACCGAGGCGGTGGCGATTGCACGGCAGAAAGGATTGATTGATTGAAGGTTGAGTCAGAGCTTTTTGTAGGAGCGAGCTTGCTCGCGAAAGACCGTGCTCGGACTGTTCGCGAGCAAGCTCGCTCCTACAGTTACGCAGTCGCGGTGGATCACGCTTCACCGATCCACCATCGCGACCATCCTACGCACTGAACGCCGAGCGGGCCTGAAACCGCCCTCACCCCAACCCTCTCCCAGAGGGAGAGGGGGCGGTCCGAGCGGGCGTTTGGCGTCGGCATTTCCCTGTAGGGGCGAATTCATTCGCCAAGGGCTGCGCAGCAGCCCCCTCAGGCAATTGCACCCGCCGCTCGCAACGCCTCGATCCGCGCTTCGTCCAGGCCCAAGGCCTGAAGGACCTCACGGGTGTGCTCTCCGGTCCGGGGAACACTGCCGGCCCGCGACGGTGTGCGACTGAAACGCGGCGCAGGGGCCGGGCAGGTCTGGCCGTCCACCTCGATGAAGTTCTCCCGCGCGCGGTTGTGCGGATGCTCCGGTGCCTCGGCGAAGTCCAGCACCGGCGCATAGCAGGCATCGGTGCCTTCCAGCAGGCGATTCCACTCATCCCGCGTGCGGCTGCGGAACAGCGCCTCCAGCTTGCTGCGCAGCAGCGGCCATTGCTCGCCCTGCCACTGCGCGGCGAAGTCCGGGTCGTCGATGCCGCAGCGTTCCAGCAGCAGCTGGTAGAACTGCGGCTCGATGGCGCCGATGGAAATGAACTTGCCGTCCGAGCAGGCATAGCAGCCGTAGAAGTGCGCCCCGCCATCCAGCAGGTTGGCCTCGCGACGCAGCTGCCATTTACCCCTCTGCAACATCGAGTGGTACATGCTCGCCAGCAGTGACGCGCCGTCACAGATGGCGGCGTCCACCACCTGGCCCTGGCCGGAACGCTGCCGTTCGTGCAGCGCGGCGAGGATTCCGGTCACCAGCATCATCGCCCCGCCCCCCATGTCACCCACCAGATGCAGCGGTGGCGTCGGCGGCCGGTCGGCGTGGCCCATGGCGTGCAGCGCGCCCGTCAATGCCAGGTAGTTGAGGTCGTGACCGGCGGCCTGGGCCAGGGGGCCGTCCTGGCCCCAGCCGGTCATGCGGCCGTAGATCAGGCCCGGATTGCGCGCCAGGCAGGTGTCCGGGCCCAGCCCCAGGCGCTCCATCACGCCGGGGCGGAAGCCTTCGATCAGCACATCTGCCTGCTGCACCAGCTCCAGCAGCACGTCGATGGCGCCCGGTTTCTTCGGATCGATGGCAACGGTCTTGCGCCCACGGTCGATCAGCGAGCCGCCACCGCCCAGCACGCCAGGGGTCAGGCGGTCGATGCGGGTCACTTCAGCGCCCATGTCGGCCAGCAGCATGGCGGCAAACGGCGCCGGGCCGATTCCGGCCATTTCCAGGACTTTCAGCCCTTGCAGGGGTCCAGGCATCTGTTGATTTCCTTCGACAGGTTCAGGTTCGGGAGACACTGGCCAGCAGGCGGCGGGCGCGCTCGATCACCGGCGCGTCGACCATCTGGCCATCCAGTTGAAAGGCGGCGAGGCCATCACGGGCGGCGTCCACCACCCGTTCCGCCCAGTCCAGTTCCTCGGCCGCAGGTGCAAGGGCCTGGTGGATCACCGGCACCTGCCGGGGATGGATGCACAGGGCGCCGCCGAAGCCGAGGTCGCGTGCCCTGCCGATGAACTGGCGCAACCCGTCCGTGTCATCGATGGCGGGAAACACGCTGTCCAGCGGCGCCTCCAAGCCATTGGCGCGGGAATGCAGGAGCAAGGCGAAGCGCACCTGGTCAAGGGCGCTCTCCGCCGCCGGGGTGCCCTGGCGCAGGCCGAGATCCAGCCCCAGGTCGAGCGCGCCGAAGCTCAGGCGACGCACGCCCGGAGCGGCGGCGATCTCGCCCAGGGCCAGCAGGCCCCGCGCGGTCTCGATAATCGGCCAGACCGGCTTGCCACTGGCGGCCACCGCCGCCACCTGCACGGCGTTTTCCGCCTTGGGCAGCAGCACACCGGAAACGCCCGGCTGAGCGCGGCAGAAAGCCAGGTCGGCGGCATGCTGGGAATGGCCAGAGGCATTGACCCGCACCAGCACGTTCGCCTCCGGATTGGCGGCGAGGAAGCGCCCCAGGTCGTCGCGGGCGGCTGCCTTGAGCGGCTCCTCCACCGCGTCCTCGAAGTCCACCACCACGGCATCAGCACCGCTGGCCAGGGCCTTGGCGATTCGCTCGGGACGGCTACCGGGAACGAACAGCAGGGTCCGGGCGGCAACAGTGTTCATAGGACGCCCTCCCGACGCAGGCGCTGGACGTCGGCTGCGCCAAAGCCCAGCTCGGCAAGGATGGCATCGCTGTGTTCGCCCAGTGCCGGTACCGGATCCATGCGCGGGGCGAAGGCGCTGCTGCGCCCCGGTGGCAGCAAAGCGGGCAACGGACCCGACGGACTGCCGATCTCGCACCAACGATCACGGGCCTTCAGCTGCGGATGGGCCCAGACGCCGGCCATGTCGTTGACCCGTGCGTTGGCGATCTGCGCCTTTTCCAGGCGCCCCGAGACTTCGTCGTGGTCCAGGACGGCGAAGTGCTCGACGATCAGCGCACGCAGCTCGTCGCGATTGGCGGAACGCTTGAAGTTGGCCGAGAAACGCTCGTCGCTCGCCAGTTCAGGACGCTGCAACACGTGCTCGCAGAACTGCACCCATTCCCGCTCGTTCTGCAGGCCCAGCATCACGCTGCCGCCATCGCCCACCGGAAACGGACCATAGGGGTAGATGGTGGCGTGGGCCGCGCCGGCGCGAGGCGGCGGCGTGGCGCCGTCGAACGCGTAGTACAGGGGATAGCCCATCCACTCCACCAGGCTTTCCAGCATGGACACGTCAACCCGGCTGCCGCGACCGGTGCGTTCGCGCAACATCAGTGCGGAGAGCACGCCGGTGTAGGCATACATGCCGGCGGCGATGTCAGCGATGGAACAGCCGGCCTTGGCCATCTGGTCCTCCCCTGCTCCGCCGGTGACGGAGAGGAAACCGCCTTCGCTCTGGATCAGCAGGTCGTAGGCTTTCTTCTGCTCGTAAGGTCCGCCCTCGCCATAGCCGGAGATGTCGCAGACGATCAGACGCGGGTAGCGCGACTGCAGTGCCTCGAAGGAAAGGCCCATGCGCGCGGCAGCGCCAGGAGCGAGGTTCTGCACCAGTACATCGGCCTTTTCCAGCAGGCCGTGGAGGATGCCATCGGCCTCCTCGCATTTCAGGTCCAGGGCCAGGCTCTCCTTGGAGCGGTTGGTCCAGACGAAATGCGAAGCGAGCCCGCGAACCCGCTCGTCGTAGCCGCGGGCGAAGTCGCCGGAGCCAGGTCGCTCGACCTTGATCACCCGCGCACCGAGATCGGCGAGCTGGCGGGTGCAGAACGGCGCGGCGATGGCGTGTTCGAGGCTGACCACGGTGATGCCGTCCAGCGGACGCGGTGCCGTCGTTGGAGCGCTCATCGGATCGCTCCTTCGACTCGATCCAGGTCGCTCAGATCGCCGGTTTCACGCAGACGCCAGACGCGCTCGATCAGTACGCCCGCGCCATCGGCGTCACGGGCGCCGGAAAAGGCCAGCAGACGGCGGAACTTGTCTTCCAGCTCGGCACGGGAGAGGCCATTGCCCGGATCGCCCTTGGGCTCGTCGATGGCACCTTCCAGCAGGCGTCCGTCGCGGGTGCGCACCTCGACGCGTCCCAGCCAGCGCTGCGGGTAGGCGCCGTCCACTTCCGCGTCCAGACGCATGCTGACCTTGTCGCGAAAGGCCCCCACGCGCGGGTCGTTCAGCGCCAGTTGCTGGAACTCCACCAGCCCGGCCTTGCCATGCACGGCGATCAGGCCGAGTACCGTGCCCATGGAGAACTTCGCCTGGTGCACGGTCTGCGGCACTTGCACGCGGCCGAGCACGTCGATGGCGCCCTGGTGAACGCGGGTGACCACGCTCTCGATCTGCTCATGGCTGAGCCCTTCACGCTGCATCAGGTCGAGAAGTGCATCAGCGGCCGGATGGGTATGGCGGCAGGAGGCGTGGAACTTGAATGAGGTTTCCAGCAGCGCCCAGCGGCTGCCGAGGCGGTCCGAGAGTTTCGACGGATCGGCGTCGGTGGACATGCCGGCGGCCATGCCCTGCTCCCCTTCGAGGATATTTCGCGCGCCGCTCAGACCTTCTGCCGTCAGGTAGGCGGCCAGCAGGCCATCGGCGGCAGCCTTGGCGGTGTGCAGCTGCTTGGAGTCGGCGGCGTCACGGAGGAACTCCCAGAGGCCGGCGGCCTGGGTGCCGGCGCTGCCGAGCAGGTTGATGAAGCCTTCCTCGTCCAGGTCCAGCAGCTTGCCCACGGCGACGGCGGCCGCCAGGGTGCCGACGGTGGCCGTGGTGTGGAAGATGCGGTAGTGGGAGCGGCCGAGGAATTCGCCGATGCGAATGCCTGCCTCGTAACCGGCCACAGAAGCCAGCAGCAGGTCGCGGCCGGAGCGGCCGAGGTCCTGGGCAGCCGCCAGGGCCGCCGGAAAGACCACGGTGGCCGGGTGCAGCACCGAGCTGTTGTGCAGGTCGTCCTGCTCCACCAGATGGGACGATGCAGCATTCACCAGAGCGGCGAAGTACGCCGAGCTGCGCGAGCCGTTGACCAGGATGGCGGACGGACCTTCGGCTGGCCCCATCTTGCGGGCGTAGGCCTCGAACAGCGGGATCGGGTGGGCGCCCTGGCTGGCCAGGGCCGAACCCAGCCAGTCGAGGAAGAGTTCCTCGGTACGGGCCAGCACGGTGTCGGGAAGTTGCTCGTAGCGCAGTCCGGCGAGGAATGCGGCAAGTGCCTGGGTGTGTTGCATGGCGGTTCCTCAGAAGCTGCGCGGCAGGTCGAGCAGGTGCTCGCCGACGTAAGACAGGATCAGGTTGGTGGAGATGGGCGCGACCTGGTACAGGCGCGTCTCGCGGAACTTGCGCTCGACGTCGTACTCGTTGGCGAAGCCGAAGCCACCGTGGGTCTGCAGGCAGGCGTTGGCCGCTTCCCAACTGGCCTTGGCCGCCAGGTACTTGGCCATGTTGGCCGCCGCTCCGGCGTTCAGGCCGGCGTCGTATTCGGCGCAGGCGCGCCAGCGCATCAGATCGGCGGCCTCGATCTCGATATGGGCTTCGGCGATGGGGAACTGCACGCCCTGGTTCTGCCCGATGGGCCGGCCGAACACCACGCGGTCGCGCGCGTACTGGGCGGACTTTTCGGTGAACCAGCGGCCGTCGCCGATGCACTCGGCGGCGATCAGGGTGCGCTCGGCGTTGAGGCCGTCGAGGATGTACTTGAAGCCCCTGCCCTCTTCACCGATCAGGCTGCTGGCTGGAATCTCCAGGTTGTCAAAGAACAGCTCGTTGGTCTCGTGGTTGACCATGTTGGCGATGGGCTGCACGGTCATGCCGTTGCCGATGGCCTCGCGCAGATCGACGAGGAAGATCGACATGCCTTCGGACTTCTTCTTCACCTCGGCCAACGGCGTGGTGCGCGCCAGCAGGATCATCAGGTCGGAATGCTGGATACGCGAGATCCACACCTTCTGGCCGTTGATCACGTACTTGTCGCCCCGGCGCACGGCCGTGGTCTTGATCTTGGTGGTGTCGGTGCCCGTGGTCGGTTCCGTCACACCCATCGATTGCAGGCGCAGCTCGCCGCTGGCCAGCTTGGGCAGGTAGTAGCGCTTCTGTTCCTCGCTGCCGTTACGCAGCAGGGTGAACATGTTGTACATCTGCCCGTGGACGGTCCCGGAGTTGCCGCCGCAGCGGTTCACTTCTTCCAGTATCACCGACGCTTCGGCCAGGCCCAGGCCGGAACCGCCGTACTCTTCCGGGATCATCGCCCCGAGCCAGCCGGCCTGGGTCATGGCGGTGACGAAGGCCTCGGGGAAACCCTTTTCCTCGTCGATCTTGCGCCAGTACTCGGCGGGGAACTCGGCGCAGAGGGCGCGTACGCCCTCGCGGATGGCGGTGAATCGTTCTTCTTGTGCACGCAACAACATGGTGTTCTCCCTGGTCCGGCACCGGTGCCGGGAATTACTCGAAATGGATTTCGCTTTGCTGGGCCAGACCGGCTGCGTTGCCGGCCCAGCCGTCGGCGATGCCGGCCGCGCGGATGCGCCCGCCCACCTCGAAAGGTTGTGGCGCGATCAGCGGGCGCAGGCCGCGGTAGGCGAAGCGCTTCACCCGCGACTCGGGGTTGGCCCGGCAGAAGGCGCGCAACGACAGGGTGGCGATCAGCGGGCCGTGCACCACCAGGCCGGGGTAGCCCTCCGCCTCGGTGACATAGGGCCAGTCGTAGTGGATGCGGTGGGTGTTGAAGGTCACCGCCGAATAGCGGAACAGCAGCGCCGGCGTCGGCAGCACCGCTTCGCGCCAGTCTCCGCCCGGCAGCGGCTGGCTGCTGCTCAGCTTGGGCGGTGCCGGCGTGCGGTAGACGATGTCCTGCTCTTCGCGGATGGCCAGTTGGCCGTCCTGGCGGATCTCGTGCAGCACGGTGACGAACAGCAGCGCCCCGGTGGCGCCGGTCTTCTCCTCGACCTTGACGATGCTGGAGTGCCGGCAAGCCTCGGCGCCGACACGCAGCGGCCGGAGGAATTCCACGCGGCCGCCGGCCCACATGCGGCTGCGATTGGTCGGCGGCGGCAGGAAGGTGCCCTGCACGGCATGGCCGTCCTCGCCCAGGCAGCTTTCCTCCAGCGGGTTCTGGAAGAACGCCCAGTGCCACAGCGGCGGCAGGTCCTCGCCAGCGGCCGGCACGGCTTCGCCCAGCGTCGCGGCGATACGCCGGAGCTGGCTGTGGTCCAGGTAGTCGTGCACCTCTTCGCTGCGCCCAACCCAGGCTTCGCTGGCGAAATCGGTCATGTCTTCATCCCCATGAATTCAATGGCAGAAGGAGATTGCAAGTGGCACTGCGTTCTGTAAATTTGCATTCCTACAAACCTGCGTTCGCCAAAACCGAACACCAAAGACCCATTTCACCGGGCAACCTGACCATGCATTTCGATCTCGCCGACCTGCGCCTCTTCATCCACATCGCCGAATCCCCGAGTCTCACCCAGGGCGCCCGGCGCGCTTTTCTCTCTCCCGCCGCCGCCAGTGCGCGGATCAAGGCGATGGAGGGCCAGTTCGGTTGCCGCCTGCTTTACCGCGACAATCGCGGTGTGGAGCTGACAGCCGCAGGCCAGCGCCTGCTCCGCCACGCCCGTCTGATCGTCCGCCAGGCCGAGCACCTGAAGAGCGAATTCGCGGAATACGGCGCCGACGCCACCGGGCATATCCGTATCTTCGCCAACACCACCGCTGTCACCGAGTTCCTTCCCGAAGTGCTGGCGGGCTTTCTTGCCGAGCGGCCAGGGATCACGATCGACCTCCAGGAAAAACCCAACCGCGACATCGTGCGTAGCGTTCTGGACGGTTCCACCGACCTCGGCATCGTCGCCGGCCCGGTGGGTGACGGCGGTTTGGAAGTGCTGCACTTCAGTACCGACCGGCTGGTGCTGATAGTGCCGACCGGCCACGCGCTGGCTGGGCTGCGGCGAGTCAGTCTGCGCGACACCCTCGCCTATCAGCACATCGGCCTCCAGGAAGGCAGCACTTTGCAGAGCTTCATCCGCGAACAGGTGGACCGCCTCGGCGAAAGCCTGTCGATGCGCATCCAGCTGTCCAGCTTCGAAGCCATCGCGCGGATGGTCGAAGCCGGTGTCGGCATTGGCGTGATTCCCGAGTCGGCTGCCCGGCGTCTGGCCCGCTCCATGCGACTGGCCGTGCTCGAGCTGGAAGACGACTGGGCGGTGCGCGAACGCAGCATCCTGGTACGGGAACTGGAGGCCCTGCCACAATGCGCCATCGCTTTGATCGAGGCCTTGCTGCCACAGGAACGCAGGGCCCAATTGGCGCATCTGCGTCCTCCCCGGACGGAGTAAGGGGAACGCCGCCCCTCATACCAGCAGGCCCAGTAGCTTGGCGCGCGCCACCGCCTGGGTGCGCCGCTTGACGCCCAATTTGTCACCGATTTTGCGGATGTGGGTTTTCACCGTATTCAGCGAGATGAACAGGTAGTCGCCGATTTCCTGGTTGGAATGCCCTTCCGCAAGCAATTGCAGGACCGACATTTCGCGCATGGTCAGCTCCTGGCGGTCCTTGTCGGCATCGTTCGCAGGCAACACGGCCCGAGTCGGCAGCGAGCAGGTCACCGGCCAGTCTTCCAGCAGCAGTTGCAGGCCATATTCAGCGGCGAAACTGCGCCCTTGAAGCTCCAGACCGGGGGCCTCGGCCCGTCCAAGCGTGCGGCTGACCAGCGCCAGCGCCAGCTGTGTTTCGCAACCGAGGATAGCCAGTCCATGTGCGCGGCAGTCTTCCAATAGCGCCTGAAGCCGTGCCTCGGCCTGGCCCCCCTGCCCCAAGTGGTGTCCCGCCAATGCCAGCAGAAGCCGGTTACGCAGGGGTAGCAGCGGACTGCTGAGGGGTGGCAGGCAGTTGCCAGCGAATGACTGCGCAAGGTCCTGCGCAATGGTCTGGGCATGCTCCCAGTGACCGCACCTGGCGAAGAGGCGCGCGCGCTGCCAGGCGAGTAAGGGTTCGAAGGCATGGGCGGGTACACGCCCGCGCTGCATCAGGCGCTCGGCCTCTTCCAGATGGCGCTTCGCCTTGTCCACCTGGTTACGCCGAGAAGCCAGTTCCGCCAGGCAGACCAGCCCATGCAGAACGAGCGGGTCGGCCACCGCACGGGCAAGATCGAGACCGAGACGCAGGTCATGCTCGGCGGCTTCAGATTCGCCTCGCATAAGCTGCTGCTCGGCCCGCATGAGGAGCAGGCGCCCGTTGAGCAAGTGGTTCTGACGCACCTGGTTCTCCACCTCAGCCAAGCGCGCCTCCAGCAACGTCGAGGCTGGACCCACTTCGCCGCACAGCATCAGCAAGCGGATCCGATCGATATCGAGCATCACTTCGCTAAGGGTGCAGCCAGAGCGCCGAGCCAGCTCCAGAGCGCGCTGCAATTGCCTTTCGGCCTCCATCAGGTCGCCGGTTGCCATGGCCACCCGCGCCAACGTCTGCCGACAGAAAGCACTGGATCGCCAATCGCTGTCCGGTAAGTCGCTGATCGCCGCTTCGCAGTTATTCCGGGCGGTATCCCCATCGCCACGCATGCCGTGCAACGCGCCGCACAGGGCCTGCAGATTGGCCAGCAAGCGACGCTGCCGCCGAGCCGAAGGCTGTGGAAGAAAGCGGGCGATGTCCGCGATGCATCGTTCCGCTTCCTCCAGCCGCCAGGCGAACAGCAGTGCGCGGGCGCACAAACAGAGGAGGCGTGGAGTGGCGTTGAGCAGATCGGCAGGGAGGCGCTCTTTCCAGGCAAGCAGGATTGCCAGGTTGCGCTCACTGATCAGCCAATCAAGGTCGAGCTGTTCGAGGTAACTGGCGGCCACTTCGGGCAGGTCGGCATCCAGGGCGAGGTCGACCGCTTCGTTGATTCGTCCCAGGCCGTGATAGGCGCGGCAGGCACGCAGGCGCAGGCGATTCAGCGATGCGCCTTGCGCCCGTCCCTGCAGGACCGCGGACACCGCCGGAAGCATGCAGTACCAGCCAGGATCGCCCTCGCAGGGCACCAGCAGAGGGTGAATGTGGCACAGGCGCTCGAACCATCCTTCATCAACCTCGGTTTCCCATATCTGCGCACAGAGCGCCGCCGAGAACCTGGGCAATTGCGCCAGGTCTATCAGCGCGGCGCGCTCCGGTGGGCTCAGGGACGCCAGGCATTCGCGCTCGAGGTAGTCACGAAACCAGGCGCCATGAAAGGCCGACGCAGAGTCCGCATCGGTAAGGCCGAGAACGGTGGCGGCACACCAGCCGCGTGACGCTTGCCACAGGCTGGCTACACGGCTAGCCGGCAGGCGCGGTTGCAACTGCGTCACCAGGCGGCGCTGCTCGTCTTCGCTGAACGCCAATTGCCGCGCATCGAATTCCAGCAATTCACCGGCCAGCAGTAGCTGCGGCAGATTCCAGGCGGGCCGACGACGGCACGTCACGAAGAGCTCCAACTGCAGCGAGGGATAGCTCAGCAGCCGGTCCAACAGTGCATCCAGGCCCGGCTCCGACACGACCGGATAATCATCCAGCACCAGTCGCAGCGAACGCTTGCCCAGCATCGCCAGCAGGGTTTCCAGACTCGCCAACTCGCCGGCTGGAATGTCCAGGCCCGTTGCCAGGCGCTGCAGGAATTCGCGTTCATCCAAGGAACGGCCCTGGAGATGCAGCCAGAGCGGCTGCGACGCCTCCATGCGGTCCAGGGATTCGGTCATCAGGACGGTCTTGCCATAGCCGGCGGGCGCACACAGCAGTACCAGGCGTCGCCTGCGCTCCACGATGCGCTCGACCAGGCGTGGTCGGGGCAGGTGCTGGAGCGGCAAGGCCGGGCGTAGCAACGGTACTGGAAGGGTTGGAGGGGCGCTCTGAATGGACGACATGGCGCGCTCTGCATGGATGACAAGGGAATGCGGCAGAGGTATACGGCATCGCGCACGAGCCGGCAGAGCAATAGCGGCCATCGGATGATCACCCCGGAAAAGGACCGGGGTGATCATCGTGAGGGTTAGCGGATGCCGGCGTTGCGCAGGGCCGCGGGGGTGTACTCGGCGAGGTTGGCAGCGAAGCCGTACTCGACACCGTGCTTGGACTCGTTGCGCATGTTCAGGGCGATGTAGCGGCCAGCGATCAGGTCGTAGAGCGTCTCGACCGCATAGTTGGCATTGCCCCGATGGTAGTTGTTCATCAGGTGTCCTTCTGCCACGCGCCAGAGTTGGCCGCGTCCGTCGTAGTGGTCGACTTCCACGGCGGACCAGGTGTCCTCGTCGAAATACATGTGCCGCTTGGCATAGACATGGCGCTCGCCCGGCTTGAGCGTGCCCTCCACTTCCCAGACCCGGTGCAACTCGTAGCGGGCCACGTCCTGGTTGATATGGCCGGGCTTGAGGATGTCGGCGTACTTCAGCTTCGGCGACTCCAGGCGGTAGCTGTTGTAGGGAATGTACAGCTCCTTCTTGCCGATCAGTTTCCAGTCATAACGGTCCGGCGAGCCATTGAACATGTCCGAGTTGTCGGCGGTGCGCATGCCATCGGAGGCAGTGCCCGGACCGTCATAGGACACCTGGGGTGCACGCCGTACGCGACGCTGGCCCGCGTTGTACTGCCACGCCAGGCGGGGCTCCTTGACCTGGTCGATGGTTTCATGGACCAACAGGACGTTGCCCGCCAATCGAGCCGGCGCCGTCACTCTTTGCTTGTAGTAGAAGAGCACGTTGGCGGACTTGGATGCGTCTTCGGCCGGGAGGGTTTCCGGAAACACCGCGGAGTCCTCGAACTGCACCAGGGTGAACGCACCATTGGTCTGAGGCGCGGCCTGCGCGGTCTGGCGGTGCAGGTTGCCCCCGCGATAGCGGGTGATGTGGTTCCACACCACCTCGACGCCGTTCTTGGGAATCGGGAAGGCGTAATAACGCATGCCCTTGAAGTTCGCCAGGCCATTGCCACCATCGACCGGTTCGGTACTGAGGGCACTCGCCTTCGCCGCCGCGTAGATCTCTGCGGAGCTGGATGCGGTCCGGTGGGTCGGGTAGACCGGCATCCGGTAGCTATCGGGGTAGCGCTTGAACAGCGCCAGTTGCCCGGGCGTCAGCTTGTCCTTGTACTGCTCGGCGTTGGCGGCAGTGATGACGAACTGCGGCTTTTCTTCCGGGAAGGGGTCGCCGACGAAGCCGTTCACCACGTCGCCGGCGCTGGTGGGAAGACCGCCGGTCCAGGCCGGGATGCTGCCATCGGCGTTGCCTTCCTTCTGCGCGCCCAGGGGCGTCAGCGTGGTCCCCAGCCGGGCCGCTTCCTCCGGGCTCACCGCGGCCATTACGCCGCTGGCCAGAAGGGACAGGCCGAACAGGCCGTTACGTATGACTGTCATTGTTTTCATGTGAGGGTTCTCCGCGGAATCCGGCTTAGAAGTTCACGCCAAAGCTGAGCGCGACGAAGTCACGGTCAACGTTGGTGTTGAAGTCGCCACCGAAGAAGTCGGTGTAACTGAGGCTGGCGGTGTAGGTGTTGGCATAGTCGGCGTTCAGACCGAGGCTGATGGCCTTGGCCCCTTCCTCGAAGTTCGGGCCCCAGCCGTCGACGTCATGGGACCAGGCGATGTTCGGCTGCAGGTTGATGCCGGCGATCACGTTGTTGTAGTCGAGGCTGGCGCGCAGGCGGTAGCCCCACGAGTCGCTGGTGTAGAAGCCCTTGTTGTTGCACTCCTGGGCAGGGTTGCTGGCCGATGCGGTGCCCGCTCCGGTACCGACGCAGACGGCCTGGCTGGTCAGCGCCCCGGGGCCGAAGGTCGGCGCACGGCCAAAGCGCAGTTCACCGACATCGTCCCCGACGCCACGAATGTGGTTGTAACCGACCTCGCCCACCAGGGTCAGGCGGCTGGCGCCCAGTACCTGGTCGATGAACTGGGTGGCGGTGACCTGGGCCTGAGTGACCGGCATGCGCTTGTAGCCGTGCAAGTCGGCGCCGGGAACGTTTGCCGCGTGGCCGTCAACGAATACCGGGGAAACCACCTGGCCATTGGGACCTACCTGGTTAAGCGCAGCCAGGTTGAGGTCGGCGGTATTGATCTGCAGCGGCATGTTAGGCCGATAGCTGATCTCCCCCGCCAGGGATGTGCCGCCGACGTTGGTCTGGAAACTCAAACCGTACAGGTGCACGTCTTCCGGATACTCGATGAAGTACCGCGCATTGCGGATGCGCGACAGCGCGGCAGCGGCGGCGAGCGAGGTCTCGGTGGTGCGCACCAGGCTCACGTAGGGCTGGCGGCTGTGGTAGTTCATCGCATAGGCGCCGAACTCGGTGTCATTCAGCTCCGGCACGAACCAGCGCAGCGCCACGCCGTACTGGCCGCTGTCCTTCGCGTCGCGGTCGCCGCTACGAGGAATGTAGGCGTTGCTGTTGGCATCCAGCGCACCCTGGTTATCCGATACCCCAGGCGGCAGGTCGAGGCCGGCCAGCACCAGGCGGTCAGCGCAGCCATCGGCCACCGGGTCGGTGCCGAAGAAGGTGCCGCAGTTGTCGGCTACCGTCTGGTCCCATTCCAACTGGTAGAACAGCTCGGTGGAAAGGTTCTCGCTGATGTTCTGTGAGAGATAGATCAGGTTGACGGGGATCAGGCCTTCCTTGATCTCGGCGCCCGGTCGGCGGAAGGCGGCGGCGTCGATCGGGTTGATCGAGTTGATGCTGTTGCCGATGAAGGTGCTCTCGCCCCAGCTCACCACCTGCTTGCCGACGCGGAAGCTACCCGGCAGGTCTCCGAGGCTGTAGTTGTGATAAATGAACGCGTCCAGTAACTGGGCTCCTGACGACTGGGCGGCTTCCTTGCGGTTGCTGTCGTCGATGTCATAGAAGAGCCGGTGCTCGTCTTTCAACTCGAAGTCGTACCAGTACTTGCCGCGCAGGAATACGCCGCTGTCGCCGTACTTCAGCTCCAGGTCATGGATGCCCTTGAAGATCTTCGAGAAGGTCTCGCCCTTCTTGAAGTTCAGGCGGCCGTCGTCGGCGGTACGCGAGGCGGCTGTGCCACGGGCGCCCACCGAGTTGAAATTGGAAATGAACGAAGGGTCGGGCGAACGCACCGACCAGCTGGCGCCAATGGACAGCGAAGAGTCCAGTTGCCCCTCGATCTCCCCCAGGTTGAAGCTCACGGCCTGCGAGTGACCGGCAAGGCCCAAGGCGATGGCGGTGGCCAGCGCATGCGGTCGAAACAGTCCGCGCATTGTTGTTCTTGTCATGCGGTTCTCCAGTTAAAGCGTGGCAGGAGCCGCAATCCTATTCAGCGGTAGGAGGCTTTCTGAATGGCCTGATCGGGCGATTTCGCCGTCACCCGAAAGTTGCCGGACGGGCCGATTTCGTCTCACCAACCATCCAGTTCGAAGAACGCAAACGTCCATCTGGCGACACCGCTGCTACCGCCAGTGACAGGACAAGGCATCGCGGAGACCGCACTGCATGGCGACTTCCGCGAGCATTCGAGGATTTGGGGGGGCGAGTGTTACGAACACGGCATGAAGCGGAACGCGCGCAAGCGACTTGCAGCTGAGGGCACCGTGTTCTGCCCGGGCGAACGCGGGTGAGGGAAAATACGAATCCCCGCAAAGAAGGAACGCTCAGGACAATGTCGGCCCAGACCGGGATCTGATCCGCAATCAAAGACGAAGGGAGAACGGTGGATTGTCTCGGACACCCGAAGCGTGGCCGGAATGGTTTCGTAGATGATGGGTTTCCGGGCGATGAGAGTGGCACCTGGCGGTTCGGAAGGCGGCCTAAATTTTCCCGAAAACCCCAAATCCCAGAAAGCAAAAACCCCTGACTTCACTAGGAATATCAGGGGTTTGCTTGAATCGGAAAGTGGCGGTGAGGGAGGGATTCGAACCCTCGATACGGTTTCCCGTATACACACTTTCCAGGCGTGCTCCTTCAACCGCTCGGACACCTCACCGGAATCTCTTCGAGGCGTTGGCCCCGTCGAGGTGCGCTAATTTAGTGGAGAGCTTTCTGGAATGCAAACACTTTTTTCATAAATTTCATGCGTTTATGGAAAGAGTTTTTCGCATGCCAATTTCCATTTCCGCTGTCAAGTGGCCAGGAAGTGACTTTGGGCACCTTTGGGCTGGGTCGACGCGAGGTGACTCGCTGGTCAGTCTCAGTCCTTTACCTCCACGGTAGCGCTGAGTAACGTCGGTTCACTTCTTAACAAGGAACCTGCCATGAGTGAGCTGATCTCCTACCAACTCGAAGACGGCATCGCCACCCTGACCCTGAGTAACGGCAAGGTGAATGCCATCTCCCCGGATGTGATCGCTGCCTTCAACGCTGCGCTGGATCGCGCTGAACAGGATCGCGCCATTGTGATCATCACCGGCCAGCCGGGCATCCTTTCCGGCGGCTATGACCTCAAGGTAATGACGTCCGGTCCGCAGAACGCCGTCGCCCTGGTCGCTGCCGGGTCCACCCTGGCTCGCCGCATGCTGGCGCATCCCTACCCCGTCATTGTCGCCTGCCCGGGGCATGCCGTAGCCAAAGGTGCGTTCATCCTGCTGTCGGCGGATTACCGCATTGGCGTCGAAGGGCCATTCAACATCGGCCTGAACGAGGTGCAGATCGGCATGACCATGCACCACGTCGGCATCGAACTGGCTCGTGATCGCCTGCGCAAGTCGGCGTTCCACCGCTCGGTGATCAACGGCGAGATGTTCGATCCCCAGGGCGCGCTGGATGCCGGCTTCCTCGACAAGGTCGTGCCCGTCGAGCAACTGCAAGAGACCGCGCATGCGGCCGCCCTGCAGCTGAAAAAGATCAACATGACTGCTCACCGCAACACCAAGCTCAAGGTCCGCAAGGCGCTTCTGGAAACCCTGGACGCCGCCATCGAGTTGGACAAACAGCACCTCGCCTGACACTCGATCATGAAGAAGCCCCGCACTCGCGGGGCTTCTTCATTGGATCGTCAGAGGGTGCCGCCCTTGTCGTCTCCCGGTTCGCCGCCGGCATGCTGGCCGTGATCATCGCCGACGTCATGGTCGGCGCCATCATCCGCGCCGTGGCCCACACCGTGGGCTTCTCCCACATCATGGCCCGGTCCGTCGTCGGCGCCGTGGCCAACACCATGGGGGCCGCCATCGTCGTGGCCGGCACCGTCGTCAGCGCCACGGTCGCTGTGGGAACTTCCCTCACCGCTATGACCGGAATGGCCGCCGCCGTCACCGCAGTGGCCGCTGCCGCCGTGACCACTGCCACTGCCGCCATGGCCACCGCCGCCGCTACCGCTTCCGCCTCCATGCCCACCGCCGTGTCCGCCGCCACCGCCACCGCTACCTCCACCACTGCCTCCGCCGCTGCCGCCACTGCCTCCC
>MTEW01005074.1_pt1 | contig 36782 bp, 19 predicted proteins | sample 1042681 | NCBI WGS metagenome assembly MTEW01 (sample SAMN06185811, study PRJNA358809) | soil metagenome | isolation source: soil biostimulated with citrate as carbon source | place: India | collected 2015-05-23
GTGTTCCGGCCAGTGCACCGCGGCGATGGCGACCACCGTCAACACCATCAGCGAGAAGACGGCGAAGCGAGTCCCCAGCCCCAGGATCAGCAGCAGCGGTGCGACCAGCTCGACCCACATGGACATCTGCCAGCTCAGCTCAGGCGGGAGCAGGTCGAACGGAAAGGGAAACGCGGACTGGATGTCCGCGAACCAGTTCTGGCCGTTCCATTTTTCCAGGCCGGACTCGTAGAACTCCCACGCAAGGAACAGGCGCAGGGGAATGTCGGCACTCCAGGCGCCTAGCCGGCTCAGTTGGTGGTAGGCGAACTGCACGGGGGAGAGGAGGGCGACGCGACTCATGGCGGGGTTCCTGTGACGGTGGAAGGCGGTTGGCGGGATGTCGTTCCGCAAATGCTGACAAGGCTGCTTGTCCCGTATGTGTCCGCTACGAGCCCTCATGTATCCCTGTGTAGTGGCGACTCGTTACATCACGTCATCAATGATGTGCAAAGCCCCGTCTTTATCCCCCTTCGTCTGAACCCTGAATTCGCCTGCGACACCTGCCCATCATGCCGATGGGAAATCACTGGAGCGCTCTCATGCCATTCATCAACGTCCGCATTACCCGTCAATTCACGGGGGCTCAGCCATGACGCAGCCTCAACGGCCGGCACCTGGTGTCCGGATCGCAGTCCGTCGAATACTACGAGCAAATGCTGAGACAAATGGCACAGGCGCCAGCCGAGGCCTGATCAAGGGGGGCGAGGGCAGGGCAGAAGCGTCCCTTACCTCGTCCTCTCCTGGTCCAGCACCAGAGTGATGGTTCCATCCGCATTGGAGGAGACATAAGGATCAAGTGCCGGGAAACGGTCCGCCGCCCGTTCCAGCAAAAATTCCCCGGCCTCCTGGATCCGTTCGCGAGTCGGGGTCTCGAGTCGCGTGCTCGCTCTTGCGAACCCACTTGATTCCACATCTGCCGCTGCTTGCGCGAACAGTTCTTCCAGCAGGACCAAGGTTTTTTTATCCATGTCATTGCCCTTCGACGCGAATGTTCGTATCGAGCCTGGATTGCCGGTATCGACGCTCAATGCCCGGGTTATCGAGACCCCATGACGGCCTGATGCTGGCTATGCAAGCGGCGCACCTGAACCGAGCGTCGAGCAACGAGGACGCGCCGAATAGCGGCCGCGACGTGCGAATACCGATTTCGAATGAATGAACGTGGTACAGCGGTAGATCGGCCCCTGGGGATGGAGACCCGATACCGGCGAAGGAAACACCCATCTTCGGGGCAGGATGCACAATCCAAGCGACGCCATCGTGCGCTACTTGGTGGATCACGCCGGCACGCTGGCCAGCAGCACGCTGCTGTGCAGGAAAGCCCAAAATTCCGACGACTCAGCCCAGGGCAGAACAGGATGCATGCAGTGGAAGCGAAGAGGGAGGCTCTACAGCGAATTCAAACATTGTGATGAACCGATGCGGTTAGCGTGCTTGAGGAGAGCTGATCGTTGCTGCTGATTGCCGCTTCAATGTTTGCCGCAGTACGTTGAAGTGCTGGCAGAAAGCGTTGGACCGCTTGCGCAATGGTCATTGCCTTCGCCACATAAACCACGTTCAAGCAGCCCAGGACCTGCTCCTTATGGCGCACGGGAATGGCGATAGCCGCGATCTTCTCCTCTCGATTCCAGTTCATGAAGTTCTCCGCATATCCATTGTGACGAACCTTTCTCAGCAAATTGTCCAGAGCGACGGGTTCACGTGCCAAGCGGGTCTCTTCGTCATTGCGGTTGGCCAGTATTGCGATGATTTGTTCTCGTTCCACGTCCGGACAGAATGCCAAGTAAGCCAACCCCGTGGCGGTCAGCAGCAATGGCAAGCGTCGGCCCACCATATTCCGGTGGAATGACAGCCGACTGAAGCGATGAGTGGTTTCCCGGACGACCATGGCATCCACATCGAGGGAACAGAGGTCGGTGGGCCAGACGACTTCCTGCAGCAGCTCGGCGAGCAGTGGTGCAGCGATGGCCGAGATCCATTGCTCGTCGCGGAAGCCCTCGCTCAGCTCACGCACTTTCAGGCACAGGCGATAACTGTCGTCGGACTCGCTGCGGCGTACGTACCCCTCGTCCTGCAGGGTTTCCAGCAGCCGGCGCACCGTAGTCCGGTGCAGGCCGGTGAGCTCCGCCAAGCGCGCCGTACTGGCGCCACCGTCCAGCCGGTTGAGGGTGTTGAGCAGCGCCAATCCGCGTGTCAGACCGCGCACTGTCTTGTAGTCAGAGCCCTGATCGCTTGCCATGAATCCACCATAAAATCTTTTTAAATCAACGATGTGCACCAGGTGCACATCAGGGCGGTTTTTCATTGTAGGACAAGTAAGGCGGTTCCTATACTCGCCGCAACAACTAAAAACCCTGACCCAAGCGGGGACGAATCATGAAACCAGCGCACCTGACTGCCTTGCCTGCCCAGCCCGTCCGCGGAAGGTTCGCCGCTCCCTGCGAGACGGCTCCCGCTGTCGAGTCTGTCTGCGATTTTCATCGCGCTCCGACTGCCCCTGATCTGCACGTCGGTGTCCGACGAAGACACCCGTCCGCCAACCCGGCCTGACGCCCGAGACCTTTAGCACTTCCGAACTGACTTTCCCGTGACCTCCCACCTGGCCGCGGGCTGGGACCGGCTTGCCCGCTTTCCGGCAGGCCGGGATTCGCAACTCTGATCCACGCGGTGAGAACCATGAAAACAATGAACGCCAATCGACCCGACAACGCTCAATCTGCCGAGTACCACGCCGACGTGGTGGTAGTAGGCGCGGGCCCCGTGGGATTGACCATTGCCAACTACCTGGGCCAGGCCGGTGTCGAGGTCCTGGTGATCGAGAAGCTCGACAAGCTGATCGACTACCCGCGTGCCATCGGCATCGATGACGAATCCCTGCGCACCGTCCAGGCCATCGGCCTGGTGGACAAGGTCCTGCCGCACACGACGCCGTGGCACGCCATGCGCTTCGTGACCCCCAAGGGCCGCTGCTTCGCCGACATCCAGCCGATGACCGACGAGTTCGGCTGGTCCCGTCGCAATGCCTTCATCCAGCCCCAGGTCGATGCGGTGCTGCATCAGGGTTTGTCGCGTTTCTCCAATGTGAAGGTGCTGTTCTCCCGCGACCTGGTCGGCTTCAGCCAGGACGCCGATGGCGTCAGCGTCGAGATGGACGGGCCGCAGGGCCGCGAGAGCGTGCGCGCCGGCTACCTGGTGGCGTGCGACGGTGGCAACAGCTACGTGCGCCGCACCCTGGGGGTTTCCTTCGAGGGTAAGACTGCGCCCAACCAATGGATCGTCATCGATATCGCCAACGACCCGCTGGCCACGCCCAACGTTTACCTGTGCTGCGACCCGGTGCGTCCCTACGTCTCGGCGGCGTTGCCTCATGGCGTGCGACGTTTCGAATTCATGGTGATGCCCGGTGAGACCGAAGAGGAGCTGGGCAAGCCGGAGAACATGCGCAAGCTGCTGGCCAAGGTATTGCCCGACCCTGACCGCGTCGAGCTGATCCGCAAGCGCGTCTACACCCACCACGCCCGTCTGGCCGGCGAGTTCCGCGTCAAACGCATCGTCCTCGCCGGGGACGCCGCGCACATCATGCCGGTGTGGCAGGGCCAGGGTTACAACAGCGGCATGCGCGATGCCTGCAACCTGGCCTGGAAACTGGCCCTGGTGGTCAAGGGCCTGGCGGGTGAGGAGCTGCTGGACAGCTACCAGCAAGAACGCCGCGACCATGCCAAGGCGATGATCGATCTGTCGGTACTGGCCGGCCACGTCCTGGCACCACCAAAGCGCTGGCAGGGCACGCTACGTGATGGCATTTCCTGGCTGCTGAACTACCTGCCGCCGATCAAGCGCTACTTCCTGGAAATGCGCTTCAAGCCGATGCCGCAGTACCACCAGGGCGCGCTGGTGGCTGCAGGCCCCGAGGTGAAGGACTCCCCTGTGGGCCGCATGTTCATCCAACCCCGCGTAGTGACTGACGGCGGCGAAGAGAAGCTGCTGGACGATGTGGTCGGCAGCCACTTCGCAATCATCGCCTGGGGCGTGGACCCGACCTGGGGCCTGTCTGCCGAGCAGGTGGCCTTCTGGCGAAATCTCGGCACTCGCTTCATCCAGGTGCTCCCGGAAACCCAGCTCAAGGCAGAACGCGAGGTGGCGGAAGGCGTGATCCGCGTTGGCGATCGCACGGGCCGCCTGAAGACCTGGTTCGGCCGCTACCCGGCTTCCATCGTGATCCTGCGTCCGGACCGCTTCGTTGCCGGCCTGGCCATTCCGCAGACCGTCGGCCGCACCTGCGACGCCCTGTCCCGTGCGCTCTCGGCGCTGCCCCAGATCAGCCAGCAGCCGCTGGCGAGCAAGGTGGCCTGATATGAGGGCCCTGGTGCAATGCCTGTCGCACACGCCGCTGGTGGGCCATGTCGACCCGACACCGGAGGTACTCGCCGAAGTCGATGCGGTCGTGGCCGAAGCCCGCGCCCGTATCGCTGAGTTCGGTCCGGAGTTGGTGGTGTTGTTCGCCCCGGACCACTACAACGGCTTCTTCTACGATGTGATGCCGTCGTTCTGCATCGGCATGGCCGCCGAGGCCATCGGCGACTTCGGCACTGCCGCCGGCACCCTGAGCGTGCCGAAAGATATCGCCGAGGCCTGCGCCGACGCGGTGCTGGAGGCTGGCGTGGACGCCGCCGTGTCCTACCGCATGCAGGTGGACCACGGCTTTGCACAACCGCTGGAGCTGCTGCTCGGCGGACTCGATCGTTGCCCGGTGATCCCGGTCTTCGTCAACTCGGTGGCCATCCCGCTGCCGAGTTTCCAGCGTGCCCGCCTGCTCGGCGAAGCTATCGGGCGCTTCGCCCGGACGCTGGACAAGAAGGTCCTGTTCCTCGGCTCCGGTGGGCTATCGCACCAGCCGCCGGTGCCGGAACTGGCCCGGGTCGAGGGGCTGATGGCCGACCGCCTGAAGGGCAGCGGGCGCCATCTGCCGGCGGATGAACGCGAGGCCCGCCAGCAGCGGGTGATCAATGCCGCGCGGCGCTTCGTCGAGGACCAGAACAGCCTGCACCCGCTCAATCCCGAGTGGGACCAGTCCTTCCTCGGCACCCTCGCCAGCGGCCGTCTCGCCGAACTGGATGGCCTGGGCAATGCCGAGCTGTCCGCCATCGCCGGCAAGTCCACCCACGAGGTGAAAACCTGGGTGGCCGCTTTCGCCGCACTTTCCGCCTTCGGCCCCTATCAGGCTGAAGGTCGCTACTACCGCCCGATTCCTGAATGGATCGCCGGCTTCGGCGCCCTTGGTGCCCGCCCGCAGGCGTATTCCTGAACCCTTCTGGAGAATCCGACATGACTGCCATTACCGAAGCATCCACCAGCCAGTTCATCCGCATCCAGGAAGGCGAACTGGAGCTGAGCATCCACTACAACGACTGCGGCCAGGGCGACGAAACCGTGGTCATGCTGCACGGCTCCGGTCCCGGCGCCAGCGGCTGGGCCAACTTCAACCGCAATATCGAACCGCTGGTGAGCGCCGGTTTCCGCGTGATTCTGCTGGACTGCCCAGGCTGGAGCAAAAGCGACTCCATCGTCTGCAGCGGCTCCCGCTCCGACCTCAATGCCCGCATCCTCAAGGGCCTGGTGGACCAGCTCGATCTCGACCGGGTGCATATCCTCGGCAACTCCATGGGCGGTCACAGCGCCGTTGCTTTCGCCCTGAACTGGCCGGAGCGGGTCGGAAAGTTGGTACTCATGGGCGGCGGCACCGGTGGCGCCAGCCCGTTCATGCCGATGCCCACCGAGGGCATCAAGCTGCTCCAGGGCCTGTACCGCGAGCCGACCATCGACAACCTGAAGAAGATGATGAACGTCTTCGTCTATGACCCCAGCGACCCCACCGAGGCGCTGTTCCAGACCCGCCTGGACAACATGCTGTCGCGCCGCGACCACTTGGAAAACTTCGTCGCCAGCCTCAAGGCCAATCCCAAGCAATTCCCCGATTTCGGCCCGCGCCTGGCGGAGATCAAGGCCGAAACCCTGGTGATCTGGGGCCGCAACGACCGCTTCGTGCCCATGGACACCGGCCTGCGCCTGGTAGCCGGCATCCCCAACTCCGAGCTCCACGTGTTCAACAACTGCGGGCACTGGGCGCAGTGGGAGCACGCGGACAAGTTCAACCGCATGGTGCTGGACTTCCTCACCCACTGAGTCCCGAGGTGCGAGATGACCCTTTCCCAAGATTCCCTGGAACAACTGGCCGCTGGCCTGCGCTTGGCTGAAGCCAGCGGCGAGGCCATCGGCCCGCTGCGCGAGCGCATCGGCGAAGACAACGGCGAAGCCGCCTACGCCATCCAGCGCCTGAACGTGGCCCACGGCATTGCGGCCGGACGTCGCGTAGTCGGTCGCAAGATCGGCCTGACCAATCCCAAGGTGCAGGCCCAGTTGGGTGTGGACCAGCCGGACTTCGGCACTCTGTTTGCCGACATGAGCTACGGCGACAACGAAGTGGTGCCATTCGGTCGGGTGCTGCAGCCGAAGATCGAGGCGGAAATCGCTCTGATCCTCGACCGTGACCTGCCGCGCGTCGACACCGGGTTCGCCGATGTCCTCGCTGCAACTGGCTGGGTGTTGCCGGCCCTGGAGATTGTCGGCAGCCGCGTGGCGGGCTGGAACATCCGCTTCGTCGACACCGTGGCCGACAACGCCTCCAGCGGCTGCTTCGTGCTCGGCGGTCCGGCCCGTCGGCTCGACTCCCTGGACCTGCGCCAGGCCGCCATGCGCATGACCCGCAATGGCGAGCTGATGTCCAGCGGCAGCGGTGCCGAATGCCTGGGCCACCCGTTGAATGCCGCCGTGTGGCTGGCCCGCACCATGGCTCGCCTGGGCGAACCGCTGAAGGCGGGTGACCTGATCCTGACTGGCGCCCTCGGACCGATGTCCGCGGTGGCCGCTGGCGACCGCTTCGAAGCGGTGATCGAAGGCATCGGTCAAGCGGTCGTCCAGTTCAGTGCCGAGTGATAGCAGAGAGAACTTTCCCCATGAGCAAGAAACTCAAAGTCGCCATCGTCGGCTCCGGCAACATCGGCACCGACTTGATGATCAAGGTGATGCGCAATGCGCAGCACCTGGAAATGGGCGCCATGGTCGGCATCGACCCGGCGTCCGATGGTCTGGCCCGGGCAGCACGATTGGGCGTGGTCACTACCCATGAAGGGGTAGAGGGCCTGACCCGTCTGCCGGTGTTCCAGGACATCGACTTCGTCTTCGACGCCACCAGTGCCGGCGCCCACGTGAAGAACGATGCCCTGCTGCGCAGCGTGAAGCCGGGCATCCGCCTGATCGACCTGACCCCGGCCGCGATCGGCCCCTACTGCGTGCCGGTGGTGAACCTGGAGCAGCACCTGCAGGCGCTGAACGTGAACATGGTCACCTGCGGTGGCCAGGCCACCATCCCGATGGTGGCGGCGGTCTCAAGGGTCGCGAAGGTGCACTACGCCGAGATCATCGCCTCCATCGCCAGCAGGTCCGCCGGCCCCGGCACCCGCGCCAATATCGACGAGTTCACCGAGACCACCTCGAAAGCCATCGAAGTGATCGGCGGGGCGGCCAAGGGCAAGGCGATCATCATCATGAACCCGGCCGAGCCGCCCTTGATGATGCGCGACACCGTATTCGTGCTCAGCGAGGCGGCCGACCAGGGCCAGGTGGAGGCGAGCATCGAAGAAATCGCCGCCGCGGTGCAGGCCTATGTGCCCGGCTATCGCCTCAAGCAGCGGGTGCAGTTCGATGAGGTCCACGACCTGAACATCCCCGGCCACGGCCACTTCAGCGGGCTGAAGACCTCGATCTTCCTCGAAGTCGAAGGCGCCGCCCATTACCTGCCGAGCTACGCCGGCAACCTCGACATCATGACCTCCGCCGCGCTGGCCACCGCCGAGCGCATGGCGCAAGCAATGGGGGCCTCGGCATGAGCAAGAAACTCTATATCTCCGACGTAACCCTGCGCGACGGCAGCCACGCGATCCGCCACCAGTATTCGATCGACCAGGTGCAGGCCATCGCCCGTGCGCTGGACCAGGCGAAGGTGGACGCCATCGAAGTCACCCACGGCGACGGCCTGCAGGGTTCATCCTTCAACTACGGCTTCGGCGCCCACACCGACCTGGAGTGGATCGAAGCGGCGGCCGATGTCATCGAACACGCCCGCCTGACCGTGTTGCTGCTGCCGGGTATCGGCACCGTGCATGACCTCAAGGCCGCCTATGACGCCGGTGCGCGCAGTGTGCGGGTGGCGACCCACTGCACCGAGGCGGACGTGTCCAAGCAGCACATTGAGTACGCCCGCAGCCTCGGCATGGACACCGTCGGCTTCCTGATGATGAGCCACATGATTCCGGCCGAGCAGCTGGCGAAGCAGGGTCAGCTGATGGAGTCCTACGGCGCGCAGTGCATCTACATGGCCGACTCGGGCGGTGCGATGAACATGAACGATATCCGTGACCGCATGCGCGCCTTCAAGGCGGTGCTCAAGCCGGAGACCCAGACCGGCATGCACGCCCACCACAACCTCAGCCTCGGGGTGGCCAACTCCATCACCGCCGTGGAGGAGGGCTGCGACCGCATCGACGCCAGCCTCGCCGGCATGGGCGCCGGCGCCGGCAATGCGCCGCTGGAAGTGTTCATCGCCGCCGCCGAACGCCTGGGCTGGAACCACGGCACCGACCTCTACCGGCTGATGGATGCCGCCGACGACCTCGTGCGTCCGCTGCAGGACCGCCCTGTGCGGGTCGACCGCGAAACCCTCGGCCTCGGCTATGCCGGGGTGTATTCGAGCTTCCTGCGCCACGCCGAAGTGGCGGCGGCGAAGTACGGCCTGAAGACCTTGGACATCCTCGTCGAGCTGGGCCGGCGGCGGATGGTCGGCGGCCAGGAGGACATGATCGTCGACGTCGCGCTGGACTTGCTGGCGCGCCGCGGCTGATCCCAGGTGCGCGTGGCGCACCCTACGGGCCGCGCGCACCAGACAACCCTACAACAACAAATACGGGTGCCTTGAACCATGATCGAAACCACTGCCCACGACTCCCGTCGTGTCTACACCACCATAGGCCTGTGCTTCCTGGTAGCCCTGATGGAAGGACTCGACCTGCAAGCCGCCGGCATCGCCGCGCAAGGCATGGCGGCCGCATTCGAACTGTCGAAGATGCAGATGGGCTGGGTCTTCAGCGCCGGCATCTTCGGACTGTTGCCCGGCGCCTTCGTCGGTGGCTGGCTGGCCGACCGGGTCGGCCGCAAGGCTGTGCTGATGGGCTCGGTGGCGCTGTTCGGGTTGTTCTCCCTGGCCACCGCCGTCGCCTGGGACCTACAGAGTCTAGTGCTGGCTCGGCTGCTGACCGGTATCGGTCTCGGCGCCGCGCTGCCTAATCTGATCGCCCTGACGTCCGAGGTGGCCGGCGAACGCCTCCGCGGCAGCGCCGTCAGCATGATGTACTGCGGCGTACCCCTTGGCGCGGCCCTGGCCGCCTGCATTGGCATCGCTGGCTTCAGTGGCGGTTGGCAATTGGTGTTCTACGTCGGCGGCATCGTCCCGCTGCTGATCGTGCCGTTGCTGGGCCTGTACCTGCCCGAGTCCAGCCAGTTCCACCAACGCAAGCTTGAGCAGGTGCACAGTGGCATCTGGCATGGCCTATTCCGCGAGGGTACGGCGCGTTCGACCCTGCTGCTCTGGGTCAGCTACTTCTTCACCCTGATGGTGGTCTACATCCTGATCAACTGGCTGCCGAGCTTGCTGGTGGGGCAGGGCTACAGCCCCAGCCAGGCCAGTTGGGTGATGCTCGCGCTACAACTGGGCGCGGCGGTCGGCACCCTGGCGCTGGGCGCCTTGCTCGACCGCCTGCCGGCTTGGGCCATGGCTGCGCTGATTTACCTGGGCATCCTCATTTCGCTCGCGGCCCTGGGCCTGTCCCAAAGCTTCGACAGCATGCTGGTAGCCGGTTTCGTTGCAGGGCTTTTCGCCACGGGAGGGCAGGGTGTGCTCTATGCGATGGCGCCACAGTTTTACGGCACCGAAGTACGAGCCACCGGCGTTGGCAGTGCCGTGGCCATCGGACGCCTCGGCGCCATGAGCGGTCCACTGGTTGCCGGAAAAATGCTGGCTCTGGGCACAGGGACAACCGGTGTGATGCTCGCGGCCGCCCCTGGAATCGTTATCGCAGGAGGGGTGGTTTTCTACCTCCTGAAGCGCAGTCAGACGACCCCGACACCAGCCTGATGCTCAGTCAGGTTGACGTGTATCCGACTAGTCGATTCAGGCTTATCCGCCCATACGCGGGTAGGCCCTGAGTTATCCCTGTCTACAAATACAAGAACAGACAATCATGAACAGTCATGCCTCCATCGGCGTGATGCTGGCTGTGCTTTGCCATGGCGCTCACGCAAGCAGTTTCATAGCGGACAGTACCGCGCAGCTTCAAGTTAGAAACTTCTATTTCGACCGGGACTTCCGTTCCGGTGCAGGGCAGTCCCAGGCTCAGGAGTGGGCTCAAGGTTTCATTTTGAATCTTGCTTCTGGTTATACGGAGGGGCCTGTCGGTTTCGGGCTCAATGCGGTGGGCATGCTGGGCATCAAGCTCGATTCCGGGCCAGGAAGAACGGGTACGGGTCTGTTGTCCTTCGATAGCGCAAGCCGCGAAGTCAACGACGAATACTCCAAGTTTGGTGTAGCCGCGAAGGCCAGGATTTCGAGGAGCGAGTTGCAGGTCGGCACCTTGCAGCCGACGCTACCAGTAGCATTGGCCAACACCATGCGACTCTTTCCTCCGTTGCTGGAGGGGGCCTATTTCAAGTCGCAGGAAATTGACGGTTTAACATTGCACGCTGCGTCGTTTGATCGCATTACCCTCCGTGACTCTACCAATAGTGAGCACTTTACGATCAGCAGTCCGAATCGACGCTTCAATGGGGCAGCCACGTCAGATGAGCTGAATGTCCTTGGTGCTGACTACCTCTGGAGCGATCAGCTATCCACGCGCTATTACCACGCCCAGCTGAAAGACCTCTACGTCCAGGACTATGTTGATGCGCTACACACCGTTCCGTTTGGGCAGTACAAGCTGAAGAGTGACATCCGTGTCTTCAGTAGCCGCGAGGATGGAAAAGGAGCCGCGGGCAAGGTAGACAATCGGACGTTGAGCAGCATGTTCACGTTGCAGTCCGGGCCTCATGCCGTCGGCCTGGGCTATATGCAGCTTTGGGGCGACACCGCGCTGCCTTACGTTGGCGGTACCAGCGTCAATGTGAACTCGGAGGGGCTGTTGGTCAGTGAATTCGTGAATCCGAAGGAGCGCACCTGGCAGCTGCGTTACGACTACGACTTCGCAGCGCTTGGTGCTCCTGGTCTCCGGGCCATGTGGCGCTACGTGAAGGGAACCGACATAGAGCTTCCTGGCTTCGACTCCTCTGTTAAGGAGTCTGAGCGCGACATCGAACTGGCCTATGCCGTACAGAGTGGTCCGCTACGCGGTGTAGCCGTACGGCTGCGCCAGGCGAACTATCAGAGCGATTTCGCCAGAGACGTGGATGAACTTCGCATCAACGTCGATTACACGTTCAAGTTATGGTGAGGCGATAGAACTGGCCGACTGCGCTAAGGCAGTCGGCCATCAGGAGCTTTCAATGGAGAAGGGCGCTATCGCCTGGAGACCCACTCCTGGCTCAATTCCCAAAGCCTGGCAGCTAGAGCAACGTCTTGCGCTACGGGGAAGGTTCGGCGTTCTTACAGTCCACGTATCGAGGGGCGGATGCGCCAATAAGTTTCAGATGACTTTCCGCGCAAGGATGCGTCAGGGAAGAGAGGTGATCCAAACCGGGACAGAAAACCTGCATTTGGACGTTTAGGTGCTAAGAATTTGGATATTCACTCCAAATACTGGAAGAGAGGAAATCGCGTCGGCCTGCGGTCAGTCATATATGTGATTTACCATAATATAGATTATGCGCACTCAAAGGTGGAGGCATGTCGGGCCAACCCTTTAACATTTTGATCCTGCGATGGTCAGCTAAAACCGGGAATGAATCAGGAAATGCTTAACGCCACTCCAGACCGCGAGCTTACCGTTTTACGGCTGAACGCCGGGATCACTCTGTAAACAGGTTTTTGAATTCAACAGCTCAGTCCACCCGATGTTCTGCGTGCCTCCGGAACAAAGTACGAAGGATCTACGGGTGCAGACCGTCATAAATCCAAGCCGAAATGGCGAGCCTCCGGTGTGCAGGATTTTTCCTGGGCTGTGCCAAAAGACTCAACGCGGCTGAGGTTACCGAGCGGTCCGAGTATTTCTGATTCCCACGCCGGCAACGAGGCCGCCTTCAACGCCTGCAAGCCCCATGTCGAGCGGTTGTTACTCTGGTCGCTGCTGGTGGCTGCCCAGCCCCTCGTCGAGTTGCGTCGACAATGCCGGCGCCTTCATGGAGTCCGCCTAAAACCGCCAGCGCTTCCTGCATGCGGGTGGCCGAATGAAATTGGAAACCAACACCAACATCATCGATGGACCATAGCGGCCTTTTTTGCCAAGGGGTGGCAAAACGCGTGCGCAAGATGGCCGACGAAGCGTCACCGCCCTTCCCTCCCGGCGCTATCGGCGCTATCGGCGTTGAGACCGCCAGCCCTGGAGAAACGTCGCTGGTCGGCAGTGTCGACGTAAGCGCTCTACTCAGCTCGCATCAGCGCCTCGGCGAGAAACTGCGCAGTTCGGCTGCCCGGCGCCCGCGCCACCTGTTGAGGAGCACCATCCGCCACAATGCGGCCGCCGGCATCACCTGCACCCGGACCGACATCGATAACCCAATCGGCCTGAGCCACAGCGCGCATGTCGTGCTCGATCATGACCACCGTATTTCCGGCATCGACCAGGCGCTGTAGCTGCACCAGCAGACGATCGGCGTCCGATGCATGCAGCCCGGTGGTCGGCTCGTCGAGCACGTATAGACTGCGGCCCCGTTGGCTGCGCTGCAGCTCTGTGGCGAGCTTGATGCGCTGCGCCTCCCCGCCGGATAGCTCGGTAGCCGGTTGCCCGAGACGCAAGTAGCCCAATCCGATCTCCCGCAGCAATTGGAGTGGTCGCGCCACAGCTGCTTCGCCTGCGAAGAAGTCGTGGGCCTCCTCCACCGTCATCTGAAGCACTTCAGCGATGTTGCGCCCATTCCACCGCACTTTGAGCGTGGCGTCGTTATAGCGAGCCCCATGGCATGTCGGACACGGCGCATAGACACTGGGCATGAACAGCAACTCAACACTGACGAAGCCTTCGCCCTCGCAGGTTTCGCAGCGCCCCTTGGGCACGTTGAACGAGAATCGCCCAGCGTCATAGCGGCGGCGGCGCGCATCGGGCGTGGCGGCGAACAGCTTGCGCACGTGGTCGAACAGCCCCGTGTAAGTGGCCAGATTAGAGCGTGGCGTGCGGCCAATCGGCTTCTGATCCACCTGAACCAGGCGCTGTACCACATCCACATCACCCGCCAGATGGCCACCGGTAACTTCGATCACCGCCGGCCCTTCGCTGCTAGCGCTGTCTGCCGCGTCGTCCTCGGGTTCGTGCCCCAGGTGCAGGAGCAACAACTCCGGCAGGGCCTGGGCAACAAGGCTCGATTTGCCCGAACCGGAGATACCCGTAACTGCCGTCAGCACGCTTAGCGGGATGCGTGCATCCACACCCTGCAGGTTGTGACGACGGATACCCCGTAGCTCCAGCCATCCGGCCGGTTCGCGCCCACGGCTCCCCGGAGCGGGGATCTCATCGAACAGGTAACGAGCGGTGCGTGACTCAGCAATCTCGCGCAGGCCTTCCGGCGCACCACTGTAGAGCACGCGACCGCCCCGCTCGCCGGCATCCGGCCCTACATCCACCAGCCATTGCGCGCGGCGCATCAAGTCCAGGTCGTGCTCCACCACGAACACCGAATTGCCAGCATCCCGCAGCTTGTCGAGGGAGTCGTACAGTGCCTGACTGTCCGAGGGATGCAGGCCTGCCGAGGGTTCGTCGAGCACATAAACCACGCCGAACAGCATGGAACTCAGTTGCGTGGCTAGACGCACTCGTTGCAATTCACCAGCTGACAGCGTGGGCGTAGCACGATCCAGCGTCAGATAGCCCAAGCCCAGCCCGCGCAATTGGCGCAGGCGTGCCGTCACACCGCTGGCCAGTCGCTGGGCGGCGATGCGTTTCTCTTCCGACAGCGCGGAGGTGCGGCGCACATCAGGCGATATCGCATGGACCGCGCGGCCTGATGCAGCACGTTCGGCGCGGTCGCGTCTCGTCGCGTTCCTGTCAGTTTCTGCACCAGCCGTATGGGCGCGGAAATCGCCCTCGGAGATCGGCTCAAGCAAGGCTGCCAACCGGTCGAGGGGCAGTTGCATGAACTCACCGATATCCAGCCCGGCAAAAGTCACCGAAAGCGCTTCTGGCTTGAGTCGCTTGCCGTGACAAGACGGGCACAACCTTCCTTCCATGTAGCGCGACACCCGCTTCCTCATCAGCGCACTTTGCGTGTTGGCGAAGGTGTGCAGCACATAACGTCGGGCGCCTGTAAAGGTCCCCATGTAACTGGGTTCCATTTTCCGCTTGAGCGCCGCACGGGTTTCAGCAGGCGTGAAGCCCGCGTACACCGGCACCGTCGGTGTTTCTTCGGTGAACAGAATCCACTCTCGGTCCTTCTTCGGCAGATCCTTCCACGGGCGGTCCACGTCATAACCCATGGTGACCAGGATGTCGCGCAGGTTCTGCCCATGCCAGGCCGGCGGCCAGGCGGCGATCGCGCGTTCACGGATGCTTAGCGACGGGTCCGGCACCATGGTCGCCTCCGTCACCTCGTACACATGGCCCAAGCCATGGCATTCCGGGCATGCGCCTTGTGGCGTATTGGGGGAAAAATCCTCGGCATACAGCATCGGCTGATTGGCTGGATAGGCACCGGCACGCGAATACATCATTCGCACGAGACTCGAGAGCGTGGTCACGCTACCCACGGAAGAGCGTGCATTGCTGGCCCCGCGCTGCTGCTGTAATGCAACCGCCGGCGGTAGACCGTCGATCGCATCGACGTCCGGTACGCCGGCCTGATCGATGAGACGCCGCGCATACGGCGCAACCGACTCGAAGTAGCGCCGCTGCGCCTCGGCGTAGATGGTCCCAAAGGCGAGCGAAGATTTGCCGGAGCCCGAGACGCCTGAAAACACCACCAGTGCGTTGCGTGGGATGGCGACGTCCACCTCCTTGAGGTTGTTCTCGCGCGCGCCGCGCACTTCCACAAGGCCACTGGCTGCAGTGGTACACGAAGATTCACCGTAGGAGGCGTTTGGCATGTGTTCTTATCCTGCGGTTCGTAGAGGGCAAGGGGCGGCAAATCCGGTTAACACCGGGCACCCAACGTACAGCGGCAAGCATTGAAGCGGCAATGAGCAGCAACGATCAGCTCTTCTCAAGCACGCTTCCAGCAGCGGTGCATCCGAATGTTTGACCGTTTTCTTGCCTGCGTCGGCAAACGAAATGCTTAGGGGAGTGTCGTGAAGGGGTCCCCACAGAGGGACAGAGGCTGCGCAAGGTTCTGGCAAAGGGCCGCTGGGCGCAGCCTATTATGCAGACAAGAAACACGACTGCCGCTGCGTCACCCTCCCCTAACTGACGTGGCCGCTTTCTATTCACCGGGGTAGCCAGGGATCCACCTGGCCGGTGGCGGTCTCATCCTTCTCGGAGCCCTTCCCTGATCTCCCAGAAGATTTCCCAGACGGCGCGGTCAAGCGCTTCCGGCGTGACAAGGTCTTTGGCGTTAAAACCGGATATGACCCAGCCCTCTTCACCCTCCAAGGGTTTCGCCACAACCGTAAGGTGGCCCGTAGGATCAGCCGAGCATTGAATCAGGCAGCGAGGCAGCACCTTACAAAGCCTCACTTGCAGGTTTTGAACAATGCCCTGATACATCCGCAGATCCTTAGGTGGCGCCCGGCCAGCAGTCGAAATCAAACACGGCTTTACCGGTATAGTCCTCCTACCCAGCTGTGCACCTTCCGTTCATCACATCGACCAATGGCCGCTGGTTGTTCGCGTTGCGCGCAAACTGGTCAGCAGGTTTGGAGAAAGGCCTGCCAGTGGACACCAGCAGGCCTTGCGCAACAGCGGGTCAGCGAACAGGGCGGTCGCTGATCGCCATCGCCGCGCGGAACAGGATCTGCGCAACGAAGTCGATTTCCTGCTCGGTGATGATGAGCGGCGGCAGGAAGCGCACGGTCGCACCGTGACGACCGCCCAGCTCGACGATCAGACCGTGTTGCAGGCAGGCCTGCTGGAAGGCTTTGGCTTTGGCGGTGTCCACCGGTGGATGGCCCTGTACGTCACGCTCGCCCTGCGGATCGACGATCTCCATGCCGAGCATCAATCCACGACCCCGCACATCACCCACCCAATCGAACTCGCTCTGCAGGGCCAGCAACTGTTTGCGCAGGTGCGCGCCCGCCTTCTCGGCGTGGGCCACCAGGCCCTCATTGCGAATGAAGCGCAAGGTCGCGGTGCCCGCCGCCATGGCCAATTGGTTGCCGCGGAAGGTGCCGGCGTGGGCACCGGGCTGCCAGACATCCAGGGAGTCGTTGTAGACCATGACCGACAATGGCAGGCCGCCACCGATGGCCTTGGATAAGGTAATGACGTCCGGCGTGATGCCGGAATGCTCGAAACCGAACATGCGACCGCTGCGGGCGATGCCGCATTGGATTTCATCGACGATCAGCGGAATACCATGCGTCTGGGTCAAGCGCCGCAGTTCCTGCATCCAGCGATCGGGTGCGGCGATTACACCCCCCTCCCCCTGGATGGGTTCGAGGATCATCGCCGCCGGCGCCGTGACGCCGCTTTCCGGATCGTTGAGCAAATGCTCGAGGTAGCGCACGTTCAAGGTCACGCCTTGTTCGCCTGCCACCCCGAACGGGCACCGGTAATCATGGGGGAACGGTAGGCGCTGTACACCGGCCAGCAGCCCGCCCAGTGCGTTTTTCGGCGACAGGTTGCCGCTGATCGACAGCGTGCCCAGGGTCATGCCGTGGTAGGCACCTTCGAATGCAAGAACCGATTGCCGCCCGGTGGCCGTTCGGGTCAGCTTCAATGCCGCTTCGACCGCATCCGCGCCGCTAGGGCCACAGAACTGGATGCGCGCATTCCGTGCGAAGTCGACAGGGAGGCAACCGAAGATTTCCTGTACGAATGCATCCTTTACCGGTGTCATGAGGTCGAGGGTGTGCATCGGCATCCCAGTGGCCATGAGCTGGGTAATGGCTTCGACGATCACCGGGTGGTTGTGCCCCAGCGCCAGGGTGCCGGCGCCGGCCAGGCAATCCACGAAGACTTGCCCACGGCTGTCCTGAACATAGATGCCATGGGCCCGCTCCAGCACCAGTGGAATGCGCCGTGGGTAACTGCGGGCATTGGACTCCTGCTGCTGCTGTCGCTCCAGCAGTAGCGTCGGGTCAAGGCAGTAAGGGTTCGATAGTCCCGTGTGCGCCAGGCGCAACTGTTGCGCGCCACCCGAGGTGACATTCGACGAAGCACTCATGATTTCTCCTGGGAGACAGGATTGGGAGAGGATTCAGGGGTACCTGAAAAAGATCGATTCAGGCACCGGAGTCTGGGAAGCGGACGCGGGAAAAGGGCTTCCCGCGTCCCGGGGTTTACATGTCGTAACGCAGCGCGACGCCCACTGTGCGTGGTGCGCCGACGTCAATGATGTCGCCGCTACGGTTGTTCGTGATGTATTCCTCGTCGAAGGCGTTCTTCACGAAACCGGATACGGCGATGTTCTGGGTGACCTTGTACTCGGCGTTGAAGTTAGTCAGCCAGTAGTTGTCGCTCCTGCGTTCGTCGATTACCTCGCCCGCGTCGTTGAACTCGTATTCCGAAGGCGAAGAGCTCTGGTAGACGAGGTCGGTGTTGAGGGTCACTCGATCATTCCAGCGATAAGTAGCCCCCATCGACAGCTTGTACCTGGGCGAATAGAGGAAATCCTCGCCACTCATGTCGCGGCCATCGCCGGTGACGAAGTCATCGTACTTGCCAACGGTAATCGCGCCACCGGCGTTCAGGGTCAGCTGCTCGCCGAGGTCTTTCTCGACAAAGACTTCCAGGCCCTTGATGTCACTGCTACCGGCGTTGAATACGTGGACGAATTCAGTGTTCGGATCCAGCACACTGACCTGCTGATCCTTCCAGTCGGTGTAGTACAGGTTGGCGCGAGTGCGCAGGGTATTGTCGAAGAACGAACCGCGGTAGGACAGCTCGTAGTTGGTGGTGTATTCCGGATCGTAGGCTTCGTGACCGCCGCCCGCGCGCATGTTGACGCCACCGCCGCGATAGCCCCGCTGCACCATGAAGCCCAGGTATTGCCCATCGCCCAGTTGGTAGTCGAGGCCGAGTTTCGGCAGCACGGCATCAAACGACTCGCTGATATCGGCCGGACTGGAGAAGTCGTCCTGCTCGATGTCGGTATCGTTGGTTTCGTAGTCGTAGCGCAGGCCGGTGATCAATGTCCAGCGCGGTGCGAAGGTCCAGTTGATTTCACCGAATACCGCTTTGTTCTCGATGGTGGTATCGCCCTTGGCTTCGCCGAACAGTCTGTTGTTGAACAACAAGCGGTCGTGGAAGTCGTTGGTGTTATGCGCGTAATAGGCACCGACGAAGCTCTTCACGAGGTCCGAGGTGTAATTCAGGCGCAGCTCCTGGCTGAACAGGTTGCCTTCCTGTTTGCGCAGTACGACCTGGTTGAAGTCAGCCGACTGGTCGAAGTCCAGACGCGCGTCGTAATCCGAACTGGTATTGGCCGTGAGGCTGGTGATGGACCAGTTATCGTCCAGGCGGTAATCGACCTTGGCACTGACGGTGTCCTGATCGAGTTTGTCGAACGCCTTGGTGTCGGACGTCATCTTGTAATAGCGGACCTTGCCATTCTCGCGCATGACCGTGTTGTCACCCTTGCGGCTTTCACCGTGGGCATAGGTCAGCAGGACGTCGACGTCATCGTTGGGCAGAATCAGCAGCTTGCCACGGGCATTGCTGGTGCGGGTCGGATTGGCATCGTCATTGAGGAAGGTGTTGTCGATGTAGCCATCGCCTTCCTGGTAATCCACGGCGATACGACCGGCGACCTTGTTGTCGATGATCGTACCCCCACCCGCGACTGCCGCGCCACGCTCACCATAGCTGCCCACGTTGGTCTGTGCGGAAAGGCTAGGGTCGAAGGTCGGATTCTTGGTCTGGATGACTACAGCACCGGCCAAGGAGTTACGACCCTGAGTGGTCGACTGCGGCCCCAGGAACACTTCCACCTGCTCGGCGTCCCACAGCGGCATCGGGCTGAGCGTCAGTGCACGGTTTGGCTGTACAGCGCCGTCGACGAACACCGAAACCGCCCCGTTGAGCGTGGCCGGGCCCTGGTCATCGAAACCCGATACCGGTACGCCGCGGATACCCCAGTTTTCGTTCCCGGACTGGTTATAGACGCCCGGCGTACGGGAGAAGACATCGACCAGGTTGCTGTCGGCTTTCTCGCGTAGCTGCTGCTCGGTCACCACAACGACGCTCGACTGGGTCTCCTCCAGCGTGCGGTTGATTTTTTCACCCGTCACGGTAATGGGCGTGAGTTCCACCGCTGCCGTTTCGTCGGCTCCCCATGCGCCATTGGAAAGACAGACCGCCGACCCCACAGCCAACGCCATTGCATTCTTCTTGAATTTCACGCCCCGCCCCCTACGACAGATTGTTGTGTTTTTTCTAACGCTCGAAACGCTGCATCGCTGCGCGCCGCGAGAGTCTAGTGGAAAAATAATAATAATGGAATACGATTGATAACGTGTCGCATTTGTATTAAAAATGCCGCCAGGACACGACGAGCATGCATGTCGGCCGGAACCCCGCTTAGCCACCGCTACGTTGTTCTCAGGCGTGCTGACGTTTTCCCGCTTGGTTGCACAAAGATAAAAAACGGAGGCGCAAGGATGTCTTCAACGGAACAGGTGAGCGTGCCTGCCGAGCCCCCACCTCAGGCTCGAACGACGATCAGCGAGTCATCGTTGCCGGTGCTGGTTCAGGCAACACCAGGACAGTCGATTCATGATCTCGACGCGTCCACTCGGGATGGGTTGGAACATCTGCTTAACACCGTCGGCGGCGTACTGTTTCGCGGCTTCGGCGTTCCCACCCCCATTGACTTCAAGCGTTTCGCTGCCAGCTTCGGCGCGCCGCTGGCCAGCTACGAGTTCGGCTCCACGCCGCGCAGCAAGGTTTTCGCCGGCGTATACAGCTCCACGGAATACCCATCACATCAGTTCATCCCCTTGCACAACGAGCAGGCGTATACCCGCCCCTGGCCTTCGCGCATTTGGTTCCACTGCATCAAGGCCAGTGAAACCGGTGGCGAAACGCCGATTGCCGACAGCCGCCTGATCTACCAGCGCATGCCTACCGAGATCCGCGATCTGTTCGTCACCCGTGAACTGCTCTATGTGCGCAATTACAGTGGCGCGCTGGACCTGCCTTGGCAGAAGGTCTTCAACACGGAAGATCGCGCCCAGGTCGAGCGTTATTGCCAGGACAACGACATCCAATGGGAATGGAAAGCGGATGGTGAGCTGCGCACCCGCCAACGCTGCGCTGCAGTACAGCAGCACCCGGAGACGGGCGAATGGGTCTGGTTCAACCAGGCGCACCTGTTCCATCTCTCGGCTATTGAGCCGTCGGTGCGCGCCAGCCTGTTGGCCGCCGTAGGGGAAGAGAACCTCCCCCGTCATGTGTATTTCGGCGATGGTTCGGCCATCCCGGACGATGTCCTCGACAGCGTGCGTGAAGTCTATCGCCGGACCGCTGTCAGTTTTCCCTGGCAACCCGGCGACATCCTGATGCTCGACAACCGACTGGTCGCCCACGGCCGCAATCCTTTCACCGGTGACCGAAAAGTCATCGTTGCCATGGCGTGAATTGCACATGTTCTCTTTCAATCACTGGATCGAAGTGCTGGACAATAATGCCCGGCGCTTTCCGCAGCGTGCGGCCCTGCACTTCCTGGCAGACGGCGTCGAGATCAGCGAAACCCTGACTTTTGCCCAACTGCATGAGCAGAGCCAGTCCCTTGCGGCGGCCCTGCAAGCACGCTACGCCGCCGGCGCGCGCGTGCTGTTGATGCTCCCCAGCAGCCTCGACTATGCCCGCGCGTTCTGCGCCTGCCTGTATGCCGGACTGATCGCGGTCCCACTGTTTCCACCACCCTCGCGCAAGCCGCGCCACCTTGATCGCGTGCGCAACGTGGTGGTGGATGCCGACCCGGCACTGATCCTGGCGCCAGCCGAGCATTGCGAGGGCTTGCTGGAACTGGTTGAAGGCCGGGGCGAGGTGATGACCGTCCATGACCTCGGGACACCGCGTGCCAGCAATTGGCAGTACCCGCAGGTGGACGGTTCGACCGTCGCGTTCCTGCAATACACGTCGGGCTCTACCGGCACCCCCAAAGGCGTCGAGGTACGCCAGCGCAACCTGATTGCCAACGTCGAGCTGATGCGTCAAGCCTATGGTTTCGATGCCGACGGCGGCATGGTCAACTGGTTGCCGCTGTACCACGACATGGGCCTCATCGGCGGCCTGCTCGCGCCCTTGTATAGCGGCATGCCGTGCTACCTGATGGCCTCGCAGACATTCGTCAACGCGCCCTCCACCTGGCTGCAGGCGCTGAGCCGTTATCGTGCCACCGCGAGCTTCGCCCCCAACTTCGCCTATGCGCTGTGCAATCGCGTGGTCAGCGACAACCTGATCGGGCAGCTTGACCTGAGTGCCTGGCGACACGCGATCAACGGTGCCGAACCCATTCACCCCGCCACTCTCGACACCTTCACCCAGCGCTTCGCCGCCTGCGGTCTGAACCCGCTGGCGATCAGCCCGGGCTACGGCCAGGCCGAGGCGACGCTGTGCGTCAGCGCTACGCCCGCCGATGCGTTGCCAGTCATCCTGCGCCTGGACAAGGCCGTACTGGAGACCGGCCGTATCGCCCTGGCGACCAATGACAGCGCGGCGGTCGAGTTCGTTGCCTGCGGATACCCGCAAGACCGACACAGTGTCGCCATCGTCGACCCAAATACGTATGCACGCTGCGCCGTCGACCAGGTGGGTGAGGTCTGGCTGCAGGGTCCGAGCAATGCCGAAGCCTACTGGAACAACCCCGAAGCCAGCCGAGAAGCCTTCGAGGCGCGCATCCTCGGCGAGCCCGGCCATTATCTGCGCTCCGGCGATCTGGGCTTCATGCATGAAGGGCAGGTGGTGATCTGTGGCCGCCTCAAGGACCTGCTGATCCTCAATGGGCGCAACCTCTACCCCCACGACATCGAGTTCGCCATCACCGATGCCGAACCCGGTATTCGTACCGGGCGTATCGCAGCCTTCTCCGAAATGGACCCGCTGCTGGGCCGCGAGAAGCTAGTGATCGTCGCCGAGCCCCATCGCAAGTTCGTCGACCCTGCGCACCATCCGGCGCTGTTCGCCTCGCTGCAGAATGCTGTGCGCGAAGCCGCTGACTGCGCCATCGACCAGATCGTCCTGGTGGAAGCCGGCACCATCCCCATGACCACCAGCGGCAAGATCGCCCGCCAGGGCGCACGCAAGCAACTGGCTGCCGGCACCCTGAGCATCATCGCCCAGCACGGCATACAGCCCCGTACGAGCGGAGTACGACTCGACGTCACGCACCTGCTCGAGCGCGTCGACAAGCGCTCGCCGGACGCCCTGGCGATGTGCCGCCAGTGGCTGGAGCAGACGTTGCACGAGGTCAATCCGTACCTGTCGGTGGACTTCGACCGGAGTCTGATCGGCCATGGCCTCGACTCCATCAGCCTGGCCGATTTTGCCGCACGCCTGCACAAGGCACTGGACTGGAACCCCGACACTGAGAGCCTGTTCGGCGACCAACGCCTGGACGACTGGGCTGAGGCGCTACAGCACTTCCTGAGCGAGCCCGCCTTGCGCAACGCCACTACCGCGCCAAGTGCCAGCCCTGCTCAAGACACGGCTCGCCAGTCCTTCGCGCAAAGCCGTTTGTGGTTCCTGCGTCAGTTGAACCCGGACGACACCCACCACAACCTGGTCCTGCACTTGCGCCTGCAAGGCGCACTGGACACGGCATCCCTGGCCATGCGCCTGGATGCACTGGTCGAACGCCATGGCGTGCTGCGTACGGTCTACAGCGACTCCGTGGACGGCCCGCAGCAGCGGGTCCTGCCAGCGGCCCCGGTAGTGCTGGCGCGTTATGACCTGCGCGACCGCCCCCCGGGGAGCCAGCAACAGGCGCTCGCCAACGCGCTGGCACACGAACACGCCACCCCCGTCGACCTGCAGAACGGGCCGATGCTGCGTGCCCAACTGCTCAACCGCGACGACGAGCAGCACGACTTGCTGCTGACCCTGCACCACATCGCCTTCGACGGTCGCTCGGCACAGCTGCTGCTCGCTGACCTGGCAGACTCGACCCAAGGCACGCGGGCACTACCGCCGCAGTACCTGGATTTTGCCCGGTGGGAGGCCGAACACTGGACTGAACGCCGTATCGCCGATGAACAACAGTTCTGGCGCACGCATCTGCAGGCCATGCCGCAAACCCTCGCTCTGGGCGGCCCGGGTCAGACCCCCGGCGAGGAAAGCCTCCGCTTTGCCCTGCCCCACGCAACCTGCGAAGCCCTGAGTGCCCTCGCCCGCGAACATGGCATGACGCTGTTCATGCTGTTGCTGGCCAGTTACCAGTTGGTGATCAAGCAACTGGGCGGACAACAGCAGTTCCTGCTGGGCACGGATGTCAGCGGTCGCCCGCTGGCCGAGCACAATGTCGTGATCGGCTTCTTCGTCAACCAGTTGACGCTGCGCTGCGACCTGAGTGGTGAACCTACGCTGGCAGGTTTGTTGGCCCAGGTACGTGATGAGGCGCGTCTGGCCTATGCCCACCAGGGGCTACCGTTCGACCTGGTGGTCTCGGCACTGGCCCCGCAACGCCGCGCGGGCCATTCGCCGCTGTTCCAGGTCAAGCTCAACTACCAACCATCACGAACCGCCGGGTACGACATTGCCGGTGCGGGCCTCACCGCCCTGGACGTCACTCAGGCGCCAGGCGACTACCACCTGGTGCTCGACCTGGTACACGGCAGCGAAGGGATCGACGCAACGCTCAAGTTCCGGGGCGAGTACTTCGACCAGGACCGTGCCCTGCGTTTGCAGTACCTGTGGACGCGCCTGCTGGACGAAAGCGCCAGCCTGCTGGAGCTGCCACTGCCGGCCCTGGCCGAGCGCCTCGAGACCTGGGACCAGGGCCTCCAGCGTGAACGCCAGCAAGCGCACGCCCGCGCCGGTCGCAGCCAGATGCTGAACAGCAAACGTCGCTCATTGACTCTTTAACCGGGATGGATTCCTTGATGTCTATCGTGCCCCCTGCGTCCCGCGCCATCGGTGGCGTACGCCGCAAAGCCATGAACGTTCTGGAACAGCAACTGGTCAACGAGCGCCTGCTGAGCCCGGACCATGCCCTGCCGTTGGTGATCGAGCCGGCGGTCAGTGGCGTCGACCTGGTAGCCTGGGCCACCCGGGAACGTGAAAACCTCGAGAAGAAGCTGCTGCAGCATGGCGCCCTGTTGTTCCGTGGTTTCCCGGTCAACTCGGTGGAAGCGTTCGACCAGGTCATCGCCGCGCTTTCTCCCGGCGCCCTGGAATACATGTTCCGCGCCTCGCCGCGCACCCGTGTCGGCGGCAACATCTACACCTCGACCGATTACCCGGCCGACCAGATGATCTTCCCGCACAACGAGCACTCGTACTCGCCGCGCTTCCCGTTGCGTCTGTTCTTCTATTGCCACATCCCGTCCGAGACCGGCGGCGAGACCCCCATTGGCTCGACCCGTGCCATCAGGGCCAGCATCAGTCCCGAGGTCGAAGCCCGCTTCAGGAAAAAGGGGGTGCTGTACGTGCGCAACTACGGTGACGGATTCGGCCTTCCCTGGCAGAGCGTGTTCCAGTCCGAAGACCGTGACGAGGTGGAAGCCTACTGCGCCAGCGTCGGCATCGAAGTGGAATGGAAGGAGAACAACCGCCTGCGTACCCGCCAGCGCGGCCCAGCCGTGGTCCGCCACCCGCGTACCGGCGAGGAGCTCTGGTTCAACCATGCCACCTTCTTCCACATCAGCACCCTGCCACCGGCCATCCGCGACTCGTTGCAAAGCAACTTCAGCGCGCTCGACCTGCCCACCAACACCTTTTATGGCGACGGTGAAGCGATCGAGCCCGAAGTACTGGAGGCGCTACGGGCGGCGTACCTCGATTCACTGGTGCGGTTCAACTGGCAACAAGGCGACGTGCTGTTCATCGACAACATGCTCGCGGTGCATGGCCGTGAACCCTACACCGGCAAGCGCGCGATCATGACCGGCATGGCGGAAGCCCTGTTGCAGCGTGACGTCGCGGTCTGATTTTCCCAAACAAGTGCCCCAGCCAACCCCCAGGCGCTCCCGGCTTCGACCGCAGCGCCTGGGCGTCTCGGCCCTCGCCCCCGTACAACTCCATTTCCTGTCGAGCTGAACATGAGCGGACTTCACGGTTTTCGCATTTCCCCCCAGCAAGCATCTGTATATCCGCACTTCAATGGCGCAACCGAGCATGCCTACTACTGTCGCTTGCAGTGGTCGGTCGATCGGCCCATTACGGTCGAAGAACTCAACCAACGCCTGGCCGGACTGGTGGCCGAGCACGAAATCCTGCGCACCCGGCTAGTGTCCGTCCCAGGCTTGCGCCTCCCGGTACAGGTGATCGACACAGCCACCGAACTGAACGTCACGCAGTCGTCCGCCCCTGGACTGACCCTGGCCCCCCTTGACTGGACGCAGCCCCTGAGCGTGACCCTGATGCAGCGCCCGGACCAGCGCCCGGTGTTAGACCTGATCGGCGCCAGCAGCCACTTCGACCTCGCCAGCCTCAGGCTGCTGGCCCAGGCCCTGCTGGACGATACCCCGGAGTCGGCGGAAACCCTGCAATACGCCGACTATGCAGAATGGCGCTGGAACCTCACGGAGGAAGCGCCCGACCACCCTGGCGTGATGTTCTGGAAGCCCCTGGCCGACAGCGAACAACCGGCCTTGCAACTGTCAATGGAGTCTGCCACCGGCCAAGCTTTTGCCCCGCGGCGCCTTGATTTCGCCGTCCCCGAACAGCTCGCCCGGCACCCGGCGCTGACGCTTGAGCTGATGCTCACTGCCTGGGCAACGCTGCTGGGCCGCCTCGCCAGCCAGCAACAGGTCGCGCTGACGGTCATACACGAAAGCCGGGGCGCAGAACTCGAACAGGCACTGGGGCTGTTCGAACAATACCTGCCACTGCACCTCGAATTGGACCCTCAGAACACCCTGCTGGAACAGAGCAAGGCAGTATCGGCAATCCTCGAGCGCAGCATTGGCTGGCAGGACTACTACAGCCACGACCTTGATGGCGGCTATGCCTTCGCCTGGCGTCAGGGCGATGCCCGTGAGCAATATGCCTGTGCAGTGATGAAGCCGTGCAAGGCCTGCTTGCACGTGCAGCAGACCACTGAAGGCGTGCAAGTCCACCTGATCCACGACCGCCACACCCTGAGCGAAAACGCTGCTGGCTGCCTCGCCGAGCAATGGTTACAGCTGTTGCACGGGGCGCTGGCCGCGCCGCAACACACCTGGGCCCAACTTCCCTTGAGCGGCCCCTTGCAAACCCGCACCCTCGGGGCAGAACTCAGCCACCCCGACGTCGAGGCCGTGACCCTGGTGGAGCTGTTCGAGCGCCAGGTCCGCCAGCAGCCCCAGGCCATCGCGCTGAGTGACAAGGATGGCGACTTGAGCTACGCCGAGCTCGATGCCTGCGCGACCCGTCTCGCCCATCAACTGGTGGCCGCTGGGATCGGTGGCGGTGTTCCCGTGGGCATCCTCTTCGCCCGTGGCAACGCGGCCATCGTCGCCATCCTCGCCGTCCTCAAGGCCGGCGGTGCCTACGTGCCGGTGGACCCGAGCTATCCCGCCGATCGTCGCGCCTACATGCTGGCCGATAGCGCCATCACACACATCGTGGTCAGTCGCGCACTGGCCGACAGCGTGCCCGACAGCCTGCAACGCTTCGTCCTGGACGACCTGGACACTTCCGACACTCACGGCCTTCCGGCGCTTGCCCTGCCCCGTGCCGATGACCTGGCCTACCTGATCTACACCTCTGGCTCCACTGGCGCCCCCAAAGCCGTGGAGATCAGCCACGCTGCCCTGAGTTTCTCGACGCAGGTGCGTATGGCGGCCTACGCCACCCCGGTACGGGCCTACCTGCTGCTGTCTTCCTTTGCCTTCGATAGCTCCGTGGCCGGGATCTTCTGGACACTGGCCCAGGGTGGCCGCCTGGTGCTGCCCGCCCCTGGCGACGAACTGGAGATGCAACGGTTGGCCGCGCTGATCACCCATCATCGGGTCAGCCACGGCCTATCGCTGCCATCGCTGTACCAGGCCTTGCTCGACCAGTTGCAACGCACCTCCGGCACTGACAGCCTCGACTGCTGGATCGTCGCTGGCGAGGCCTGCCCGCCGTCGCTGGTCACCCAGCACGCCGCGGCCTTGCCGAACACGCGCCTGGTCAACGAATACGGCCCCACCGAAGCCACGGTCTGGGCCACGTACGAGGTCCTGCAGGCCAACCGTCCCCTGACCATCGGCCGACCGATCGCCGGCATGGACCTGCGCGTGCTCAACGAGCACGGCCTGCCCTGCGGCATCGGCGAGCCGGGCGAAATCGTGCTCGCCGGGCCGACGCTCGCCCGCGGCTACCGCAATAAGCCCGAGGAAACTGCCAAAGCCTTCGTCACACTGGCAGACGGTACCCGCGCCTACCGCACCGGCGACCTGGCCTGCTGGCTGGCCGATGCTCGCCTGGCGTTCCTCGGCCGCAAGGATCACCAGGTCAAGTTACGGGGCTACCGCATCGAACTGGGCGAAATCGAGCGCCAGCTGTGCAGCCACAGCGACGTGCGCGAAGCCGCGGTTATCGTTCAGGAGCATGCGGCGGGCAAGCGCCTGCTGGCCTACGTTCTGGCGGCGCACGGGTATGCGCCGGACTCCGAAGCCATCAAGCGCTACCTTGCCGAACGCCTGCCCGCGTACATGGTGCCGGCCCAGGTGCTGACCCTGCCAAGCTTCCCCCGCACGCCCAACGGCAAACTCGACCTGCGCCAACTGCCCGACCCGGAGCAACTCGAGCAAAGCATCCATGTGGCCCCGCGCAACGCCATGGAGACCACCCTCCAGGCGATTGTCGCCAGGGTCCTGAAGTTGCCCAGCGTCGGAGTGACCGAAAGCTTCTTCGCCATCGGTGGCGACTCGATCCTCAGCCTGCAAGTGGTGGCGCAGGCCCACGAGCAAGGCATCACGCTGTCTGCCAAGCATGTGTTCGAACTGCAGACCATTGCCGCCATGGCCGAAGTCGCCCAGGTGCAAGCGGCCGAGATGACGCAAGCACAAACGCAAAGCACCGAATTCAGCGCCTCGGGCCTTTCGGATGAAGAAATGCAGGCTTTGATGGCCGAACTCAACGACATCGAGCAGTGACCCGCCGCACCTGTTGCCGCGCCATCGCCCCTTTTTTCGCAGGATCCGTTTCATGACCAACGACAAAAACGCCAGTAATCCGATCGAAGACATCTACCCGCTGTCGCCCTTGCAGCAAGGGATGCTGTTCCACTCCCTCCTGCACGAAGACTCCGGCGTATACCTGATGCAGGACCGCTACCGTATTGGCGGCGCCATCGACGAAGTGGCATTCCTCGAGTCCTGGCGCCAGGTGGTGGCGCTGCACCCTTCCCTGCGTGCCAGCTTCCAGTGGAAGACACAGAAGCAACCCGTGCAGGTGATTCATCGCGAGGTCAAGGTTCCCCTGGACACCCTGGACCTGCGCGGCCTCGCACCCCACGAACAGGAAGCGCGGATCCGCGCGCTGCTGGAAGAGGAGCAGAAGATCGGTTTCAACTTGTCCAGGCCGCCGCTGATCCGCTTCCGCCTGGTGCGCCTGGCCGATGAAGCCTATGAGTTCATCCGCAGCTTCCACCATATCCTGATGGACGCCTGGTGCATCTCGCTGGTGACCGTGGACTTCCTCAAGGTCTATGAAGCGCTGTGCAATGGCCGCACCCCGCAACTCAAGAGCCCGCGCCCGTTCCGTGACTACATCCAGTGGCTGCAGCGCCAGGATGCCGGCAAGGCCGAACAGTTCTGGCGTGGCCAGTTGCAAGGGCTCAATGCGCCCACTCCGCTGACCGTGGATAACGGCAGCAGCCGAAACCGGTACACCGATGCGGTGCTGGTCGATGACCGCCTGATCCACCTGAGCGCGCAGGAAACCCAGGCCCTGGCCGCCTTCTGCCGCAGCCAGCGCATCACCCCGAACACCTTCTTCCAGGGCGCCTGGTCGCTGCTGCTGTCGCGCTACAGCGGCCAACGGGACGTCCTGTTCGGCGTCACCGTGGCAGGTCGCCCGGCGGAGCTGACCGGCGTGGCCGAGATGATCGGCCTGTTCATCAACACCCTGCCCCTGCGCGCGACGGTCGACCCCGACGCGCCCCTGGGCGAGTGGCTGCGCGCGCTGCAGGGATTGAACCTGGACATGCGTGACTACGAACACACGCCGCTGACCGATATCCAGGGCTGGAGCGACTTCCCGCGCGGCGAGACCCTGTTCGACAGCATCCTGGTGTTCGAGAACGCTCCGATCGATGAGCAGATCCTGGAGGGCGGCTTCCAGTTCAGCCTCGACGGCATGGACCACAGTGTGCACACCCACTATGGCCTCACCGTGGTCATCCTGCCCGGCGAGCAACTGGGCATTCGCGTGTCCTTCGACCGTGAGCGCTTCGACGTGCCGACCGTGCAACGCCTGCTCGGTCACCTCGCCAGCCTCGTCCGTGGCATGCTGGCCGCGCCGGATGCAGCGCTGGGCAGTTTCGACCTGCTGGCCAGCGACGAACGCCAGCAACTGCTGGGCGAGTGGGCGCTCAATGCGCATGCGTTCCCGCTGGAGCAGAGCTACGCGCAGCTGTTTGCCGCGCAAGTCGCCCAGCGTGGCGATCAAGTCGCCGCGGTCTGTGACGGCGAATCGCTGACCTACGCCGAGCTGGATCGGCGGGCCACCGGCCTGGCCCATGCCCTGCGCCAGGCCGGTGCCGGCGAGGATTGCCTGGTCGCGCTGGTCGCTCCCCGTGGCCTGGCCCTGCTGACCATGATGATCGCGGTGTTCAAGGCGGGGGCGGCGATGCTGCCGCTGGAGGTCAATCACCCGCCAGAACGCCTGCGCGAGATCCTCACCCTGTCCCGCGCGTCGCTGCTGGTAACCAGCGAAGGCAGCAGCATCCTGCTCGATCAGCTGCTGAGCGGCCTTGAGAACGCCCCGACGGCCCTGTTCGCCGAAGCCTGCTGGCAGACCGCGAACGATGCGCCATTGCCTTTGTTCGGCGGCCCCGCGAGCCTGGCCTACGTGCTATTCACCTCGGGCTCGACCGGCACCCCCAAGGGCGTGATGATCGAGCAGCGCGGCATGCTCAACAACATCTTTGGCAAGGTGCCGGCCCTGGGCCTGGGTGCGGACGACCGTATTCCACAGACCGCCTCGGTGGCCTTCGACATTTCCGTGTGGCAGTTCCTCGCCGCGCCCGTGCTGGGCGCCACCGTGCACATCCTGCCGGACGAAGTGGCCCACGACCCTCAGCGCCTGCTGCAGGTGTTGGCCAGCGAGCGCCTGAACGTACTGGAAATCGTCCCGAGCCTGATGCGCACATTGCTTGCACTGTGCCCATGCGACCTGCAATTGCCCGCCCTGCGCTGGGTGCTGCCCACCGGCGAAGCGCTGCCGCCAACCGTCGCCCGTGACTGGTTCGCGCGCTTCCCGGGCATTGCCCTGATGAACGCCTATGGTCCGGCCGAATGCGCCGATGACGTCGCGTTTCAACCGATCTTCGAAGCGCCGGATGCCGATGTCAGCCACATGCCCATCGGCCGTCCGACCGCGAATAACCGCCTGTATGTGCTGGATGAAGCCTTGCGCCCGGTCCCGGTCGGCGTAACCGGGGAAATCTGCGTGGGCGGCGTCGGCGTTGGCCGAGGCTACCTGCATGACCCGCAACGCACGGCGGACGCTTTCATCGACCACCCCGCACTTGAAGGCCGTATCTACCGCACCGGCGACCTGGGGCGCTGGCGTGACGATGGTGTGATCGAATACCTCGGTCGCCGCGACCAGCAGGTCAAGCTGCGTGGTCACCGTATCGAGCTGACCGAGATCGAGCACCGCCTGGCGCAGCACTCCAACGTACGCGAAGCGGCGGTGTTGCTGCGCCAGAACAGCGCTGGCGAAGCCTGGCTGGTGGCCTACTGGTCGGCCCATGACGACAGCCAGGGCAGCGACAGCCTTGGCGAACACCTGCGTGCCCAGTTGCCGCCCTACATGGTGCCGGCGGCGTTCATCTGCCTGGAGCGCCTGCCACTGAACGGCAACGGCAAGGTCGACCGCAAGGCCCTCGCCGCCTTGCAGCTGGACTGGGAAGCCGATACCCGGGAGAGCATCGCCCCACGCAATGCGCAGGAAGCGGCGGTCGCCAAGGTCTGGGCCGAAGTGCTGGGCCGTGACAGCGTCGGTGTCGAAGACAACTTCTTCACCCTCGGCGGCCATTCGCTGCTGGCGACGCAGATCGTTGCGCGGCTGCGCGCACAGTTCAAACTCGAGCTGCCGCTGCGTGTACTGTTCGAGCAACCGACCGTGGCCCTGCTGGCAGTGGCGATCGCCGCTCGCCAGGCCGAAGCCGCCACCCCGCAGGTACAGGCGAACTCGCCCAAGGTCCAGCCCCGCCCGGCCTTGTTGCCACTGTCCTTCTCCCAACAGCGCTTGTGGTTCATCGAGCAGCTGACCCCGGGCACCACCCTGTTCAACATTCCATTCGCCCTGCACCTCAAGGGCGAGCTGGACGTCCAGGCCTTGCACGCCAGCCTCAATGACCTGTTGGCGCGCCACGAGATCTTGCGTACCGGGATCCGCAGCAACGACGGTGTGCCCTGCCAGCACATCCGCGACACCCTGACCCTCGACCTGCCGCTGGACGATCTCTCGGCCTTGCCCACCACTGCGCGCGAAGGCGCACAGTACAAGGCCCTGCAAGACACCTTCGAGCAACCCTTCGATCTGGCCAGTCCACCGTTGTTGCGCGCTCGCCTGCTGCGCCTGGCGCGCCAGGAGCACGTGCTGGGCATTGCCCTGCATCACCTGGTGTCGGACGCCTGGTCGGCGACCATCGCCCTGCGCGAACTGGCCCTGGGTTATGAAGCCCGATGCCAAGGCGCTGCAGCCACACTGCCGGCACTGCCGATGCAATTTGCCGACTTCGCCCTGTGGCAGCGCGATCACCTGCAAGGCGCCGAGCTCAAGCGCCAACTCGACTACTGGACCCGCACGCTGGATCGCAGCGACAGCGACGCCAGCCCCTTGCTGGCCCTGCCGACCGATTTCGCCAGACCCTCGGTGCAGAGCTATCGCGCCGGCATCGTCCAGCAATCCCTGAGCGGCGACCTGAGCGCACGCATCCAGGCCTTCGCCAGCCGCTTGGGCACCACCCCGTTCACCGTGGTGTTCGCCGGCTTCGCTGTGCTCATGCATCGCCTGAGCGGTGATGCCACCGTGCTGGTCGGGACTCCCGTCACCCATCGCGAGCAACCCGGCACCGAAGGCCTGCTGGGCATCCTGCTGAACAACCTCGCCATCCGTGCCGACTTCGAGCCGCAGGCCGACTTCACCGCACTGGTCGCGCAGGTGGCCACACGCCTGCGCGAAGGACTGCAGCACCAGGACCTGCCGTTCGAACAACTGGTCGACAGCCTGCAACTGCCCCGTAGCCTAAGCCATGCGCCGCTGTACCAGGTGATGGTTGCCCAGCAGTTGGCGATGGAGTCGCGCCTGAACTTCCCGGGGCTTGCGTTCGAAGCCCTCGACACCCCGCTCAAGCAATCCGAATGCGACCTGGACCTGCACGTGCTGTGCCCGGCCAACGCACCGATCCAGCTGGAGCTGATGTACGCACTGGACCTGTTCATGGTCGATAGTGCGCGCCAGACCCTCGCCCGCCTGGAGCACCTGCTCGAACACCTGCTCGCCGAGCCCCAGCGCCCCGTGGCGTCCCTGCCCTTGCTGACCGCCGCCGAGTGGCAGCGCACCGTGGTCGAATGGAACCGCACCGACATGGAGGTGCCCCAACACCTGACCTTCGCCCAGTTGTTCGAACAGCAGGCCGCGCGCACGCCGGAGCGTGACGCCCTGTGCTTCGAAGGTCGCAGCCTGAGCTACGGTGAGTTGAATCGCCGGGCCAACCAGGTCGCCCACTACCTGCGCAGCCGCGGCGTGGCGGCCAACCGCCCGGTGGCCCTCTGCGTCGAGCGTTCGCTGGAGTTGCTGGTGGGCATGCTGGGCATTCTCAAGGCCGGCGGCGCCTACGTGCCGCTCGACCCGACCTACCCGGTGGACCGCCTGGCCTACATGCTCGAGGACGCGCAGCCGGTCCTGTTCCTCGGCCAGCAGGGCCTGCTGGAACAGCTGGGTACAGCACTGCCGCGCCTGCGCCTGGACAGCGATGCGGCGCTGTTCGCCGACCAGCCCGGCGACAACCTCGCGCCCGTCGCAGGTCCGGACGATCTGGCCTACATCATGTACACCTCCGGTTCCACCGGTAAGCCCAAGGGCACCCTGGTCACCAACGGTTCGGTCGTCAACCTGGCCTGGGCACGCATCCACGGCCTGTACCGGCGCTACACCGACCAGCCGATGCGCACCAGCTTCAACTACTCGTTCGCCTTCGACAGCTCTGTGGCCGAACTCATTCTGCTGCTCGACGGCCATACCCTGTGCATGACGCCCGAAGAGGTGCGCTACGATCCTGCCGCCCTGGCACGGTTCTTCGCCGACACCCGCCTCGAAGCGTTCGAGTGCACCCCGGCACAGCTCAAGACCCTGCTCGAGAGCGACGGTGTACGCCGCGGCGAGGTCTACCTGCCACGCTTCGTGCTGTTCGGCGGCGATGCCGTGGACGCGCAGCTCTGGCAGCGCCTCCCGGCCATCGCCGGCAGCCGCTTCTTCAACACCTATGGCCCCACTGAATGCACCGTGGACGCCACCGGCTGCGCGGTCGATGAATTCCCCGCCCGGCCGATCATCGGCAAGCCGATCGCCAACGTCCGCACCTATGTGCTCGACGCCTGGCTCAATCCCATGCCGGTCGGTGTACCGGGGGAACTGCACATCGGCGGTGCCGGGGTGACCCTGGGCTACCTCAACCGTGCCGAGCAGACCGCGAAAGTCTTCATCGATGATCCGTTCTCGCCACAACCCGGTGCGCGCATGTACAAGTCCGGCGACCTGGTCCGCTGGCTGCCCAACGGTCACCTCGAGTACCTGGGGCGCATGGACCATCAGGTGAAGATCCGCGGCTTCCGGGTGGAACTGGGCGAGATCGAGGCACTGATCGGCGCCCAGCCCGGCGTACGCCAGTCGGTGGTGCTGGCCCGTGAAGACATACCAGGGGACAAACGCCTGGTGGCCTATGTCACCTGCGAGGGCCAGCCCGATGTCGATACCTGGCGCAAGGCGATAGGCTCTGCGCTGCCCGACTACATGGTGCCGTCGGCATTCGTGGTACTCGATGCCCTGCCGTTGACCGACAACGGCAAGCTCAACCGCAAGGCGCTGCCCGCCCCGGACCTGCAAGCGGCATCGGACGCCCAGGACCCGCCCCGCACGGCAGCCGAACAGCAGCTCGCGGCCCTGTGGAGCGAACTGCTCGACGTGCCCCTGGCACACATCGGGCGTGACAGCCACTTCTTCTACCTCGGCGGCCATTCGTTGCTGGCCGCGGTGCTGTTCGCCCGACTGCGCCAACAGTTCGCCAAGGGGCCCGCCCTGCGCGCGGTGTTCGAACACCCGACCCTGCAAGCGCTGTCCGCACTGCTGGGCGAGCCGCTGCTGGCACCGGTTGCGACCTGGTCCGCGCCTCCACGCCCGGCCCGCCTGCCGCTGTCCTTCGAACAGCAGCGCCTGTGGTTCCTCGAACAGTTGAGTGCCGGCGGCGGTGAATACAACGTGGTCAGCGCCATCCAGCTCGACGGTGGACTGGACGTCAGCGCCCTGGAGTCAGCCCTGAATGATGTGGTGGCACGTCATGAGACATTGCGCAGCCGGATCGTCCGCGAGGTCGACGGCGAGCTGGTGCAGATCATCGAGCCGCAAGCGGATATCGCCTTGTCGGTACTCACCCTGGACGCCGCCAGCGAGTCCGACTGGCAACACCTGGGCGATGCGGCAATCCGTAGCGAAACCGGGCATCGCTTCGACCTGGCCAGCCAGCTTCCCCTGCGCGCCACGTTGCTGCAGCGCAAGGGTCGTGACCAGGCCCTGTTGCTGCTGAACCTGCACCACTGTGTCACCGATGATGCCTCCAGCCAGAACCTGCTGGATGAACTGGCGCAGCACTACAGCGCCCGGCGCCAGGGCACCTCGGCCACCTTGCCGGCGCTCGCCCTGCAGTACCCCGATTACGCACTCTGGCAACGGGCGCCCGAGCAACAGGCGCGATTCCGCGACCAGCTCGCCTACTGGCGCGCTGACCTGATCGACGGCGACTACCTGCTGGACCTGCCAACCGAACAGGGACGCCCGCACCAACTCGATCCGAGCGCCGGCGCGGTGCACCTGCAGTTGCCACAGCCGTTGGTGGACCGCCTGCGCCACTTCGCCCGACAGCACAACGCCACGCTGTACATGCTGATGCTCAGTGCTGCGCAGTTGCTGCTGGGGCGCTATGCCAATCAGCGCGACGTGCGCTTCGGCAGTCCTGTCGCGCAGCGCCCGCTGACCGAGCTGCAGCCGCTGATCGGTTGTTTCGTCAACACCCTGGTCATGCGCGCCGATCTTGACCCTGCGCTGGACTTCCAAGGGTTGCTGAGCCAGGTACGCGACCGTGTTCTGGATGCCCAGCAGAATCAGGACGTGCCTTTCGATCAGCTCGTGGAGCACCTTGCACCCGAACGCAGCCTTGCCCAGACGCCGTTGTTCCAGGTGCTGTTCGTGATGCAGAACGCCGGTACCTCGTGCCACCACTGGCAGCCGCTGCAGGTGCAGGAGCGCGCAGTCGCCGCGCAAGCCGCCAAGTACGACCTGAACTGGGAAGTGCATGACGGCGAAGTCCTGTCGGTGATGCTCGAATACCGTACCGCGCTGTTCAGCGAAGCCACCGTCCAGCATTGGCTGGCCCAGTGGCAGCGCCTGCTGGAAACCATGGTCGATGCGCCACGGACCCGCCTGGGTGACTGGTCACCGCTGAGCGATGCACAACGTCATCAGCAACTGACCCTGTGGAACGCCACCGAGCGCCAGTACCACGGTCCGACTCACCTGCACACGGCCCTGGCCCAGCAGGCAGCCCTGACTCCCCACGCACCGGCACTGGTGTTCGAAGGCCAGCGCCTGACCTACGCCGAGCTGGATCAGCGAGCCCAGGCCGTGGCCCGCGCCCTGCGTGCCCACGGGGTGGACCGCGAAAGCATCGTCCCGGTGTGCATGGAGCGCTCCGTGGACATGGTCGTCGCCCTGCTCGGCGTCGTCCACGCCGGCGCCGCCTGGTTGCCGCTGGACCCT